>Ga0209267_1003313_pt1 | contig 10036 bp, 10 predicted proteins | sample GraSoiAngelo_137_FD_185894 | JGI IMG/M metagenome (GOLD analysis project Ga0209267, IMG submission 185894) | Grasslands soil microbial communities from the Angelo Coastal Reserve, California, USA - 14_0929_09_30cm (SPAdes) (version 2) | ecosystem: Environmental > Terrestrial > Soil > Grasslands ... | reverse complement strand
CGGAGCAGCTTGCCTACTGAACGCGCCGCCACAGCGCGGCGTGACGGATGCCCTCGAACTGGCCGTCCCCGAACCACCCAGCGACATCGGCGGCGGCGTTGATCGCGGCCGGGGAGCTCGACGCCGGGTCGCTCAGGGTATTGGGCGCTCCCAGGTCGGTGACCTGCCCATCCTGCCAGACGGCGGCGTGGTCCACGTCGCGCGCGATCGACACCTGACCGGCCACGATGCCGCGCTGGTTCAGCGTGACCCCGCTCAACCCCAGGGGGCCTGTGAACGTGCCACGGTCCCAAAGGGCGTCCCGCAGCAGGACTTGCCCGCGATTGTTGACCCTGAAGCCGTAGCCAGCGGCGCTGAGGGAAGACAGTGAGCCGAGGTCGACGAGCTGACTGCCGTCCCAGAGCCAGGCGCGGTACGAGGGGCTCGAAGGGTTGATAATGCACTGGCCGACGACTTCTCCCCGGGCATTGAGGCCGGCGGTCGCCATCTGGTCGCCCAGATTCCCGAGATCCAGCATCCCCGTGGCGGGAGTCCACAGGAAGGCATCTTGATGTGCCCGCGTGGGCGCGTCGGAGTGGCCTGCGACCACGCCCGCCTGATTGAGGCCGCCGACGAGGCTCGCGGCGCCGCCCAGGGTGCCGAGGTCCTGGGCCGCGCCGCCGCTCCAGCGCATGGCGTGACCGGGTGCGCCGAGAGTGCCCGCGGTCCAGGCGACCTCTCCCGCATCATTGAGATACACAAACGCTCCCGGGTCATGGAAAGCAGGCCCCAGGTCCTGCATTTGTCCGGCGGTCCACAGAAACGCGTGCCACTCGCCCGAGGCCGTCGTGCTGGTACCAGCCACCTGGCCCGCGAGATTGACCGCGTCGGCCCGGCTGCAGCATCCGCCCAAGGTGCCCAGGTCCTGCATCGAGCCATGGGTCCACAGGAAGGCGTGCGAGGGGGGCGGGAACTCCTCGGTGGTCTGGCTCCACCCGGCGACTGCGTCGCTGTCGTTGAGGCTCGTGGCCTGGCTCACGTCTCCGCCGAGGGTGCCGAGGTCCACGATTTCGTAGCTGGGGGAGGCGCTGGCTGCAGCGTCTGCAGCGAGCTGCCGAGGTCCCGGTTGTGCGGGGTCACGGACTTCATCGCAGCCGCCGAAGAGCGGGGCGAGAGAAAATGCCAGCAGGAGCGGGACAGTCGGGACGCGCATCTGGTACCTCCCCTCGTTGCCGAAGACCGCAACTTCTCGGGGGACGGCGCGTCGCAAGAAGTGAGCCCGAGTCAAATGAAGCAGAACCGGACGCCGCGTGAGGTTCCGGTGCAACAGACGTTCGAGCAGGCGGGTCGAGGCCTAGGGCCAGCGAGGCATCATGGACCGGTGCGCGTTGCCGGATCCCAATGCTCGTCCGCCTTGCCATCCTTGAATCGCCACATGTCGAACCAGGTCGTCGTGGCGTCCTTCAACTCGCGCACGTACGCCACCACGACGAGATCGCCCTCCGCCACCACCGCGACGACCTTCGTTTTCATCTGTGCCGGTATCGGCACGGGCTTCACCTTGCGGACCTCGGTGAAGTACTTCACCACGCCATCGCGTCCGGACGCTGCGTTGGGGTTGTGCTGGATGTAGCGCTCCGTCAGGTACTTGTCGGCCAGCTCCCAGTGCCCCGCCTCGAGCAGGTCTCTTACGATGTGGTAGGCGGCCTGCTTGTTCGTGTCGAGCCTTGGATCGTTGCTATGAAACGGGGCCTCTGGATCGCTCGCGCCCACGACGGCTTCCTGTGCGTGCAGCGAAACCCCGCCGGCCAATAGAGCGGCGGCAAGTGCGTAGAGACGGCGAAACATTCGTTCCTCCGGGTCGGCCTAGGTCCACGCGGCGGGCCGCAGCTCGAGAGTGGTCGCTCGCGACTTGGGACTTCCCAGATCCCTCGCGTACCTGAGCGCGCCTGGCGTCGCGTACTTGTCGAGATACGCCTGATCCACGGCATCGCGCAAGGCGTGGCTCCGGGTCCGGACGGCGCGGACCGCAATAGTGCGATGCCCCAGCTGGATGAAGGCTCGCGCGTCCTCGAGTAACGTCCGGTACCAGCCACGCGGCTTGACGCTCCAAGACCGCACGAACACGCGGCCTTGAACCACGACGACCCAGATGCCGATGAAGCGATGCCTCGTTCCGGCTCTGAGCCTGAGGGTCTTGCCATCGCGCAGCGTCGCGACGATATCGGCTGCAAGGCGACGGGTCAGTGGCATCGCACGCCCAAGCTGCGGCCGACGCGCTCACCGGCGCAAGGGTGAGCGGACCTCCGGCAAATCCGCGCTGCGTAGATTTCGGACCCCGTGTCCAACGAGGAGCAACCCTGGATGTGCAAGAACAGCGAGCGGTGGGTGTTCACACTCCCACGTGACTTCAGTTGGGAATCAGGCTTCGTCGTTACCGAGGACATGGACTTCCGGGACAAGACGGGTGCGGTGCGCCTCATCGTTCGTCGCCCGGGCATGATCACCGTCACGCAGCGCTACGCCTGGGACGGGTGCAGCCCGAAGGTTTGCGTCTTCGACATCCTGCTCGGGACGCCGGACGGCGTGGTAGACTCCAGGACCAAGCAGCCGAAGACGTACTATGCGTCTTTGGTTCACGATGCGCTCTATCAGTTTCTGCTCGACGGCCTTCCCTTCAAGCGTTGGCAGGCCGACCGCTGCTTCCTTCGTCTCATGCGCGAGACCGGCTTCGCGCCCCGCTACCTGTACTGGCTTGCGGTGCGCCTGCTCGGATGGGCATTCGTGGCGCAGCACAGGTTCAAGCGGAGGAATCGCGGTACGAAACACGGTCACGATTGACGCTTCCGCAGGATGGCCCTCGCCGGCGCCGCTTCGTGTCCGCGAACCTTGAGCGGTAGCACGATCAAGTCGTAGTCACCCGCTTGCACGGGGCGCAGGTCCAGCCCCTCCACGATGGGAATCCCGCGCCCCAGGAGAATCTGATGGGTGCGCGGCGCCGGAGCGCCGAATTGCTCCGCCGAGATGTAGTCCACGCCCACCAGCACGACGCCCCCGTCCGCGAGCAGCTGCGCCGCGTCCGGCGCGATGTAGGCGAAATCCCTGTGAAACTGGGATGAATCCATCCAGCCGCGCAGCGTGCTGCGCGTTCGGAACAGCACGCGTTTGGCGCTCCTCCAGTCGTGGCGGTTCAGCTCGCCCGCGTCGATTGCCTGGACGCTGTCGGGGATATCGATCACCCGCGCGGCACCGATCAGCGGATCCAGAGGCACCTGGTCGATCGGTGCGCCAGTGGCGATGAAATGCATCGGCGCGTCGATGTGCGTGCCGCTGTGCGCGCCGAGGGAGTAGACCGACAACGTCAGGACGGCGCCCTTTCGCATCTCTTTCAAGAATTCGAACTTCATGGGCGCATCGCCCGCGTACACCGGAGTGCTCGCGGGATCGAGCGTCGCCGTCACGTCGATCCACCCCTGCCCGCTCAGCTCTCGCGTCCGCTCGTGGGGAACACACCCCACCAGGAGACCGAGCGACAACCACGTTTTCAGCGTGTGCGGGACGGTCATGTCGAAAAACTCCTTGAGGAACGAGAACCTCCAACATACTAGAGGGCGCCCTGGACAGTGTGGCCCGCGGGGGTCTAATCTGTCGCATGCGCAACCGACTCCTTGCCGCACTGCCGACGCTCGCCCTGGCCCTCACGCCCGGCGCCGGCGCCGCCCAGACCGCCCTGCAGCTCAGCTGGGAGCTCTCGGGCGATAGCAACGCGGTGTTCACGCTGACGAACCGCGATACGAAGCCACTGCCACCGAGCGGATGGACGATTTACTTCAGTGCCTTGCACTCCGCCGATTCAGGCAGCGTGGGAGCCGGGTTCGCCATCCAGGACGTGATGGCCGATCTGCATCGTATCGTCCCCGGCGCGGGCTTCACCGGACTGGCGCCCGGCGCCACGATCAGGATCCGCTACGTCACCCAGCCGCTCCGCAATCGCAGCTTCGTTCCGTCGGGTCCTTACATCGTGTTCGACAGCGCGAAGGATGTCGGCGTCCCGTTGAGCGACTACGTCGCGGCTCCCTTCGAGCGCGCGCAGGATGTGGTCACGCCCGAGGCCCAGTTGGCCCTGGACTCCGTGATCCACGACGTCCCCGCGAGCGAGCTGCCACCGCTGTTCCCGACTCCGCTGCAGGTGACACAGGGAACGGGAGAGCTGCGCCTCAACGCGCTACCCCAGGTCACCGCGAGGCCTGAGCTCGCGAACGAGGCGACGTTCGCCGCCGAGTACCTGCGGCCGTATTTCCGCGCGGGAGGGAAGGCAACAGTCCCGCCGCTGCGCCTCGAGTTGGGCCCGGTCGAGGGGCAGTCGTCTCCTGAGGCATACGAGCTGGTGATCGATCCCGCGGCCGGTGTGCGGATCGTCGGTGTCTCGTCCGCGGGCGTCTTCTACGGTCTCCAGTCGCTGCGCGACCTGCTCCCCCCCCCGGCGCCGTCGCCGCGTGGTGGGCTCGTGTTACCGGCGATCCGGGTGGTGGACGCCCCCCGCTTCGGCTACCGCGGGTTCATGCTCGACGTCGCGCGCAACTTCCAGCCGAAGCCCGCGGTGCTGCGCACACTCGATCTGCTGGCGCGCTACAAGCTCAACGTGTTCCACATGCACCTCACGGATGACGAGGGCTGGCGGGTCGAGATCGCGGGCCTGCCCGAGCTGACGGGGGTGGGCGCCCGACGCGGGCACACGCTCGACTCGAAGCAATTCCTGCAGCCCGCCTTTGGCTCAGGGCCTCAGGTCGACCGGCCGTGGGGTAGCGGGTTCTTTTCGCATGCCGACTACGTCGAGATCGTGCGCTACGCGACGGCGCGACACATCGAGGTCATCCCCGAGATCGAGATGCCGGGCCACGCGCGCGCCGCGATCAAGGCGATGGAGGCGCGATTTCGCGTCGCCGGGGACCGGCAGTACCTGTTGACCGACCCGGCAGACCGTTCGGTGTACCGGTCGGTCCAGGGTTATCCCGACAACGTGATCAACCCCGCGCTCGAGTCGACGTACGGGTTCATCGAGCGCGTCGTGGGCGATCTCGCCGCGATGCACCGCGAGGCCGGTGCACCGCTGCGCCATATCCACATGGGCGGCGACGAGGTCCCGGCCGGCGTCTGGGTCGGATCGCCGGTCGTGCAGACCTACATGCAGGCACACGGCCTGAACAGTGTCGACGATCTCTGGTTCGCCTTCTACGGCCGGATCGAGCAGATCCTCAAGGCCCAGGGCCTCGTCCCCTCGGGATGGGAAGAGATCGCCGTGCGCAAGACGCGCCGCGACGGGCGGCCCGCGACCATCGTCAATCCGGGATTCGCCGAGCGCGGCTGGCGCGCCTACGTGTGGAACAACGTTCCCGGGTGGGGCGCTGAGGACCTCGCCTACCGCCTCGCGAATGGCGGGTACGACGTCGTGCTCAGCCCGGTGACCAACTACTACTTCGATCTCGCGTGGAATCCGAACCCTGACGAGATGGGGCTCGACTGGGGCGGCTTCATCGATCTGCGCAAGCCGTTCCAGTTCATCCCGTTCGACTACTACCGCAACGCCGGTGCCGACTCCGTGTTCGCCGGCAAAGATCGTCTCACCGACTACGGCCGGGCCCACATCGTTGGGATCCAGGGCAACTTGTGGTCCGAGACACTGGGAGGCGACGGGCGGCTCGACTACATGATGGTGCCGAAGCTCTTCGGGCTCGCCGAGCGTGCGTGGGCACCCCAGCCGGACTGGGCCAGGGAGCGCGACCCCGTACGGTCCGCGTCGCTGTATCGTGAGGCCTGGTCCCGGTTCGTCAACGTGGTGGGCCGGCGCGAGCTGCCGCGGCTCGATCGCGAGGTCCCCGGGCTCGGTTACCGCATTCCGACCCCGGGCCTGAAGGTCGAGAACGGGATGGTTCGTTCGAGCGTGGAGCTGCCGGGCTTCACGCTGCGCTACACGACCGACGGCAGTGAGCCGACCATGCGCAGCCCCGAAGTGCGCGGTCCCATCCCGTTACGCGGAACCGTGCGTGTGGCCGCGTTCAATACTACGGGTCGCAAGGGCCACACGGCCCACCTCTCGGCGCCATGAGGAGAATGACGGCCGTAGCGTCCCTGGGCGTCGCATGCCTCGCCTGTGCGCAGTCGCCTCGCTCGTCCGCTCACGACGCGGCGGCCGGGATCGACTCGTTGAATGCTCGTATCGTGCAGGCGTACCGCAATCACGATCCGCAGGCGTATGCGGCGCTGTACACCGACACGGCGGTGTTCGAGTGGCCCGCGTTCAACACGGTGCGGGGGCCGACCAGGCTGGCGGCGATGGCGCGCGAAAACTGGGCCTCTCTCAAGGACATGGATCTCCGTCTGACCGTCTCTAGCCGGCGCGTCGCGCCCGACCATGCGACGGAGTTCGGCGCGTTCGAGCAGTCCTGGCGCGACTCGAGCGGCGTGCGCAGAACGGAGTACGGCAGGTACGTCGCGTTCCAGCTGCGGCAGCAAGATGGCAGCTGGCGGATGGACCGTTTCTTTGGATTCGAGGACTCGACCCGGCCGCGGTGACTATGCTCCCGCCCTAACATACAGATCCGCCGACCACTTGAGCGTTTCGCGACGCTCGGTCCTCGAGAACCCGTGCGCTTCGAGCAACGCGTCCATCGCCCGCGCCGAGTGCACGTAGCCCCGGAAGGGATTCCCGAAGAGCGCGCGCGCGAGATTCTGAATCCCAACTGCCGCCCGCACATACCATCGGTCGCGCGGATATGAGAACGCGAGGAGGCGGCGACAGTGCTGCAGTGCCACCTCGAGCAACGGTCGGTAGGCAGGGTAGCAGCACACCACGCGATCCATGGTCACGACGTCGGCTGCCATGACGTCTGCGGCGACGGCGACAAAGTCGCCGTGCACGAGGTCGAACCGCTGGGAGACGTTGCGGCGGCCGGCCTCCGCGCGAGCCGCCGCCAGGTAGGCCGCTGCCGCCTCGACGGCCGTCACGCGCTCGGCGCCCGCGGCCAAGAGCTCGAAGCTGAGCGCGCCGATGCCGGCGCCGACGTCGAGCACGGTCTTCCCGTTCCCGGCCCTGAGAATGGCATCCCGCAGCAGGCGGGTGGTGGCGTCGGGCCCTCGCGTCCGGTAGCGCTCGAGATCGCGTCGGGCGGTGGCATCACTGAACTGACGCTGGTTGGCGGCCCAGAAGGAGGAGCAGCACGAGCTCACGGGGTCAACGGCGGCTTCACTTGCGATCTGGTAAGGGAGAAGGGGGCTGGTCTCTTACTACGGCGTTGCGCGATCGCCGCTCTCGGCGCCGTCACGCAGATGACGATGAGCGGTGAACGAGGGATTCTCATGGCGCCGGCACGCCGTAACCACGGGCCCAGACCCCGCTCAGTCCCACGCCGAGGCCAGCAGGTGGACGGCAGCCAAGAGCCATCGGAGCGTCATTGGGTGTCCCGCCGCTCGGCGCCGGCAAGCGCGCCCTGAGCGAATGCCGTCTTCGTGAGCACGTAGACCACGCGCTCCCGACCCTTCGCGTCAGGGGCGACCTGGAGATACACGGCGCCGATCTTCTCCACCGCACGCCGCGACCGGCGATTCTCCGGCCCAATGACGAAAATGACCTGATCGACGGTCTGGAAGGCGTGTGCCAGCATCAAGCGCTTCATCTCGCCGTTGTACCGGCCGCCCCAATACCGACGCGCGAGAAACGTCCAGCCAATTTCAACCAGGCACTCGGTGGCGTCGAAGCCGTGGTAACGTGACGATCCGATGATCTGGCCGGTCGCACGGTCGATGGCGACGAGCGCGCCACCGGAATTCAGCGCATCAGCAAAGAATTGTCGGAAGACGTCTTCTTTGTATCGATCGGAGTCCGGGTGCTGCTCCCAGATGAGCGGATCCGAGGCCACGGCGAACAGCGCGGCCCAATCGTCCTGGCGCAGCGGCCGCAGCTCGAGGAGCTCGCCGGTAAGAGTCGGCTGACGATCGAACATCATGGACCGGAAGGGCGCGTGTTTCTCCACAGCGCAACCGCGCCTGAAAGGACACCGGCAGTGAGAATGAGCGCATAGATGCCCGCCGCACCGTTGCCTGTCGCGCGGTAAACGCGCACAGCCAAGACCACCAGCGCGGTTCCGAGACCGAGCAGCAAGACGACCAGTACGGTTGAGAGGGCCTTCACGTCTCCCCGGATCTTCCAAAGGCGTTATGCCACCTTGCGCGCCCTTGCCTTGCGCCGCCCACCCTGCACGATGGCGAGGTACTCTTGCGCCGCCCGTAGCGCCCGTCGCTTGCCGCCATGGCTCGCGTCGCCGAAGAACTTGCGGTGCCGCGGCGCGTAGCTGCCGTCCGGCCGCTTGGAGAAGCCGGCCCGCACGAACCAGCCGTGCGTCCGGGTGGATGGTTGGTCGATGCGGCTGATACCGCGCCGGCGAATTGGTCGGATGGGACTCTTGCTCATGGAAGCTCCAAGCGGAAACGGTGTCGTAGGGTTGCGCGCCTGCATGAAGAGAAGCGCCATCGCGGGCCGCCGCAAGGCAGCAATTAGCAGCTATCGCTTCGAGGCTTTCATTTCGTTGCCGCCTTGGCGCAGCGTGAGGGAAGTCACCTCCCCTTTATCGTTCTTCGCAAACTCGATTTGGGCGTCCACTGCTTTCAAGAAGAAGCTCGTCTCCGACTCCGGGAACAGCGGCAGCGCGGACTGGTTCGTAGCTTGGGACATCAGTCGGTTGCCCTCGAGCGTGATGACGATGCTGAACGTGGGCGTCAGCTGGTAGGTGCCCACATACCGCCGAAGCACGTCCGTGGAGACCGTGATCTCTTTCCGTTCAGACGGCAAGACAACCTTTTCTCCGTGCAGCAGCGACATGAGTTGCCCGGCAATCTCACCTGGTGCGCCTCCATTGAGATTGCCCAGCACGATGACGGCGAGCTTGCGATCAGGATCGTAGGCCAACTGGGTGTTGAACCCCTCGATACCACCGCCGTGCTCGATGACCGTGTACCCGTGCGCTGTCCGCACAGCGAGGCCATAGGCATAATCGTTCTTGAACGGCGTGGTCATTTTCTTCAATGACTCCGCCCTGAGGACCTTGCCTCCAAACAACCCCTGCTCCCACCGCAACAGGTCTTCAGTGGTAGAGTAGAGTGCGCCCGCCGAGAAGGGGATGCTCATGTCGATGTAGCCTGCGTTCACGGGCCCGTTCGCGCCGGGTGCGTAGCCCGAAGCGCGGTGGGGGATGATCGCCGCGTGCGAGTCATATCCTGATTCGGTCATGCCGAGCGGTGCGAACAGGTTGTCGCGCACGAAGTCCTGGTAGCGTTGCCCGCTGATCTTCTCCAGGAGGTAGCCGAGGAGCACATATCCCGAGTTGCTGTACTCCCACTGCTCGCCGGGCTGGAAATTCAACGGCTTGTCGCGGAACCGCGCGACCAGCTGCTCGGGAGTTGTGGGCGTCGCCTCGGTGGTGGAATAGTCGGGGAACGATGTGAAGTTGGGGATTCCCGACGTATGGGTCAGCAGGTTGGCAAGGGTGATCTTGGCCCAGCTCGCGGGGGCGTCGGGCAGGTACTTCGCCACCAAGTCATCTGTCCTCAGTTTCCCTCGCTCTTCCAGCAGCAGGATGGCCGCCGCCGTGAATTGCTTCGTCAACGAGCCCAGGCGGAACTTGGTTTGCGGCGAATCAGGAATGTCCCATTCGAGGTTGGCCGATCCGTATCCCTTGTCCAAGAGAACCTTGCCACCCTGGGCGACGAGAACCGATCCCATGAATTGCTTGCCGTCGACGTGCGATTGAATGATCCGGTCCATGCGCGAAACGTCTTGCGCACCTCCGGGGCGAGGGCTCGCGAGGAGGAGGACGAGCGTCCCGAGCAGCGATCGAGCGACGGCATGTCCCATGTGGCCCTCTTGGGGTGTTGTGAGTGCAATCTGAAGTGGGCGATCGTCGGCTTCAAGTGCTTGTTAGGCGGCGGTACGGTACATTCGCATCTGATAGGTAACGCAAGGGAACGTGTTACCTATCAGCTGATAACAAACTGTTACCTATCA
>Ga0209267_1003305_pt1 | contig 10046 bp, 12 predicted proteins | sample GraSoiAngelo_137_FD_185894 | JGI IMG/M metagenome (GOLD analysis project Ga0209267, IMG submission 185894) | Grasslands soil microbial communities from the Angelo Coastal Reserve, California, USA - 14_0929_09_30cm (SPAdes) (version 2) | ecosystem: Environmental > Terrestrial > Soil > Grasslands ... | reverse complement strand
GTGCGCGCGCGGATCAGGCAAGCCCGTAGCATGGAGAGCGGAAGCGGGGGACTGATGACTTTTCTGGGCTGGCTGGTGCGCGTCAATAGCGTTCCGCTAGGCTCCCGCCAGCCATCCTCTACCGAGGTGCCCATGCGGCGGATCGGGGTCGTTCTCGCAGATCGCCGTAAGATGCGCCTATGGACGGGGGCGCACTCCAAACCGCGTGGCCGAGCAGCTTCCCAGAGTTGGTTACGGAGCGTCTCAGACTCCGCGCGCCGAGCCCTCGTGATGCGACCGCCGTACTGGCCGTCGTCGGAGACCCCGAAGTCACCCGCTACCACAGCGTGCCGACCCTCACGACACTGGCGGAAGCGCATGCGGCGCTTGAGCGGCTTGAGCAACGCTACGCCGCTCGCGATGCGATCCGCTGGGCGATCGAGCTGGTCGAAGCAGGGGGAAGCAGGCCGAAATAATCTGGCCGGGGTCTGGCCCCCGCTACCCAGCTCTTTCGCGTCCTCCACGGCGCGGACGACCAGTCGAGCACTCCGCGCACAATCGGCACCGCTTCTACTGTGTCATCTGCTCCGCAGGGAGCCGCGGCAAAGAAGGAAAGGACTTAACCATGAGTATTTTCAACTTAGAGAATGCCAAGTGGCTGATCGCTACGTTGACATTACCCGCGGTACTTGCCTTTGCAGCTAACCGGTATCAGCAATCGCAGGCGGAACGGCAGATCAATGAGGCACGTTTGCGGTTGTACACGGAGTTGTTGAGCAAGCGCGAGGAAGCAGACACCGGTGTGCGCCGGGGCATTTTCGACAAGGTGCTGGAGAGGTACCTGACCCCAGGCGACCAGGGACTGCAGACGAAGCTCGTGGCGCTCGAGCTGTTAGCGACCAACTTCCACGACTCTCTAGATCTGAGCCCTTTGTTCTGGCAGATCGGTCGCCAGGTCGACCGCGAATCTGAGAAGAAACGACCCGAGCTAACCCAGCAACTTACACGTATCGCCGACAGAGTCAAGGATCGGCAGATCTCAGCACTCGAACTCGGCAGCGGTTATCACGGAAAGGCATCGACGCAAGCGGATCTGGATCTGCGGCCAGACGCATTGACAAACGAGAACGGCAACCCGAACATCGATGCGGACTTGAGTTTTCCTGATCCGGACCCGTTCCCGCGACGCGAAGGAGGCACGCTAACCCGCCGCTTTAAGGTTTGGATCACCGCCCATGATGCCGAAAAAAGGCGCGTCTGGGCGATTGTCCGCGCGCGCTCGAACCAGGGTGAGGAGAAAGATCAGCAAAAATGGGGCTTCTGGCTCGACACGTTCGATTTTCCCATGGCGAACTTCACTCGCGTGTCCCGGTCGGAGCGCTTCGCCCTGGTGCTTCAGGACTACGAACCGCCGAAGAAAGAAAAAGTAGATGGGGATAAAGTACCTAAAGTAAAGCTCATCTATTTCCCGAGTGCAAGGGTCGGGGCCAAAGACAAACCGTTCATCGACGATGTCGTCTCCGACTTGATACACGAACGGAAGTAGTCAGCGTGGACTAAGATTCTTGTGCAGATCGGGAGAACAGATTGGCGCGACAGTTTGCGGACTGAAGGCGAAGTGAACGACACCGACGCTCGCCTCTGGCACCCCTGGCTCCGCATCAACCGCCTCCTGCGCGTGATGCTGCACACGCACTGGAGCGCGGAGGCGTGGTGTCAGGTCAGAGTCGAGTTCAAACGGGCGCTCGCGCTCCGGAGCGAGATCCGACGCGCGGGGTGGTTCAACTAGCTTAGCTAAGCCACGGCCCGCGAAGACGCCCAGGAAGCAACTCGACTTGCCGCATCTGTGTACAGCACCGGGCGCCTTACCAGGGCCCAACCTGATGATTGGAGTTCTCTCGTGATGTCACGGTGACGCCGGTCGATGTGGCGTCTCTCGACCGGCTGCGAACTCAGGCTCCGGCGCCGGTCGGCGAATATGCGACGGTCGAGAACCACATCCCTGCTCTCGTCCGCGAATACATGCTTGAGATACAGATATTGTTTGGGCTCGGTGCGCGACACGATGAAGAGCAAGTCTGCCATGATCGCCTCCCCCGGATTCCAGCCGCTGACTGTGAATTCACTCAAGGACGGACGCCCGGGCGAAGCCAGGCGTGCGGCGCAGTGCGGTGGGAAACTGAGTTGTCAGAAGACTCCGCGACCAGAGAGACGGAAGGCGGACGCGCTGAACCGTGGGCGACCTGTCGGCTGGCGCGCATGACCCTCGTAGACCGGGTGAATACAGGCCCTCATACCCACATAGGCCAGCAGGCGTGTTCGCCAGACAAGAGGGAATTCCCCGAATTTTCTCCACGGTAAACCCTATAGTCGGTGGCGTCCGCCGCGACAAACAGACTGTCCAGGGACGGTTGTTTGAGTCCGAAGCAGCCTAGAGGTGCGGTGCGAAAATGGGGCGCGCACGAGCGCGTCGCGGTGAGACGAACTGGAGGCGAGTAATGGACTGGGCGTGGGTGACCCTATGAGGCGTATGCACGATTACAAAGGTTGGCGGTTTGGATTGACGGCGCTCGTGCAAAACGGCCGGTGGTCCGCGCGCATCGAAGTGTACGAACCGGGAAGACCGTCACGAGAGCAGAGCCCGATGCCGCTGGGCTTCGCCACCAAGGCTTCTAGCAAGGAAGGGATTCTAGTCCTTGCCAGGAAGCACACAGAGGATTGGATCGACCGACAACAACCTCCGGCGAAGAGACCAGGCGGCGCTTGATGGGTTCTCTCTGCCGCCGACCGATCGCGCGAAGCTCATAGAGTCCTCACGCTGCCGGGCCCGGGAGCGTCGGTGCTCATACTTTCCGACCTCGCCGACTTCATCGACTCCTACCGCCCCCACGGCTCCCTGACCGCCGACGCCACACCGCCTGTGTGGAATGGCTATCGGCTCACCGTCGCCTGCTCATGCGGTGTGGTCTTTGAACGTTGGATCACTCCGGAGGAGGTGGACCGCGATCTGTCGTGATGACATTACGGAACTGAGTTTCCGGTTCCCCATACGAGCGATTCTCATGAAGGGCAGCGCAGACCGTGCAGCAGAAGACTCACGCAGCGCCCTGGTAGCGGACAGCGCGCAGTTGAGAGCGAGCGTTGACGAGCGTAACCCAGTCAGCCTTGAGGGTCCTGGTGGCAGAGTTCCCGTTCAGCCTGGAAGAAGGTCGGCGGCATCGCTGTCCACATCGGCGCGCGGGTGGCGGCTCTGGCCCGTCCTGGGGAGGTGCTCGTCTCGAATATGGTGAAGGATCTTGTCGCGGGCTCGGGCTTGGCCTTCGAGGGGCGCGGCGCGCATACCTTGAAGGGGGTGCCGGGCGACTGGCGGCTCTACTCAGTCACGCGGGCCGCATGAACCCGGCTGAGGCTCAGGAACAGCCGCCAAACGGCTTGAACTCCTCAAGGAGATCGCCCCTTCGGTGTCTCGTATCGCCTCGCTGGGCGAAGACCAAAAAGCGAAGAGAGGAACCTAGAAACTAGGGAATGGTCCGGATGCGGTGATGATGCCCGTCGTTCCGACGTTGTAAATCCAGATCTGCTTCTGCACCATCGACGACTGCAGGCCGGTGATGTAGCCCTCGACAAACAGAGCAAGCCGCTCTCGCGGGACGTGCTGAACGAAGACCTTCAGCAGCGCGAGCAGCGTGTCCACGATCTGAGCCGTCGGCCACTCCTTGCCCGGATCGTCGTACTCTTTCCGATCTGATGTGAGATGCGCGATCTCCTTGCCGGTGCGTTCCTTCAGGTCGAGCAGAATCTCGGGAAGCTGCTCACCTCGCGTCGCACGCCACTTGGGCAACTCGGTCACGTAGTCGGTCGCGGTGACATCGCCATCTCGTGAGGCGAACTTCTCCGGGTACAGGAACGCTGCGACGGCACGAGCGTGAACACAGAAGGATTCGACCATGGCATTCTTGATCACGAGGTCGCGATGGATCCGGTTGTCGTGGAGCAGTCGCCCGGCTGTCTCCCGCAGCATCCACAGCTCGTAGTAGAGGTGCTTGAGCGAGTTGTCGCGCAGCTCGGCGTCAGTCATTCAGCGCCCCTTCGGCCTGCGCGGGTCCACCGTGTCGGGGAGGCAGACTGCAGTGATCGCGGCCTCCACGCGTCTCGACTCGACCAGCATCTTCATCACATCATCGGATTGAGCAGCTCTCTTGCACGCCGGCAACGATTGGAACGATCGCTTGCGCTCCTCGGCGGTCGTCCGCCGCACACTGACCTTCTCGTACGCTCCCCGCATCTTCGTCTCGGTCACGCCCGGCTGGCTCGCCCGCTGGACCCGCACGTGAGCGTTCTTCCCGCCGTTGGTGGGTGTACGGTCGCCCGACCACTTCCACTCGCCTGTTGAATCAGTCATGCGATCCTCGATCTAGAGCTGGATCGGCAGGACGCGAGTGGTCCTGAGCGGCAGAGGCGGCGGCCTGCAGGGCAACTGAGGTCGTACAGGCTTGGACTTCTGGCGCTTCTTGGGGCGGGGCTTTAGCCATCCGAAATCACGCAACAAGTCACGCAATAAGTCTAATGCACCCTCACCGAGCCCCACAGGCTTCCATCAGGCCGGCCTCCAGGGAAAACCTGATTGTCCGGGGCTTCTCCGATGCCGACAATCCATCAATGTCGGCCGTCTTGCGATGACAGTTCGCCGGCACGGATCTTGAGTCACTTGAATCAACCGGCACGGATCTTGAGTCAAGCTGACCGGCTGGCGACCACTCGAATAGAGGAGGTATGGAGATGAGAGCCCCGTTGGGCGCAGTTGTAGCTTCGATGCTCGTGGCCGGGTCGCCGTTCCTGGCGGACGCGGGGGCAGCGGAAGACACCATGATCACGACGAAGGTGAAGACGAAGCTGACGACGGACCGGGTCAAGAATCTGGTGTCGGTCAACGTCGACACGAAGGACGGCGTCGTTCACCTGAAGGGAACGGTCCCGAACGAGCAGGCCAAGGCCGAGGCCGAGCGGCTGGCGAAAGACACGGACGGCGTCGTCAGCGTGACGAACGACATCAAGGTCTCCCCCCCGAAAAAGTAGACTGTAGACTCGCTGAACCGCGCTTGGCGACGGGGTGTGCTCCCGGCACACCCGTCGCCGTCGGGAATCGTTGCTCATAAATCCACGAGCAGCGGCGGGCGCTCGTCGTAGACCGATCCGGTAATAGCCGGCAGGGCAACGGTCAGGGCGTTCACCAGAGCGGAGATGCCGTCGATCCGCTCGTGGCTCTTCTTCTTCGGCCAGTTGGACGGCACCGGCCGCGGCTCATCGGATCGATCCGACGCGAGTGCCTGAAGCACGTCCTCGTCCTCGGCGAACGGCACCTGCGCCGTACCCTGACGGGCTACTTCGCGTACTATCACCGGGCTCGCACTCACCTGTCGGTCGACAAGGATGCACCCGACGGACGGCCGATCGAGCCACCGGCGCTCGGCGCGATCATCCCGATTCCCGAAGTTGGTGGCCTGCATCACCGCTACGTTCGGCGCGCGGCGTAGTTCAACACCGGCCGGTCTTCCACGCCACCGGCCCGCGCCATTGGTTCCGCTCCTCGTTCTGGCTATCCTCCGTGCCCCCGAGAATCTCGTCTCGGCTGGCAACGTCGACATCGGGAGGGCGTGGACTCTCCGGGGCCTCGTACCAGTTGCCATCGTCTTTAGCCTGTCAGACAAGCAGGGACCCATCGAGCGAGCCGGACCCAGTTCTGGCGAAGGACAAGAGTCCCAGCCCGGTCCCTTCCGCCTTTTTCTTCGCTGTCCCCCACTTGGCGGAACTCCTCGAATACCGCCTCCTGGTCCCTCGGGGCAATCCCCACCCCGGTATCGGTTACCGAGATCTCGGCCATGCCGTCGATCACCCGCCCCCGATTAGAGCGGTCGTAGACGACCTCGACGTTGTTGGATTGAACAGGGGACTACTTCGGTCTTTCGGATGAATGATGACCAACGATGCGCCACAGTCCGTCTCGATTTCGGAACACCATGGTAAAGCGCGCCGGACGCGATACCCGTTGGCCATCTCGGACATCGGAGAACGTGTAGTAACCTGTGTTACCCCGACGTCACCATAGACTCGGATGTTCTGCTCGCCGAAGACCACTCTCGCATTAGGGCGCTTTCCGGCATCCTGGAAATACTCGGCGATTGCGGCCGGGTTCGCAGCAACCGTCTTTGCGGTCGTGCCCCAAAGTACGGCGTCAGAGTCGTACATTGCTGTGATTCGCGCGAAGGACAGTGATCGTTTGCGTCTTGGCCAGCGCACGGATGGGTCGGTCGCGGCCGGCACCGATCGAGGCTAGCACGGCGGCCAGAGTCTCGCGACCGTTTGAGGATTACGGGCGAAGCTTCAAAAGCAGCTTGTCTAACCGGGAGACGTCTTCGAGCGTGCGTTCGTCGACGGTCCGCACAAGATCGGCGATGCCTTGACGGAACTTCAGCGTATACGCGAGGTTGCTCCGCGCCAGGTAGCTGAGGGTAAACACTTCCCGCCGACGCTCGATCGCCGCCTCGATCTTTCGCGTGAGGACTTCCTCGGGCACGCCGGACACGCCATCGTTATTTGGCATTGGCATCCCGTGTAACGCGCCACCTTGGCGGCAGGGCTCATCACCCTGCCGCCTCGCCTACCTCGGTCGGCCTCTTCACCTGGCTACGAAACGTCGATCTTGATTTCTTTCGGCCTGACCTCTTCCGCCTTTGGGAGCCTTACTTCGAGCACCCCGTCGCGGAAGGTTGCCGTCACTCGCCCCGCCTGCACCGGCATGGGCAGTTGGACTGAGCGCTCGAACCTTCCGTAGGCGCGCTCGATGTGGTAAGTGTGGTCGTCCTTCAGCTCCTGGCGGAACGGGCGCTCACCTCTCACCGTGAGCAGATCGCCAGTAATCGAGAGCGAGATGTCCTTCTCCCGTACACCCGGGATTTCGAAGTTCAGGACGAGATCGTCGCTCGTTTCGTACATGTCGACGACCGGCATCCAGACTCGGTTGCCTGTTCCTGTCCCCGTTGCCGTTGGACGGCCGAGGAAACTGTCGAACAGTCGGTTCACCTCGCTCTGGATATCGCGGAAGGGCTCTCGCTCCGTGAGAGCCCCGAAGGGCCGCCAACGCTCGATCGCCATGGCACAAACCTCCTTGTCGGTTGACGTGGCCAGCCCCCTGCTGGCCCGCTTGATGGTTGATATTTGTATCGGCCCGGGCCCTTGCCCCGGCCCGGGCCGGCGCCCGCGCATCGCGCGAGCTCAAATGTTTACGATGGCCTCCTCGTCTTGGACCGCCTCAGAAGTCCCCGTGCGGCATCGGCGGCGCCGCTGGCTTCTCCTCCGGTAGATCCGTGATCAGTGCCTCCGTCGTCAGCAGAAGCGACGCGACCGACGCCGCGTTCTGCAGCGCCACCCGCTCCACCTTGGTCGGGTCGATGATGCCCGCCTTCAGCATGTCGACGTACTCCATGCTCTCCGCGTCGTACCCGCGCGACGGAGACGTCTCGCTCTTGACCCGCTCGACGATCACGCTGCCCTCGAGGCCCGCGTTTTCGACGATTTGGCGGATTGGCTCCTCGAGCGCTCGCTTGACGATCAGGCTGCCGACCTTGTCGTCCCCCTCCAGCTTGAGGCCGTCGATCGCCCTGGCCGCCCGAAGCAGCGCCACGCCGCCGCCCGGCACGATGCCTTCCTCGACGGCCGCGCGGGTCGCGTTCAGCGCGTCCTCGACGCGGGCCTTCTTCTCCTTCATCGCGGTCTCGGTGGCCGCGCCGACCTTGATCACCGCCACGCCGCCGGCCAGCTTCGCCAGCCGCTCCTGCAGCTTCTCGCGGTCGTAGTCCGAGGTCGTCTCCTCGATCTGGGCCCGGATCTGCTTGATCCGCCCCTCGATCGCAGTGCCCTTGCCCGAGCCCTCGACGAGGGTCGTGTTGTCCTTGTCCACGACCACCTTCTTGGCGCGCCCGAGATCGTCGAGCTTGATGTTCTCGAGCTTGATGCCGAGATCCTCTGTGATCGCCTTGCCGCCGGTTAGGACCGCGATGTCCTCGAGCATGGCCTTGCGGCGGTCGCCGAAGCCCGGCGCCTTCACCGCGCAGCCGGAGAGCGTGCCGCGCAGCTTGTTGACCACGAGCGTGGCCAGCGCCTCACCCTCCACCTCCTCGGCAATGATGAGGAGGGGCTTGCTTGCGCGGGCGACCTGCTCGAGCAGTGGCAGCATGTCCTTCATCACGCTGATCTTCTTCTCGTGGATCAGGACGTAGGCATCCTCGAGGACGCACTCCATGCGCTCGGCGTCGGTGACGAAGTAAGGAGACAGGTAACCGCGATCGAACTGCATACCTTCGACGACGTCCAGGACGGTGTCGGCCGACTTCGACTCTTCGACCGTGATGACACCGTCCTTGCCGACCTTCTCCATCGCCTCGGCGATCAGATTGCCGATCGTCTTGTCGTTGTTCGACGCGATCGTCGCGACCTGGGCGATCTCCTTCTTGTCCTTGGTGGCCTTGGAGAACCCCTTGAGATCATTCACGACAGCCTCGACGGCGGCCTCGATGCCCCGCTTGAGCCCCATCGGGTTGGCGCCGGCGGTCACGTTCTTCAGCCCCTCGCGGAAGATCGCCTGGGCCAGCACGGTCGCGGTGGTCGTGCCGTCACCGGCGACGTCGGAGGTCTTGGAGGCGACCTCCTTGACCATCTGGGCGCCCATGTTCTCGTACTTGTCCGGAAGCTCGACTTCTTTGGCGACCGTGACTCCATCCTTGGTGATCGTGGGGCTGCCGAACTTCTTGTCGATGACGACGTTACGGCCCTTGGGGCCCAGCGTCGCCTTCACGGCCTCGGCTAGGATATTGACGCCCTTGAGCAGCGAGCTCCGGGCCTCCTCGTCGAACTTGAGCTGCTTCGGCATGGATCGCGTCCCTCCTTACTCGAGAATGGCGAGGACGTCTTCCTCGCGCAGGATGAGGTATTCCTTGTCGTCGATCTTGACCTCGGAGCCTGAGTACTTGCCGAACAGGATCTTGTCGCCGGACTTGACGTCGAGGGGGATCTTCTTGCCGTCGTCGGTGACCTTGCCGTTGCCGACGGCGATGACCTTGCCCTCTTGCGGCTTCTCCTTCGCCGTGTCCGGGATGATGATCCCCCCCTTTTTGACCTCTCGTTCCTCTAAGCGTTCGACCAGCATCCGATCATGTAGTGGGCGAATCTTCATCAGCCTGAACCCTCCCTTCCGTGCCTGGTAGACTGCCTGTTAGCACTTGTAGACGACGAGTGCTAGCCAGTCAAGTTGATCGGCGAATTTACATAGAATGATAATTAAAACCAGTCAGGCATCATCGGGAGAATCTGCTGTCAGAATCGAATGCTAGCCAGCAAAACTTTAGTGGCAGCGGCTCAGATCAAGGAGGAGTCGCAGCGCCTCCGTGCCCCCGGCAGGGAACCGTTGCTGGCAACCGCCCCCCCGGCCCCGGGTCCCTATAGTCCGATGATTTGCCGTATTGGGCGGCCGCTTTAGCGCTTCTTCCTCAGCCTCCATCGTTCTTCGACTGAAGCGTGGAGGAATTGCCGGGGGTTCTGGGGTTCGAGTGACCGCGCCGCAAGTGTGCTGACGACGACGCCCAGCTTGGCTGGATCAACCGGCTTCACGACGTGGCGGTTGTAGCCGGCCGACAGGGAGCGCACGCGGTCCTCCGGCCGTCCATACGCGGTGAGCGCAATCGCAGGTGTCTGCCCCGTGAGCTCGAAGCCGTCGCAGAGCGCCACGGCTGGGTGGTGGTAGACCTGGACCACGCTATCAGCGGGAAGAACGGCCGTGAGAAGCGCCCGGCGTTCGACCGATGCTCCAAGGTGTGGCACGGAAGGACTTCGACTTGATCGCGGCATGGTCCGTGGACCGCCTGGGGCGCTCGCTTCAGCATCTCCTCGCGTTTCTGAGCGAGTTGAAGGCAAAGAACGTGGACCGTTACCTCCATCAGCAGGCCGTAGACACCAGCACGCCGGCCGGTCGCGCGCTGTTCCAGATGCTGGGCGTGTTCGCGGAGTTCGAGCGC
>Ga0209267_1003304_pt1 | contig 10050 bp, 8 predicted proteins | sample GraSoiAngelo_137_FD_185894 | JGI IMG/M metagenome (GOLD analysis project Ga0209267, IMG submission 185894) | Grasslands soil microbial communities from the Angelo Coastal Reserve, California, USA - 14_0929_09_30cm (SPAdes) (version 2) | ecosystem: Environmental > Terrestrial > Soil > Grasslands ... | reverse complement strand
CGTACGTGGACCAAAACGATCGCCCGCCCAACCACAGGGAATTTGAAACAGGGCATATCCGAAACTGAACGCCCCGAGAATCCACCCCATGGTCTGGGTGGTGAAACCAAACTCATCCTGAATGTACTTACCGGCGATGCCTAGATTTAGACGGCCTAGTGCCGTCGCAACCATAATTAATGTCACGATCGACAGGATTCGCCATCGAACATGTGTAGGACGCTGTTCAGCCAAGTTGGGTCACTCCCCTTCCGCCGCTCAGCGCAAGGTAAACGATCGAGATTTTTTGCTGGGGATCAACGCATAGAGACTGGCACAACTCGCATATCATCCTAGGTAGCCGAAACAAATGAAGGTGCCATGAACGCCACGTAAAATGTTATTCAGACAAGCACGCGGCAATGCCGCCAATCATCTTGTGGCCATCGCGTCATTACAGTGCCTGAATCACCTTTAATCCAGGCCTCATGTAGTATTTAGGTCCTGCATTCTTGGAGGGAGCGAGGTCGACAATGCGAGTCCTGTTGGTGGAAGACGAGCCCAAAGTGTCCCGTTTTGTTGCCCGCGGTTTGGCCGCGGAACGCTTTGCAGTCGACGTGGCGAGTGATGGCAAGAGCGGGCTCGAAATGGCGAATACCTACGATTATGACCTGGTAATCCTGGACTTAATGTTGCCTCTTATGGACGGCACCGAGGTGTTGCGCCGTATTCGCGAAAAAGATTCGGATGTCCCTATTCTCATCTGACAGCGAGAGATGCAGTATCAGACAAGGTAGGTAATTTTGAGGCAGGTGCTGACGACTATTTGACCAAGCCCTTCGCCTTCGCCGAACTCTTGGTGCGGGTGAAAGCACTATTTCGACGCGGCTCGGTAAGTCGGAGCAATAGCGTTCGAGTGGAAGACCTGGAACTTGATCGCCTTTCGCAGCAAGTAAGAAGAGCCGGCAAACGGATTGACCTCACGTTAAAGGAGTATGCATTGCTGGAATATCTGATGTTGAATGCTGGCAGGGTTCTCTCCCGAACAATAATTATTGAACATGTCTGGGATCAAAGTTTTGACGGTATCAAGAATATCGTCGATGTCTACGTTCGACATCTGCGCGACAAGGTTGATGATGCCCATGTGCGCAAAGTTGATCAAGACGGTTCGAGGCGTTGGCTACGCTATTAGTGGCGCGGAGTAATCGTGAGACCCCGAATATTGGCTGCAGCTACGTCAGAGAAACAGTTGTGATCTAAACCGGCCAGCGTCACTGAACTTTGTATACCCGAATCTCAGCAGGCGCGCCGTCATGCTCCGGGACTGCCAAGAAGTACCGGCGCAGTTCAGGCACCAGTCGCCCGTTTCTGGCTCCAGTTCTGGAAGGTAGTTGCCCGAGCGATTGATAGTGATCGGGATCAACTTCGTGATAGATGTCCACCGATCCCGCTGCGCAGGCGGCAATGAGTAGCTTGCTGCGTGGGTCGAAATGGAGGTCATCAATACCTTCCGCAATCTTCAGCGCCTGTAGTTCTTTTCCGGTCTGAGTATCAAATACCACAATGTGCCCACTCCGGCAGCCCACAAAGAGACGATGGTTCGCCTCATCGTACGCCATCGACACATTCACCTTCGCTAAAGTGACTGGCCAACTCTCCAGGATCGTGCGTTTTTCGCGATCAATCACCGGGACTTCATTCTTGGCACGATTATTAAGGTAGAGCTTTTTGCTCGACTTCTCCAGCGCCATGACTTCCAGAGTATCGCCCTCGACTTTGATGTCTGCGAGTTTCTCCCCGGCCGTCGAGTCTACTACGCTCAAGGTGGAATAAGTCATCTTGACGTCTTTACCACCACTGACAACGTAAAGAAGTTTGGTCGCAGGATCGTAGCTCATTGCGTCTGCATCGAGTTGGAGTTGGACGCTTTTGAGAATTTTATAAGTGTTCCCGTCAATGATCCTCACCACCCCGGCTTCACCATCAGTCACATAAATGCGATCGATATCCTCACGATAGACGACGGCGTGCGGCTTTTCGATTCCGCGAACAGTCTGAAGTATTTTTCCGTTTCGATAATCAAGAACAAGAAGAGCGTGGTAATCCTCTGGAGTAGCGAAGAGCCGGTGACCTTTGAGATCGATCCCGAAGTGGTCGAACCTGCTCTTAATTTCCGCCGGCAGCTTGAACGTCTGGACCAGCGTCAGCGGCTTTCCCTTGTCGCGGGTAGCCCCCATGGTGAACAAAACCAGGACTACCAGGAACATCATGTACGCTTTCTTCATCTTCTCTCCTGAGGAATTTGTTTCGTGTCCTTGACTACCAAATTATCGCTTACCAGATTATTTTCACCGCGAACTGCACCTCCCGCGCCGTAGTTGTGGTCCTGGATAGCAAACCCGCCACGTCGCTTAGAGATCCCGTGGAATCGAAAATATCGGTGTTGTCCGGCGTGGTTGGAGGTCCGAAATTGGCGTGGTTGAGGATGTTGAAAATCTCCGCGCGGAACTGCACGTTAAAAGTCTCCGAGATTCTCCTGATGTAATTGTTCTTGAACACAGAGAAGTCTACGTTGGTTAAGCCCGGACCAATCAAAATATTGCGTCCGGCATTGCCGCGCAAGTTAAAGCACAACAATGAATTCGGGTCCACAGGCGTGCCGAGGGTCGGTGGCAGGGGGTCGCAATACTGATTCCAAAACGCCAGGTTAGGTGCTGTTGGAACGGTAAAGCAGTTATTTTTTATGTACTGGGCGGGATTGCCGGGATTGGTGAGCGTGTTGCATCCCGCACCGCCAAGCCGGTTGGGGAAAGCCCAATCATCGTTGCTGGCGGTGTTCGCTGGATCGTCACCGGTACCCCAGGTGGGCGTGAAGGGGACGCCATCGTTAGCTTGAAAAATAAGGCCTAATTGCCATCCATCCAGCGCCCATTTTGCTGGTCCTGAGAAAGATTTAGGTGATGGGACTTCCCATGTGCCATTCACCACCAGTGTGCGTCCGATATTGAAATCAGACAGTCCGCGCCCCAAGCGTAAATCGAACCAATGGAGGCTGGAGATCGAGTTGCCGAACGCGTCACCCGCCACGGTAGCCGAACTGGTGTCTATGCTTTTTCCCCAGGTGAAGGCACCTTGCAGCTGAAAACCGTGGCTCATGCGCTTGGCCATCTGTAATTCCAACGCATCGAAATAGGAATGCCCCTTGTACCAAAGTCCTCGAATCGAGCCGAAGTTGGTATTGAACGGGTCTAGGGGAGCGCCAAAGTCTGGATCAGCCGGATCTGAAATAAATGGCCAAACGTATCCGGCGGAAGTCTTGGTCGGTAGCACCATATCGGCATCATCCACGCGGAAGGGCTGATGTATACCGCGCGACCCCACATACGCGATCATTCCGGTTAAGTTGGGCGTAAGCTCCTGCTGCACATTGAGGTTCCACTGCATGACGTAATTTCGTTTGGGGTCAGGCTCGATAAATGTTGCCCGCAATTTGTTGGCTGGAAAGGAGGTAATCCCCGAGAAAAACGTGCCATCCCCGGGATTTTTGATCGAAGTGTATTGGAAGAAGGGAGCTGCCAACGTCGTCAAAAGTGTGAACTGATAAGGCAGCGGCAGAACATCAAACATTCCTACGCCACCTCGGACTGCCGTCTTGCCGTTATTGAATGGGTCCCAGGCGAAACCTATGCGCGGTTCAAAATTCTTCAGCGTGGGATTGTTGAAAAACGGGTTCCCGAGATGGGGTGTGGCGTCCGTGATGTTCCTTAAGTTGGAGAGCTTGCCACTGGCCTCAGTCAGCATGGTGTTCATCTCATAACGCAGACCCAGATTAAGCGTCAGGCCGGGTCGCCATCGCCAATCATCCTGCACGTAAACACCAAACAGGGTTGTGCGAAGATTGCGCGGTGAGAGACTGCTGGCGATGCCTCCTTGAAATCTACTAGGGAGATTCTGCAGGAAGGTGCTGCGGACGAAGTTTCCATTGTCATCAAACTCGCTCAACGACCCAAACTTAAAAATTCCATTCGGATCGGAGAGGGCTCGGATGTTGAGCCGCATGGGTTCGACCGCGAAGCCGAATTTAATGGTATGGGTACCTTTCGTGATGAAAGCGTCGTCATAGAGCTGGAATGAATTCCACCGGTAAAAATAAGTGGATTCTCCGCCCACCCCACCTAAAAAGGGTGTAACCCCGGAGATGAAGACCTGAGTCGCAGTCCTGCCCGGGAAAATGCCGAGAGACGTCTCGCTTGCCAATGGATTAATCGCCGCCAGGCCCTCATTGTTGTTAACGGTCTCGTGGTTGTACCCAAGGCGCACTGAGTTCGCGAAGCCCGGACTGAAAAGGTGTGTCTCCTCCAGTGCGAAAATTTGTCTTGACGATAGGCTGCCGAGCAGGACGTCATTTACGCCATCCGGAGCCGAGTAAGGCGTTCGGTCAAACAGGTAGGTGCCGAAGAGAGCATCCTTCTCGCTGAATTTGTGATCGATACGGGCTGTAAGAAAATTCTCGTTGACGACCTGCTGACCAGCGAACGTGTATTGCGCAAGGTCTCCGTTTCCGATGATCTCTCCGTTGGGCAAATGAAAGAAGGGCAGATACGCCGCTGCAGCAAGGTCCACGCCGTTGGCATCCGTATTCGCGCCAACCGGGAGCTGAGTGGTTTTGCAGGGGTTTGGTGAGCCTTGTGGTATGGAGCACAGCAACCCTGCACGTGCCGCCAGCGACGGTACAGTAGTCAATGCCGAGATGCCCTTTGATTGCCGAATGGCTTCGAAGTCGGCAAAGAAAAATGTACGGTTCTTAAAGATGGGTCCGCCAATCGCGCCCCCGAACTGGTTGCGCTTGAACGGCGGAATCGTGGGACCGTCGAAAAAGTTTCTAGCGTCCAGCGCGCTGTTCCGCAGGAACTCATAAGCGCTGCCGTGAAAACTATTCGTGCCAGAGCGGGTAACTGCGTTGACAACACCGCCGGAAGTCTTTCCGTACTCTGCCGAATAGTTGCTGGTGAGCACAGAAAATTCCTGAATCGCATCGACTCCCAGGCTTCCACCCAGGACGCTGCCGGGAGCTCCATTTGCGTAATCATTAAGGCTGATGCCATCCAGACGATAATTGTTTTGTTGTGGACGAGCGCCGGAGATGGTCAATTGCTGACCGAAACCGCGATTACCACGGTCCGCGCCGACCGTGAACGACGGCTGAGTTTGGATGGTATCAACCCCAGGCTGCAGGGCTGCCAAGTCTGTCCAGCTGCGTCCATTGAGGGGCAGCTCACGAACCGTGGTTGCGTTTACCACGGCACTGAGGTCCGAGGTGACAAGTTGCACCGCAGGCGCTTCCGTGGTGACCACAATCTTTTCGCTGGCCGCCCCGACCTTCATGCCTACGTCCAAAGTCTGGTTTGAGCCCACGGTCAGGGTCACGTCGGCGACGGAGGTCGAAAATCCCCGCGCAGCTACGGTGACCTGATAATCCCCAGGCACTAAATTGGGCGCCGTGTAAAAGCCTGCCGAGTCTGATGTAACCGTTCGTGTCACGCCGGTGGCACTGTTTTTATGGAAACTTTCACCTGTACCAATGCCGCGCCGGAAGGGTCGGTGATGGTACCTGACAGGGTGGCGCCAGCAACCTGGGCGTAAACCACAGTCGACGGCACGAGCGCGACAAGCAGGGTCAGAACGATCGCTAAAACTCGGAACTTCATTAAGCGCCAAGTATGCACAGAGCACCTCCCAAGGGGGCCACGTATCAGTATCGGACTCTCATTAACATGACATGAACTCAAAATGAATTTTTACTCATGAGCATGACCGACAAATACGGTTTTCTCTTTTCCGTCGTCAAAGCATGCTATCGTGCGGGCAAACTTAGATTGTTTTGTCGGTTGTTTAAGAAACGATGCCTAAGACAAAGATAAGAGCTGTCGCTGCTACAGGCAACCTCAGCACAGGATTCCGCGAAGAGAGTCTGGTTCGCGCCGTGGAACAGGGAGCGAGCTTCGTTGGCTGCGATGCGGGCACCACAGACTCTGGTCCTTACTATTTGGGCTCCGGCAAACCTCGTGGACCTCGCGAGGGCGTGAAACGAAATCTCCGGCTCGTCTTACGTGAGGCTCTCAAGGCCGGCATCCCGGTAATCGTCGGTTCGGCCGGGCATGCTGGAGGTCGTCCGCATTTAGCGTGGACACTCGAGATCGTTCGAGAACTGGCTCGCGAACACGACTGGCACTTCAAGCTTGCCGCAATCGATAGTGAAATAGACAAGGACGTGCTCGCGGACGCTTTCAACCGAGGTGAAATCACTCCGCTTTCGCCCGCTCCTCCGTTGGACGATCGCGCCATCAGGCATGCCGAGCGCTTCGTTGCGATGATGGGAATCGAGCCCATCCAGCAAGCACTCACGGCGGGCGCCCAGGTCGTAATAGGCGGACGTTGCAGCGACCTCGCAATCTATGCCGCGCTACCAGTTCTTAGGGAAATTCCTAAATCAGTTGCTTTTCACGCAGGGAAAATCCTGGAATGCGGAGCGGCCAGCGCAGCGCAGCGCTTGTATCCGGATTGCATGGTAGCCGAACTGGATCAGGATGGATTCACTGTGGAACCTCCCAATCCAGCGATCCGTTGCACCCCACAAAGTGTGGCCGCTCATGCCTTGTATGAGAATGCCGATCCTTATCGCCTGGTGGAATCCGGAGGAGACCTGGATACCACCGACGCCAAGTATGAGGCTGTGGGCGAGAGTGCGGTGCGAGTCACGGGCAGCCGATTTACACCGTCAAACAAATACACCGTCCGCATCGAAGGCGCCACCTTGGTCGGATACCGCTCGATCGTCATCGCAGGGATTAGGGATCCTCTTGTCTTGCGTCAACTTGACACTTTTCTTTCCACCCTGCGTCCCGTGATAGAGCGAAAAGTGTCCGATAGCATGAAATTGTCAGCGGATGCGTACAGCCTCAATTTTCGCGTTTACGGACGCAATGGTACCCTCGGCGATTTGGAACAGGTGTCGGAAGCAGGCCACGAAGTTGGACTGATTATCGATGTTGTCGCAGCCACTCAGTCCGTTGCGGCTGACATCATTCCCATCGCGTCTCACACTGGGCTGCACCATCCCATTCCCGAACACGAAGGTCTGATCAGTAATTTGGCTTATCCATTTTCCCCCGGAGGAATTGATGCGGGGCCGGTTTACAGCTTCTGCATTAACCATGTGTGGGAACTGACTGAACCATGTAAGCCATTTGCCACGAAGATGGAAGTCTTGTGAATCTTGCGTCAACGGGAGAACAAATTGCGCGAACTTTGGCAATTCACAAAACTGATTCGCAGCAAAAATGCGGGCCCCTTTGAGTTGACATTCGACATCATGTTCAAAAGCCGTGAGAGTTTTAATGACGTGTTGAAGAGCGAGGCTCTTACCCCCAAGGCGATCGCGCGACTCTACCGCGTGGATGTGAAACAAGTAAAATTCTTTGTCGTCGAACAACTTCTGACCATTAAGATTTCCATTCCGCGCCGCGTTTTTTCGGGAGACGTAGGGGACACTGACATATATGGGGGGCAATTCCACAGTCCTTTAGTTCGCTTGCCGGTGAAAGACTGAGCGCGGCCTGCAGTCAATGAGTGGCCGGCGACACCCCTGTATCGCTTCCAATTTTTGAGAGGCTGGCTTGAACTTTTGCGGACAGACTGTCGGCGTGGGCTAGCAGAATACTGACTTGCCACATCTCTGTGCTGGACAACGTTTGCTGAAACCCCGGCATGCCGGTCATGCGGATGCCGCCAGCCTCTTTCCAGTAAGTTTCTCCGGCAGGATCATCGGTGACCCCCTTGCCTTCGAGCAATGCCGGCGGTTTTGGATACATGCCTTTCGCAATTGCCGTTTGAGGCTGTTTGGGGAGGCCCTGGCAAACTGCACAGTGCTCGCGGTAGACGTGCGCCCCAGCGGCATAGTTGGATTCATCAGTCGCGATCGGTACGGATCTCGGCATTTCCCTCTCTCGCCTGACGCGGAGAGCTTTTTGGCTAATAGTCTTTCAAACGGCATTTCTTGTGCCGCGGTTGCGACCGGCGCCATTCCGCAGGCGAAGTACACATAGATCGCCACAGGTACGACGATCAGGCCAGCGGCAAAGCCAATCATAAATTTCTTCACGTTTATCTCCGCTTTGCAAAATTAACATTCGAGATATTCGCAGCTACCAGATTTCTCGTCATACCACTCCTCCGTTATGCACTTCTCATGGACTGACGCTTGATGCCGATAGAATTACAGCCGTAGGTTTGGCATCGTGACCCCCAAAGTCTTTTCCATGGCGTTCGGACCCCAGCGCGACCACAGTGGCCAGGATCAGAATATTAGTAATCTCAAACCCAGCTATCGCCCATGCATAGCCGAAGTGATTGCGTAGCGCGTACTCGATAGTCCCCGTGCCTGCGGCAAACAGAATACCGAGTTGATAGGCAAAGCCAGGAAGCAATCCTCTCACCGAGTTCGGCGATAGTTCGTTAATGTGCGCGGGTATGATTCCCCATGCTCCCTGCACACCCGCCTGAACAAAGAAAGCGCCCGCGGCAAGAACTAGCAACGATCCCCCGAACGCCCATGCTGGGATTGCCAGCATGGTAAGCATGAGTGCCGCGATTATGCCCTTTCGCCGGCCAAAGGACTGCGAAAGATGGCCAAATACGATTGCGCCCAAAATGGCGCCAACGTTGTAAAGAATGGCGAGGTAAGAGACCGTCTTGGGCAGGACGCCGTGCACAGACCTCAGAAAGTCAGGATAGAGATCTTGCGTTCCATGCGAGAGAAATACCATCAGCGTCATTAGGAGCGCGAGGTAACTGAACACTTTCCAATACGAAATAGCAGTCTTAACCACCGCGCCCATGGTGGGAACTCGATGCTGCTTCCATGCTTCTGACTCTTTCACATTGAATCGTATATACAGGGCGAGTAAGGCGGGAAGGCCGCCAACCCAAAACATCGCTCTCCAGCCAAGATTCGGCAGCACGATCCGCGCCGCCACTGCCGCCAGCAGATACCCCATTGAGTACCCGCTTTGCAGAATGCCAGAGAGCACGCCACGAAGGCGCTTCGGGGCGCTTTCCATCGCCAGCGACGCCCCTACTCCCCATTCGCCTCCCATGCCGATGCCGTACAGCATTCGCAGCAACAGAAAGATTGAGTAATTCGGCGCAAATCCGCAGAGAAGTTCGATTACTGAGAAGAAAACGACATTGGCCATCAGCGGACCGCGACGGCCATAGCGATCCGCCAGCATTCCAAAGATGACGGCGCCCACCGGCCGCATCGCCAGCGTGGCTGTCAGAGTCCAAATGATGGCGCTCTTGGGAACGCCGAAATGAATCGCCAGCACATCAACCAAAAATACGAGGACGAAAAAATCAAAAGCGTCGAGGGTCCAGCCGAGATAGCCGGCGGTTACGGCATGCCACTGATCGCGCCGTGAAAGGCCTCCGGATGCTCTGTCTGAGGCACCAAGCTCATTTTGCTTCATAGTCAAACTCGCGAGTTCCGTGGATCATTCTACGGCCCCCGCGAGATCAGCGATTCGTTCGACCTCAGGTCGTCACTACTTGCCAACCACAACGATAACGATAGAACCAGGTACTACCGGAGGACGTGGGTGCGCGCCCGGATCGCCATTAAACTTCGCCGTGGGTAGATAAATTGTGTGTGTGGAGGCGTCGAGTGCCATGGTTTTCGAGCCCGGCGCGGAAGTTAGATTCTGGGTCACCTCATATTTTCCCGACGCATTCTTATGAACAATAGTCAGCTTGCCCTCGCCATTCGAAGCGAACGCGTATCCGGTTTCTGGATCAAATGCCAGGGCATCACAGTCGTCTCCGATTGGCAGCGTCTGCATCAGCTTTCCACTCTCGCTGTCCACAATCGCCATCAACTTGTTCGCGCACGCGGAGAACAGTGTGTGGCTGCTGCGATCGATGGCCAAGCCCGACGGCTCTTCACATCCCGCGATCGGCCAAGTTGCTTTGACTTTCTTATTTGCAGTGTCAATAACAGCGATCGCGCCTTTG
>Ga0209267_1003302_pt1 | contig 10052 bp, 7 predicted proteins | sample GraSoiAngelo_137_FD_185894 | JGI IMG/M metagenome (GOLD analysis project Ga0209267, IMG submission 185894) | Grasslands soil microbial communities from the Angelo Coastal Reserve, California, USA - 14_0929_09_30cm (SPAdes) (version 2) | ecosystem: Environmental > Terrestrial > Soil > Grasslands ... | reverse complement strand
TCGAGCAGCGGGCGGTACACGTCCCGCACGTGCTGCTCGAACACGTGGTCGAAGTTCCCCACGGGCTGGTGGAAGTGGACGCCGAATACGAAGCGGAGCGGGTCCACCTACGCTTCGCCTTCCCGCTGCGCTCCCTCCCCCTCCCCCTCCCCCTCCCCGTCGGCGAAGCCGAGCCGCCAGGCAACGGAGGCGAGCTGGGCCGCCCGCTCGGGAGGGGCCGCCGCCCGGATCCGGTAGAACGCGGTCTGGGCATCGAACGGGATGTGGCCGCCGTCGCGCTGCGCGCGGTCGGCCAGCTCGGTGACGGCCGCGATGGCGCGGGGGGAGTGGTCGTGCTCGAGCGCCAGGACGGCGCGGAGCAGGGCCCGCGCCGCATCGCCCCCAGGATCACCGCCGTGCGCCTCGGTCCGCGACGCCACCTCGACCGGGACCCGCCGCTTGACGTGGTGCAAATAGACGTCGCGCCCGTTCCCCTCTCCCGGCTCGTTGCTCTGCGCGCGCGCCAGCCGCTCGAGCACTCCCCCCTCGAGGCGCGGCGCATCCGCGCCGGCCAGCTCGATCGCCCGCGCCGCGTAGCGGAGAATCTGAATGGTCTCGATCCCGGCGACGTCGTCGAAGAACCAGCCGCACGACGTGAACATCCTCAGCGCGTTGCGCTCGAGCTCGAGCAGCTCCCGCGCGCGCTGCTCCGCCGCGCGATCGGCACCGGGACGCAGCCGCTGCGCCACGAACTGCGCGAGGCCGGCGCTCGCGCCGCCGACCACCGTGCCGTAGGCGTCGCGCACCGCCCAGGGATCGTCGAACAGCGCTCCCCCCTCCCGTTCGAAGCGCGCGTGCAGCTGGCCCGCCAACCAGTCGAGCGCTTCGCGCAACGGCGCGCGCCAACGCTGCTGCGTGGGCCGCTCCGGCGCCATGCGGCAGCCGCAGTCCGCGCGCCACCGCTCCACTCCGTGCACGCAGCTCCACGACGTGGGCGCCACGAGTTTTACCTCCTGCTCGGCCCGGTGCCGCGCCAGGAAGGCGGCGAAATTCTCGACGCGCACGTCGCGGCGTCGCTCCAGGTCCCGCAGCACCCAGGCGAGCGCCACCTCGCCGAACTTGTGGTGGTGGCCGTAGGTCTCCCCATCCGTCGCCACCGCCACGAGCCGGCGCTCGCTCCCCCGCTTGCCCGGGGCGAGCAACCGCTCCGCCCACGCTGCGGCATCCTTGAGCAGCGGTCCGAACGCGACGTCGTGCGAGATCGCGCCGTCGTACACGCACAGCGCGATCGCGCGACCACCCGAGGTCCGGTAGCGTCCCGCCGATCCGTCCGCCGGCGCCTGCTCCACCTGATGCGGCGCGAGGATCGTGAAGGCGATCCCCTCGGCCGCCAGCACGTCCAGCGTCTCGGGATCGACCGCCGTCTCGGGGAGCCACATTCCTTCAGGGTCGCGTCCGAAGCGACGGCGAAAGTCCGCGATCCCCCAGCGCACTTCGGTCACCTTGTCGCGCCGGGACGCGAGCGGCATGATGACGTGGTGGTACGGCATGGCGATGGCGTTGCCGTGCCCTGCGTGCCGCGCGTGGCTCGCCCGGTCGGCCTCGAGCACCGCCGCGTACGTGGCCGGCGCCTCACGCTCCAGCCACTCGAGCAGCGTCGCGCCGAAGTTGAAGCTGATCGAGGCCAGGGTGTTGACGATCTGCGCGATGCGCCCGTCCGGAGCGTACACGCGCGCCGCGACCACGGCGCGGTAGGACTCCCGCTCGATGCGCTCGTTCCAGTCGTGATACGGCGCCGCGGAGGGCTCGGCCGCGACCTGATTCAGCCACGGGTCTTCGCGCGGCGGCTGGTAGAAGTGCCCGTGGATCACGATCGACCGGACGCTCAAGCGCCCAGCACCTCCGCGACCGCCTCGAGGACGTTCGGGAACAGCCCGTCGCGCTGCTCCAGCTCCGCCGCCAGCCGCACGCCGTCGGACGATGCCGACGTGAGCGCCGCCACCAGCCGCTCGGCGTCGTCACAGTGCAGCTTGAACCGGCGCTCGGCGTAATCCGGGACCGCCCCCGTCGAGATCATGAACTGCCAGTCGGAGGCCTGGGCGAGCAGCAGCTCGCGCGCCGCCTGCGCCAGCACCGGCCGGGCGCCGGGAGCGGCGAGGGCCGCGGGCGCCGCCTTCCAGAAGGCGCCTTCCAGCGCGTGCAGCCGGGGCCACGTCCACGCGGTGCGGTCGTTGAGCCACATCGTGTGATCGCCGTTCACGCCCCAGGAGCCCTCCGCGAGACGCAGCGCAACGCCGGCGGGGTGGCTCGCCAGGTGCTGCGCCGCGGTCACCGGGCGCACGCCGGCATGGTGGCGCAGCTCGCGGTAGGTCGCCGCCAGGAAGTCCACGCCCTCGAACCACCAGTGACCGAATAGCTCCGTATCGAACGGCGCGACGATGACCCCTTTCCCCGCGCGGCGCTCCCCCTCCTGCTCGGACGCGATGCCCGCCAGCAAATGCGCGAAATGACGGCCATGCTCACCCACCCGGCCGAGCGCCGCGGCGGGCTCGTAAGCCCGCTTCGCTCCGAGATCCACGTCGGGGCCGGTCACGCGCCACAGCTTGAGCCCGCCGGGCCAGCGGATCTTGTGGAACTCGAGGTACCACTCGTCGCCCGGGTAGCCATGGTGGCGGCTCCAGACCTGCATCGATGATCGGGGGTCGCGCACCAGCGCCGCCACGCTCTGCTTGGCGCGAGGCGGCGTCACCCGATACGCCTGGTACGGAGACCGCACGGTACGCTTCGCGGGCTCGGCCTTGCCCGCGGGTCGCTCGGCGTCGAATCGCTCCGCGCCCAGCGGCACTTCCCCATAACTCCCCAGCGGATCGCCGGCCTGTGCCAGGTGCGCATCAGTGAAGAAGTACCGGAACCCGGCGGCCGCGAGCTGCTCTTCGATGCCGGGCCGCCGCCCCTGGCGCGGCCGATAGGCGCACTCCGGGAGCCAGCAGCCCACGGGATCGCGGCCGAACAGCCGCCGGTGCTCATTCCGTCCCACCACGAGCTGCAGTCGGATACTCTCGTCGGAAGCGAGCAACGGAAGATATCCGTGCGTCGCCGCCGAGCCGATGATCTCGAGCCGACCCGCGTCCTGGAAGCGGCGGAATGCCGTCACCAGGTCGTGGTCAAGCGAGTGGAACAGATCGCGCAGGCGGCGAAACCGGGTCTGCCAGTAGGTCACGAGCGGCAACAGGGCCGTGTCGCCCGTCGCGGCGAGCGAGGCGGGCGCTTCCTGGCACGCGGCCTCGCGCTGGTCGAAGAACGCCTCGAGCTCCTGGGCGAACGCCGCGCTCGCCAGCTGATTGGCGAGCACCGGCGTGAAGCCGATCGTCACGGGCGCCGGGACGTCCTGCTCCGCCAGCTGCTGCAGCTGCTCGACCAGCGGGAGATAGGTGTCGAGCGCGGCCTCGCACAGCCAGTCGCTGCCGTGCGGCCACCGGCCGTGGTGCAGCACGTACGGCAAGTGACTGTGCAGCGCGAGGACGAAATCCATCCGCGCGGTCAGCCCGCCGTGGCGCGAAGGGCGAGGGCGCGCCGGTAAACGTCCAGATAGCGGGCGGCCGAGCCGTCCCACCCGAACTGCTGGGCCATGGCGCGCCGCATGATCGTGCGCCACGCCGCCCGGTCGCGATAGCCGTCCAGCGCGCGTTGCACCGCCTGCTCCAGCGCGGCCGGCTCGTAGGCGTTGAACAGAAAACCGGTCTCCCCATCCGCGATGCTGTCGTGCAGCCCCCCAACCCGGCGAGCGACGGGGATGGCGCCGTACCGCTGCGCTCTCATTTGCGTGAGCCCGCACGGCTCGTACAACGACGGCATGAGGAGCAAGTCCGCCCCGGCGAGCAGCCCGTGCTCCAGGTGATCGGTGAACGCGAACTCGACCGCGACACGCTCCGGGTTGGCCGCGGCGAGCTCGGTGAGCGCCGCGTGGTAGCGGTGCTCCCCGGAGCCGAGGAAGATGAACTGGGCGTCCGAGCTGCCGAGCAGGTCGGCGCCGAGCACGATGTCCAGTCCTTTCTGCGATACCAGGCGCGCACTCATCCCGAAAAGCGGCGTATGGGCGCCTTGCGACAAGCCGTACGCCTGCTGCAGCGCAGCCTTGCAGCGTCGCTTGCCGGCGAGATCGTCGATCGAGTAGTTCGCGGTGATGTGCGGATCCGTCGCGGGGTTCCACGCCGTCGCATCGATCCCATTCAGGATCCCCACGACCCGGTCGCCCAGCTCGATGAACTTCTCTTGCAGACCGAACCCGCCTTCCGGCGTCAGCAGCTCGCGCGCGTGGGTGGGACTGACGGTGACGGCCAGATCGGCGAACGTCAGTCCGCCTTTGAGGATGTTCATCCGGCCGTACCACTCGAACACCCGCGGGTTGTACAAGTCACCCGGCAGACCCAGCGCGGCCAGGGTGTCGGAAGGGAAATGCCCCTGGAATCCGGCGTTGTGCACCGACAGCACGGAGCCTAACCGCCGGTGCAGCGGCTCGCCGCCGAACACGGTGCGCAAATAGACCGGCGCCAGACCGGTGTGCCAGTCGTGCGCATGGAGCACTCGAGCCTCGGGCGCGATCTGAGGCAGGACGGTCAGCGCGGCCGCGCAGAAGAACGCGAACCGCAGGGCGTTGTCCGGGTAGTCCCCGCTGTCGTCGCCGTAAATCCCCGCTCGGTCGAAGAAGTCGGGGTGCTCGATGAAGAAGACCTGCGGTCCCTGGGCGGCGCGGTCCTGCTCGCGATACAGCCACGCGGTCTCGGTCCGGTCGGCGAACGTGACCGTGAACGGCGGCCCCGCGCGCTCCAAGGACGGCGCCGTCGCCCGGACCTGACGATACAGCGGCAGCACGACGGTCGTCGGCATGCCGGCGGCGGCCTGGAACGTCGCCAACCCGCTCACGGCTTCCCCCAGTCCGCCGGTGCGCGCGAACGGCCAATACTCCGCAGTCAGATGGACGACGCCGAGCCGCTCCGCTGCGGGGGTAGGCGCGGGTGGCGCCGCGACGGGTCCGGCCTTGGGGCGGCTCCTCGTGCGGGCACGCGCGGGCTTCGGTGCTCGGGTGGTCGTAGCCTGCTCCCTTCCAGACAACGGGCCTGGCTCACGCAGCCGGCGGATCGTCTCCCGGGAGCTGACCCGTGATCGCGGGGACGTAATACTCGGTCACGTATTGCCGCACCATGCGCTGGGCGGTGAAGTGCCGGCCCGCCACACGCAGCGCATGCTTCATCTTGTCCACCCACCCGAGCGGCACGTCGCGCGCGTCGCGATCGTAGAACAGCGGCACTACTTCCTGTTCGAGCAAGCGGTACAGCTGTTCCGCGTCGGCGGCGTCGGCGGCGGCGTCCGCCCCATCCGGGGCAGCGGGAATGGCCCAGCCGTTCCGGCCATCGTACCCTTCCGCCCACCATCCGTCCAGGGTGCCGAGCTGGGGGACCCCGTTCAGCCCGGCCTTCATGCCGCTCGTCCCCGACGCCTCGAGTGGGGGGCGCGGCACGTTGAGCCACAGATCGACGCCCTGCACCAGGTTGTGCGCGAGGTGCATCTCGTAGTCTTCCAGAAAAGCGATCCGGCCCTCGAACCGGGCTTCGCGCGTGAGCGCGTACACGCTCTTGAGCATCTGCTTGCCGGGCTCGTCGGCCGGGTGCGCCTTCCCGGAGAAGACAAGTTGGACCGGCCGCCACGGGTTGGCCAGGAGGCGTTGCAACCGGTCGAGATCGCGGAAGATCAGCGACGCCCGCTTGTAGGTCGCAAATCGCCGGGCGAAACCGATCGTCAAGGCGCGCTCCTCGAGCAGGGTTCCCGCGCCCACCAGGTGCAGCGCTTCCTTCCATTGATCCGCCCAACGCCGCCGGGCATCGTCGCGGATCGCCCGCAGCAGCGTCCCCTTCAGCTCGCGGTGCGTCTGCCACACAGCGGCGTTCTCGAGACCGAGGACCGAGTCCCAGAATCCCGGCTCGTCCACCCGGTCGGGCCAATCGGGGCCGAGGTGAGCGTTGAGCAAGTCGGTCATGCGATGGGACATCCACGTGGCGAGGTGCACGCCATTGGTCACATGGCCGATCGGGACGCGCGTGGGGTCCCGGCCCGCCCAGAGGCCAGCCCACATGCGTCGCGATTCCTCGCCATGGCGGCGCGCGACACCGTTGACCTGCTGGGACAACCGAATCGCGAGGACCGGCATGTGGAACTGACCGTGGTCGCGCACCGGATGGTGCCCCAGCCGCAACACCGCGTCCCGGCTCACCCCCATCTCTTCCCAGATCGGGCCCGTGCTCGCCACCACCTGCTCCAGCGAGAACGCGTCGTGGCCGGCGGGGACGGGGGTGTGAGTCGTGAAGATGCTGGTCGCCCGGACCCGACGGACGGCTTCATCGAACGGCGTCGCCTGCGCCACCAGCTCGCGGACCCGCTCCAGCAGCATGAACGCGGCGTGCCCTTCATTGGCATGCCACGTGGCGGGCTGGAGGCCCAAGGCGCGCAACACGCGCACGCCACCCACACCGAGGATCCACTCCTGCCGCATTCTCAAGTCGTGCGCGCCGCCGTACAGCCGGTGCGATAGCTCGCGGTCGGCGGGATCGTTCTGCTCCAGGTCGGTGTCGAGCAGGTACACCGGCACGCGCCCGACCATCACCCGCCAGGCGCCCACGCCCACCGCACGGCCGCCCGTCGGAACGGTGATCACCGCGGGAGCGCCCCCAGGACCGAGCACCCGTTCGAGGGGTGTGAGCGACACGTCGAATCGCTCGTCGGCGTCTTCCTGCCAGCCGTCCAGCCGGAGGCGTTGGTCGAAGTAGCCCCGCGTGTAGAGCAGCCCGACACCCACCAGCGGCACGCCCAAGTCGGACGCGGCCTTACACTGGTCCCCCGCCAGGATCCCCAGGCCGCCCGAGTAGATCGGCACCGAGTTGTGCAGCCCGAACTCGGCGCAGAAGTAGGCCACCGTGCGGCCCGTCAGATCGGGATACGTGGTGGCGAACCACGTGCCCGCGTTCGATGCCTCCCGCGCGGCCCGCTCCATCAGGGCGTCGTACTGGCGCAGGAACTCGGGATCGGCGGCGCACGCGTTCAGTCTTGCGGCGTCGACGCGCCGCAGCAGGGCAAAGGGGTTGTGGCGCGTCAGGCGCCACAGGGTCGGGTCGATCGAGCGGTACAGCGCGCGGGCCTCGTGATTCCAGCTCCAACTGAGGTTGCGCGCCAGCGTCGCCAGTCCCGCGATACGCTCGGGGAGTGCGGGGCTCTCGGTCAGGGTGGCGGTCATATCGACATGCAAGCTAAACGGCGTGGCGGCGAGCGAGCAGGGGCCTGGTGGGCCCGCTGCAGCGCTGCGATCCTATGCCGGTCCTCAGGGGGACGCACCCGCCCATGCCCGAGCTCCCCGACATCGTGGTGTATCTGGAGGCGCTGCAATCCCGCGTCGTGGGAGAGCGCCTGGAGCGGCTGCGCATCGCGAGCCCGTTTCTGCTCCGATCGATCGAGCCCCGTCCCGAGGAGCTCGCGGGCCGCGTGGTGCGGCGCGTCGCGCGACTCGGCAAACGCATCGTCTTCGGCTTCGACGACGACTACTTCGTCATCCTGCATCTCATGATCGCGGGCCGGCTGCGGTGGAAACAGCCCGGCGCGCCGATCCCGGGACGGCTGGGACTCGCGGCGTTCGATTTTCCGGCCGGGACCTTGCTTCTCACGGAGGCAGGGAGCAAGCACCGCGCCTCGCTGTATCTCGCGCGCGGCGCGGCGGGCCTCGCCGCCCACGACCCCGGCGGTATCGACGTGCTCGCGGCCGACCTCGGCGCGTTCCGAGCGACGCTCACGCGCGAGTCTCACACGCTCAAGCGCGCCCTCACCGATCCGCGACTGTTTTCCGGCGTAGGGAACGCGTACTCGGACGAGATCCTGCACGCGGCCAAGCTGTCGCCGCTCAAGCTGACCACCCAGCTCACCGCAGAGGAGGTCGAACGACTCCACCACGCCACCCGAGACACGCTGCTCACCTGGATCGAACGCTTGCGCAAAGCGACGGGGAACGGCTTCCCCGAGGGAGTCACGGCGTTCCGCGAGGAGATGGCGGTGCACGGCCGGTATCGCAAGCCGTGTCCGGTGTGCGGCTCGCCGGTTCAGCGGATCCGCTACGCCGAAAACGAGGTGAACTACTGCGCGACGTGTCAGACCGGCGGGCGCGTGCTCGCCGATCGGGCGCTGTCCCGCCTGTTACAGGAGGATTGGCCCCGTTCCTTGGAGGAGTGGGAAGCGCGGCTGCCGGGGACGCCGGGCGAGCACGCCGGGTAGCGAACCGGCCTCACCCGTCGCCCGCAGCGAGCAGCGCGCGCGTCGCAGGGTGCCCCGGCCGGTCGAGCACCTCCACCGGGGATCCCGCCTCCACGACCACGCCTTCCGCCAGGATCGCCACCCGGTCGGCATGGGCGCGCGCGAACGCGGCGTCGTGCGTCGCGATCAAGAGACCCCTCCCGCCATCGTCGGCCGCGAGCCGGCGCAGCGTTCGGCCCAGCGAGCTGCGGCGCGCCGGGTCGAGCGCCGCGGTGGGCTCATCCATGAGCAGCAGTGCCGGATCGGGAGCAAGTGCCCGTGCGATGGCGACGCGCTGGGCTTCGCCACCGGACAGCTCGCGCGGCAGGGCGCCCGCCCGGCCGCCCACCTCGAGCGCTGCGAGCAGCTGCACGGCCGCGTCCTGCGCCTCCTCCCGCCGCCGGCCCAGCACATGCGTGAGCGCCAGCGTCACGTTCTCGAGCGCCGTGAGGTGCTCGAAGAGGGCGTGGCCCTGGAACACGAGCCCCACGCGACGCCGCAGCGGCTTGAGACGCGATTCCGGCGGCGCCGGCCCAGCACGTGCGTGAGCGCCAGCGTCACGTTCTCGAGCGCCGTGAGGTGCTCGAAGAGGGCGTGGCCCTGGAACACGAGCCCCACGCGACGCCGCAGCGGCTTGAGACGCGATTCCGGCGGCGCCGGCCCGGGCTCGAGCGCGAAGCCGTCCACGACGATGCGGCCGCCGTGGAACCGCTGCAGCGCGGCCACGGCCCGCAGCGCCGACGTCTTGCCGGCGCCGGAGAGACCCATCAACGCGACCACCTCTCCCCGCCGCACCTCCACCGTCACGGCCCGCAGCACCTCCCGGGCGCCGTAGTTGAGCCGCAGCTCGTTGACGGCGAGCAGCGCCCCCCGCGTCGCCCCCTCCTCCCCCGTCACGCCACGCCCCAGCGCCGCTCGAGCCGCCGCCCCAGCTGCGCCAGCGGCAGTGACATCGCCAGGTACACGACCCCGCACAGCACGCCGGGCACGATCCAGCTCCCGATGTTCGTCGCGTAGATGGCGGTCTGCTTCGTCAGCTCGACGACGGTCAACACCGAGACGAGCGAGGAGTCCTTGAGCAGGGCGACGAAATCGTTGGTCATCGGCGCCAGCGCGTACCGCAGCGCCTGCGGCCCGCGTACCAGGCGCAGGATCTGGGCCTCGGAGAAGCCCAGCGTGCGCGCCGCCTCGAGCTGGGCGCGCGACACCGCCTCGAGCGCGCTGCGGTAGATCTCGGCCTCGTACGCGGCGTAGTTCAGCCCGAGTCCCAGCACCGCGGCGAGAAACGCCGGCAGCCGCACCAGCCCCGCGAGTCCGTAATACAGGACGAACAGCTGGAGCAGCACCGGCGTCCCGCGGATCACCTCGACGTAGACCGTCATCACGGCACGCACCGGCCCCGGGCCGTACACCCGACCCGAGGCCACGACGAGACCCACGACGACCGCCACCGCCATGGCCAGCGCCGACACCACGGCCGTGATCAGCGCGGCCCGACCGAGGGAGGGGAGATAGGCCCACACGCCTGGCCATAGGGGCGCAGCATGCTGCGCCCCTACTTCAGCCGCAATGTCATCCCCCCGCCCCGCCACCCGCCGGAACAGCGCTCCCTGGCCCGGATCCCAGACGTCCCAGCGCCGGAAAATCCGCTCGAGAGTTCCGTCCCGCATCGCGGTGCGGAGCACCACGTCCACGGAGTCGCGCAGTGCGGAATCGCCCTTGGCCAGCACGCCCACGTACCGGCC
>Ga0209267_1003298_pt1 | contig 10058 bp, 11 predicted proteins | sample GraSoiAngelo_137_FD_185894 | JGI IMG/M metagenome (GOLD analysis project Ga0209267, IMG submission 185894) | Grasslands soil microbial communities from the Angelo Coastal Reserve, California, USA - 14_0929_09_30cm (SPAdes) (version 2) | ecosystem: Environmental > Terrestrial > Soil > Grasslands ... | reverse complement strand
TTCTAATGGCGCACGCCAATCTGTAAGTTCGGTGGATCCCAGTCAGCCTATTACGTTCGTCCGCACCATGGATGAACTCGTGAAAAACGAACTGGCTTACCCACGATTTGCTACGTTTCTCTTTGGCATCTTCGGTGTCATCGGCTTGACTCTGGCATGCACTGGCATTTTCAGCGTGGTTTCTTATGCTGTTTCCCAACGTACGCGCGAGTTTGGCATCCGCATGGCTTTGGGAGCCACTCCCGGCAGAGTGCTGGGATTGGTGGTCCGGTCCACAGGCCGCGTACTCGTCGTGGGTTTCGTGCTCGGAGCGATATTGAGCGTTGTATCGAGCCGCGCGCTGTCTGGTAAGCTCGAGGGCATCGGAGTTGCGAGCCCACCGATTCTCGCGGCTATCACCAGTGTCTTGGCCGTAGCGGCGCTTTTGGCTTGCGCCATCCCGGCGCGGTCCGCCACCAAGGTGCACCCCGCGGATGCCTTGCGGCACGAGTAATTTCAATCTAAAGAGAATGAGTGCTATCCACTTGCCTGTGTAGTGCGGAAACCGGGAAAGTGGTTTTGGTTAATTCCACATGGACGGTTTCGCTGTTATCAGGCGCTGATAGTCTAGCTGGGACTGTGATGGTCTTCGCGGAACCAACTAGAACTGCCTGGTGTCTAATGACCGTGCTGATAAAACTCTGCCAGTATTTCCCTGAGTGATCCAGTGTGTGGCAGCAGCTGACTCCTTTGCTTCGTCTTTTTCTACTTCTTCTGCTGTTAGTTTGCATCTACACGACGTATTTCGCGTCATTCGCTCTATTGCGCCTCCGCTCATTACGGACCGTGCGCACCGACAATTCTCTCCAGAACACTTTGGCTCGGCTTAATAATCGGTCAGCGAACTTGCGACAAATTATTACTGCCATGTCCTATCTATTTGGTATCATCTTTTTTCTTCAAATCCAAAATGCATTCTGGACCCCAGAGAACGGCCGTCCCGTTGGCCCAATGGTGCTTGAAAACTTCAGAGACGATTTCCGCTTTGCTGCAGCTATTTTTCTCGCCTTTTTTGTGCTGCACTCAGTTCAATGGTTCGTTTCAGTCGAATCGGTAGAACCACAGTCCGACTGGTCACTTAGGTCAGGCCCGTCAGCGTTCTCGTCCATCGGGAGGTACTTCAGAAACGGGTTCAGCCCAAACACCACGAAAATCAGGCCCAGTAAAATCCGTGCAATCAGCACTACAATTTTCATCTTCGGTTCTTCTCCCAACAAATCGATGCACGAAGGGACGGGAACGCTACACGCTCCCGCGCCGCATTCTATGTCAAATGAACGATTATTCGCGACAGTAATCCATCACAGAAGGCTCTCGGATTGATGATCTCCCTCCACTTGCCTTCTGATTAGTTCTCGGACATCAAGTGGTCGTCGAGACTTATGTAGCGGGCGATGGGAACCGACACCCCACGTCGGAAACTTGGGAAAATACGAGCCAGGGCCCCTATCCGGTTACTGTCGGAAGGAACTCAATTTACAGGCAGATTTTTTAGCTTCGGTTTCGAAGAAATGCCAAGGCAAATCGCTTTCTAACATTTCTAACAGTTGGATGGGAGTGCGGCCGGTAACGTCTTCCGCCGCTGAGACGTAGAAGTGAGGGGATGCCGTTTCGATTCCCATCGGCCGCTCCATAACTAACGATGATTCAGTTGCACTTACCCGGTCAATTCCTGCTGAGTATCTGGCAGAGCGCCAGAGGCTCATCCATGAAGTCAATTTATTTAAATTGTTTCGTATGAGATAGATAACGCACCAGCGAGTTCTCACAAGTGCCCGGAATGAGCCGACGCTCGAGGTTGAAATCGAAGAAGAACTTGCCGTAAACTGTTGACAGTGAAGTGTTTCGCTGCGCGCCCGTAGCTCAGTTGGATAGAGCATCTGGCTTTCGAACAAAGGGCTCAAAATCCACTAAGTCGTTTCCCTGGCGCACTTTAAACGTGATGCGGGCGCATCTGGAGCCGTTTCGGCTGTCCCAACCATTGTCCCAAGCTCCGTACCAACAATTGGGCGATTATCTGCAAAATCTGCGGCCATGCCGAAGGTCGATTTCCTAAAGAAGTCGTAAACGTCGCTCTTGCCGAACTTCTTGAGCAGCGCGGCCTGAGCGAGGGTCGCTAGGTGGCCAACGTGGTCGATGGGAGAGTGAATCTGTACGGGAAGCAAGGCGCGACGAATCGCTGAGGAGTTCTTACTGGCAGTTTCCGTCACTGTCCCTGCCGAAAATGCTATCCGTCGCGAATGCCTTTAAAATCAGCGACCACGAGTGCAACCCGCGCTAACCCGACAGGATGTAACAATGTCCGATGGCTGGAAAAATAATAATTCGCCAGCCACAGGCAGAATATCTTTATGAATGTGTTGCGGAAACGATTGAGAAAGACTTAAGGGAAGAAATTGGTTTCATTCAGAAGCATGATCGCGCCTTAGACGAAACTAAAGAAATCGTGGACATGCCGGACAAACGTGCGTCGCTACTCGTGCGACTAATCATGCAAAACAAAGGCAGATTAGCGAAGAACAAGCGGGACATGTTTTCAGAGGTCACTGACGAAGAACTGGCACGCATAGAGAGAGCCATGCAACCAGTGCACGTCGGCCAAGTCGACCCGCGCACGCCGAAACTCTTCCACCAAACTTTGTCTAGAGGTCATGGCTAGGCCCAGTTTCGATCCTCGCCGAACTGCCGTGGGCAACTTCGCGCCCAATTTCCGACCTGAATGGCGAGATTCAGATGGCGATTACCTCGCTTATGAATGCATCACAGCTTGGGCAGGAGCTTCCCGATGTCGTCGAATATCGATTTCAGGGAAGGAGGTTCCGAAAAGAATATTTCAGCCTCTCGCTTGTAGTTTACTTCGAGGACCAAAAACGTCTCTTCCGTCACCGTGAACGCCGGGCTCGCTGACAGCGAATTTCCGTCCGGCACTGGCTGATCGGGGAACGATTCCACGCAGATTTTCTTTACATCGATCACACATTGTCGATACGCCTCAGTCCCAACATAAGACCTAACCTCTTCGAGGCTACACAGTCTGGACAAGTCATAGTAGTGGCGCATTCGATTGTTACAGAGATCCTTGCTGTAGGCCGCGTGAATTGCGAATCCCTTTTCAACGAAAGTCCGCCTAACGTCCTGAAGCTCAATGTCAAAAGGGTGTAGGTCTTTCGCCAAATTCGATAGGCCCTTGTCTGCCGCATACTCGGCAACAACAGACTGGATTGGCTTTTTCACGGCTGCACTCGCAGAACCCCGATATCCGGCTTCGAATAAAACGTTCCTGCCCAATCCAGGAACGTCGCTAGTAACGCTTTCATAGCGATAGACCGCAGTCCTACTCACACCAGTTTCCGATCGAGTCCGTTTGTCTTTCGAATCCTGTGTCAGTCCTTTTGTATTGGCGATGGTATCTCGCAATGCCTTCAGACGAGTATCACGCCTTGCCGCACCCCAGGCGGCCTCAGTCCGAACCAAGATGTCGAGGTCCTCGGAGAATCGATCCAGGAGATTCCAACCTTTGGAAAGGCTAGTGCCGCCCTTCAGGATAAATTCACCTGCATGACTGGCACAAAGGGAGTGCAGAGCCCGAGTCAGGTAGTAGTCTTTCTCGACGATCGCCGTGCGCTGCTTCTTCCAGTCGGCGGCAGCGCGAAGCAGCTCAGCAAAGTCGGAGAGATCACTCGCGTATTTCATCACCTGATATACCAGTCGGCTGCATTGGGAAGTACAGCGCCAATATTAAGGTCGAAGGTCGTTAGCGGGTTTAACGTCTTCTTGAGGCCCGCTACCGTTTTCTCGGCCCCCATGTGACTGCCGATAGCACCAATAAGGGCGCGCACCCGGGGGGACTCATGTCGCGCAAGCCTCGCCAAACGCTTGAGTGACAATTGCCTCGATCGGATCAGGTCCATGATGCGGCCAATCGTATCGGCGGGCGTCGCATCAGGAATCCGGTGCAGATCTTTGAGCGCGTCGAGTGTCGCAAGTTCGGATGAAGCGAGCCCCTCGACCTCATACGAAGGTTGCAAAGTTACCGCCTTCACGTTGAAGAACTTGCGCCCAGGATCCACTGAACGCACTGGCCGGTTCACTCTATACGTAATCCTGGGGGAGACTTGCGTGGTGAGTCCAAGGCCGTTGTATGCGGCAGTTCCGGTCGGAGAATACGCAATGCCCCGATGGCGGAGCATATGGGCCATCACACGATCAAGTTCAGGCTTCGTCTCGCCAAATCGCGTTTTCTTAGGAACATAGTAGACGCCCTTGCGCACCCGGCGAAGCAGACTATCTGGGCCGTTCGAAAGGCGACTTAAAGCCGCGGCGACGGCCAACGTGGGAAGCCCACGGAAGTCAGGATAGCTCCACAGCCGATCTACGCCACCTTCCTCGATCCGCTTCCGCACCTTCGTAGCGGTCGAATTTGTACTCGGTTTTCTCACAACCAAATCCTAAGACAACAAGTTCTAAATGTCAAGTTTTCAGCATCGTTTACTTGACATTTGGAATCGGGGGAGATCTGGCTAGTCTTTTCTTTTGTGTGGCTTACCAAAACATCGGCGGCGAATCAGCTCAAGGAAAAAGATACAAAAACTAACCGTCAGGCCTTGCGGATTTCTTCAAACTGGCGTTAAAAACGCTCCTTCGGATGGCCCATTGCCACTGAGTTTGCCGCCAGTGGTGAATACGAAATGCTCCTCACGTTCAAGCCCGAGAACCTTATTGGGTGGCGGAACATAGAGTCCATACCAGTCAGTGTCAGCGTGCCATGTTCAGGAACCGCCCAATGGTGCGGAGACGTGTTCATGCACGACAATCCAGCCGTGTGTCCGTTTCTCGAGAACCATCGTCCATCGCCCGTCCAAATGTGATGCCGTGTCCTGTTTGCTCACGAGATCTGCCCCAAACGTCACCGTCGCCCACGCCAACGACCCTCGCCGGCGTACAGCCAGATCGTCGTTCAGTCGCAACTTGATGCTGCGATTCGGTTCAAAAAGTGCCTTCTGCGCGCCCGCCCGGTACTCCGCCCAATTGTTGTATTTCAGAGGCACAATGTCGAAATAGGCGAAGCCTGCATCCGCGGCGTAGTACGGCTCGACCTTAGTGATATCCAAACTTTCCCAGGACCCGATAATCTTCGGGACACGCGTCCGCAATTTGGCCTCTTCCGAATCGGCGCCTGCCCGCGGAATGGTTAATGCCGCCAGACCGGCCATCAACACGACCGCTAGGCCAAATATCATGAGTCTACGCATTGATCCCACCCTCCTTTGCGATAGTTGCAGCGATGCAACTTCGGGGGAGAACTTGCCGCGCATGATACGCGCCCGGCCGCGACTCCGTCAACTCTACTGGCTCATCGCTATCAAAGCTCTTTAGAAATGTCCCCTTTCTTGTTGATGACGTTGAACCCCAGCTATCGAGAATTCTGTTTATCAGGGGCCAACAAATCCGCTTTGACTCTGGTCGGTGGCAGATAGATCGTAAAGTCGATGCTCGGCTGGATCAGAACGCTATGAATATCACGCTGATCGCCATCCTCGACCAACCCGAGTTGCTGCAGAAGGGGATACCTCGCTTCCTGAATTGTTCCCACGCTTGGTTGCGCACGATCATGCCAAATATCGTAGCTCCCCAAGGCGCCATCGTGGCGGAAAAAATAGCCGCGCAAGGGATGGGTTAGCAGTACCAACCCGGCCTCCAGATTGGATATGCCAGCCAACTGCGCAGGTGGTTTGCCTGAGTCTTCGATCGCGAGTTGCGCTGGCGCCCAGCCGGATCGAGTCCTGACGTTGAAAATCGTGTATCGTGTTGCCGTCTGATCGTACCGGCATGTGAAATCCATCCGTGCGCGATGCCACGGCAGTCGCCATAGATACCGCGGAACGGCGACCAAGACCGAGTCCAGGCAGGTCCCAAAGAACCACGCCGCATGCTCACCCGTTTGAGTGTCCTTAACGTAAGCGCGATAGTTTGTTTGGCCAAAGCTTCCCTTGAACCAAGGACATACAGCGAATCGAAAATCGCGATCGAGAAACGTAACGACCGAGACCAATGCCTGACGTGATCTGCCGTTGACGGCGAGGCACACGGGTTCAAATCGAGCATGAAGGTGCTTTCGCAAATTGGACGGGTCAACCCAGTACGTAACGATAACGAAGTGTTGGAGTGTTGTTTCAACCGATAGGCCCCGCAGGACCGGCCTTGTTAGGTGCCTCGGTGTGAACCGGAGATGATCTTCGGTCATTTACTGGCTCTCTGGGGCGCTTGTCAAGTCGTGACGAACACATGCTAAGCGAGGATAAATCTGCGGTCAATTCCGTGGAATTGCATAGTAGGAGCCAAGTCCCGATAAGTGGGGTTCGCGGACAGGTAACCGGTAGGCCGTCACGACCGCTGTAGTTCGCCAAATCGTTGCGCCCCACACAAAAGGAATCTCTTTCTATTTGGCGGGAGCTCTTCGGTTTGGAATTGCAGTCTGATTTGTCGACCGGCGAAAGATACTCGCAGAAGACGTGAACCGTGCCTTGGCCGGGTTACATGAAAAAGGGTTTGGTCATCAGAAAATGGCTCTTGAGTTTATGCTGCGACCGCATAACGATGGTGCAGCCCGCCGAGTCTCGGAAAGGATTGAATCTGGCCATCACTCGCAGAGCGAATTTCTGTAGGCCGACCTGCTGGCGCGTCCTTCGCGAGTCCAAGATGCGTCCGGTCCTCATGGTAATAGAGAAGGTAGGAAAACATTAGCCGTTTGAGATGCCGCTCATTCAGGATGATCACGTGGTCCAGCAAGTCGCGTCGGCAACTTCCCACCCAACGCTCAGCAACACCGTTCTGCCACGGACTGCAAAAGGCCGTGCGAGTTGGCTCGCTTCCCATGTCCCTTACAGCCGAAATCACCTCGGCTCCAAACTTTGAGTCGCGGTCGAATAGCAAGAATCTGTGCGGCTGTTTGTAGGCCCATGCTTCTCGCAATTGCTGTACAACCCAAAGAGCATGGGGATTTCGCGTCACATTGAAGTGCAGGATCTTACGCCGGTCGTGGCCGATGACGACAAAGCAGTACAGAACACCAAAAGTGAGCGTTGGGACGGTGAAAAAGTCCATCGCAGCAATGGCCTCGCGATAGTTTCTGAGGAACGTCATCCATCGCTTCACCGGGTCTGGATTTCTCGGGGCTCGCCGGATCCATCGCGAGACACTCCTTTCCGAGAGATCGAAACCCAGCTTGAGCAGTTCGCCGTGAATACGCGGCGCTCCCCAGGTTGCATTCTCAGCAACCATGCGGAAGATCAAGGCGCGAACCTCTTTGCTGACACGCTTCCGTCCTCCTACCTGGCTGATTCTGGAGACCCACGTCCAATACAAACGAAAGCCCGCCCGATGCCAGTTCACGACGGTTCGAGGAGTGACCAAGACGAGAGGCTTGGTCCACCCGCACCAGAACATTCTCAACGCAACCCAGAACAGTTTGTGCAGGGCAGTCAATCGACGGCGAGGTCGTCGCGCGTGCAGAGCCAGCAATTGCCGACGGAGTGCCAGGTTTTCGAGGACGAGGTCCGCCCGGCTACTGAAAGAACTGACCAGCCAGTCGAGGAAATGTCGGAACGACGCGATCATGGCAAGAATCTTACCGGAACCGTCCAAATTCAGCTTTGCGCCAAGTCATTCATTTTGCAGGTGTACGACGTTTCGGCGAGGCATGGCGCGTTACTTAGTGCGCCTGATAGGTTTCGAAGAGCGCCTGCCGCAGCACAGTGACAGGATGGAACTCAGACCTGCCGATATGTGCCGTTCTCGTCAATTTGACCGGCAGCCTTTAACGAAGGATTTCAAGTCTCGGAGAACGCTGTTTACCAGGGATTGAGTTTGTGTTTGGCTGGCAGGGCAATCTTTTGCATCCACGCCAGGTGGTTTCGACGCTCTTCTGCTTTAGCTATTATGAACGAAAATTCCAGGCTCATAGGGGTAGCCGTTTCGATGGCACGTAGAGGCAACCATCCCAGTCGACTCGGCCGACATATACGAAGATTCTAATGTGATTTCCAGGTGCGCCACCGCTTCCACCTCCTCCGCATCCGATGATATCTGCCTCTTGACCCGGTGCCAGGCTCCTGCTTTGGGCTGGACCCGGGAAACCTTCGAATCCCGTTCCTTGGCCCTTACTAGGCGATGGTCCCACTATTACAGAGATGGACAAACCCTTGACCTGTTGGTCGCTCCGGTTGCGGATTTTCATGGTGCACCGAAGTTGCTCGGTCACACGCTCGTGCGCAACGGACAACCATGAATCTTTGAAATCAATCGCGAGGATTTCCACGGGGGAATCCGGTTGTTCGACGACATGGACAAGGGCAGTGATGTCTTCCGGTCCGGAAATTGTAGTCTTGGCAAGCTCGCTAGACACTCTGAAGTGGCATGACTCAGCTGTTTGGGGCGCTTGGACCAAAGGAGTATTGCCCGAAACGAGAAACAAAACGCTCAAACAAGAAATCAAGGCTTTCATTTCGCCTCTTAGCCTGACCCGCCATTGCATCTGGTCAGAACTGGACAGTGCAGCGCTCCCAGAAGCTCCTTGCCCTTTATCCAGGAGCTGAATTTATCATGACTTGGGTCAAGTGCCATCTGGTTAGTGGGTTCTCGTCCGCCAGCCTTCGCGACGGATTTCAAGTCTACGAGTACGCTGTTTCTCAGGACTTGGGATCTTCGGTCGTCATGCTGTTTGGGTGGTGCTCGACGCTTCTTATCACTCAGAATTGGTTTCGGGACGCGAGGCCGTATGACTCCCCGCTGGCCAATTGCGGTTATAGCTATTGCCACTCTACTAGGCCGCTCAGCAAGTCCCCACCGGAAGTATGAGCTGGAGCCTGCCGCACAATTTGTGTTCGAGCGAAACCATCCTCCAACGCCCTGCGAACAATCCCAAACTCCCCAAAGTGGGCCGAGGCTAATCACGCGTGTATTGAACCCCCCGGCTTATAAGCTTCAGCGCATGGACCGTATGGCCTTCTCACGCGCGGAGCTGCCAGTCTTTACGATGCACCTCGAATCCTCAAGGTTCGAGGCCTATGGCGATACCTCAGGCAACTATTCATTGCAATTGTGTGCTGAGGCAGGAGCCGCTTCGGAAAGCGATGCCAAAACATTACTAGAAGAAATCAAGCTAACCCGCAACGACAAGATGCTCTTGTTGTCGACGCCGAAATACGTATAAGAGCGGCCTTCGAGTGCATTCGTCCAAGTGCAAGCGCCACAAGAAACCCCGATCACGGTCATTGGCGACTATGTCGCGATGCGCGTGATTGGAATGCACGCGCCTGCCAAGTTGTCGACTACGCACGCTCGCATCACACTAATCGACACAACCGGGGATGTGGATGCCAAAGCGGCGGAATTCGGGGTGATCGACTTTTCGGCTAATCGCGGGCATGTTCACCTGGAGTCAGCCTGGGAAATCAACTTGAGTCTCACCGGACAGAGATTCGACGGCTCGCTGGATGCGAAGGCGGCAGGTCCTGTCCGAGTGCTGCTGCCTCCGGGGTTTGCGTCGGGGTTTGAGGCGACCGTGCGACACAAGTCGGCTTTCGCCTGCCGTGCGGACATCTGCGATCGCGTTTCCATCCGTAAGCGAGATGGCAAATTCGTGTTCACCTTTGGCTCGGGAGAGCTGTCCTTGCACTTTACTTCGTTGGACGGGCCCGTCGTCGTGGACAGCGTAGATCGATTGCCAGCAATTAGCGGACGTCATTAGCGCTTGGCAGCGTCTGAAACTGTGGCCAGATCGGAAGACAAATAGCTTGACGTTCGCGGACAAGTGACCGATGCAACGGTTTCTGCCGAGCATCACTTTCCGTTCGGAATTTCAAATTCTGGATGCCGTTTCGATTCCCATCGCCCGCTCCATAACTAACGATGATTCAGTTGCACTTACCCGGTCAATTCCTGCTGAGTATCTGGCAGAGCGCCAGAGGCTCATCCATGAAGTCAATTTATTTAAATTGTTTCGTATGAGATAGATAACG
>Ga0209267_1003290_pt1 | contig 10067 bp, 10 predicted proteins | sample GraSoiAngelo_137_FD_185894 | JGI IMG/M metagenome (GOLD analysis project Ga0209267, IMG submission 185894) | Grasslands soil microbial communities from the Angelo Coastal Reserve, California, USA - 14_0929_09_30cm (SPAdes) (version 2) | ecosystem: Environmental > Terrestrial > Soil > Grasslands ... | reverse complement strand
GCGACGACAATTACCATCCCGCCTACATCGGAAAGTGGCAGCTGGGGGATGAAGCGAAACGACAGCGTGGATTTCGCGATTGGATTTCGACCGAAGGCGTCAGTGATTACAGCCGGTTCCTGGGTTTGCGAGGCTACACGCCCGACAAGCCGGACGGATCTTTTTCCGAACGTCTGGTTAGCCAACTGCCGCTCGACATTTCGAAGCCCAGATTTCTGGAAGAGCATGCCTGCGAGTTTATCGAGAAGCATCGCCGCGATCCGTTTGTTCTCTTCATTTCGTTTGTTGAACCTCATTCGCCCTACAACGGCCCTCTAAACCTCGAGCACGCGCTCGAAGATGTGGAACTTGATGCAACCGCGGTCGCGCCGGTAAATGACAATATTCCACTGCGCTACAAGCTAATGCGGGAATGGCAGCAGGCCGAGGCAATCCTGGACCGGAAGCGATTGCCTGATCTCTACTTCTTCGGAGTTACTCCAGACGAGTATCGCGCGATGAAACAACGGTATCTTGGCCTGGTAACCATGGTTGATCAAAGCATCGGTGGAATTTTGTCGTGTCTCGAACAGGCTGAATTACTGCATGAAACCATTGTTGTCCACACCAGCGATCACGGAGATATGCTTGGGGCGCATCATCTTTTTGGAAAGGAGGTCATGTTCGAAGAAGCGGTGCGCGTTCCTTATCTTGTTCGATTGCCCAGCCAACGCCAGGGCCTGAGAATTATTCAATCGGTGAGTCATGTCGATTTCCTTCCGACTCTGCTCGATCTCCTAGGTCAATCCAAACCAGATCAATGCGCCGGCAAAAGCCTGCTTCCATTACTGCACGGCGAAACGATGCCACCAGAAAACATTTTTGTGGAATGGTCCCCCAATCGGGTCAAGGTAATGAAAAGGACAAAGCTCGCGCCCCGCCGAAGGATTAAACGCGCCATGAATGAATCTACCCGCGCTGTAATCTCGCCGGAAGGGTGGAAACTCTGCCTGAGAGATCACGACTTGAATGAACTCTATAACTTGAAGACTGATCCGATCGAAGCGCATAACCTCTATTACCAGCCTGATTATCGAGGGATCATCGAGCAAGCGACACGCGACATTCTCGCCTGGCAGCATACCACTGGCGATACCTTGAAGCTTTAGCGCTAGCCTCGAGGCGTGCCAGGGATAAGTCGCGCGTTATGCTGAGAACGATTCTGGTTGGTTTGCGTGTCGCGGATTTCAGCTAAACTGCTGGAAGTATGCCGAACTACCTCGTTCTCAGCACGAGTGGAAATCCCGATAGCAACAGCCGACGGATGGCACAAATCGCCTTTGATTGGCTAAAAAACGTAAAGCTGAATTGCGAATGGCTCGATATTAGCAAGCTCGATCTTCCCTTGTGCGACGCTGACGTCTGCTACAATCATCCCGCTGCCCAAACTTTAACTGCCGCGGTCGAAAAAGCCGATGGGATCATTGTCGCTACGCCGGTTTACAACTACGATGTGGCCGCTGCGGCCAAGAACATGGTCGAGCTAACCGGAAGTGCCTGGGAAGACAAAGTAGTCGGTTTTCTTTGCGCGGCTGGCGGGATGGGCAGTTACATGTCAGTCATGAGCTTTGCCAATAGTCTGATGCTCGATTTCCGCTGCCTCATCATCCCGCGATTCGTTTATGCAACCGGTGATTCTTTTGACGGCGACAAGCTCACCGATACCAAGGTTGCGAAACGGATCGAACAAGTCGTCGCCGAGCTTGTCCGGGTGACCAAAGGAGTGCGTAGCTAGTGAACAAGTGGATTGGCACTTCCGGATTCCAGTACGCGGAATGGAAGGGAAGCTTTTACCCGCAGAATTTGCCGGCGGCGAAGATGCTTCCGTTTTACGCCGAACGATTCAATACTACCGAGGTCAATTACACCTTCCACCGGATTCCGGCACCTAAAACGATCGACAACTGGTGCCAGCTTACCCCGGAAATGTTTCGATTTACCTTAAAGGCGCCGCAAAAAGTCACGCATTTCGCAAGGCTCCGCGATTGCGGCGACACGGTTGATTACTTTTACGACGTAGTAAGCGGGCTGGGTTCGCGTCTTGGCCCGGTCTTATTTCAGCTTCCACCAAATCTGAAGAAGGACACTGTTTTGCTCGAGCAGTTCGCAGAATCGTTACCGGCAAGCATGCGGGCAGCTTTCGAGTTTCGCCATGAATCATGGCTGGATGAGGAAATATTCGCCCTGCTGCGAAAGCGAAATGTTTGTTTGTGCATCGCCGACACCGAAAAGCTGGAAACGCCGAAGGTCGTGACCGCCAATTGGGGTTACCTGCGTTTACGACGTGAAGATTACCAATCGGACGATGTGAAGGGCTGGGCAGATGTAATCAGAGGACAGGTCGGCAAGTGGTCGGATGTTTTTGTTTACTTCAAGCACGAAGAAGCCGGGATTGGGCCGAAGTTAGCGAGCCAGATGATGCAGTTGGTGTAGCGGCGGTCGATGACCGCCGAAAATAGATTTTGCCGCGGATTTCTTCGTTCCCAAAAAGAGTTTGGGAACGAGATGTTAACGGGCGACCGGCGGTCATAGACCGCCGCTACAGAAGAAAAATCAGGCGGCGGCGCGGCGCTTTTGCTTGACCAGCGGAGCCGACGAGCGGCGGCCGTCGCGGCTGGAACTGCGTTTTACCTTCAGAGACTGATTTCGGGTCAGGCTTTCCTGCAAAACCTTGACCAGGTCGACCACATTGGTAGCCCGAGCCTTTACCTCGACCTTGGGCGCGATCTCTTTCTTGTTAGCTTTTTGCTCGATCAGCTCCATGACCGCATCCCGATATTCGTCGCGATATTTCTGCGGCTCCCACGCGCTGGACATGCTTTCAATAAGGGCGTGCGCCATTTTCAGTTCCTTGTCATTCAACTCGGTCTTGGGACGGTTCAATTCCTCCGGCGTGAGCACTTCGCTGGCGAAATGCATAAGCTCGAGAATGAGGAAAAGTCCATCCGGCTTGACTGCGGCCAGGTACTCCCGATTACTGATAACGACCTTGGCCACGCCGATCTTGCCGGTACCGCTCAGGGCCTTGTGCAGCAAAGCGTAAGCCTTCTCGCCACCCTTTTGCGGCTCCAAAAAATAAGGCTTATAAAAGAATTTCGGATCGACCTGCTCCAAATCCACAAAGTCGGTGATATCAATGGAATGGGTGGATTCAATCCGTACTTTTTCAAAATCTTCGTCTTTCAAAACGATGTAGCGCCCGCGCTCGTATTCGAAGCCTTTGACGATCTGATCGGCGGAGACTTCTTTCAGATCGGCTTCGGCCACTTTCTTGTACCGGATTGGGCTAAGGTCAGTCGCGCGCAGCTGGCGAAAACTTAGTTTTTCCTCGCGAGTGGCGGGGTAAACGGCTATCGGGATGTAGACTAACCCGAAACTGATGCTGCCTTTCCAAATAGGACGCATAAAATTCGAGAGTCGCGCACCTTAGAGAGGGTACTGCCTCTTGTCAATCGTGCAGCGTTGCTTTCTTTCGAGCAACAATTAAGCCAAGCGAATGCGCGTAAAAGTAGAATGGGTTCGACAGTCGTTTGACAATTGTAGGGTGTCTGGGTCAGACGCCTTCACTCACACCTTTTTTGCTCCTGAATTTGATTTGGCTGCGGGAAGTGATTGTGCGCGGGCGGCTGCGCGCTCCGCGTCTTGCAGACGCCCAACCGCGCGGTATTCCTCAGCTAGATGTTGCCAGGGCAAACGGCGGTTCGGTGTGAGCTGTGTAGATCTTTCAAAGGCTTTCACCGCGTCGCGATGGTTCCCTTTCTTTTGATAGGCTAATCCAAGGTGTTCCCATACTGGCCCATACTTCGGCGCCAAACTTGCCCCTTTTCGGAGATAGGATATTCCAGAATCAACCTGTCCCGTTGTCATCAAACAATAGCCCAACTGCGATTGCACCAGATAATCTCGCGGCGCCAGGCGCGCGGCACGCTGCAAGGGTGGAATTGCTTGCTGGACACGATTCAGGTTGATGTAGCTATAGCCCACCACCGCTAGCATGGAAGCGCTATCGGGCGATACTTCGGCCGCCTTCACGATAGCGTCCAGAGATGCTTCGGTGTGCCGGAGCGATTTCTCCGCGCGCGCCAGCTCGATCCAGTTATCCACCACAGACGGCGCAAGTGCCGTCGCCCTTTTCGCGTATTGAACACTTTGTTCTTTGCGACCAAGATGCCAGGCACAGTCGCTCAGGGCAAAATAAGGCAGGTAGAATTTCGGTTCGAGCTCAACAACCCGTTGGAGATGTGGAATTGCGGCCGCGAAATGGCCTTGGGCGCCTTCTACCGCGGCCAAACCGAAGTGCGCGGGCGCACATCGCGGTTGAATGTTCGTCGCGGTCCGAAAGGAGGAAGATGCTTCGCCATATTGACGCGTGGCCCACGCCAGCACTCCGCGCAGATACTGTGCGCCGAGACTCCGAGGATATCGTTCCGTTAGCTTTCGATTCAGGTAGAGGGCCTGTGGAAGATTTTCCGTATAGATCGCAATGACAATCTGGCGTCCCAGGGGATCTTTTAGCGCTGGATCGGGCTGTTCGACGGCCTGTTTCACTGGTGGCTTGACCAGTTTTTCTGGCGGCGGCAACTTATTCAAAAGGCGATCAATCGAGGCATCCTGTGCCAAGGAAGCTGTTGTCGCGATCAGTGCAAATGAAAGCACCGCGGTAATGTTCCGCCAGACCGAAGCAAACAGCGTCATCCTCCCCTTTTATCAAATTATCGGGTGAGTTCCAAGTAGAAATGTGTTTGCAACTTGTCCGCCATTTAAAGGGCTGCTAGAAGAGTAGTTAATGCCCTCTCTCTGCTGGCGATTAATTATTGCGGCGGTCCTGCTTTCGGTCACGAGCTATAGCAGAGCCGCTTGCGTTTGGAAGGTTACCAGCGCGGCTGGAAATGTTCTTTTCCTTGCTGGTTCCATTCATGCGCTGCAAAGCACCGATTATCCTTTGCCGTCAGCTTACAATCGTGCTTTCGACGCCTCCGAACGGCTCGTTTGCGAGGTAGATCCCAAGGCCTTAGTCGAATCGAGCAAGGGCTTACTCAAGGCTGGCGAATATCCGAAGGGCGATAGCCTGAAAAATCACGTTGATCCGCGAACTTACGATTATTTGCGTCGCCTGTTTAAGCTGATGGAAGTCCCGGAAAACAAGTTTGCACGTTATCGCCCCTGGTTTCTTTCCTTAATGCTGCAAGCACCTGCGTTGCACGGGATGTCAGAGACGCTTGGCGTGGAAGAATTCCTAATGCGGCGCGCACACGCCAATGCCAAACCAGTATTGGGCTTGGAGTCCGCTCGCGAACATGCTGACATCTTCCTCGGCCTAAGTGATCGGCAAAGTGAAGCGATGTTGCTGATCATGTTCATCCCGGCGCAACGCGGCAGCGGCAGTGCCGGGGATGCCTTGGCCGATGCCTGGCGGCGCGGAGACGCCGACACCGATACCCGTATTTTCATGGATGGTTTCCGCGATTTTCCGTCACTTGCTGATCGGCTCTTGACAAATCGGAATCGCAAATGGATTCCCAAAATCGAAGGATATTTGCGCAGCGGTAAGACTTACTTCGTTCTCGCAGGTGCGGCGCATATGGGCGGACCCAACGGCGTGCCGGCTCTTTTGCGCGAGCGCGGTTATCGCATCGAACAACTTTGATCCTGCACTTCCGCGCTTAAGCTGTCGCGATGTGACCGATTCGGACTATCTGCGCGTTTCTTCCTCGCGCTGGTTGCTTCATTGCTGGCGAACGAGCGGGAGTTTCGCTTCGAAAACCGGACGTACAAACGGTTGAGCTGATGGCCGAGTTTAATTAGTGGAAGAATTTGCGTATGACTAAATAAGCTAACGGGCTATGGACAATCAAGGTTTCGATCCCTCCCGGAACTTATGGTTACAAATTTCTAGCAGACGAAAAGGATTGGGTTTTGATCCGAAAAATTCGGAACGCAAAACCGTAGATGGTCACCATCTCCTCTCCCTCCCCAAGCCGACGGGTTGAAGAAGAGTAGAAGCAATCTCGCCTCGCCCGCCCTTTCGCCTCGACTCATTTTCGGCGTGGCAGGCCAAGCGAGGCGACTACAGCATCTGATCTCTAGCGTCTGACTTCTGTTCCTCTGTCCCCTAGTCAGCTAGAGGCAGAAATTTTTCGTGCGCAATCTTATCGCCTTTGACGGTGTAGATGCCTACCTCGGACATCTGCATTCGTTTTTGGGAATTCTTATCGGTAGCGTCGATATCAAAGCGCACGACGAAAGTATCACCCGCAACAAACGGGCCACTTACCTTTGAGTCATGCACCTCCATATTTTGTTCCCACCAATCGTTTTTGCCGCGTACTTGATCGATACCTCGCATCTCCGCCGGAATGTCTCCCATCTGGCGCGGTTCGACGCTGACGATATCTTTCGCATAAAGATCATCGACCGCCTTCTTCCATTCGCTTCCTTTGCACAGCTCTACCAATCTCATCGCAACGTCTTCCGTACTCATATTTCCTCCATTGTTTTGGTTTATTTCCGCTACAGAACAGCTCCTTCAGTTTAGTCGGTTGCGCAAATTCTGTTCACCGACAGCATAATCGTTTGTCGTCCGACTATTTTGCTTTCGGACGTGGCTCAATGACTCCAAAGACGTTGCCGGCCGGATCTTCGGCATAGGCTAGCCAGCCAATACTGGGGATCTCCATCTTTGGCACACAAATCTTTCCGCCGCGTTCTTCAATCGTCTTTATTGACTGATCGAGTGACGGCACGGCGATCGTGTTTATCGTTCCGGGACTCTGCCCCTCGCGGGGACGGGCCAGACCGCCATTGATTCCCGGGTCTTTATCGTCGCCCGTCGTGACCAGCCAGTACTCAATTGGGCTACCCTCAAATTTTTTGAATTTCCAGCCGAAAACATCCTGGTAAAACGGGCGGACTGCTTCCGGATCGTGAGTGTAAATCTCGAAATGAATTACGCGCTGCATATTTCAATCCTTTCCTGAGGAATTTGTTTCGCACCAATCTCCCATCGCCGTCCAAGCAACGTCGCGGCCCAATCAATACATGCTCGCAGACGCGGGACAAAGCTTTCTCCCACTAAAATATATTTCGCTCGTTGCAGCTGGATTGGCCGTTTTTCTGAAATAATTGGCAAGTCGATCGTACGATCTTTTACGCAATTGGAAAATTCGCCGGGGCGTGCCGATCTTGAGTGAGATGAAGTCGGCGGAAGATGCGCCAATCTTTTTCACGAAACCGGTCGTTTTTCGCGCGTGGCTGGAGAAACATCATCAGACAAAACGCGAGCGATGGGTCGGTTTTCACCGGAAAGCATCAGGACGCCCCAGCATTACGTGGCCCGAAGCGGTGGATGAAGCACTTTGTTATGGTTGGATCGACGGTTTGCGCAAGGCCATCGATGCCGAGAGCTACAAAATTCGTTTTACTCCACGTCGGCTGACCAGCAACTGGAGCGCGATCAACATTCGCCGGATGAAAGAGCTTATGCGCGAAGGGCGCGTTCGACCTGGCGGGATAAAGGCTTTTCAGAAACGGGTGCCGGAGAGATCGGGCATTTACAGTTATGAAAATCGAAAATCAGCGACGTTAAGTGCGGGAGGCAAGAAACGGTTCCGCGCCGATCTCGTAGCCTGGAAATTTTTCCAACGGCAACCGGCATCCTATCGGCAGACCGCGATCTGGTGGGTGATTAGCGCGAAGCGCCCACAAACACAGGAAGATCGACTGCGCAAATTAATCGCTTTGTCCAAAGGCGGTCGCAGGCTATAAACCCCATCACTTCATGCAACTGCAAGTAAGTCTTGATTACTGACTTTCTTGTAAACAACCATCAAACATCTCCCATGCGCCTTTCATCTGATGCTCTCACCATCCTCCACGAATGGGTGCAATCGGAAAGCCTGCGTAAACACTGTTACGCGGTTGCTGATTCGATGAAGCATTTCGCACAGTTGCGTGGTGAGGATGTGGATGTCTGGGACGCGGTCGGATTACTGCACGATATGGACTACGAGCGTCACCCGAACCTGGAACGGAGTTCGACCGAAGAGCATCCGTTCGTTGGCGTAGCGTGGTTGCGGGAGCAAGGCTGGAGTGAAGAAATCTGCCGGGCGATCCTTTCGCACGCGGATTACTCAGGCGTCTCTCGCGAGACGCTGCTCGAGAAAACTCTCTATGCGGTTGATGAACTGAGCGGATTCGTCATCGCCGTCGCGCGGGTGCGGCCTTCGAAGAGCATTCACGAAGTGGACGTCGCGGCGGTAAAAAAGAAGATAAAAGACAAGGCGTTTGCCCGCGCGGTGAATCGCGCTGACATCGTACGCGGCGCCGAGGAGCTGGGTATGCCGCTCGATGACGTAATCGCGGAAGTCATCACCGCCTTGAAGTCGGACGCCGAGCGGCTTGGGCTTCAAGGAGTCGCCTTGTCGTCCTGAGCGGAGTCGCAGGATCTCTAACTATTTATTCTCCAAGGGCGATCCCGTGTTTCCCCAAACGGGCAAAAATTACGGTCGGAGCAAACTTGACGGCTTAAAGCCGTCAAGTTTCCGCTTTGCGATCCTGAGCGAAGCACGGCGTTGCTCGAATGATCTCTAGATCCTTCAATGGGCAGGATGCTCGCTGCCCCACAGCCAGGATGGCTGTGCTACGAGACCGCTGGCTCGCAGGAACTCGCCCCTCTTTATTCTCGTGCGCATTAGTCCGTGCACAAACTCGACGGCTTTAAGCCGTCGAGTTTTCGTTTTGCGATCTGAGCGGAGTACAAGTGCCGGTCGAACCACTCTAGATGCTTCAACGGGCGAGATGCGTGTTGGCCCCACAGCCAAGATGGTTGTGCTACATATTTTCCAGCAGTTCGCGGGTTTCAGCTACACCTACCCGCCAAATCTTCATCATCTCTTCGTCTTTTCGCTGATAGCGACCGCCGTAATTACCATCCTTCAAGTAATCACGCAGTGACTGCGGGTCTAGCTGCCGCAAATACTCGAGATCACTCATTGGCTTCTGCTTATCGGGCGCGGTTACGTTTGCTAGTCGCGTCCACGGAAAATTTTCCATCCAGGAGGCGTGTGATGCGACAGGGTCCATCGCCAAAATTTGCGCCCAGGTCTTTGGCGCATTCCACCAATTATGAAATCTGATCCGAACGCGCGGATGATCGGCCATCCATTCACCGGCGAACGATTGTGCAGGCGTATTTCCGCCATGCCCGTTGACAATCAGAATGCGCCTAAACCCCTGCTCCGCCAAGGCATCGAGGATATCACGAACTACTCGCAGGTAGGTCTCAACGCGCAATGTAATCGAGCCGGGAAACGCCCGAAAGTAAGGTGTGATCCCATAAGCTACTACTGGAAACACCGGCACATTTAAAGACTCCGCCGCTTCCACCGAAATCCGCTCAGCGAGAATGCTATCGACACTTAAACTTAAGTAGGCATGCTGCTCCGTACTTCCGAGCGGCAAGACACAACGATCATCCCGCTTGAGATATTCCTCCACCATCATCCAATTCATTTCGCGAATGCGCATGCATGTAACTTATTAGACTGGTTTCAAAAAGCGCCTAATCAATTGTAGGGCGTTTCTGTGAAACGCCGGAGACATTCAAGATGGCGTCTGGCACCGACGCCCTACAAATGTTGCTTTCGCCGAACGTCAATACTCGGCAAACCCGTCATCGGGATAGCAATAGAGCCAGCGCTCCCCCGGCTGGGCGGATGCGATGACTGGATGCCCGCTAGCCCGGGCGTGTTTGCTGGCGTGTTGATTCGGTGAGCTGTCGCAACACAACGTCTGGCCGCATTCCTGACATGTTCTCAAGTGCACCCATTGCGCCCCGACCTTCACGCACTCAGCGCACTCACGGCGAGTCGGATGTTTGATCGTGGTGATGGCAGAAAGATGGGTGCAATTTCCGCTAGACATACTTCACATCGTTTTCAAATATTCATGAACGAATTGAACTGCCATTGACCCCTCGCCAACGGCAGAAGCGACGCGCTTGACTGAGCCGGAACGCACGTCTCCAGCTG
>Ga0209267_1003289_pt1 | contig 10068 bp, 9 predicted proteins | sample GraSoiAngelo_137_FD_185894 | JGI IMG/M metagenome (GOLD analysis project Ga0209267, IMG submission 185894) | Grasslands soil microbial communities from the Angelo Coastal Reserve, California, USA - 14_0929_09_30cm (SPAdes) (version 2) | ecosystem: Environmental > Terrestrial > Soil > Grasslands ... | reverse complement strand
TCAGCGTCTCAAGCAGGCGCCGACAGGGCCGGCATCCCCGGGCAGGCCTCGAATGGCGACGCCAGATCAGACACCGCCCCGATTCCGTGTGCTCAAGGGCGGATTGCGCCCGGCGCGCTAGCCCTAAGCGTTCGAGACCTGGTGCTCCTCTTCCAGAGAGTGCTCCGGGGCTGAGCCGTCCTCCGGTCCTTCGTCCACGGCGGCCGCAACCAGCGACGGGCCTGGAAGCCGGATGATCGTCCAGCTCTGCGCCTTCTCCGCACGCTCCGCGAGTGAATCGTCCTTGGAGAAGAGGACGATCTGATGGTCCTGGCCGAGCCGGCCCAGCTCATCGAGCGCAGCCCGCATCCGGCGCCGGTCGGCATGCACCAGGGCCTCGTCGAGGAGCAGGGGAGGGGGTTCGGCGTTGCCTCCGATGATGCGGGCCAGTGCCACCCGCTCCAGCAGGTAGATCAGCGAGCGCGTTCCCAGGCTGAGGTTGTCCACGTCTCGGAAACCGCGCTGCTCCTGGGACTTTACCTGCAGAGTCAGGTCGTCCCCGACCTGGACGTCGCGATAGCGCCCGTTCGTGATCGGCGACAGCTGTCCCTGTAGTTGCGACTTGAGGCGGGGGATAACCGCGCGACGGACGGACCGGGCAGCCGCTTCCAGGGTTTCGATGGCGAGGTCGTACGCGTGCGCCTCGACCTCCAGATGTTGGAGCTGTTCCCTGACGGCGCTGATCTCTTCTTCCAGGGAGGCGACGTCCCCGATCTGCATGAGCCGGTCGTTGAGCAGACCCTCGGCCCGAGCCCGCTCCTCCTGGGCCCGCTCCTTGGCCGCCCGGTGCTGGTCTCGCTGACGCTCCAATTCCGCCAGCGGCAGGGCGCGGTACTCGGCGACCCGCTGCGGGTCGAGGCCACGCATGGTTTCGGCGAGCTGCGATTCGAGGTCGGCCACCAGCTTGGCGAGTGAGGCGCTCTCCTGTTCCCCGGCGACCGTCTTCAGCTGATCGTCCAGGTCGCTCAGCCGGGCGGTCGAGCCGCGGTGCGCCTGGGCCCGGTCGACCGCCGCATCCCACGCCTGTGCCGCCGCTTCTGGGTCCGTGGCATTGATACCGGCCGGTCCGTAGATGGCGGACAGCTGGCGGGTGTAATCCTCAGCCTTTGTCTGCTCGGCCTGGGCGCGCTCGGCCGGCTGCCGGAGCTGTTCGAGCTGGGCGTCGAGCTGCTCGATCCGGGTGCGCACCTGCTGGGCGGCACGGGCTGCTTCACAGGAGATGATGAAGTCGCGACCGGCCGCGAGCGCCTCTCGCCGGTCGAAGCCTAAGCGGTCGAGGACGCTGTGCAGTCGCTGCCGAAGCTGCTCGCGCTTCTCGTCCAGAGCCGCCTCCGCGCGCGAAGCGTCCTGGGCCCTCTGGCTGGCTGCCGCCCAGGCGAGCCCGTCCTGGGCGAGCACGTCGATCAGTTTGGCCGTCTGCTCCACCGACTCGTCCGTCGGGGCCGGCTGCGAAAGGCCCCATGACCCGACCATCTCCCGCAACGCCCGGCCGGCTGTCTGGGCCTTCTCCTCGAGCTCGGTCGCCTGCCGGTCCAGCTCCAGCCTGGTGGCGTCGTAGCGGACCTTCTGCAGGTGCTCCACCAGCGCTTGCTGGAGCTCCCCGGATGACCGAACGCCCCAGGCCGAGAGAATCTCACGGCGCTTGGTCCGGGCTTCGTCTTTGGCCCGGAGCCGCCGGTCCACCTCGCGGTGAGCGGCCGCCCGGACCCAGATTCCGATACCGGTCGCCAGCACCCCCATGCCCAGGAGGAAGAAGGCGGTGCCGACCAGGGCCAGCGGCATGCCGCCCGAGAGTGCCAGGAACGCGATCAGGATGGCCAGCGCCGTGAGTAGCAGCCCGCCGAGCCAGGCGCCCAGGAAAATGTTCTGTCGCGCCCGGGCCCGCTCCGCCATCGCTTCCTCCCGTCGCATCGCCTCTTCCGCCTGCTGGCCGGCCTTGATCACGTCCGGCACTTCCTTGTAGCGGGCGATGTCGTGCTTGAGCTGCTCCAGCCGCGGCGGCAGCTCGGCTCCGGCTCGGGTACGTGCCTCGAGGGCGACGATGTGCCGCTCGCGCCACTCCGCATAGTGCCGCTGAAACTCGATCTGCCGGGCGGTCCAGTCCAGGTTTTGCCCGATCATGCCGGGATGCCGCTCAGCGATCCGTCGCACCTCCTCGCCGGCGGCGTGCGCGCGCAGATGCACGTCTGGCGCCTGGGTGTCGGCGTAGGTCAGGGACGAGACCAGCTCACGAACGAGCGGCTCTTCTTTCAGGGCCAGCTCATCGACGCCGCGGGCCCGGTTTTCCTGGCCCTGCGCTTCCGAGTCCAGCCGGGCGCGCTCGGCCTCGAGGTCCTTGACCTGGTCGGCAACCTCGGCAGCGCGCTTTAAGAAATCGTTCTGGGCTTCGCGAGCCGCGCGCAGGTGGCTGCGAAGCTCGAGCACCTTTGGGTGACGCTCCACCGCGAGCGAGGCAAATGTGGCGTGGTCCTGCTGGCGCTGGGTTTCCTCGCGAATTGCGCCCTGCAGCTGTGCCACATGGTCGAGCCGGCGGCGGGCCTCCTCCAGGCGCGAGCCGAGCACGGCGGCTTCCAGCATCTGCACGATCGACAGCTCAGCCTCGGTCAGGGCGGCCACCGCCTCCCGTTTCTGAGCGAGCTCATCCACGGCGGAGCGGGCTTTGCGGGCGGCCGTGATCTGGCGCTCCAGGTCGTTCAGGCGGGCTTCGAGATCGTGCAGTGGTCCACTCCTGGCCCGCGGCCGCCCGATTCTGTGGACCCGCTCCTGCCGGAGCCGGTCGAGCACCTTGGAGGCGGTCCGGTCGGGATGGGCCGAGTCCGCCAGGGCGGTGATCGCCTCCTTGATGCTGCCCGCGTCCTCGAGCCGCATCACCTCGCTGCGCGAGATGCAGGCGGTGTTGCCGTAGATCTCCCGCGTGACGCCGAGCAATTGCCGCCCCACCTGGAGACTTCCCCAGGGGTCGCGCTCGAACCGCTCGGTGATATCGTCACCGGCCGAGAGGTCGGTGACACGGACCGTCTCGGCATCGAGGTCTCGATCGATTCGCAGACGGGTCCCGTCGTCGAGCTCGACCTCGAGTCCGAGGCCAAAACCGCCACCCTGCCAGGGCCGCCACCGGTCGCTGTTCTCAACCGCTGCCGCCCGGCTTCGCTGGCGGTCGGACGCTAACCCGTAGAGCCCGGTGAGGATCGCCTCCTGGAGGGTGGATTTCCCCGCCTCGTTGGGTCCGACGACCAGGTTCATGGACTTTCCGAACCTGAGGTCTGTGCCCCGAAGGCTGCCAAAGCCGTCGATCTGGATCCGGGTGAGCCTCATGTGTCGAAGGCGTCCAGTGCCAGCTGAAGGGCGCGGTCGACGGTCTCGTGGGTTTCGCCTTTTGCGCTGCGCTGGTCGACCAGCTTGCGGACGAGCTCGCCACGGCTGGTGAATTCCTGGGCCATCGCGTCCACGTCGTGAGCGATCCGGGACTGGTCCCGGAACTCGAGATGGGCGAAGCCGTCTCCGCACTCGAGCGTGAGCGCCTGGGGGTCCATCTCCAGTGACCGGGAGCGCTCGCCGGTGAGGACGGCTCGGATGACCGCGCCCTGTAGACCCTTACTCTCCCTCAATGCCTGGAGGGCCTGGCGCACGTGTTCGGGGCTGGTCATGCCGGTGATATCGATCGTCTCCTCGATGAAGCGTCGCTGGTTGATGTCCTCCAGGTTCACCACCACCGACCCGTCGTCGCCCACCGTCACCAGGGCAACGCAGTGTCTGCCAGCTTCGTCCCACCCCAGCGGCTCGGGGCTTCCCGGATAGGTGATCCACCTGTCGGTCTGGGCGGCGTGGTAGTGGCCCAGCAGGGCGTGCTGAAAACCGTTCTCCTTCACCTGGGTCGGAGTGATGGGCGCGAAGGGCGTCGTGCCCTCGGGCAGCTGGCTGATGTCAGAAGCGTGGAGCAACAGAAGGTTGTGCCCACCCTCCACCGGGGTCGCGTCCCGAAGCGGCGCTTCGGCCACGTCGGGCCGGGTGAAACCGGCCGCCCAGACGGTGACGTCGTGAAAGGGATAGGCGCGCAACTCCTCGTGCGCCGCGATCGTCACGTTCTCCGGCCAGCGCAGGTAGCGGTAGGGCGAGCTGGGGACCGCCGGGTCCCGGTTGCCGGGCGCGATCAGGACCGGCCGCCCGGCATCGGCCAGGGTCTCGACCACGAAAGCCGCCGTCTCGCGCGTGATGTGGTCGTGTTCAAAAAGGTCGCCACCGCAGGTGATCAGGTCGCTGTCCTCCTGGCGCGCTCGGTCGACTATGCGGCTCAGCGCTGCCCGTAGGTCCTCGCGCCGGCGCTGTCCTGCCGCCCCTAAGAGCCGCTGTCCGGCAAACGACCGATCGAGATGCAGGTCAGCAAAATGCAGCAGGCGAAGGGCCACAAAACCCCCGTAGGAATTCGATTTCTGCCCGACGAAGACGCGGTCGGACGGCGAAGCAGCGCCAATTATAGAGGTTGTGCGGCAGCACCAAGACAACTTGGTAACTTGACCGCATGGGCTCGTTCGAGAAGGGCGATCGGGGCGCCCGCATCTTGAAGCTGCAAACACTGCTCCAGGGCAACCCCCGAGGGCTCTTTCCCAGGGAGATCGCCCGCCGGACCGGGGTAACCACTCGCACCACATATCGCGACATCGCCGCGCTCGAGTCCATGAATGTCCCGATCTACGAGGACGAGGGGCGAATCATCATCGACCCGAACTACTTCGTCGCGCCGGTCAAATTCACCCTGCGTGAGGCGATGGCGCTGCTGATCGGGGTTCGGCTGATGCATCGTCATTCGGACGAGGCGGATCCGGACATCGCGGATGCGTTTACCAAGCTGGCGGCGGTTCTGCCGGCGCCGGTGGCCGAGTACGTGCACGCGACCGTGCGCCAGATGGCCGAGCGTCCGTCCAACCCGGGCTTTTCCCGGGTATTCCAGGCCATCGCCCTGGGCTGGGCTGGACGCAAGGTGGTCCGCATCTGGTACCCGTCGGCATCTGGCGACCTCAAGCCGCGCCTGATCGAACCGTATTTCGTCGAACCATCGCTAATCGGTCACAGCAGCTACGTGGTGGCTCGCGATCGCGACCTCCAGGAAATGCGCACCTTCAAGCTGGAACGGATTGACCGCGCCGAGTCGACGCACCAGACCTACGACATCCCCCGCGAGTTCGACATCAATACTTATTTGTCAAAAGCCTGGGGCATCTTTCACTCGGGCGAACCGGTTGAGGTGCGCCTCCGGTTTTATCCGCCGGCCGCCGCCCGTGTGCGCGAGACGATCTGGCATCCGTCACAGCAGCTCAGCCCCGGTCCTGAGGGCGCGGTCGACATGAGCGTGACCGTCGCCGGCACGGTTGAGATCACACCCTGGATCCTGGGATGGGGAGATGCTGTCGAGGTCCTGGCGCCGGTCGATCTGCGCGGGCGGATTGCAGAGACAGCGTCGAGACTGGCGGATCGCAACGGCGCCGTTGTGGCGCGCCGGGCTCCGGTCGGCGGTTAGGCAGCCGCCTGGGGCGACTTTCCGCACTTAGGGCAGACGCTCTTGGCCTTCAGCTCCGCCCTCCGAAACGCGTGGCCGCCGCAGTGCGGGCACAAACCGCCCGGGCGCAGGCTGTGCTTGCGCTCCTCCTGCTGGATCCGCTCGCGGACCCGGCTCTCCTGCGGTGTGTCGACGTAGCGTGGGTCCGAAGGGTCGTGGGTCACGCTGCCTTCATCTCCCCAGGCTCCAGGTCCGAGGCGCGCATCGAATCCGCAAGCGCCCTCCCGATCACCTCGGGCCGGTACGCCACGTCCTTCTGATATGGGTGAACACTCAGAATGACCGGAACGGACCGATTCTCCTGGCTATAGGTCAGCCGCTGGCCGTGCATCGCGGTCATCGGCTTCCATCCCTCCCAGCTGTTCTGGTTGCGCCACCAGAAATAGCGGGCCATCGGGCCGCCCATGGCGACGATCGCGCGTGGGGCAAGCGTGGCAAGCAGGCCTTCCAGGTGGCGCTCGCCGCACTGGTTAACCGCCGCCTCCGTCACCCGGTCGGGGTTCTCGGTGGCGCAGCGGACCGACCAGCTATGAAAGGCGAAGTCGAAAGGGTCGTGCTTGCCGGGCGTCTGGCCAAACCGCCGGCGCAGCTCGAGCAGCACCGCCCTGACGAAGCGGAAGTAGGGCTGCACGGTCTCGGATGCCAGGTGCTGCTGGAGAGCCGACTCGCGGTCGAGCCAGGTCTGAAAAGCCTCGTTGCTCGTGCTCGCCGGATCCAGCGGGCTCGGGCTCAGGAACAGGATCGGAGCATGCGGGTTGCCCAGACCGATCTGGGGGCGCCGCAGTGGGCGGGCCAGATCGTGGCAGGGGCTGTCTGAGCCGCGGTCGGCTTCAGCGATCGCGCATCCGTGCAGCCTCTTCAGGGCGTCCGAACCGAAGAATTGCAGGTACTCAGACGCTTTGCTCATGCTTGTAGGGACGCGCGCCACGGCCGCATCTTGCACGCGCGCCGGGGCCATTTCTGGGACCGGGCCTACCATGAGCCCGTGAACGTACCCTCGATCACGGCCGAGGAGGCGCACCGGCAATTGCAGCTCGACCCCCGCCCGCGGGTGCTGGATGTCCGGGAGCCGTGGGAATACGCCGCCGGCCACGTACCCGGCGCCCAGCTGATTCCGCTCGGCGAGCTGGAGGCGCGAGTGGCCGAGGTTCCCCGTGACCAGCCGATCCTGTCGATCTGCCAGGTGGGCCAGCGAAGCCTGGCCGCGGCCGCCTTCCTGATCAGCCAGGGGTACCGGGATGTCACGAATATCGATGGCGGTACGACTGCCTGGCTCGAACGCGGCTACCCCGTCGATTTCTGAGCCTTTGGCCCGATTCTGCGACAGACAGCTGTCGCAACCGCCCGCTTGACTTTACCCGTGCACAACACCACCATTGACCGGACGGATCGTCCTCTAAGCGTCTTGAAGGAGTCCTCTTGAACGTCCTGGTATTCGTCCTGGCGGTCGTCGCCCTCGCCGCGGTAGCGGTAGCGATCTTCCTGGCCCTCAGCGGTCGCCGGACGGAGGGAACGGTCTCCACCGAGGCGGTTTTGCGTGCCGTGGCGGAACTCGGTTCTCTTAAATCACAGGTCGAGACGGTTTCCTCTCAGCAGGTCTCCTTTGCCCAGACGCTTGGCAATCTTCACCTCGCGATGCAGGGGGTTGAGAGCAAGGTCCTGGAGAGCTCGGCGGGTGTGAAAGATGCCCTCGGCCGCGAGCTGCAGGAGGCGCGGGTGGCGGTGGAGCGGATCAAGGTCGACGCCGAGTCGCGTCACCGGATGGAGGAGGAGGTTCAGGCCTCGGCCCGGCGAATTGAGACGGTCCTGCTGGGGAGCCGCACGCGGGGCGCCGCCGGCGAAAACATCCTCGAGGACGCTTTCCGGCAGTTTCCAGCCGAGATGATCGAGAGCAACTTCCGGGTGAACGGCAAGGTGGTCGAGTACGCGCTCATCCTGGCTAATGGCAAACGGCTCCCGATCGATAGCAAGTGGCCGCTGCCCGAGCTCCTCGATCGGCTTCCCGACGAACTGTCAGACCCGGCACGCGAGGCAGCCGCAATCAACGAGGTGGAGCGGGTGCTCCGCACCAAGGTGCGGGAGGTTCGCCAGTACATCGATCCAGCCTGCACCCTCGGGTTCGCGGTCGCGGCCGTTCCGGACGCGGTCTTCAATGCCTGCCGGCGCGGCCACCTCGAGGCCTACCGGGAGGGCGTGATCCTGATGCCCTACAGCATGACCGTCCCCTACGTGCTGGCATTGTTCCGCCTCCACCTCCAGTACGCACGGTCGATCGACGTCGAGAACCTGGAGGGCTACCTGCAGCAGATCGAGGACAGCATCGGGGCGTTGGACCGATCCCTCGAGAACAGTATTGCCCGGGGCAGCACCATGATCCAGAACGCCTTCAACGATTGCAAACGCACCCTGGGACAGATGCGTGGGGCGGTGGCGGCGCTGCGGGCCATTCCGCAAGAGGCCTCGGCCGAGGGAGCGGCCGGCGATCTACCGTTTCCGGCAGAGGCCGAGCGACTCACCCTGATTCGTTAGGAGAGACCAGGGGTGCGGGCGAGCCGCATCACCAGCACGAATAACGCCAGGAAGGCGCCGCCTGCCAGGAACACCATGTTGTTCGGGCGTGCGTCGCCATCGACCACGAGGCTGTCATCGGCCATCACCGTGCCGGCCTCGTTGCTCACCTGAATCCGGTAGGAACCCTGGGGGAGGTCGGGCGGAAGCTTGGCCAGCAGGTGGTACCCGTCGCTCACGTCAACCGTGGTCGCGGCTCGGCTCCCAATCTCGACCTGGGTCGTCGGCGTGAAGTTCTGGCCGAGGATCATGATGTTGGGCTGGAGACGGAGATTGACTCTTACCGGGCTCACCTGAAAGATCTGGGGAGTCTTGCGGAGCGGCGAAGCCGGCTTCGAGGACGCGGCCGCGGCCACTGTCCCGAGAGCCATCACCAGCCAGGCGATGGTCACGGCGCCGAGCAACCGCTGAATCAACCTCATCCGATTCCCTCTACTGAAGTAAACGACAAGACCGCGAAGGGACTCGTGACGAAGTGGACCATTGGTCCTGCGCAAATGGACGTATCCGTAACCCCGGGCGCAACCTGTCGACCGGTTTGTAAGCCGGGCCGTTAGAAAAGAAAAAACCCCTGGCCCGGCCAGGGGTTTTTGGTTTTGGTCAGCGGTTGGAACCGCCCGGCCAGGACTGCTCCGGCGGGCGCTCGCCGATCTTGATGCGCTCGGCTCCGCCGCTGCCAAACGATGGCGATTCCGGCTCGGACGGGGAACCCAACCCGGATCCAAAGCCTGAGCCCCCCATCGGCTCAACCGGTCTCGCCACCGGCCGCGCGGGCTGTGCCGCCAGAGGGGCAGCCGGCCTGGGTAGGGCGGCAGGCTTTGGCAAGGTCATTGCCGCGGCGGCTGGCTTCCGGCTGGCCGCCTTCGGTCGCGCCGCGCGCTTGGGCGCGGCTTTCTTCGGAGCCGCCTTCCTGGCCGTGCTCCGCTTGGCCGTCGACTTCTTCGCCGTGCTGCGCTTCGCCGTGCTGCGCTTCGCGCTGGTGCGCTTTGCGGTGGTGCGCTTCGAGCCCGTCCGCTTGGCGGTGGCCTTTTTGGCGGTCCCTCGCCTGGCCGTCGAGCGCTTGGCCGTGGACTTCTTGCTCGAGGATTTCTTCTTCGCCGGCATAACTCCTCCCTGTGGACAAGCTGATAAGGGCTGGATTCGAACGCTGCGGGCAGTACCCGCCCGTTTTCCCTGCGTGTTATAGCATCGCGGTTGCGCAAAGACAAGCCAGGTTGGCGGGCCGGGTCTAGAAGCCGAGAACGGTGCTGGTTCCAGGCCGAGGGTCCCCGGCGCCGGTGAGTCCATCCGCCCCGATCTGAATCAGTTGCGCGGCGCCCCCGGCGGCCCAGTCGCCCGTCAACTCGACCTGATGACCGCGCCGGCGAAGCCCCGCAGCGGTCTCCTCGCCGAAGCGCCCCTCCAGCCGCAGCCAGGCCTGGTTCACCTCGGTCTGATCGCCCATCGTCCATCGCGGCCAGTCCACCGCCTCCCGGGGACCGGCGCCCCGATCCAGCAGGGTGCTGATGAGCTGGAGGTTGATCTGGACCTGCCAGAAGGAGCCGGGGGTGCCACCCACGTAGCGTGGCTCCCCGCCATCAAGCAGCATCCAGGAGTTCAGCGTGTGCATGGGACGGCGCCCGGGCCCGAGCACGTTGGGACTCGATGCGTCGAAGGAGAAGCACCGCATTCGGTTGTTGAGCAGGACTCCGGTCTCTCCCGCCACCACGCCATTCCCGCCGTAGAGGCTGTGGATGTAGGAGACCACGTTGCGGTGCGAATCCACCACGCACAGATAGGTGGTGTCTGCGCCGGCTTGTGTGGGCACTCCGGTTGGGGCGGCCCGATCGGGATCGAGACGACCAGCCATCTCATCCGCTCGACCGCCGGACAGCAGCGCCCTGACATCGACGTCCACAAAGCGAGCG
>Ga0209267_1003288_pt1 | contig 10068 bp, 10 predicted proteins | sample GraSoiAngelo_137_FD_185894 | JGI IMG/M metagenome (GOLD analysis project Ga0209267, IMG submission 185894) | Grasslands soil microbial communities from the Angelo Coastal Reserve, California, USA - 14_0929_09_30cm (SPAdes) (version 2) | ecosystem: Environmental > Terrestrial > Soil > Grasslands ... | reverse complement strand
CCTGCGCGGCAAGGATCGTCGCGACGAGGAGCTCCAGCGGCGAGGAGAAGCGGAGCGTGGGCCCCCAGTCCGGATGCGCCTTCGCGAGGCGGTTCAGGATCTTCCGGGCCCGCGACCGTAGCGCGGGATCGGGCCGCACGGTCGCACGGGGCTTTTGTCGCTTCGGCCGCGCGGGCATCGCTGAACCATACTCGCGGTCGCGTCGGTCCTAGGCGAAGGCCGCACCCTCCCGCAGATCGGCCCACGTGATGAGGACCCTGAATGCGCGGCACCAGACGACGACACTCCGGTAGCTCGCCACGTCGATATCCGCCGGGAGCTCGTAGTTAAAGGAGCCGTTCGTAGCCTTGAGGGTGCCGAGATAGAGGCTCGTTGCGGCGTCCCACTTACCACCTGTCTCGCGAGAGAGATAGACGTGGACGTCGGGCGCGTTGGTCAGCATGACGTCCTCGAAACGAACGTAACGGCTGCCGCCGATGTCGACGATCCGCACGGGTCCTGTTCCGTTGTGGATCCCATCGACGTAGCCAAGCTCGCCTGACCGCAGCACGCGCGGAGCCACTGACGTCGATGCCGTTTGGGCGGCCTCGGCCGTGTCCGGGGTGAGGGTCGGTGAGGGGAGCGCCTCGTTCACATACGTACGAACGAAGAGCGGCGAGGCGAGGTACCAGACGATGACGGAGAGCGCCGCGATGGCTAAGAACGCGCCGGCGAGTCGCGCCGGGTGTGCGGAGAACGAGCGCCCGGTGACCCTCACGGTCACATGCTGGCACGGCCCTTGATTGACGCCTGCTCGGCCGCCTCCTACGCTCGACCGTCAAACGCGGGCCCGCAACGCGGAGGGGAAACGCGAAGGGGCCACGCAGCGAAATCGCGAAGTGGGAGGAACTCATGCAGAGACGCTGGCTCTCGGCGGCTGCGATCCTCGCCAGTCTGACGCTCGTCGTTGCCTGCACACCAGCATCCACAGGTGGCGGCGGCGGGGATAAGGGCGAGATCATCATCGCAAGCAACTTCCCGACATCGGGCGCGGACCGCGCGAGCGGCCGGGGTCCCGAGGCGGGTGTTGCCTACGCGGTGCAGCTGACACCGACCATCAAGGGCTTCAAGATCACGCACAAGCCATACGACGACTCGGTGAACGGTGTCCACGATCCCCAGAAGGGCGCCCAGAACTTCAACGACATGGTCGGCAACTCGAAGATCCTGGGTGTCGTCGGCCCGTTCAACTCGAACGTCGCGCGCGCGACCATCCCCGTCGCGAACCGCGCAAGCCTCGTGATGATCAGCCCTTCGAACACCAACGAGTGCCTGACGCAGACGTTCTCGTACTGCGACCCCCAGCCGGCGGCGCTGCGGCCGACTGGAAAGAACAACTACTTCCGCATCGCGGCGCCTGACACGGTCCAGGGTCCGGCGATGGCGGACTTCGCGGTCGACACCTTAAAGGCGACGAAGATCGCGATCTGGTCGGACAACGAGACCTTCGGCAAGGGCGTCGCCGACAACTTCGGCAAGGAAGTCACAAAGAAGGGCGGAACCGTCGTGCTCCGCCAGGACTTCGACTGGAAGACCACGAACGACTTCCGGCCCTTCCTGCAGGCGGCCAAGAACGCGGGCGCCCAGGCGATCTACGCCGGCGCGACGTCCGCCACTCACGGCTGCATCCCGCGCGCGCAGATGAAGAGCATCTTCACGACGGACATCCCGTACCTCGGCCCAGACGGCATCGGCACCTCCGACTGCATCACCGACGCCGGTGACAACGCAAACGCCAACCTGTACTTCACCAACGCCGCGGCCGAAGCGGCACAGGACCCGAACAACCAGGCCCTGATCAACGACTTCAAGTCGAAGTTCACGGCGAAGGAAGACCTCGCGGCCTACACCTTCCCGGGCTACGACTGCGCCAAGATCCTCCTGGACGCGATCAGCCGAGCGATCGACACGGCCGGCGGCAACATGCCGACCCGCGAGCAGGTCGTCGCGGCGGTCCAGGCGACGAAGAACCTCAAGCTTTCGACAGGTACGTACAGCTTCGACAACAACGGCGACCCAACCGCTGCCACGATGGCGTTCTACCAGTACCAGACCGCGGCCAAGGACTGGGTCTTCGTGAAACAGTTCTCGGTCGGCGGGTGAGCCAGCTCTAAGAAGCGAAGCCCGGAGGGGGCGCGCAAGCGCCCCCTCCCTTTTCGCGCGAGGGGGAAGTGGGGACGATCGGCGAGGCGGTCAGGCGACGCCGAGGTGGTCTTCGCGCCGGGGCTGCCGGTCGCATCCTCGACTTCGCGCTCATAGCGATCATCGCCATATTCCTGATCCTTCTCGGCACGAAAGTCTTTGCCCAGGGCGGGTCGTTCTTCCTTCAGATCCTCACGTTCGCCGTCGCCAACGGCGGCATCTACGCGCTGATCGCGCTCGGCTACACGATGGTCTACGGGATCATCGAGCTCATCAATTTCGCCCACGGCGACGTGTTCGCCTTTGGAGCGTTCCTATCAGCGTCACTCCTGCCGATCTTCGGTCTTCGTGAGGGAGGGACGTTCACCGCCGGATCCGTGATCGCGCTACTCGCCGTTTTCGGGCTGACGATGCTGTCGTGCGGGATCTTGAACATCAGCATCGAGCGGATCGCGTACCGGCCGCTTCGCCACGCGCCGCGGCTCGCGCCCTTGATCACCGCGGTGGGCGTCTCGTTCTTCCTGGAGGGCGTGCTGTTCCTCTGGAAGGGGCCGTCCAACGTGCACTACGCGAACATCATTCCGAACGCGGGGTTCGAGATTTTCGGCGCGACGATCGGCGCCAAGGATCTGCTCGTGATCGGCGTGTCGATCGTCCTCGTGATCGGGCTCGCCCTGTTCGTCGACCGAACCAGGCTGGGAAAAGCGATGCGCGCGACGGCCCAGGATCGCGACGCGGCCCTGCTCATGGGCATCGACATCGACCGGACGATCGCGGCGACGTTCTTCATCGGCGCGATCCTCGCCGGCGCGGGCGGGACGATGTACGGCCTCTACTACAACACCTCGGTCTTCGACCTGGGCTTCAGCGCAGGGCTCGTCGCCTTCACGGCCGCGGTGTTCGGAGGCATCGGCAACATCTACGGTGCTGCCATCGGCGGCCTGGTCATCGGGATGATCCAATCGTTCTGGGACGGCTACTTCGACTCCGCATGGACGCAGGTCGTGATCTTCACGATCCTCATCCTCGTGCTGATCTTCCGCCCGACAGGACTCCTCGGGATGCGGGTGCCCGAGAAGTGAGCATGCTGCGGCAGTTCTGGGAAGGCGGGCCGCGCCGCGATCCGAACACGATCGCGTACGTCGTCCTGCTCGTTGCCGCGATCTTCTTCCCCATTCTCGTGAACGTCATCACCGGCGGGAACTCGTCCGCCATCATGACCATCGCCGCCGACGCTGGTGTCTATGTGCTCCTGGCGATCGGTCTGAATGTCGTGGTCGGGTTCGCGGGCCTTTTGGACCTCGGCTACGCCGCGTTCTTCGCCATCGGGGCGTACACCTATGCGTTCCTGGCATCGGACCACATGCGGGTCACGCCACTCGGGGAGCCGATCCACATCTCGTTCTGGATCGTGCTGCTGATCGCGATGTTCGTCGCGGCGTCGTTCGGAGTGATCCTTGGCGCCCCGACCCTTCGGCTGCGCGGCGATTACCTCGCCATCGTGACTCTCGGTTTCGGTGAGATCGTGCCGCGCGTCTTCCGCAATGCCTCGTCGTGGACAAGCGGAGTGAACGGGATCTCCGCCCTGGACATTCCGTCGCTTCCGCTGTGGCTGCAGGGGCCGTGGTCGGGCGATGCGTTCGCGTTCGTGACCGACTTCAAGGTCATCTCGTCGCTCGCCTACTACGTGATCATGGTCATCCTCGTCATCATCTGCGTGATCCTCGTGCGGAACCTCCACCGCTCGCGCCTCGGCCGGGCCTGGATGGCGGTGCGCGAGGACGAGGTCGCGGCGGCCGCGATGGGCGTGAACACGGTTGCCGTCAAGCTCCTCGCCTTCTCGATCGGCGCAGCATTCAGCGGGTTCGCCGGAACGTATTACGCCGGGAAGCTCTCGCTCGTCTCGCCGGAGAACTTTGGCTTTTCCGTCTCGATCACGATCCTCGTGATGGTCGTGCTCGGCGGTATGGGGAACATCCCCGGTGTCATCACGGGAGCGCTGCTCATCTACTACGTGATCTTCGTGCTGCTGCAGCAGCTCCCCGAATACGCGGTGAACTTCGTGAGCTCGATCGGACTCTCCGGTCTCGTGCGGTCGAGCGGCGACTATCCCGGGATCGCTGAGTTCATCTCTCGGCTCAAATTCCTGGTCTTCGGACTCATCCTCGTGATCGTCATGCTGGTGAGGCCGCAGGGGCTTTTGCCGAGCCGCCAGCGCGAGCAGGAGCTCCACAAGGGTGTGCACGACGAGCCGGTCATCGAAGACGTGAACGCGGAGACCACATGACGGTCGAGACCGCGCCGCCGATCCTGCGCGTCGACCACGTCACGAAGCGTTTCGGCGGGCTCGTGGCCGTCGATGACGTGACCTTCGACGTGAAGAAGGGCGAGATCTTCGCGCTCATTGGCCCCAACGGGGCCGGCAAGACCACCCTCTTCAACGGGATCACCGGGATCTTCCCGCCGACGACCGGGCGCGTGATCTTCCAGGACCGCGAGATCACCGGGGCCAAGCCCCATCAGGTCGCGACGCTCGGCATCGCCCGAACGTTCCAGAACATCCGGCTCTTCGAGTACATGTCGGCGCTCGACAACGTTCGCCTGGGGCAGCACTGCCGCATGCACGCGAAGCTCTGGGACTCGCTCTTCAAGACGCCCGTCGAGCGCGCCGAAGAGCGTCGGGTGAGCGACCGCGCGATCGAGCTTCTCCAATTCGTCGGGATCGAGCGCTACACCCACACGTACGCGCGGAATCTCCCGTATGGGTCGCAACGCCGCCTCGAGATCGCCCGGGCGCTCGCGACGAACCCAGCGCTTCTCCTGCTAGACGAGCCGGCCGCCGGCTTCACGCCGCAGGAGAAGGTCGAGCTCATGGGCCTCGTGCACAAGATCGTCGACAACGGCGTGACCGTCTTCCTCATCGAGCACGACATGAAGGTGGTCATGGGCGTGTCGCGGCGCATCGTCGTCCTCGACCACGGCGAGAAGATCGCGGAGGGAACGCCGGAGCAGGTCCGCAACGATCAGCGGGTCATCGAGGCGTACCTCGGGAAGCAGCACTAGCGTGGCGCTCCTCGAGATCTCCAAGATCGACGTCTTCTACGGGCGCGTCCAGGCCCTGCGCGGCGTGACGCTGTCCGTCGACGCCGGCGAGATCGTGGCGCTCATCGGGTCAAACGGCGCCGGGAAGACGACAACGCTCCGCACGATCTCGGGTCTGATGCACCCGACCACCGGAACGATCAGCTTCGATGGCCGCCAGCTTCAGCAGACCAAGGCGCATGAGGTGGTGCGCGTCGGGATCTGCCAGTCTCCCGAGGGGCGCCGCCTCTTCCCACGAATGACGGTGTTCGACAACCTGATGATGGGCACGTACGCCCGAAAGGACCTGAGCAGGCTCCAGGATGACATCGCGAACGTCTACTCGCTCTTCCCGCGCCTCAAGGAGCGGACCAAGCAGCTCGCGGGGACGCTATCCGGCGGGGAGCAGCAGATGCTCGCGATCGGGCGCGCACTTATGGCGCACCCGAAGCTCTTGATGCTCGACGAGCCGTCGCTTGGTCTCGCGCCGATCCTCGTCGAGACGATCTTCCGCGTGTGCACCGACATCAACGCGCAGGGCATGCCCATCCTCCTCGTCGAGCAGAACGCGAGCAAGGCGCTTGAGATCGCGCACCGCGCGTACGTTCTGGAAACGGGCTCGATCGTCCAGACCGGCACCGGCAAGGAGCTCCTCTCATCGCCCGACGTGCAGCGCGCCTACCTCGGTATGTGACCCTTCTGCTTCTTTAGACTTCGCGAGTGATTCCGCATATTCAGGTACCCGCCGACGTCGAGAGGGTTGTCGCCCGCCTCGTCGCGGCCGGGCATGAGGCTTATGTCGTCGGCGGCTGCGTTCGGGACGCGCTACGCGGCGTCGACCCGCACGACTGGGACATCGCGACGAGCGCGACACCTGACGAGATCCAGAAGGTCTTCCGGCACGCGCTCTACCTGAACCGCTTCGGGACCGTCGTCGTCCGCCAGGGCGATCACGAGATCGAGGTCACGACGTACCGGGTCGAGGCGGACTACGCCGATCACCGCCATCCGGCAACAGTGGCATTCACCGACTCGCTGCACGAGGATCTCTCGCGCCGCGACTTCACCATGAACGCGATGGCCTGGCGCCCTGGCGTCGAGGGCCGGCCAGGCGAGCTCGTGGACCCCTTCGGCGGGCAGCGGGATCTCGAGGCCCGCATCGTGCGCGCCGTCGGTGAGCCGCGCGAACGCTTCGCGGAAGACGCCCTGCGGATGCTCCGCGCGGTCCGCTTCGCGACGCGGCTCGGTTTCGTGATCGACCCGCGTACCGCGGACGCGATCCGTGACTCGGCGGCCCTCGCAAAGAATCTGTCTGGTGAGCGGATCCAGCAGGAGATCACCAAGATGCTCGAGGCGCCGAAGCCATCGGAAGCCTTTCGCCTGCTCTCCGACCTCGGGCTGCTCGAGGTGATCTGCCCGGAGCTCGAGGTCGCGAAGGGGACCCCGCAGGACAAGGCGGTAGCACAGAACGTCTTCGAGCATTCGTTGGCGACGCTCGACGCGACGCCGCCGGACGACCTGGTGCTACGGCTCGCCGGACTTTTTCACGACATCGGCAAGCCGGCGACCTTCTCCGACGGCCACTTCCACCAGCACGAGTTCGTCGGCGAGGCGACCGCACGGGACATCCTGCGCCGGTGGCGCTTCGACAAGGACACCGTGACTCGCGTCACGCATCTCATCCGCAATCACATGTTCTGGTACCAGAGCGAATGGACCCCATCGGCGGTCCGCCGCTTCGTGCGCAAGGTCGGGCTCGAGAACATCCCGGCCCTCTTCGCGCTGCGCAAGGCTGACAACATCGGGAGCGGCGCGCGATCGCCGCGGATGTACGCGCTCGAAGCGCTCTGGGAGCGGGTGCAGGAGGAGATCCGCACGGCCTCGGCGTTCTCGCTCAAGGATCTTCTGATCGACGGCAACGACGTGATGAAGGAGCTTGGGATTCCGCCGGGACCGCGCGTCGGTCAGATTCTCAACGAGCTCTTCGAGCGCGTGACCGACGATCCAAAACTGAACACGCGCGAACATCTATTGGAGATCGCTCGACAGCTAGGCGCGAGCTAGCTGAGTTCTGGACGCGGCCGAGGGGGCTGGCGCGCGCAGTGGGACCCGAGACCCTACGTGGTCGAGGGAGGGACCCGCGAGCACGACAGCCCCCTCGGCCGAGTCATTCGACTGGGTCGCTAGATGCCGCTAGCTCGACGCGTACGGAGTGCTGCCGACGGTCGAGACCGGTCGCGTCGACCCGTTTCCGGCTTTGGTCGCCGACTCGGTGCGAACTTTGTCGACGCCCTCGCTCAAACGACGACGGGCTTCGTCACCAGGGAACGGCGCGAAGAGCAGGGCGATCGCGGCGCCGACAATCGCGCCAAGCACAAGACCGAGCGCGAGCGTCCCGAAGATCGCTCCATCGGAGTGGCCACCGACTACGCGGCGGACCTCGCTCTTCCCTTCACCGAAAAGATCACTCGCGCGCTTGGACGCTTCACCCTTCAAGTCATCCACGACGTCCTGAAGGTCCTTCACGCTCACCATGGCAGCCGCCTCCTCTGCGCTCGAAGCGCGGATTAGGACCGTGCAGGGCCGGTGCCACTGTCGCCTGTCGCTCCGCCGGGCGGTCGAGAGAGCGCCGCCTCGATGAAGGGATCGATGTCGCCACCCAGGACACGAACCGGATCGCCGATCTCCACGCCTGTCCGGTGGTCCTTGACGAGGGTGTAGGGGTGGAGGATGTACGAGCGGATCTGGCTCCCCCAGTCTGCGGAGCGCATCTCGCCACGTTCCTTCGCCTGAGCCTCTTCCTGCTCCCGTACCTGCCGCTCCAGGAGTCGCGCACGCAGGATCTTCATCGCGGTCTCCTTGTTCTGGAGCTGCGACCGCTCGTTCTGACACGCGACGACGATGCCGGTTGGCAGATGGGTGATCCGGACGGCCGTCTCGGTCTTGTTGACGTTCTGCCCGCCCGCTCCGGTCGCGCGATATGTGTCGATCCGGAGGTCCTCCGGCCGCACTTCGACCTCGGCCTCGCTCTCGACCTCCGGCGTCGGATCCACCAGGGCGAACGAGGTCTGACGCCGCTTTTGGAAGTCGAACGGCGAGATGCGCACGAGTCGATGCGTGCCTCGCTCGGTCTTCAGGTAGCCGTACGCGAACGGCCCCTCGACGGTAAGGGTCGCGCTCCGGAACCCTGCCTCGTCGCCGGGGGTGGACTCAAGGAGCTCGGCCTTGAAACCGCGCCGCTCGGCCCAGCGGAGGTACATGCGCACGAGCATCTCGGCCCAATCGGCGGCGTCGGTGCCACCGACCCCGGCGGAGATCGCCAGGACCGCGCTGCGCTCGTCGTACGGTCCGGACAGCTGCGCTTCGAGGCTCGCGCGGGCGACCTCTTCGCCGAGCTCTGCCGTGTCATGCGCGATGTCGGCTTCCATCTTGGGGTCGCCATCGGCAAGCGACGCAAGCTCACTCAGATCTTTCGCCCGCGCGCGAAAGCGCTCCCACCGTTCGAGACGATCGCGCTGGTTGCCGAGGCGCTTCAGAATCGTCTGCGCGCGCTGCCGGTCCTGCCAGAGGTCGGGCTTCGCGGACTCGGTCTCTAGCTCCGAGACCTCACGGGACAGAGCGGGAAGGTCAAAGGAACACCGCCATACGTTCGATGCGGTCGCGCAACGTGGAGAGGGAAGCCTGGTCGACGGTCAAGAGTGTCCTTAGCGCTTGCGCGGGCGTTCGAACGTGGTGGTCACCGGCTGAACGACCGGAGCTAGCTTGCCCGCTGCGAACGAGACGAACGTCACGCAGGGGCAGTACGTGTTGCGAGGGCAGCGCGGGCAATCGCCATCACAGTCGAGGGTCGCTCCGTAGGAGCACTTGAGGCAGTTGTCTTCGCAGACGATCCATTCCTTCATGCCGCGGTCCTCTCTAGGGCGTGACGGGTAATGACCTTTTGATCAAAGACCCGCCCACGCTCTCCCCACTGCGATTGTGTGTCGGTTTCCGTACGAATCTTATCCATGCGGATGGGGCTTGAGAAGAGGGCAAAACGCGAATTCGGCCCCGAAAATCTGTTCTTTTTAGTGCTTGCGTGGTTTCCTGAGGTAATCCAGAGCGCCCTTGAATGGGCGCGGGCGGACGCCAAAAACGGGCTCGAGGGCATTCTGGCGAGGCGTGTTGTCGACGGCCAGAAGGTCGAGCTGGGAGATCGTGACCGGCGGGTCGGACATGAAGAGGCCCATCGCGAAAGCCGCCGGCTTCATGAGCGGGACCGGCAGGTGCATGGTCGGCCTGTGTTTCCCGGTGCCGCGCATCGTCTCGGCGAGCATCTCGTCGTAGGTGACCGGCTCGGCACCGCCGATCTGGTGCACGCCGACGATCTCGCGGCGTTGCACCGCCGCGAGGAGCGCTTGCGCGATGTCGTCCACGTGGACCGGCTGGAAACGGGCCTTGCCGTCGCCCGGTACCGGAACCACGGGAAAGAGCAGGCTGAACGCGAGACGGGGGAAGAAGTCGTCGCCCTCCCCGAAGAGGAGCGACGGCTGCAGCACGACGTGCGCGATGCCGGACCCGGTGATGAGCGCCTCGCCTTCGCCTTTGCTTCGGAGATAGGGATAGGGCGAGACCGGGTCAGCCCCGAGCGCTCCCATGTGCACGATTCGGCCTACTCCGGCGCGGCGGGCCTCGGCCACGACGTGCGCGACCCCGGCGACGTTCACATCGGCGAAGCGCTGTTTGCGCTCGGTCGGGACGGCCACCGTGTGGATCACCGCATCGACGCCATCGAACGCGCCGCGGAGCGACTCCGGCTTGCGCACG
>Ga0209267_1003287_pt1 | contig 10070 bp, 9 predicted proteins | sample GraSoiAngelo_137_FD_185894 | JGI IMG/M metagenome (GOLD analysis project Ga0209267, IMG submission 185894) | Grasslands soil microbial communities from the Angelo Coastal Reserve, California, USA - 14_0929_09_30cm (SPAdes) (version 2) | ecosystem: Environmental > Terrestrial > Soil > Grasslands ... | reverse complement strand
TACGCAGGTCGGCCGTAATGCAGCGATACTCGCCTTTGAACTCGTCGATGGCATTGAACGGTGCGTTCTGCACTGCCCAGGCGATCGTGGAGTTCTGCCCGCCGCCGGGGATGATCAGCAACGGGATGCCGGAGCCGGCCTCCTGGTAGTGAATACGGACGTTGCCTTTCTGGTAGACCTGCCCGGCGGCTCCGCCTGCGGGCGCGGCTTGTGCGAATGCGCGCGGCGCGGCGGCGGCCGCCGCCGCTGCCACGCCCGTTGACAGCAGAGCGCGTCTCTTCCTATCCATGGGCTCCCCCTTGTTGCCGAGCACGTAGCCAGCGCTCCGGCGCGCACGACCTGCCCACACGCCCGTGGCGCACGACTTACTTTTCTACTTGCGTCGTCGTACTTCCTTTCGCCGTCAAGGCAATGTGGGAGAACGCCGAGTCGGGCGTCGCTCCATGCCAATGTTTCTCCTCCGAGGGAATGTGCACGACATCGCCGGGGACGATGATCTGTTGCTCCGTTTCCGTGGCGATGATGCCCTTGCCCGCGGTTACGAACAGCACCTGATCACTGCTGTGAGTATGCAGTTTGTTGCGCGCGCCAGGGCCGAAGTTGACGATGCCCAAATTGAAGTCCTTGCTCGCCTCGGGCGTGAGTAGCGTCTGCCGCGTCACCGGACCACCGGTGAATAACGGAGCGTTCACGGGTTGAGCTGGGATCTCGCTGGGTCTGTGTACCTTCATTCGAGCATCCTCCTGTCAGAGTCGTCGTGCCTTCCTCGTTGCTCGTGGGGGAGTCTACCCGCATCTCAATGCGCAGGCAACGGAGCGAGCGCGATGAAGGTCACGCTTCTTCAGGCGCTCGCCTTTCACGGCCAGGGAGAACATCCGCTTGAGGGCCGCGAGTTCGCGATTGACGATGGCGGGCACCGCCGTCGCTTCGAGACGCTGGACGCGATACTTCGTCACGTCTGCGCTGGTGAGCTGGATGGCGCGGCGCGGTCGGCCCTCGGCACGATCACGCGCCCCTCGACGGCGGCGCCCTCGCGTTTGCTTCAGAATGCGTTTCGCCTCTTGCTCCTTCTCGGTCTCACTCGACTCCCGGCGCAGCACGCCGAGGGCATCGCGACACTTGAGCCAGATGACGGCCGACTCCTTGAGCGTGCCGTCCTTCGCGCGATAGGTCGGGCGGTCGAGAGAGCCGATCAAGCGCCTCCTGGTCTCTTCGCCGGAGATTGTTGTCGGTCGATCCAATCCTCTGTGTGCTTCCTGGCAAGGACTAGAATCCCTTCCTTGCTAGAAGCCTTGGTGGCGAAGCCCAGCGGCATCGGGCTCTGCTCTCGTGACGGTCTTCCCGGTTCGTACACTTCGATGCGCGCGGACCACCGGCCGTCTTGCACGAGCGCCGTCAATCCAAACCGCCAACCTTTGTAATCGTGCATACGCCTCATCGGGTCACCCCCGCCCCGTCCATTACTCGCCTCCTGTTCGTCTCACCGCGATGCGCTCGTGCGCACCCCAAACGCGGATCATCGTGACCTCGGACCCGCAACTAGCACGCGTGTAAGGGCCTCGTGATCGAGCAGTCGCTGTCGTAGCAAATCGCCCAGTCGTTCGAAGAACCCTCGGGCGTCAAACAACTCTTCCTCTTTGCGTTCCATGATCTTCTTACTCGGACGCTGACGTGTCATCCGCCCGTGCTCGCGCCGCACTGGCCCGTACGTGCTTCCGGGTGCGTCGTGATTCACCTCGGAGTTCTTCCAGAACGCTGTCGACACCGAAGAAGATACCTAGCACGAGCCGGTACGACGCGACGGCATAGCGATATGTAAGCCAACCGACCAGGACCAGATACCCCCAGATGGCGAGTCGTTCCGCTGGATTCATCGGCGAAAGCCCTCCGTTCGTCTCAGCGCCGCCCGTGTGGGTTTTGCAACGATCTCTGCGTGGATCTGCAACCGAAACCTTGGGTACCTCGATAACCTAATATCGGCACCGACGGTACCACTCCAGTAAGCAACTCGGCGCGTCTGGCGGCGAGCGAGCGCTCTCTTTTGCCAGGATTTGACACTTGGAGCAGTGGTGGTCGCGGCACGAGTTGTAGGCACGCTCAGTGGGCGGGCAGTGGCGGAAGGGACAGCCCGCCCCCTGGCTAGGATCCTGCGCCTTTACGCGGTGGCGACGGCAGTTAGGAGGCCGCGCATCCCAAGGAGGCCTTCGAGGGCGAACAGAGGCCAGGTCGCGTAGCGAATGCATGTCGCCGCATAGGCAGACTTCTCGAGGTCGGGTTCGTAACCCAGGCCGAACAGAGTAAAGAGGCTCGAGATGGTGACGCTGTAGGGGCGGAAGGTGCCGGTGCACTCTAGAGTCGCAACGGCAAATCCGGCGTCTTCGAGGAACTTGCGGAGGGTGAGGGGAGTGAAGTGGACAAGATGGCGGGGCACATCGATGTAGGCCCAGGAGCTGCCGAAGAGGTGGCGCAAGGGGTCGTCGAAGTTGGGCACCTCGACGATCAGCGTCCCGCCCGGTTTGAGCAGGGAGCGGACGATCTGGAGCTCACGACGGGGTGTCCACAGATGTTCCGCGACGTGCCACAGCGTGATGAGGTCGAACGAGGCAGGGGCAAAGGAGCCGGCCACGTCATCGAGGCACGCCTCGCGGACGTCGAGGTGGAAGTGTTCGCGGGCGTACTTGGCGGGGGTGAGAGCGGGTTCGAGGCCCGCAACGGAGCAGCCGGTGCTGTCACGCAAGGCGGCAAGGAAGCTGCCCAGATTGCAACCGACATCGAGGACGCGCGCTTGGGAGTCCAAAGGGCAGGCGGCCAGGACGCGGCGTACCTTGAGGCTGTCGATGCGTTCGAGCTGGCGGGCGACGAGCCGCTGGCGCAGAGGCGCATCTTTAGCAGCTGGGCGGAACTGGTTGATGACATAGTGCGGGGGGTAATGGGCTTGCATTCGTGCAGGAGTTGGCCGTGGGTTGAGGTAGATAAGGCTACATTGGTTGCAGCGGACGACCCAATACTCCCCAGCGACACGGTGCAATCGATCGCACGAGCAAAAGAGTCGTGCGAATTCCGGCGATCCGCAAAAGTGACAGACGATGGTTTCAGTCTGTGAGTATCGATCGCTCATTGTGGTTTGAGGAACGTGACCAGCCACAGAGATCGTCTAACGAACTCGAGCTTGCTTTCACGGCTCAAGCCGTGGTCCCGGTCCTGTGCGGCCGCGCAACCCTCGGACACTCTCATTTTCAAACGGCACAGAGGGCAATGCAAGCATTCGAGGTCGGGTGATTTCCATGCGGCGGGTCTGGGTGCGGTCGAGAGCGGCCATCGCAAAATCAGGGGGCGCGCTTCACTGTTGGGAAGTCGCGGAGGCGCTGGAGAAGTTCATCCTCCACGTGAGCCCGTCAGCCGCGGCCAAGCCGGACGCCACCAGTTCCACCGGCCCATGAGGCGCATGGCGGCTGGGACGAGCAACGCGCGCACGATGGTCGCATCCACCACGACCGCGATGCCAATCCCGATGCCGACGGCCTGGACGATCACCGAGCGTGAGAGTCCGAACCCGAAAAACACGGCGGCCATGATGGCGGCGGCGCCCGTGATGAGTCGCCCAGTGCGCTCGAGCCCTGCCGCCACTGCTCGGGCGTTATCGCCCGTCCGCTCGTATTCCTCTCGCACCCGACTCAGCAGGAGCACTTCGTAGTCCATCGACAGACCGAACACCATGCAGAACATGATGAGCGGAGTGGCGGTCTGGATCGGCCCTGGCGTGAACCCGAGCCAGCCGGCCAGGTGGCCGTCCTGGAAGATCCACACCAAGGCACCGTAAGACGCGGTGATCGAGAGAAGATTCATCACGACCGCCTTGAGTGGCAGCAGTATGGAGTCGAGGAGAAGGAACAGCACCACGACGGTCACCAGCACGACGAGCCCGACCGCGAGTGGAGCGCGCTGCACTGTCAGGTCGACAAAGTCGAGATCGAACGCCGTCTCGCCGGTCACCAGTAACTTACCGTCGAACGGCGGGTGTGCGTCCCGAATCTCCTGCACAAGGGCGCGGGCTTCGTCGCTGCCCGGCCGCAGCGCCGTGTTGACCACGAGCAAGGCGATGTGCTCGCCGACGAGGTGCTCCAACGCAGTCGCGAGCTGGGGCGGCCACTGGTCGCGGGGCAGAGCGGCCATCCTCTGATATGCAGGGAGGTCAAGGGAGGGGTCGAGGTCCACGAAGCTGTTGACGCGAGTGACGTGAGGCCGCGCGCCAAGCCACCGGCTGAGCACAAAAGTCTGGGCGACGCGCTCGGCCCCCAGCGGCGATCCACCGCCAGCGTCGAGCACGATGATGACGCGGTTGACACCTGCCTCCGGAAACTCGCGACGCAGCAACTCGTCCCCCCGGCGTGACTCCGCACCGGAAGGAAGCGCAGTGGCGTCCCCGGAACCCACCCGCAGGTGGAGGATTGGCAGGCCGACGAGGAGCAGCAGCGCGACGACGGGTATGAGCACGCGCCAGGGATGAGCCATGACCGTCGCTGCCACGCGGTGCCAGAATCCGCGCCCGGCGTCGGCCCGTTCGGGATGGAGGAATGCAACGCGCAGCGAGTTCACGCGTGGGCCCAGGACAGCCAGGAGCGCAGGCAGCGTCGTGAGCCCGTGGAGCACGGCGAGCCCCACGACCATCGTCCCCGCCCACCCCATGGACCCGAGGTTGCCCAGGCCCAGCAAGACCATGCCGAGGAGACCAATGGCAACAGTGAGCCCGGAGAAAAGAATCGCGCGGCCGGCAGTGGCGACCGTGTGTGCGAGTGCTTCCGGGGTCGGGCACTGGCGGATCTCCTCGCGGAAGCGGCTCACGATGAACAGCGAGTAGTCGATGGCGACACCGAGGCCGATCATGCTTACGATGTTGGGTGCGTAGATCGAAACCGAGACGACACGCGCGAGCAGGAGTGTGCCGGCCATCGCGCCCGCGATGGCGAGCCCGCCCACCACGAGCGGCAGAAAGGCGGCGACCACGGTGCCGAAAACGAGCAGGAGCAGTGCGGCCACCAGAGGTAGGATAATGAGCTCCACCCGTCCAAGGTCTTGTCGCGCCACTTCCGTGAAAGCATCGTTGACGGCGATCGTGCCGGCGGCCAGGATCTCGAGCGTCGAGGACTTCACCAGCTCACGCAGCGCACGGTACACGCCCGGTGCGAGTCCGGAGAATCCGAGGGAGGCGAATCCCGCCGTCGAGCGCCCCCGCAGCTCCACGACCGCCAGCACGCGTCGCCCGTCCCGAGAGACGCCACCGGGCAGATCGTCGTAGGCGGTGCGGATCCGAGCCACCCGCGAGTCGCGGGCCAGCGGCGCGAGAGCGCGCTCGACCTCGGCCCGGAAGGCGGGCGCCGTGACGGAGAGGGTCGGGCTGCTGAAGATCAGGGTGAAGGAAGGCGGCTGGCCGGGCAGCTCCCTTCCGATCAGCTCTAGCCCACGGCCCGACTCCGTCTCAGCGCGGACATCGGGCGGATCGAGCTCCCCTCCCTTCTGGATCATCCAGGCAGCGAGGACTAGCGAAAGCGCGGAGAGGATCAACACCTGCCAGCGAGCGCGATGCACGAGCCGGCCCCAGCGCGCGAGTCCGGCATCGTTTTTCCCGGGCTCGACACCCACGGTCGCACTTTATCAAACGGGGCACCGACGGTCAGCCCTGGCGCGGAACGTGTCGGCGATGAGCGCTTTCGAATTCGCCACCGGAAGACTCTTATCGAGCAAATTTCTGTAGCGTGAGAAGGATCGCGGGGATGTCTCAACGCCTCCCACGCCGCCCGCTGCGTCGCGTGCTCCGGAGTGCGTTCCCAGCCCATCCTCGTCCCAGAGGGCGAAGCAGAGGACGTGCATCTGAACACCCCTCTTGCTGCCGTCAGTCCCGGCAATACCTTCGATAACTAACGGATCTGTGATGGGTTGGCCACAGGCGTCGCACTCCTCCTCGTTGCTTGGACCACCCCAGATGCTGGGCATGTTGTTCAGCGGCAAACGGCCGCTCCGGAGCTTTGCGCGAATGAAGGTACGGACTTCCAGGGGTTCCATTGGTGGCCTCATGGGGTACTCGGTGACGCAGAGGCCAGATTCACCGGGGTCCAGGCGCCTAGAAGCGCCAAGCCATGAGGCCAAGGTGCAAGCAAGGCACAGCGTATCACCGCTGGTGTCGCCCTGCGCGTTAGGCTCGCAGGCGACGCAGAGCCCTCCTCAAGTGCTACGTCGCGAGGTAGTAGCGATCAACGCTTCGACTGCGGACTCGTGACGCTCGGGCTGGACGTGCCCGTAGGTGTCGGCGGTCTGGCCGATGCTGGCGTGGCCGAGCTGCTGTTGCACGCCGGTGGCCAGGCGCTCGGCGGTGGTCGTCTCCAGCATCCCGGACAGGTCTCGTGCTCGGCGGTCGTGGTCTGCGACCGGCGCGCCGACCAGGGCCAGGCCCTGTGCGACCGCCTGATGGACCTCGCGTGGTCGCGGCGCGAGGCGTTCCTCTACAAGAGCGCGCCGCTGGCCAGCCAGATCGCCCACGCGCGGACCCTCGGCGAGGGCCCGGTGGTACTGGTCGACCACGGCGACAACACCGCCTCCGGCGGCACTCAGGACGTGATGAGCGTGATCGCTGAGGTGATCCGCCAGGGACTCGACGACGTCGTGGCCGGGCCGATCTGTGATCCGACCAGCGTGGCGCGGATCCTCGACGCGGGCACTGCGGCTAGCGTCACGTTGCCCGTCGGCGGCAAGATCGACATGCCCCAGATCAACCTGCCCGGCGCCCCGCTGACGCTCACCGGCCGCGTGACGCGCATCACCGACGGCCAGTTCACCGTCACCGGGCCCATGGCGACGGGCACGCGCGTGCGCATGGGGCGGACGGCGGTGCTCGACACCGGGAACGTCCAGGTCGTGATCTCGGAGGGCCGCAGCGAGCCGTTCGACCTCGGCGTGTTCACCCACTGCGGGATCGACCCGCGGCGGAAGCGCTACGTGCTGATCAAGTCGCGCCAGCACTTCCGGGCCGGCTTCGAGCCGATCGCGCGCCACATCGTGCTGTGCGACGGCGACGGCTGCACCAGCTCGGACCTGGCGCTGTTCACGTATCGCAACCGCCGGCGGCCGCTCTATCCGTTCGAGACCGCATGAGCGCCGGTCGGCGGGTCAGGAGCCTCAGACCCGCAATCTACGAATCCCTTACCCTCCACCATTCAACTTCTCGCGTAGTTACGATCCACTTGCTCAGATCTGACGCGAATCGCCGCGTTTTGCCGTAGGGCTTCCTCTGGACCGACGCCGTGTTCTGGCAGAAAATCCCGTGACACGCGTGGTTGTCCGCGCTGCTGTGCCGGAGGCAGGAGCGGCGGCAGCAGAGGGGCTTCAGGCGGACCTCGTGGTGTTCGACGAGCAGCGGGTGAGGCCAGCGATGCCGACGGTGGAGACCGATCTTCCGGTCAGGGTTTCCGGCCGGTGCGGCGCGGCCCCGGTGCGCGACGTCACGCCGCGCGTGTAGGAGACGGAGATGAATGGCGTGTACGACGGACTCACCGTGGTCGAGCTGGCCGATCGCCGCAACCAGTGGGCGGGCAAGCTCCTGTCCGACGGCGGCGCGCGCGTGATCCAGATCGAGCCTACGGCGGGAGGCCCGGGGCGCTGGTGCGGCCCCTTCGTCGACGACACGGTCGATCCCGACCGCTGTCTCGACTACTGGTGGTACAACACCGGCAAGCAGAGCGTGGCTCTCGACGTCGGTCGCCCGCCGGCTCAGGATCTGCTGCGCCGCCTGCTGGCCGGCGCCGATGTCTTCCTCGAGAGCACGCCGCCGGGGACGTTGCGTGCGTATGGTCTCGACCACGGCTCGGTCTCGAGCAACCGCGCGCTCATCTACACCTCACTGACCGACTTCGGTCAGGACGGTCCCTGGCGCGACTATCGGATGAACGATGCCGCCCACCTGGCCCTCGGTGGCCACATGGCCAGCACCGGCTATTCCGATCCCACGCTCACGCCGATTGGCGGGCAGGGTCACCAGGCCTGGCACATGGGCTGCGTGTTCGCGTTGCACGGCATCACGCTGGCCCTCTTCGACCGCATGACGACCGGCAATGGGCAGTACATCGACGTCTCGATCCACGATGCCTGCTCGATCGGCACCGAGTCCGCGGTACCCGAGTGGCTCTACAACGGCGCCACCCTCTATCGGCAGACCGGGATGCACGCCTCCGCGCGCCGGCGGCCCGATTTGGAATTGCCGACGGCTGACGGCATGTACGTGATCGCGGTGAACCAGACCTTCGGCGACCGGGGCTGGGCGAAGCTGATCGAGTGGATGGAGGAGAAGGGCGTCGCCGGTGAGCTGACCGATCCCAAGTACCGCGACGAGGCCGTCCGCATGGCCGACTATCGCCAGGGAACCGCCGTGCTCGACGGGATCCGCCGGCTGATCGCCGCCTGCAAGGGAGAGGAGGTCTTCACCCGCGCGCAGTCGTACGGCATCTCGTGGGGGCTCGTGCGCGCACCCGAGGAGAACTACGACGTCGCGCACTACCAGCAGCGCGACTTCTGGCGCGACGTCGAGCACCCGGAGATCGGCCGCGCCATTCGGTACCCGCGCGGCCCGTTCATGTGCGACGCGCTCGGGATCGCACCCCGAGGGAGAGCACCGCATCTCGGCGAGCACACGCGGCTGGTCCTGGAAGGCGATCTCGGTCTCCCCGCCGCGCAGGTCGATGCGCTGGCCGCCGCAGGGGTGGTCCGGTGAACGCGTCAGTCACGCTCCCGAAAGGCATCCTCAGCGGAGCGCGCATCCTCGATTTCACGTGGAAGACCGTCGGGCCGTGGGCGCCGCGGCTGCTCACGCACTTTGGCGCCGAGGTCATCCACGTCGAGCGCGTCGGGTCCTGGGATGATCATCGCTACGCGGCCCACCCGAGTCCGATCGTCGGTGGCCCGCAGAAGGAGTTCACGTCGGAGCAGGGGACGGGGCCGCTGCACGGCGGCGGCCAAGCCGACGGCAAGAAGCCCTACTACAACACCCCGTACTTCACGATCCTGCACCACGGCAAGCTGGCGATCAGCCTGAACACGCGTCACCCCAAGGGGCTCGCGCTGGCCGAGCGGCTCATCGGCATCTCGGATGCGGTCGTCGAGAACTTCAGTGGCGAAGTGTTTCCGAGCTGGGGGCTCACCTGGGAGCGTATCCACGAGATCAACCCGCGCGTCGTGTACATGAGCACGTCCGGCTTCGGTCATTCCGGGCCCTACAAGGCCTACCGCAGCTTCGGCCCCACCGCCGCGGCCCAGTCGGGCTTGTCGCTCGCGTCCGGGTTGCCAGGCATGGCGCCCGCGGGCTGGGGGTTCTCGTACATGGACGTGATGGGCGGATGGATGGGAGGCCTTGCCCTCGTCATGGGATTGCTCCAGGCCAGGAAGAAAGGCGAGGGATCCTACGTCGACTATGCGGTCACCGAGGGCGCGATGTCGCTCCTGGGGACGTACATGCTGGATTTCCAGGTGAACGGCAGGACCACACGCCGCCCGGGTTTTCCGCCGGGCAATCGCGCCCTGTGGCCCGCCGTGGCGCCCCACAACACCTATCGATGCTCGGGCAAGGATCGTGTCGGGCAGGACTGGTGGGTGTTCGTCGCCTGCGAGACCCAGGCGCAGTTCGAATCGCTCTGCCGGGTGATGGGTCAGCCCGATCTGAGTAGGGACCCGCGCTTCGCGACCAACGAGGCGCGCGTGGCGAACCAGGACGAGCTCGACGCCATCGTCGGCCGCTGGATCAGGCCGCGCCGGCGCTATGACGTCATGCAGCGGTGCCAGGAGGCCGGGATCATCGCGGCGGTGGTCCAGAGCGCCGAGGACCGGGTCGAGCACGATCCCCAGCTCAAGCATCGCGACATGCACCCGGTCGTCAACCACCCTGAGATCGGGGAGTTCGAGTACGAGGGTTATCCGGTCAAGCTGTCCCGCACACCGGCCTTCGTGCACGGAAGGGGGCCGCTGCTGCGCGAGCACAACCGCTACGTCTACGGCGAGCTGCTCGGTCTGAGCGACGAGGAGATGAAGTC
>Ga0209267_1003286_pt1 | contig 10070 bp, 10 predicted proteins | sample GraSoiAngelo_137_FD_185894 | JGI IMG/M metagenome (GOLD analysis project Ga0209267, IMG submission 185894) | Grasslands soil microbial communities from the Angelo Coastal Reserve, California, USA - 14_0929_09_30cm (SPAdes) (version 2) | ecosystem: Environmental > Terrestrial > Soil > Grasslands ... | reverse complement strand
CCGCTGTCAGGAGCGGCGGCTACAGTATTCGCAGAGAACGAGAAGGTTGAATGGGGATGGCCACCCGCGTTCTGCGACGTAAAGGCCCACACCCCCGCCGTGGCATCAAATCCTGCCGGGCCCGTTATGATTCCCGTTCCACTGATCGAGAGAAAGGTCGCGCTGCGCGATACCACCGTTGAAGAAAGAAGATTGAAGGTGAATCCATTCACACTCCATAATCCGTCGGTTATTGTTGAGGGATCGAAGGTGTAGTCAGCCATCACTACAGGAGTGCCAATAGCGAAACCGGCAAAGGTTCCAGTATTTCCGCCCAACACTAATTCGTCACTGAAAGTAGCGCTATGGGCTGTTGTCAATGAGGTGGTATCGAATGTGGCAGTGCCCCCGATATTCAACATCCCGGTAATCGGTGTCGCTTGAGCAGAGGAGAGAAGTCCAACGCTGGTCACCGCCGCGATGATCGCCAGGAGAATTTTATGTAATTTCATAATGTTTCTATGTTTTCTATTGTTATAAGGAATACTAGCACACAAGCAGAAGCCGTGCCATCATTCGCAAGAAATGTATAATCTTCTCTCTGCGTGGCTGTTATAAAATTGTGTGAATTAATGGCCGCTGAGAAATCTGTAAATGTTACCGACGTTCCTGTGCAGCGGCAAAACATATCTTGTTCTAAAAGCGTAAGAACAAGCCTGTTGCGCAGTTCTGACATTGTTAAGAATTCCGACTTAATGCGTAGATTAGTCGGGCTCTGGTGTTTATCGAAACGATGTTTTACCGCTTTGCCTGCAAAATGGGCACGGTGAGATTCCGGCAGCGCGTCGAGAACGCTTCAAATCAGGGATGCCATTCCTGATCGTTTTTGCGCGTTTTTCTGTCAATGCAGGTCCAAACCGTTCTTTGTAAAAGCGCCCGGAAAGAGCGCCGGAGTAAGCGCTTCTTCATGCATTTCTGGGCGATTCCTCAAATGGAATTTTGATAATTCAGTAAGGGGCAACGATTACCAAGCCATCGGGTTCGGCGCGACTAATGGTAACTCCTTTGTATTCTTTCTCGCCGACAACCTTGATGTCCTCGGCTCCAGCGGGCAGAGCCGACGCTAATAAAAGTCCGCCGGCGAAAAAACGCTTCATCTCCTTTACCTTGAGCGTTTTCCTTGTGAGAAACGTTGTAAACGGTGAGGGAGGGATTCGAACCCTCGGTACCCTTTTGGGGTACGGCGCTTTAGCAAAGCGCTGCTTTCGACCACTCAGCCACCTCACCAAAATCGATCGCGCGAGAATATGGCGGAGAATCGCTGAATGCCAATTGCTGAATGCCAATTGCTGATTGAATGGTCTTCTCGTGATTAGCGAGGAGGAGGCGCGCGAGAAAATTCTATCGGCAGTTTCACCATTGCCAGCAACTGAAGTCTCGTTAGGCGACGTCCTTGATCGTTTCGCTGCCACCGAGCTTTTCGCGATAATCCCGCTGCCGCCTTTCGACAACTCGGCAATGGATGGTTATGCGGTTGTCGCAAAATCGGCAGGAAAAAATGCGCGGCTGAAAATCGTCGGCGAACAACCAGCTGGTATTTCGAAAGATCTATCTCTGTTGGAGGGCGAAGCGGTTCGCATTTTTACCGGTGCACCGATGCCAATCGGGGGCGATGCCGTCGTGATGCAGGAAGAAACGCAACGCGAAGGCGATTATGTTCTCATCCAGGCAGAAAAAATTTCGGTGGGCGATTTTGTGCGCAAAGCCGGCGCCGATCTCGCGATCGGGCAACGAATTTCAAAGCGAGGCGATCGATTGCGATCGGCGACCCTTGGGTTGCTTGCTTCACAAGGGATCAAATCGGTTCGCGTAGGCGCGCGGGCGCGGGTGGCCATTGTAACAACTGGTGACGAACTGGCGGCGCCAGGGCAACAGCCACAACCAGGCGAAATTTTTGACAGCAACGGACTAATGCTCGCGTCACTTGCAGCAAAAACAGGCGTGGAGGTTGCGATGCCACGGCATTGTCCCGACAACTTCGACACGCTTTGCACGACCTTACGAGATGCTGTGCACCAGGACGCCGTGATCATCAGTGGGGGCGTCTCGGTCGGTGAACATGATCTGGTGCGCGAAGCATTGCGCGAGATCGGCGCGAAGATTGACCTTTGGCGCGTAGCCGTGAAACCGGGCAAACCTTTTTTGTTGGGCAAACGCGACCAATGCTTGATTTTCGGGCTTCCCGGGAATCCGGTTTCAGCTTTCGTGACTTTCCTGGTTTTCGTGCGTCCCGCCCTCTTGCAAATGATGGGGGCAATCGATCTGAGTTTGCCTCGGGCAAACGCTCGCCTTACTCATGAAATCGCCGGCGACGAAACACGACCGCATTATTTTCGAGGCGAGTTGGCGGATGGAGCCTTTACGGTGATTGGCCGCCAGGAATCGCATGCCATCTTTGGACTGGCCCGCGCCAACGCCCTGTTGCGAGTGAGACCCGGAGCGAGGCTAAGCGCTGGCAGCGAGGTCGAAGTCTTGTTAATCGATTAAATTACCATGCTCGCCGTTGACACGTTCATCTCACCCCCTAGTTTTACCGCGGTGAAATTGGAAGCAACGCTGGCCGAGCCGACTACGGCACAATTTCGAGCCGATGCGGAACGGCTTTCCCATATTATAATGGAAATGCAGCGTTGTTTTCTCCTGCATCTCTGCAAAGAACTCGCTCCGGGTAACGTTTCCTTCTCCCAATATTTCCTCCTCGCCGCGCTCGATCAAAAAGAGGTGCTAACAATGTCTGCGATCGCCCAAAAGATGGGACACACGACGGCAGCGGCGAGCGGATTGGTGGCGCGGCTGGAGAATCTCGGCTACGTGACGCGCGCGTCCGGGGCGCAGGATCGGCGAAAAGTGATGGTCTGCATCACCTCGAAAGGTTCAGCGCTGGTTCGGCGTATTCGCGAGGAGATGATGGCCAATCTGATGAAGTTGATGGCGCATCTCACGCCGTCGGAAAACAAGGCGTGGTTGCAAATTTACACGAAAATTTATGACTTCTGCCAGGCAAAACATTCTTCCAACAACCGCTGGGAGTGTTAGCTGGAAATAATCCGGGCCCCGGATAAACTCCACGCTTCGGCCTTTCCAAATCATGCGAATGAATCGTATCAACCGCATCGTCCTGAGTGCGATTGCGTTTTTGGCGTTGCGAGCGAATGCCGGTGAGACCGTGGTCGAGAAACGCACGAGCGCGGCACCGCGATTCACGCTGGAAGAGGCGATTTTGACCGCTCTGCAGCAGAATCCCAGCATTCTGATCGCGCGACAGGAAATCGAACGGACGAAAGGACTCTTCATCGAAATGCGTGCGGCAGCTTTGCCCCAGGTGAATGCGACAGCCATGTTCCAGGATTTGGATCCTCATCTCTCGCACGTTAACACCGGACCCCAAACCAGCATTACAAGCGAGGTCTTCTCCTCGGTTGGCGCCGAACGCACCTACAGTTTGGAAATCGCCGTTAACCAGGTGATCTTTTCCGGGGGCCGTGTTCCGGGACAAATCAGTTCCGCCAGTTTTCAACGCGACAGTAGCTACTACTCATTTCGCAATGCGATCGATCTGATCGTGGCAACTGTGCGTCAGCAATTTTATCTGGTTCTGCTCGATCGAGCTTTGATTGGAGTGCAGGAGGAATCGGTTCGTCTCTTGCAGAGTCAATTACAGGATCAGCAGAACCGCTTTGAAGCGGGCACGGTGCCGCGCTTCAACGTCCTTCAAGCTCAGGTCGCCCTTTCAAACCAGCTCCCGCAGCTTATTACCGCGCAGAATAATTATCGTATTTCTCAGCTTCAGCTTGCGAAAACGCTCGGCCTAGATTTTAATCCCAAGCGCGGAGATCAGGCGCCGCTCGAAGCGGTGGGGGAATTGCTTTACATCCCGCGGGAAATGGCAATTACGCAGGCAATTGCCCTCGCGAAAGAAAATCGGCCGTTTCTAAAACAACAGAAGGCGGTGGTGCTTTCGAATAACTCCCAGGTTGGCGTCGCTCGATCGGGATATTTTCCCCAGATAAATGCGAGCGCTGGTGAGGAGTTCCGAAGCTCACCGCTAACCGACAATATCCGCGCAGCACGGAGCGGTTATATTTTCGGCGCCACCGGCACTTGGGCGATCTGGGATTGGGGTGCGACCTACGGTCGGGTCAAACAGGCCCGCGCGATTCTAGAGGAATCGAAGGCTACATTGGATGACGACGTGCGCCAGGTGGAGCTTGAAGTGCAACAGGCATTCGCCAATATCCTCCAGGGTCGGGAACTTGTTAAAGCCACCGAAAAAAGCGTGGAGCAGGCAGCCGAAGCGCTGCGCCTCGCTACGGCGCGGCTCGATGCAGGAGCCGGCACCCAGCTGGAAGTCCTCGACGCGCGCACCCAGTTAACGACCGCGCAATCCAACCGGTTACAAGCTCTATACACCTATAATGCCGCGGTTGCGGAATTTGATCGGGCCACGGCCACGGAAGTTAAGTATTCGGCCTGTGTCGATGAGCCAGGAACGCGTAGTAAATTGCGCACTGCTGCAAAGCCTACGCCAGCGCCGAAGCCGACACCGCTTCCGCTCAATGGTGATTGCGCACCAGCGAAGGTTACGCGGACCGGGACCAAGGTCGAGAGCTCGCTTGCAAAGTAGCGTTCTACCGATCGAAACATTTCCGGCGCTGGAGCGTTTCGCCTGTCATCACGGATTCGTCGGGCGCGTTCCGGGAATCGAGTTGTCGCATGGCAAAGCGATCGTTCTGGAGAACCTCGACCAGGTACATCGGCAGGCGCGGCAGAGTCTTGGTTTGGGTGATCGAAAATTTATTACCGTGCGCCAGATTCATGGAGACAAGATCGCACGCGTCAATTCTGTCCCTGCCACTGATCACTGTTTCGAAGGTTGCGATGGATTGGTTACCAATCAGCGCGAGGCCTGTCTTGGGGTTTACGTAGCTGATTGCTGCGCGGTTTACCTGGTCGACCGAAGTACCCGGGCAATTGGTTTGGTTCATTCCGGCAAGAAAGGGACGGCCTTAGGAGTCGTTAGGTGCGCGATCGAATCGATGCAGCAAGAGTTTGGAATTGAATCTGGCGATCTTATTGTGCAATTGAGCCCCTGTATTCGACCCCCGCACTACGAGATTGATTTCGCCGCAGAGATCGTCCGGCAATGCCGCAACGCGGGAGTTGAGGAGATTTTCGACGGCGGCACCTGCACTGCCTGCGATCTCGAGCGCTATTATTCGTATCGAGCCGAAAAAGGTCGCACCGGACGCATGCTCGCGTTACTGGGGTTGTAGAGGCGGCATGTGTCGGGCGCAACTGATTCCCGGCGTTCGCGCCCGACACGGGCGCCGCTACAGCGCTGCGCCACGTTTAAGCGGACAAATTCCTCGCTTCGTAATCGCGTCGCTCACAAAACGCAAAAATTCATGAGCTGCTTTCGTCCATTCGCTCTCCCGGGATTTCTCCAGCGCTTGCCGCGTATTGAGCCCGCTAAGATATATCAACTTGAATGCGCGTTTGATCTCATCTCGCTCCTCCCGGGAAAGCCCGGCACGGCGAAGTCCGATCGCATTTAATCCAAAAACATAGTTGCGCTCAGCCGCAATAACGAAAGGTGGAATGTCTTTGCTAAAGGCGGAGCTGCCTTGCGCGATGATCAACCTACCAACGCGCATATTTTGGTGGAAAACGCTGCCGCCACCGAGAAAAGCCTGATCGTCCACCGTCACATAGCCGCCCAGCAGCACATCGTTCGCGATAATCACATTGTTGCCGATAACGCAGTTGTGTCCGACATGCGCGTTGACCATAAGGAAATTCTCATCACCGATCTTGGTTGCGCTGTCGGCGGTTGTTCCACGATGAATGGTACATTGCTCGCGAATGATGTTGCGTTCGCCGATTTCCACCCGACTGAGCGTGGTCGGCGAAAAACTAAGGTCTTGCGGCTCACCTCCAATCATTGCGCCGTGCCCGATTCGATTGCCCCGACCAATGGATACTTCCCCTTCAATCACGACATTAGCGCCGATCACGCAATCGTCGGCGATAGTAACGGCGCCACCAATTACGCTGTGCGGACCGATCTCAACGTTCGCGGCAATCCTCGCGCCGCAACCGATGATGGCGGTCGGGTGAATCATTTAAAGTACACCAGCTTCCTTGAAACTGAAGTAAGCGGCGTGGCCATCTCCTGGCGAACCGACGATGACGTGATCAAGTAGTTTGATTTGCAATAGCTCAGCGGCTTCAGCTAGTCGGCGGGTCAGGCTGTGGTCGGCACTGCTTGGAGTAGGATCGCCCGATGGATGGTTGTGCACTACAATGATGGCGTAAGCCGCCACGAGGAGGGCGGGCCGAAATATTTCGCGTGGATGAGCGATGCTTTCGTTCACGCTTCCGAGCGAAATCTGTTGCGTCTCAAGCAATCGATATCGGGTATCGAGCAGTAGGACGCGCAGCGATTCCTTTTGCAGCGCGCGCATTTCCGCGCCGAAAAATTCATTTACCAACTCGGGCGAATCGATCTTTTCGCGCGAGATTTTTTCCTTTGCCATTCGTTCTCCGAGCTTGAATGCAGCCGCCAGTTGCACTGCTTTGGCGGGACCAATGCCACGAATCTTTCTCAGCTCGCTCGCCGACGTTCGCGTAAGGTCACTTAACGTTTTGTATTTTTCCAAAATCTCACCACCGACCTCCACAGCATTCTTACCGCGCACGCCAGTGCGCAACAAAATCGCGATCAGTTCGCGATTTGTTAGGGCGTCGGCTCCGCGCTTCAATAGTTTCTCACGCGGACGATCCTCCTCCGGCAGCTCGCGAATCTTGATCGCCGCCATCGCGCCTGCTGGTTAGGCCGCTTGCACGCGAAGCGATTGTAGCATCAGCGTAATGGCGTCTGCGAAGAGATGGAGCGATTCCAGCGCGCGCGATTCGGGCAGGTCTTCAAGTTGCGCCCGGGCCTGTTGCGAACGCGCGATGCCGCTGGCGAGCGCCTCGTCCATCGCAGCTGCCGCTGTCGTTTTTAACAAAAGACTGACCGAAGCGTAATCGCCTTCGAGAATAAGCTGGCAGTAGCGCTCCTTCTCGATCGCGGAAGCATGATGCAATAACCGCAGCATTGGGAGCGTCATCTTGCCCTTGCGCAAATCCGTGCCGAGCGTTTTGCCTGTCGCACTCTCACGCCCCGCCAGATCGATGCAGTCATCGTAAATCTGATAGGCGGCGCCGAGATGTCGTCCGAAGTTTGCCAGCGCTTCGACTTGCGGCGCAGGAGCATTATTCAATTTCGCGCCAAGTTCGGCCGCAACCGCAAAGAGAGTGGCGGTTTTTAGTTCAATGATCCGAAAATATTCCTCCACCGCCAGGTGCAGGTCGAACTGTCGCTGCGTTTGAATGATTTCTCCGGTGCAGACGTCGCGTGTAGCCCGTGCGATCGCACGACTAATCCCGGGGTCATCGAATTTTGTCGAAAGATCGAGTGCGTGCGCGAAGAGCGAATCGCCCAGGAGCACACTCAGAGCATTGCCCCAGCGCGCGTTCAAGGTTGGCTGGCTGCGACGACGCTCGGCTTCATCCATAACGTCGTCGTGGACCAGGGTGGCGAGATGAATCAGCTCCACAATTACTGCCAGGTCGATGTGAGCTTTTGTAACCGCACCCGTCGCGGCGCCGGCCAGAAGAGCGACCAGCGGCCGCATCCGTTTGCCGCCGCTCTCCAGTGCATAGCTGATGTAACCTTCGATCGCGGGATCGAAAGCGTCAGTCTGCCGGGCAATGCGAGCCGAAACTTCGTCCAATTGCGGCTGCACCACGGACGCCACTCGCGTCAACGGACTAATTTTTAGCGGTGCCGCGGTCGAGCGCAGGGAAACTTCCACCATTTCAGAATAGAAGACCGGTTTTTAATGTCAAAGCTCCAAGCGTATTTCTGCGAATTTGGTTGGATGGACGGGCGCTGCCCGGTGACGATACGGAGATTGTCCCTCCAAATGCAATGTCTACCGCCGCTGCAGCCAATCGACGGTTGCATATTTTGTTGCCGCGAGCTCTTCTGCCGCGCGCAAAACATCTGTCCCAATACTGCCGGCGATAATCCGGTTGCCCAACAATCTCGCGAATGCGTTTCGGAATCGATCATCCAAATTTTCACGCTGGATGCTTCCCTGATGAAGCAGACCGCCGCGTGTTTTGCGTTGAGCTGCTCCCGCAATTTTACGGCCGTTTTCCATTACGTCCGACACAACCGGATTGGCAAAACAAGCGTCAGAAACTTTCGTCGCTTCCGTCTGGACAAGGGCAGAAACGATTCCAATTTCGCGCAGCGCGCTACCGAGAGCAAAATGCACGCGCTGATAAATTATTTTCGATGCTGATGCGAAAGCATCATCCCTTGATCCGATCATGATCGAATACGTTAGATCCTCGCCATGCGGCACAATGCCGCCGCCCGTCCAGCGGCGAACGGTTGCGCGATTCCTCGCAATCTCGCATGCCTCGGCAAATCTTACGAAGTAACCGAAGGAAACCGATGGCGCGTACCAGCGATAAAATCGCAAAATCGCAGATCGTGCCGTGCCGAGGAGGACTTCGTCGATCGCCATGTTGAGCGGTCCCGGACGGGGCGTCGGATCGTCAATGACAATCAGTTCGGAAAACACAGCTTTCGATTTCCTCAAGAATTTTCCTCGCCGCAATGGTCGGATCGGGCGCAGCGGTGATGGGTCGCCCAATCACAAGATAGTCCGCGCCGGCAGCGACGGCCTCCGCAGGCGTCATGATGCGTTTCTGATCATGCTCCTCGCTCCCGCGCGGGCGAATTCCGGGTATGACCAGTTTCAAGCTTTCGCCAACTGCTTTGCGCAATGCGCCGATTTCCTGTGCGCCGGCCACAACGCCGCCGATGCCGCAGTCCGCCCCGATTTTTGCCAATCGAACGACCTGCTGTGAAACGTCTTCCAGCATTCCGATTTCGCGCAATGTTTCGCTGTTTGCGCTCGTCAGCACGGTTATACCCAGAAGTAACAAATCCTCAGGCGCAGCCGCCACAGCCGCGCGTACCATCTCGCCACCGCCGCTCAGATGCAGGGTCAACATTTGCACGTCCAACCTCACGACCGACTCGACCGCTCGTGCGATTGTGTTTGGTATATCGTGCAGTTTGAGGTCGAGAAAAACGCGGGCGCCCGTTTCACGAATGGCACGCACGAGATCAGGTCCCTCAGCTGCAAAAAGTTGTAATCCAATTTTCATCCACCCGGCGAAAGGCGCCAGGGTTAGGGCGAGGGAAATCGCTTCCGCGCGGGTGCCGACATCGAGCGCGATGATCAGGCGGTCGCTAGCGGAAGGTTTCATCTCGTCAATCTCGGCTAACTTGTGAACAGAATGCAAGGTATGGAAGAACTGGCCCACGCGAAGGTGAACCTTTTTCTGCGCGTGTTGCGCCAGCGCGAGGATGGCTTTCACGAAATCGAAACCTTGATGGCCCCAATCACGCTCTGCGATTCGCTCGAGATCGAATCCGCGAATGCATTCGAATTTCATTGTGATGAGCCTGGCCTTGCCGGCGATGACAATTTGGTGGTCCGCGCTGCATGCCTGTTTTTTTCTGAGACAAATCGCGAGCTGAAGGTTCGGCTTACGCTTCGCAAAGAAATTCCACAGGGCGCTGGGCTGGGCGGCGGTAGTAGCGACGCGGCCGCGGCTTTGCGCGGACTCAATCGCTTCTTCGATGCCAGGCTTTCGAGAGAACGGCTAAGCACCCTGGCGGCGCAATTGGGTTCTGACGTTTCGTTTTTCGCGAATGAAACTGCTGCGAGTTGCAGTGGGCGAGGGGAGATTGTTACGGCGGCGGCTTTGCCGGCACCATTATCTTTGTTGCTGCTGAAGCCCGAATTCGGCGTCCCGAGTTCATGGGCCTATTCACGTTGGCAGGCTACGCGAGAAATAGTGGGCGCGATCTATCAGCCACAAAAATTCCGTGACATCACTTTTGTGAATGATCTAGAACGTTCGGTCTTTGAGAAGTTTGTTTTTCTTGCACAGATGAAGTC
>Ga0209267_1003285_pt1 | contig 10071 bp, 9 predicted proteins | sample GraSoiAngelo_137_FD_185894 | JGI IMG/M metagenome (GOLD analysis project Ga0209267, IMG submission 185894) | Grasslands soil microbial communities from the Angelo Coastal Reserve, California, USA - 14_0929_09_30cm (SPAdes) (version 2) | ecosystem: Environmental > Terrestrial > Soil > Grasslands ... | reverse complement strand
GAAACTTGGGGTGCCGAGCGCGAATCTTTACGTTTGGTTTAACGGCACCGGCAAAAACGTTCGCGGGATCAAAAAAATCGGCGTGGCCAAGTACCGACTTACGAGTTAATCAAGCAGCGCAAAGTTCGCGCGCCTGCCGGACATCGACATCGATCTGTCGGGCGAGCGCTTCCACACTGTCGAACTTTCGTTCCGGTCTAAGATAGCGGACAAATCGGACTTCGAGATCTTCGCCATAAATATCGCGCTCGAAATCGAGAAGATGAATTTCAAGGAGGCGTGGCGATTTGTCGCCAGTGACTGTTGGTCGATAACCGAGATTCACCACGCCGTGATATAAAACTCCCTCGAACCAGGCTTCGGCGAGGTAAACTCCGTTCGGCGGAAATTGCTCGCTGTGTGCGCTCAAATTAGCCGTCGGAAATCCAATTTTCTTTCCAAGCTGGTCACCCCGCGTGACTGTGCCGAGAACGGTGTATTCGCGGCCGAGCATTTCCGCCGCCTTCGCCAGGCTGCCTGCTTCGACGGCCTGGCGAATCGCAGTGCTGCTCACGACCGCGCCATGGACCATCACGGGCGGAATTCCGACGACGTTGAAATCAAAATGCGCGCCGAGCTTTTTTAAAAGATCGAGATTTCCGCGTCGATCTTTGCCAAACGACCATTCATGGCCGACACAAATTTCCCGCAGCGGTTTCGAGCGCGTGACGAGTTGCTGCACGAAATCCTCCGGAGAGGTAGCTGCGAATTCGCGGTTGAACTCGATGATCAATAAATGCGAGACGCCGAGAGCACGAATCAGCGCGATCTTGTGCTGGGTGGCGGTGAGCAGATGAGGCGCGTTGCGTGGCCGGAGCACCTTTGCTGGATGCGGATCGAACGTTACGACAACCGACGTTCCTTCGGCCGAGTGCGCATGTCGGGCGGAGGTGGAGATGACGGCTTGATGCCCGCGGTGCACACCATCGAAAACGCCGATGGCGAGAAACAATGGGCCGCGCAACTGGTTTAACTCGGAGATCGACCGCAGAATTTCCATTGTCGATCCAAACTTAAGCGCCGCGCATGCGTGAAACTTCCGGGAGTGTCAGAATCCGGCTAAGAATTTCTTCGCGCGGACCACTTCTAATCTTATCCACAGTGATGGCTTGATCGACATCGAAGCGCCCAGACTTCACGCGCCGCAGCGATTTGAGATGCCCACCGCAACCAAGTTCCTCGCCGATGTCGTGGACATAGGTGCGAACATAAAAGCCTTTGCTGCAAACAACGCTGAAATCGATTTCGGGGAGGGTGATCCGATCAACCGTGTAGCGATAAACATGGACGAGCCGCGGCTCGCGCTCGACCACTTTTCCTTGCCGCGCCAGTTTATAAAGTGGAACGCCACCGTGTTTGATGGCTGAGACCATGGGCGGCATTTGATAAAAATCGCCACGAAATTTTTCAAAGGCAGCGCGGATTTGGTTTTCCTCCAGCACGGGAACTGGCCGCTGATCGATCACTTCTCCTTGTCGATCTTGCGTGCTGGTTGTGACGCCGAGCATGAGCGTGCCGGCATACTCTTTGTCTTCGCTCATCAACAAATCCTGAATCTTCGTTCCGCGCCCGAGTGTAAGTAACAGCAAACCGGTGGCGATGGGATCGAGCGTGCCGCAATGCCCGACTTTTCTAATCTCGAGCTTGCGCCGAATAAGCGCGACCACGTCGTGCGACGTCATGCCCTCGGCTTTGTCCACGAGTAAGACGCCGTCAGGAGTCGCAGCCAACGACATTACAAATTGCCTCCAGAATTCTTTGTTCGACTTCACCGAGAGAACCGCGCACGCGTGCACCTGCCGCCAGAGTGTGTCCACCGCCGCCGAATTTCTGACAGATCGCGCACACGTTTGTCTTTTCACTCTTCGAACGCATGCTCACACGCACTTTGCCGTCGGTCAGTTCTTCAAAAAAAACGGCGACGATAACTCCGCGGATGGCGCGGAGATGATCGATCAGGCCTTCATTGTCTTCGGGAAGAACGCCGAGCTCGGCCGCGGTTTTTAAACTCAGGCTAAAACTTGCGACGCGACCTCCACCTTCAAAGCGCATGGTGCGCAGCAGCTCGCGCAACAATTCAACCCGCCGCCGCGGATAGTTCTCATAGACCTGCTGGTTGATTCGCCCAACATCGACACCGGCGCGCACGAGCTCGGCCGCGATCTCAAAGGTTCGCGCGGTGGTGTTTGGATATTGAAACGATCCAGTGTCGGTCGAGATCGCGACGTAAAGATTTTCCGCGATCGCGCGATCGAACGGCAAGCGCTCGCTTTTGATCAGTTCGAAAAGAATTTGTCCGGTCGCAGGCGCGGTTGGATCGACATAAACCAGGTCGCCATAGCCTGGATTGCTCGGGTGGTGATCAATGTTGATCCAAATTTTCGCCGTACGAATGGCCTGGAACGCGGTTCCCAGGCGATTTTGAATTGCCGTGTCGAGCGCGATGGCAACATCGACCTCTTCCGGGCCGGAGGGCGGCTTGGTTAGTGATTGCGCGCGCGCAAGAAAGGAATATTTCTCGAGCATTCCGTCTTCATTCCAGACGCGAACGTCTTTGCCGAGTTGCTTGAGCGAAAGAGCAAGGGCGAGCTGGCTGCCGAGCGCGTCGCCGTCGGGACGAACGTGACTCAAGATGGCGAAACGCTGATGCTCGCGGAATGCCCGGCCGATTTCCTCGAACGTGGATCTGGCCGCGCTCACTCGTGCTCGCTGTGGGGCGTTTCGATCTCTTGCAAAATCTCGATCACGCGAGCCCCGCGTTGGATGGAATCGTCAAGATGAAAAACAAGATGCGGTGTGTATTTCAAAACGACGCGGCGCGACAGCTCAGCTTGCAATGCCGGACGATGTGCCTCCAGTTTATTAATGATGCTCGCGCCGTCGGCCGATCCGAGAACGCTGACAAAGACGTGCGCATTTTTTAAGTCGGATGTGACGTCGACATGGTTGATGCTGACCAGTGCGCTCTCGAAATGTACTTCGCGTGCGATGCTGCTGCTGAGCTCGCGTTTCAAGAGTGCGTTGACGCGTAATTGTCGATGTTTCACGGGCGAATCAATGGAGCAATGGAGTAACGAAGTCGCCATCAGTCATTGCTCCATTGCTCCACTACTCCAACACTCCTTCGTTTTAGAGTTTCTGCGCGACCTGCTCGAGTTGATAGCACTCGATGATGTCGCCTACCTGATATTCGCTGAAGTCGCCAAGCTTGATGCCGCATTCCAGACCGGAACGCACTTCTTTCACGTCGTCCTGGAATCGGCGCAGCGTCGAAATCCCGCCGTCGTAAACCGGCTGGCGTTTCCGCAGCACGCGAGCGCGGGCGACGCGGGCGACGCGACCATCGGTAACCAGACAACCGGCGACGATGCCTCTGCTCAATTGGAAAACCTGTTTCACTTCGGCGTGACCGATGACCGTTTCTCGATGTTCGGGTTCGAGCAGGCCGGCCATCGCTTCTTTGATCTGGTCGATCAATTCGTAAATGATGCTGTAGAGCTTGACCTGGACGCCTTCGCGTCTTGCCGCAGAAACCGCCATGCTCTCGACCTTGATGTTGAAACCGATCACGACGGCATTTGATGCGCTCGCCAGCAAAATGTCCGATTCCGAGATCGGCCCTACTGCTGAGTGAATGATTTCGAGATCGATTTTCTTGCTCTCGATTTGTTTCAACGCGCCCACGAGCGCTTCGACCGAGCCTTGCGCGTCGCATTTCAAAACGATGCGCAGAATTTTTTTCCCCTCGGCCGCTTCGAGCAAACTCTCGAGCGTGGCGCGTTGCGGCACGGTCAATTTGTCCGCGCGTTTCGTCTGCAAACGTTCCTCGCTTAAAGTTTTTGCCGAGCGTTCCGATTCCATGACCAAAAATTCATCGCCGGCATTCGGCAGACCGGTGAAGCCAAGCACTTTTACCGGCGTCGATGGCCCAGCTTGCTTGATCGGCTGGCCGCGATCGTCAAGAAGCGATTTCACTTTACCGCTGTAATCGCCGCAAATAAATGCGTCACCGATTTTCAAGGTCCCCATTTGCACAATGACCGTGGCGGTGGGACCGCGGCCGGCTTCCACTTGCGCTTCAATCACGGTGCCGCGCGGCGTGGCGGTGGGTGATGCTTTGAGTTCCATCACCTCCGCCTGCAACGCCATCATTTCCAGCAAGTGATCGATGCCAATGCCTTTGGTGGCGGAGACCGGGCAGACGATCGTTTCGCCGCCCCAATCTTCCGGCGCGAGATCTTGTTCCTGCAATTGCTTCTTCACCCGGTCGATATTGACCGAAAGCAAATCAATCTTATTGATCGCAACCATGATCTTTACGTGCGGCGCCGCTTTGGCGTGACTGATTGCTTCGAGTGTTTGCGGCATCAGGCCATCGTCGGCGGCGACAACGAGGACGACGATGTCGGTGACATTGGCGCCGCGGGCGCGCATCGCGGTAAAGGCCGCGTGGCCGGGAGTGTCGATGAAAGTGATTTTCGTTCCTTTGTAATCGACGCTGTACGCGCCGATGTGCTGAGTGATTCCGCCTGCTTCGCCGGCCGCGACCCGAGTTTTTCGGATCGCGTCGAGCAGCGACGTTTTGCCGTGATCGACGTGACCCATGAACGTAATGATTGGACCGCGCGGCTTGAGCTCCCCTTCCTTCTCGATGACCGGCTTTGGCGGCGCGACAACGACCTGCTCGATCTTATGGACGCCGGCGCCTTTTTCCCGGCGCTCTTTTTCGAGGACGAACCCGTGGTTCTCGCAAATCTTTGATGCGATGTCGGGCTCGATGGTTTGATTGATGTTCGCGAAAATGTTGAACGTCATCAGTTCGGCGATGAGCTGATGCGGTTTTAGGCCGAGCTGAGTGGCGAGCTCTTTGACGATGATCGGCGGCTTGATGTGAATGATCTTCTGCGGCTCGAGTTCCGGCTCGGGCGGAGCCGCGGCCGGCGCAACCGTACCATCGACAATCGCACTCGGCGCCGCCCCTTGTGCGTCCGCTTTGGCACCAAGTGCAGGCGTCCGCTCGGCTTTCGGTGGAATAGACGGCGACTCCAGGGACGCGCGAATCCGCGAAATCGGCGGGAGTACGGCGCCCTTTACTGCGCTGTCTTCATGTTTCTTGCGGCCGTGGCGCGGGCGTCGAGGGGGCGGTTGCCTCGGGACTGGCGGGACTTTTCGCTGGCACGGCGTGGGCGCGCGCTGGTTTTGCGGGCAACGCTACTTTGTCGCTCTTTGCCGCCTTGGCTTTCGACGCAGCAGACTTGTGAGAAACGGCAGGCTTGACTGCTTTGCCGGCGGTGGGTTTGCGAGCCGCCTTCTTGATCGTCGTCTTTGTTGGCATCTCTGTTCCTCTAAAATTTCGCTCATGGCTCGAGCGTTTTAAGCGGAGCCATTTTTCTGTGCGCCATCTTGTCGATGGATCGCCTCGTGGATTTCGCGCGCCTTTACTTCGTCGATTGCGAGGATGTCCACAAAATCCTGTACGTCCGCAGCGCGCAAGCCTTCCAAATTGGTGAAGCCCGATTTCACGAGCGTCAGCGCCTCTTCTTTGGTGATCGGCAGCGTGGCAGCGAGCGTCTGCGCGGCTTGGGCAACTTTTTGTTCAACCGCGGTTGTGGCCGAAGTGTCCTTGTCGATATTGATTTCCCAACCGGTGAGACGCGAGGTCAAGCGCGCGTTCTGTCCTTTTTTTCCGATGGCGAGCGAAAGTTGATCTTCGTCCACCGAGATCTGCGCACTTTTCTTCTCCGTGTCGAAGACGAGGTTTTTAACCTTGGCCGGCTTGAGCGCTTCGAGCACAAATTGTTTCGGATCGGAGCTCCAGCGAATGATATCGACCTTCTCATTGTTCAGCTCGCGCACGATATTTTTGACGCGCGAACCGCGCATGCCAACGCACGCGCCAACCGGATCGACTTTTTCATTCGCGCTCCAAACTGCGATCTTTGTCCGGTAACCAGCTTCGCGCGCGATCCCGCGAATCTCGACTGTGCCATCGGCGATCTCGCTCACTTCCAACTCAAAAAGCCGGCGCACAAAATTGGGATGGCTGCGCGAGACGATGATTTCGGGGCCGCGAATTCCGTTCTCGACCGCGACGACATACGCGCGGAGCCGGTCACCCACGTTGTAGTCTTCTACGACGACACGTTCGCGTTGCGGCATGATGGCTTCGAATTTTCCAAGATCGAGAATCACATCGGAGCGATCGAAGCGCCGCACGGTGCCGCTCACGATTTCCCCGGCGCGATCCTTAAACTCCTCGTAAATCATTTCCTTTTCGACTTGGCGAATGCGCTGCATCATCGCTTGTTTAGCGGTCTGCGCGGCGATACGGCCAAAGTTGCGCGGCGTGACTTCCATCTCGACGGTGTCGCCGATCTTCGCGTCGGGCTTGATCTTGAGTGCTTTGGTGAGCGCGATTTCGTCTTGCGCATTTTGCACGTTTTCGACAACGACCAAGTTCGCGAGTGCACGGATGTCGCCGGATTTTGGATCGATGTCGATGCGCAAATCGCGAGCCGCGCCCACGCTCTTTTTCGAAGCCGAGAGCAGTGCGTTGGATACCGCCTCGAGGAGGATGTCGCGTTTGATCCCGCGCTCCCGCTCCAGGTAATCCAGCATGGCGATAAATTCTGCGTTCATAAAAACATCTAGCCCGCAGACCAAAAGGAGTGGGACACCAGTTCCCACTCCGATCAGCGCGGACTAGACCTGAGTTTAACTTTGTAAGGCGCAGTCGTCAAGTTGTGTAGGTTACCTTGATTTGAACGTTGAACGCTCAACGTCCAACATCCCAACGTCCAATGCTTTCGCGAGTGAACAGTTTGTTGATCGTGCTCCTAATTTGGGCGGCGATTTATCTGCCGGCGCTTGGTTCTCTCGAGATCAAAGGAGAAGAGGGAAGGCGGATCCTGCCGGCGATCCGCATGCTCGAGACCGGCGATTACATTGTTCCGCGAGTGGGCAGCGCGGCCTACTTTAGTAAACCGCCACTCGTCAACTGGCTGGTAGCCGCATCCTTCAAGCTCTTCGGACGTCGCAACGAGTGGACGGCGCGCGCGCCTTCCGTGCTTTGCGTGTTGGCCGTGGCGATCGCGTTTGTCACGGTCGCGCGCGGCAGTTTGGGAGCGCGTGGATCGACAATCGCTGCGCTGATTTGGTTGACAAATTTTGGCATGATCGAAAAAGGCCGCCTGATTGAGATCGAAGCGCTTTACGTTTCCCTTTGTGCGCTGGCAATGATTTGCTGGCTGAGCTGGTGGGAACAGAAACGCTCTCCGTGGCTGACGTGGATCGTTCCGTGGATCTTTCTCGGGCTGGGCTGGCTGGCAAAGGGGCCGACGCATCTTGTTTTCTTTTATGCCTTAGTTCTGGCGCTGCTTTGGCAAACCAAGCAGTGGAGATCACTTTTTCATCCCGCGCATTTCATCGGTATTTTCGTGATGCTCGCCATATTTGCGGCGTGGGCGATCCCCTTCATTGAAATGACAGTGGGTGAGCGAGTGATGAATAGGTGGTCGGGGCAGTCCCTCGGCCGCATCACGGGAGGGTTTTTCCACTTCTCGGTCTGGATTCTAACCATCCCGCACGCGTTAGTTTATTTCCTGCCCTGGCTATTCTTCTTGCCATTAGTGCGCTTCAACAAATTTCGAGATGATAGACAACGCGAACTCGCGCGCGCTCTCGCGTGGAGTGCCGCGCCGCCGCTTATTGTTATTAATCTGATTCCGGGTGTCGCCCCGCGCTATTCGCTGCCTGTGTTGACGCCGTTTTGCTGGCTCTCGGCGCTGAGTTTTGCAGCGAACGCTTTCGCGCCACCGAGTTGGATGAGCAGGCGAGATAAGCCGCTTTGGTCGCAGGTGGCGGGGCCACTGGTCGGTTTGGCCGTTGCGGTTGGGGTGATCGGTTATCCGTTGCTGGCGATTGCTTTGGAGCATCGGCAAAAGGTGAAAAACGTGGCTGCGAAGATGAATGCTGCTGTTCCGCAAAAGGAGATTCTTTACGCGGTGGATCCGCATTATCAGCCCTTCTTCTTTTATATGCACGCTCCCGTCAGATATGTGAGCCGTCTCGCAGAGCTTCCGAGTGAAACGCGATATTTCGTGGTGCGGCCGGACAAGGAACAGGACGCCCTCGCGAGCGAACAATGGCTGCCTCGCCGCGCTCGATCAATTCTGCCGGTGACGGATTACCGCCACGAAACGGTGATTCTTTTCGTGGTAGACCCTCCTTTAAAACTGGCCCGGCCGGATTGACAAGTGCGAAATAGTTAGCACGCTAACTATTTCATGATGCCGAAGATCGATCCGGAAACAATTGGCCCGCTGCTGCACGGAACCGCCCGCGCCTGGCGGTTAAAGCTGGACGAGCGGCTCAAACCAATGGGCTTGAGCCAGGCCAAGTGGCGGACGCTCTTACATTTGTCGGTCGCGCCCGGTCCGCTCACGCAGGCGGAGATCGCGGCGCGGCTCGGCATCGAAGAACCGACGCTGGTGACGTTGTTACATCGTTTGGAAAACGGCGGTTGGGTGACGCGCAGGAATTCGCCGTACGATCGCCGGTGCAAAATGGTGCATCTGGGCCGGCGAGCGCAGCGCGTGATCGCGCAAATTAATGCCGTGGCGAGCGAGCTTCGACATGAATTGCTCGCCGACATTCCAGCGCCCCAAGTGCGGACCTGCATCAATGTGCTGGCGCGGATTCGGGACAGAGCGGAAAAGAGCGATAGAGCTTATCGCCGTAGAATGGGAGCGTCGCGGTTTCCGCTGCCGCAGAACGGCCACGACAAGAACGGAAATGCGATTACAAAGGCAGGGTTGGTGCGCCGCGCTGCGAAATCAAACAAATGAAGACGGCACGCATCAAACGTCACGGTATTCCGTGGTGGGGGTATTTACTCTTTATTGTGTTAGCCGCTTTCGTTTTGTTTCGAGCGTTTCGCGAGAGAGCCAATTCGGCTAAGGCGGCGCAACCGCCGTCGCGACCCGTGCTGGTGGCGAAAGTCATCACCAAAGATGTGCCCTTGTATCTCGATGAAATCGGCACCTGCAGCGCCTACGAAACCGTTCAGGTGCAAGCGCAGGTGAGCGGGCAGATCATGGCGCGTCACTTTCAGGACGGCGCTGACGTGAAGCAGAGCGACTTGCTTTTCACGATTGATCCGCGGCCCTACCAGGCCGCGCTCGATCAAGCACAGGGGCAGCTCGCGCAAGCACAATCGCAACTTATTCTCGATCAAATTACGCTGAAACGACAGCAGGAATTGCGCGCAAGAAATGTGATTTCGCCGCAGGATCTCGATACCGCTCAGGCAACGGTGAAAAGCGACGAGGCCAAGGTGAAAACCGCCGAAGGCGTAGTCGCAGCCGCGCAGGTGAATCTCGATTATTGCAACATTCGCTCGCCTATCAACGGCCGGGCTGGCTTGCGGCTTGTGGATGTTGGGAACGTCGTGACTGGCGGAAACGGCGGTGGCGGTGGTGCAGTGCTGCTGACGATTCAGGGGCTGGATCCCATTTACACCGACTTTACTGTTGCCGAAACCGACTTGGCGCTAGTGCGGCGTTATCTCGGCGGGCCAAACGTGAAAGTGGAAACGCGCTCTGCGGACGGCAGCATGCCGCCACGTCTCGGCGATCTCTATTTCATTGACACTGCGGTTCAGCCAGGCGCGGGCACGGTGAAAGCGCGCGCCGTTACGCCCAATCCCGACCATGCTCTTTGGCCACTGGAATTTGTCCGGGTGCGTTTCATTCTCGATTTGTTCAAAGACGCGACGCTGGTGCCGTCGCAGGCCGTGCAGATTAGTCAGAATGGTCCGTTTGTGTTCGTGGTGAAACCGGACAACACGGTTGATTTGCGACGAGTCAAGCCCGGTCAACGGCAGGATGGCGAAATGACCGTGCTCCAAAGTGGCGTTCAACCCGGTGAAACCGTCGTCGTTACGGGACAGCTTGCGCTCGCACCCGGGACGAAAGTTGATCCGAAACCATATAACGCACCCAATGAACCCGAGGGCGGTCAAGTCGCTACCAA
>Ga0209267_1003284_pt1 | contig 10072 bp, 9 predicted proteins | sample GraSoiAngelo_137_FD_185894 | JGI IMG/M metagenome (GOLD analysis project Ga0209267, IMG submission 185894) | Grasslands soil microbial communities from the Angelo Coastal Reserve, California, USA - 14_0929_09_30cm (SPAdes) (version 2) | ecosystem: Environmental > Terrestrial > Soil > Grasslands ... | reverse complement strand
GATGTGCCCGTCGTACATGGCGACGAAGGACGAGGAGCACTCGACCCGCGGGCGCGCCAACGCGCTGCGCGCGGTGCTCTCCGGCCGTCTGCCGGCGAAGGAATTCACGGGACAGCGGCTCTACGAGGTCATGGACCTCTGCCTGGAGTGCAAGGGGTGCAAGGCCGAGTGCCCGTCGAACGTGGACATGGCGAAGCTCAAGTACGAGTTTCTCCACCACTATTACAGGGCCAACGGGCTGCCGCTCCGTAACCGACTGTTTGGCCGCATCTCGCGAATGAACGCCGTTGGCTCTCGTGTACCGGCGCTCGTCAACTGGCTCTCGAACCTCGCGCCGAGTCGCTGGGCGCTCGAGAGGATCGCCGGGATCGACCGTCGCCGGCCGCTGCCGTCCCTGGCGGCCCAGACGTTCACCGACTGGTTCGGGCACCGCACGCCGCCGACGGCGGCGCCGCGGGGCGAAGTGGTGCTCTTCAACGACACGTTCACGACCTACAACGTGCCGGAGATCGCCCGCGCCGCGGTCGGCGTTCTCGAGGCGGCGGGCTATCGGGTGGTGCTCGTCGACAAGAAGTGCTGCGGTCGTCCGCTCATCTCCAAGGGCATGCTCGCCGAGGCCCGTGACCACGCCGCCTGGAACGTGGAGCGGCTGGCGCCGTACGCGCGTCGCGGCGTCCCGATCGTCGGACTCGAGCCTTCGTGTCTCCTGACTTTGCGCGACGAGACCGTCGACCTGGTCCGTACCGATGACGCTCGAGCGGTGGCGAAGGAGTCGTTCCTGTTCGAGGAGTTCCTGGTCCGTGAGCGCGGCCGCGGGCTGGCTCTGTCCTTCGGCGCCAAGGGGCGCAAGGCACTGCTCCACGGGCACTGCCACCAGAAGGCGCTCGTCGGCACCGCGCCCACGGTCGCGGCGCTTCGCTGGGCGGGATTCGAGGTCGAGGAAATCGACTCGGGCTGCTGCGGCATGGCCGGCTCGTTCGGCTTCGAGCGCGAGCACTACGACATCTCGATCGCGCTCGGCAATCGTCGGCTCGCGCCCGCGGTGAAGGCCGCCGCCGCGGAGACGGAGATCGTCGCCCCCGGTATCTCCTGCCGTCAGCAGATCCAGCATCTCGCGGGCCGCCGCGCCAAGCATCCGGCCGAAGTCCTGCACGAGTCGCTCTCGCGATAGTTCTCGCTTCGATCGCCGCCGTGTTGCTCGCCGCCTTCGTCAAGGGCGCGATCGGCTTCGGATTCCCCACCCTCGGCACGCCGCTCCTGGCTCTTGCCGTCGACGTGAAGAGCGCCGTGGCGCTGCTGGTCATCCCGAATCTCGTGATGGACAGCCTGCAGCTTCGCCGCAGCGGTCCCATCGGCGATGCACCGCGCCGCCTGGCGCCGCTGCTGCTCTTCACGATGATCGGGACGGTCGTCGGAACGAAGCTCCTCGTCATGCTCTCGCCGCGCGCGGTCACGCTGGCCCTCGGAGGCTTCGTCCTGGGCTACGTGCTGCTCGATCTTTCCAGGTTCTCACCCCGCGTGCCGGCTCACTGGGAGCTGAGGCTCGCGGCGCCCGTCGGGCTCGCCGCCGGCATCATGGGCGGCATCACGAACGCGCCGGGCACCGCGATCGCGCTCTACTTCGTGGCCCTCGGCATGGACAAGAAGGAGTTCGTCCGCTCGATCGCGTTCACGTTTCTCGTCGTGAAGACGGTCCAGCTCGTGACGCTCGTCTGGTACGGGCTACTGGGCTGGCATCTCGTGCTGGGCTCGCTCGGGCTGGCCGCGTCGGGCCTCGCGGGCTTCGGGCTGGGCCTCAGGCTTCAGGACCGCCTCGACCAGCGCTCCTTCAACCGGGCCGTGCTGGTGTTTCTGGCGGTGCTCGGGATGTGGTTGGTGGGGAAGGCCCTCTGACCAGGTCCTACGGCTGGGCGCCGGTCAACAGGGAGAAGATTCTGCGAATGAGCTCCTCGTGGTCCTCGATGTTGTGCTGGAAGATGCGGAGCTCCTTCAGCTCGACCAGGTCCACGGTGCGGAAGGCCTCGCCCGGCTTCATCGACCCGAAGGCGATGGCCTGGAAGCACGATCGCCCGGCTTCGGGTCGGTCGGTCACCAGGATGAAGTAGAGGTTCGGCCACTGGCGGCGCGCCATGTAGAAGATCGAGCGCTCGCCGCGCTGGTTCTCGACCGACACGAACTGGTAGGCCGACGGCCGGTATTTCACCTCGACGAGGAACTCGCCCCCTCCGTTCTCGCCCTCCGCCTCGGAAGTCACCCTGAAGTCGGGAGAAAAATCCTCGCGGCCGAACCGGAGCGGGGAGGTGTTGTTGCGGAAGGGTGTGATCTGATAGCGAGCGCGGCGGAAGATGGATTCCACCAGGGCTTCAGCTATACGGCTCTTGACCTCGAGCAGATCCATTGATCCTCCCCGAACCGGGGAAAAGGCGCTGAAACCCGCGCCGATGTGGCGCAGTTACATAGTATCATCCGCCGGGGTCTCGCCCCGAAGCCCTTATCGCCCCCTTAAACCAGGAGGTAACAATGCTCACTCGCCGCCAGATGATCGCTACCACCACTTTCGCCGGATATGCCGTGGCCGTCGACAAGGTGCTGGCCCAGGCGATCAAAACCGACACCGACGGGCTCGTCGCGGGCGATCAGGTAGTCAAGATCGGGACATACGAGATGCCCGTCTACGAGGCACGCCCGGCGTCGGGGAAGGACACCCCGATCGTGCTCGTGATCTCGGAGATCTGGGGGGTCCACGAATACATCCGCGACTGCACGCGGCGGTTCGCCAAGGCCGGCTACTGTGCCGTGGCGCCCGAGCTGTTCAAGCGTGAAGGCGGGGTGGCGCAGATCCCCAACGTTCAGGACATCTTGAAGATCGTCCTGGCTCAGAAGCGCGAGCAGACCCTGGGCGATCTCAAGGCCGCCGCGGACTGGGCCAAGACCCGGCCGAACGTCAAGGCGGCCAGCGTGGGGGTGACCGGCTGGTGCTGGGGCGGGTCCACGGTGTACCAGGTGGCCGCGACGAATCACGATATCAAGGGGGCGGTCGCATGGTACGGCCCGCCCGCGCGTCCCTACCAGGGCGCCTCCGGACCAGTGACCGGGTTCGACCTCGCCAAGGACATCCACTGCCCGTTCCTCGGGCTCTACGGCGAGACCGATCAGAATCCCAAGCCCGAGGATGCCAAGCGCATGGAAGAGCTAACGAAGCAGCACAACAAGAACGTCGAGATCGTCATCTATCCGGGCGCGGGCCACGGCTTCCACGCCGACTATCGCCCGTCCTACAACGCTGCCGCGGCGCAAGACGCCTGGAAGCGCTGCACCGACTTCTTCGCCAAGAACTTGAAGGCCTAGAGCGCGAAGCTGGAGACAGCCGCGACGCCGCCAGCGCCCGGACCGGACTCGCCGAGGCCGGCCGGGCGCTCGGTCTTGTCGGTCCGTCTCAGGGCCGTTTGCCAGATTCGGCGAAGCGCCCCTGGAGCACCGAGGCCAGAATATCGGCCGTCTTGCGACCGGCCCCCATCCACATCGGTCGCACCGGTAGGCTGTTCGCGATCCCGATCACGCGCCGCGGTGTCCCCAGGTCCGACCATGTCAGGCCGGGCAGTCGCGAGACGCCGAGCCATCCCGGGCAGCGCTCGAGGACCCCACGGGAAAAGTCGGTCTTGGGCAGCAGGGAGTAGGCCTGGCGGACCGCCCAGCCTTCGTGTCGGCTGCCCGAGAAGGCCCCGATCAGGTTGAGGCGATCGTCGACGTCCGGAAGGAACTCGTGCCCGGCACCGAGCAAGGTCGGCAAGGTCGTGACGAACGCGAACGTGTTCCAGAGCCAGCCCGCGGTCATGCACCGTTGCGCGTTGTCGGGCTCCGGCTTTTCGAGGAACCCCTGAACGCGCCGAATGGGCCCGTCGCTGATCTCGCCCACTATGGCTCCAGGCCCGACCCAACCGTACTCGGGCTCCGGCGACGTCGGGCGCGCGCCCAGCAAGATCAGCCGTTCCGGGTGGCGCTCGACGAAGCGGACGACCTCGGCCACGTGCGCCAGGAAGGTCTCCTCCTCGCGGATGTAGTGATCGGACGGGAATACGGCGACCGTCGCCTCGGGGTCGAGCCGACGGATCATGTGGGCTGCGTAGACGATGGCGGTCCCGGTCCCGCGATTCTCCGGCTGCAGCAGCACGTGCGGCGCCGCGCCGTCGCTCAGCTCGCGGTCGATGTATTGCGCGTGGTCGTACTGGCTGACGACGACCGTGTGCTCCGCGGGCACGAGGCGTCCGACACGGTCCAGGGTCTGCCGCAGCAACGACGAGGGGCCGAGTAGCGGCACGTACTGCTTGGGCCGCTCGTTACCAAAAAGACGCCTCACGAGCGGTCTGAGTCGGGCTCCCTCGCCGCCGGCGAGCACGACCGCCCAGGTCTTGGACGCGGGGACGGCATGGAGGGCCTGGCGCACCCTGGGATTCCGCTCTGGTAGGGCCTCGATGGCTACAGCACCGGTCTTGACCATCATCGCTCTCCCTCTGGTCGTTGAACCCGGCCGAATCGCCGGCGGGCGGACGCGAGCATGGCGCTCGCTCACCCACACGAGGATGCGCTACGAGAAAAGAGCGACCAATCGGGGAAACACCTGCACCCTGCCTCAGTAAACCCCGACTGGAGAACGGCCGGCGTGTCGCCCGCGTTCAGACTACGGCGAAGAAGCGCGCGGGGGCGCCCTCCGTGCCCGCGATCTTGTAGAAGGGCGCGGCGAAGTCCACACGCCGGCGTGGCAGCGCCGCGAGATTGGTCAGCCCTTCCATGATGACGACCCCTGCGCCGAGGATCACCCGGTGCATCGGGAAGTCCTCCGAGGAGAAATCCGGCAGGCGCGCGCAGTATTCCTCGAAGAAGTCGAAGCCGATGTTCTTCGGCCCGCGCGCCACCAGCCATTCGGCCGTCTCGGGCGGAAAGTAGGGCGATTGTGTGAAGTAATCGGGCCACCGGCCATACATCGTGTCCGTCCAGTCCGTGCGCAGCAGCACGATGTCGCCCGGCTTCACGTCGTCGGCGCCGCCTCGCTTCAGATCGTCGATGGTGATCGCGTGGTTCGCCCCGGCGAACGACAGATCGACCACCACCGCCTCGCCCATCACCTGGTCGAGGGAGATCTCCGCGGTGGTGATGCCGTCCTTGAAGACGTGCAGGGGCGAGTCGATGTGCGCCCCGGTGTGCAAGCTCTGGTGCACGCTCGAGACCTGCCAGAAGCCCGGGCCGCGCCGGTGCGGCGTGATTTCGAGCCGCATGTTCGTCGAGGGCGGGGAGAGTGTCGCGTCGTCGACGGTCACGGAGAGATCGATGTAGCGCTTCACGGGCACGGCCTCCGTCGGTCGCGTTGGGCCAGGCGCTCCACGAGCTCACGGGCCCAGGTCATTTTTTCGGGCGACATCACGAGCTTTTCGGCGAACGACTGACCGAACGGCCGGGTCGCGTCGATGCCCAGCTTGGCGGTGATGCCCCGATCGTCGGCGCTCGGATCGAGCATCGCCCCGAGGCTTCCGGAGATGACGACCAGATCGCGGTCGGCCTGCATGCGGGTGGCGATGGCCCAGAGCACCTCGGCCTCGTCGAAGACGTCGATGTCGTCGTCGACGACGATCACCAGCTTCAGGTAGTGATCGACGCCGAGGACGATCGGGATCACGTGCTTGGCTTCGCCCGGTCGGCTCTGCGCGATCGACACGTAGGCCGTGAACGACGAGGTCCCCGAGAGCGGCACGTGCACGCCGCGAACGTTGGGGATGACCCGCCCCAGCGCGTTGGCGATCTCGGCCTCGCGGATCAGGCCGAGCGTGGTGATGTGGTCGCCCGCGCGCCCGGAGCCGATCGACTGAAACCAGGGCCGCTCACGCATCGCGATCGCCCTCGCGACGAAGACGTGCTCGGTCGAGCGTCGCGAGACGTAGCCCGTGAACTCGCCGAACGGGCCCTCGGGCTCGCGCACGCCCGGTGGGATCTCGCCCTCGATGACGATCTCGGCGGAGGCCGGCACGTGCAGGTCGATCGTGGCGCACGGGGCGACCTGGAGCGGCTCGCCCAGGAGCCCACCGACGACCTGGAACTTGCCGACGTCGGCCGGCGGATAGGCCAGCGAGCCCATCGAGACCAGCGGGTGCAGCCCGAGCACGATCGCGCAAGGAAGCGCCGCGCCTTTCGATTCCGCGCGCCGCTGGTACTCGAACATGCGGCGCCGCGAATGGAGGCTCACGCCCATGCGGTCGCGGCCCTTGAGCTGGAAGCGATGGTAACCCTCGGTCTCGACGCCGGTGTCGGGATCGCGTGCAACCAGCATTCCGGCGGTGAGGTACCGCCCGGCGTCGCCGGGGAAGTATCGCGGGATCGGCAGCTTCGCCAGATCCATGGCGGGCCCGGTCACGGTTCGATGACGGAACGGAGGGTCGGGGACCACCACCGGCTTCACGTGGTCCTTGATGCGGCGCGCGTACTCGGCGGCGAGCCCGCGCTCGTCGACCCCGAGCGCGAAGGCCAGCGCGCGGCGGCTCGCGACCACGTTGCAGACGATGGGCATGTCGTAGCCGGCGATGCGCTCGAACATCAAGATCGGGGAGCGGCGCCGCCGCTCGTACTCGAGGACGAGCGCCATGACGTCTTCCTCGATCGAGACCGGCTCGGCGACCCGGATCACCTCGCCGGGGTGCGCCCGCTCGTAGGCCGCGACGAAGCTCCGGAGGTCCTGGTCGGCCATGGCAGTCGATCCTACCCCGAGACGGGCTCAGAAGTGGAAATGCGTCCCGAGGCCGAAGTACTGCACCTTGTCCTTGTAGAACTGGCCGTTGGGCGAGTGGCCGTTGAAGTACTCGAGCAGGATCTGTAGCTTTCTCGTCAGCAAGACGCCATCGATCTCGACGCCGGCGCGCGCCGACACGTCGGCGCTCCATGCGTTCTCCTCGCGGTGCTGCACGTCGACGGCCACGATGGGGCGCCACCGCGAGTCACGCGAGGGCCAGGGGCTCCTGAGCTCGATCCCGTACTGAGTCGAAAAGGGGTCGAGGTTCGACGGCGTCTGATTGAAGAGATAGCCGCCGCCCGCATACAGGCGCAGCACCTCGCCGAACTCGTACGACAGCTTGAGGTCGATGCTCTCGTAGCTGAGGTTGATCCGATTGGTGCGCGTCCGAAGCAGAAACTCGTCGCCCAGGTGGCTGCTCTGATGGAACACGCGGAACATCGCGGTGAAATCCTCGTAGCGGAGCGTGAGCGGGATCCCGACGAGATAATCCGCGTTGACCAGGTCGAACGACTCCGAGTCGATGTCGAAGACCGAGAAGACACCGGCGTGGAGGCCCACCTCCCACCATGCGCTGGCGATTCGGCCCCGGTAGAAGGCGAAGCTCTCGCCGAAGCTCACCGCCGCGACGTCGGTGAACTGGCGATCGTTGATATAGCGCTGCCACGCCGCCGCGAAATGCGGCCAGCCCGGATCGGCGACCAGAGGCTTGAAGAGCACGCCGCCCGGGAAGACTCCGACCTGCCACTCGGCGAGAACGCGCGGCGGCTCGGCGGCGGCGCTCGCGGCCGGAGCCGGGGGCTGGACGCCCGGCTCGAGCACGACGACGCGCGTCACGCCACGAATCCGTTCGAGCTGCGCGAGGACGCGAGCCCGGTCGGCAGCGGCGAGGTCGGAGGCCGCGAGCGTGACGACGCCGTTTTCCACGCGCAGCGACGGTGCGATCAGCGAGAATTCGCGCTCGAGAACGGCCGCGGCGTAGCCGGCGATGAACGAGTCGTCGGCGGGCGCGGCAAGAGCGCTCGGGACCACCAGGACCGTCAGAAGCAGGACGAGACACGCGGTGCGGACCATCATCATGATCCTCCGTGAGCGTCGGACGTGGAGTGGGTGGTCGGGCACGTCGTCAGGCGCGAGCGCCCTCGATGGGCATGCGGGGGTCCGACACGGCCATCGCCATTTCGGTTTGACAGGCCAGCGGCGCGACTGCTATGAAGCAAGGGCTCCCCGGAATGGCGATCAAGGAAACCGTCCACTCGCGTATCGGGCGTCGGGCACCTCTCCACTGTACGGCACTGGTGGCCTGGGAGCCGGAGGACTGGCTCACCCGCTTTCTGCGCCGGCGCCTGCGCCCCTGCACCCCGTCGCCCCTGACCGAGGCTGGCGATTTTCGACGCGAGCTCCTGAAGATCCGCACTACGCGCTACGCGCTCGATGGCGAGGAGTTCGCGCTGGGGCTCAAGTGTATCGCGGCGCCGCTCTTCGACCACTCCCGGCGTGTCGTGGCGTCGATCGGTATCGCCGGTCCCTCGGTGCGGCTGTCCAGTGATTGTTTGCCGCGTCTGGCTTCGCTCGCGCGTGAGTCGGCGGCCGGGGTCTCCCGAACTCTCGGAGCCGGACCGGCGGTCTGAGCGACGACCCCAGGGGCTCCCTGTACCAAGGTCCAGTTGTCGGCCCCGCCCGATCCTCCGATGTGACTTGACATGACCAATCCCGAGTCCCGTGCAGTCGTTCGATCGCTGGCGGGCGTGCTGGCGATCGCTACTCTTCTCTCCCTCTCGAGCATTGGACAGGCCCAACCGGCCAAGCCGGGATCCCGAGAACAGGCGACGTATCAGCTCGCGCGCGATGCCTATTTCTACGCGTATCCGATCGTCAGCATGGAGACGAGCATGCGGCAGGTCACCAACGTGCCGAACGCGAGCGCCATACCCATGCGCGCGCCGATCAACCAGTTCGCGCATGCGCGGGCCTATCCCAAGGCGGAGGACAAGGACGTCGTGCGCTTCAGCTTCGACACGCTCGACTCGCTCGCCTGGGTCGACGTCGCCCGCGAGCCGATGGTGCTCTCGGTCCCTGACACGGGCGGGCGCTACTACCTGCTCGAGATGCTCGACATGTGGTCGGATGTGTTCGCCGTCGTCGGTCAGCGCACGACCGGAACCAGGGCCGGCCACTTCGCCCTCGTGGGACGGGGCTGGCGTGGTCCGCTGCCTCGCGGCCTCGACAAGATCGAGGCGCCGACCTTGCGATTCTGGATCCGGGGCCGTACCCAAACCAACGGTCCCGCCGATTACGCGAACGTCCACAAGGTGCAAGACGGCTACAAGCTGACCCCGCTGGGTGCGTTCGGCAAGACTTACGCCCCTCCGCAGAGCGTGCCGACCGATCCCACTGTCGATGGCAAGACGCCACCGATGGTGCAGGTGAATCGCGTGGACGGCGTCACGATGCTCATGCGCCTCAGGGCGTTGATGGGCAAGTACCCGCCTCATGCCAACGACTACCCCATGCTCTTACGGCTCCGCGCGTTCGGCCTCGAGCTGGAGAAACCGTTCGATGCCAAGAAGCTCGACGCGGCGACGGTCGCGACGATCAATGCCGCGGCCAAGGACGCGCTCGAGGACCTCACGCAGTCCATGAAGAGGCTCGGCAAGCTGGTGAACGGCTGGAACGTCGTGACCGAGACCATCGGCACCTACGGGACGTCCTACAAGCAGCGCGCGATCATCGCGCTCGGCGGACTCGGCGCCACCCTTCCGGAGGACGCCGTCTATTCCACCGCTTTCGTCGACGATGCCGGACAGCCGCTCAGCGGCGCGAACAAGTACGTCCTGCACTTCGACAAGGGCAATCTGCCGCCGGTCGACGCCTTCTGGTCCATCACCATCTACGACAAGGACGGATTCCTGGTCCCGAACCCGATCAACCGCTTCGCCGTCAGCGACCGCGACAAGCTCACGTTCAACGCCGATGGCTCGCTCGACATGTACGTGCAGGCAGAGTCGCCTGGTACGGACAAGGAATCGAACTGGCTGCCGGTGCCGAAGGACGCGCCGTTCGCGCCAAACATGCGCCTGTACTCCCCGCGGCCCCAGGTGGCCGACGGCACCTGGGCGCCCCCGCCATTGGTCAAGGCGGACTGAGACCGCGCAGGTCCTACGCCGGGCCGAGCCCGGCCATTTTCTCGAGAGTCGTGATGAGGGCGGCCAGATCGTCATCGCCGTGGCCGTCGGCGACGGTGGCCGTGCAGAGCTGCTGGGTGAGGCTCGTCAGCGGCAGCGGGACGCCCAGGCG
>Ga0209267_1003283_pt1 | contig 10074 bp, 8 predicted proteins | sample GraSoiAngelo_137_FD_185894 | JGI IMG/M metagenome (GOLD analysis project Ga0209267, IMG submission 185894) | Grasslands soil microbial communities from the Angelo Coastal Reserve, California, USA - 14_0929_09_30cm (SPAdes) (version 2) | ecosystem: Environmental > Terrestrial > Soil > Grasslands ... | reverse complement strand
CGGGCGTGATCGGGTTCATCGTGGCCGAGACCTCGCTCTTCGCCGTCTTCGTGGTCGCCTACCTCTTCTATATCGGCAAGAGCCTGACCGGCCCGTCCCCGAAAGACGTGCTCGACCTGCCGATCCTCAACACGATATGCCTGCTGTCGAGCAGCATCAGCGTCGCGCTGGCGACTCGGGCGCTCGCCGCCGGCCGGATCGCGCGCGCCGGCGCGTGGCTGTTCGTCACCGTGGTGCTCGGGCTCGCGTTCCTGGGAGGCACCGCACGGGAATGGCATCGCCTCATCGTCGAGCGGGGCCTCACGATCGGCACGAACCTTTTCGGGACGACGTTCTATCCGCTCGTGGGCCTTCATGCCTCGCACGTGATCCTCGGGCTCGTCATGCTGAGCCTCTGCGTCACCTTCGCATGGTCCGGCGCGCTCAAGGTCGCTCACGCGGAGCGCGTCGAGCTCGTCTCCTGGTACTGGCACTTCGTGGACGGGGTGTGGGTCGTCGTCTTCACAGTTGTCTACGTGATCGGACGATGAGCAAGCCGGCCGTCCAGGTGATCGCGGCAGTCATACCGCGGGAGCGGTCCCAGGTGACATCCGATCTCGTCGCGCTCACGAAGCCCCGCGTCCTCCTCATGGTGCTCGCGACCACGCTCGTCGGGTATTTCGTGGCGCTTAGCGGACCAGCCGACTACGTCCGCGTGACCCACTTGCTCATAGGAACCCTTCTGGCCGCCGGTGGGACCCTGGCGCTGAACCAGTACCTCGAGCGTGATGTCGATGCGCGGATGGAGCGCACGAGACGGCGCCCCCTGCCGGCCGGCCGGCTCCAGCCTCTCGAGGCGCTGCTCTTCGCCGGCGCGCTCACATCCCTGGGCGTGGTCTATCTCGCCATTGGCGTCGGTGTCGCCGCTGCCGCCGTGACCCTGGCCACCACCGTCCTCTATATAGGCGCCTACACGCCCCTCAAGCTACGCACTGCGTCATGCATGCTGGTGGGGGCCGTCCCCGGCGCGCTGCCGCCGGTGACCGGCTGGCTCGCCGCGGGTGGCGACATCGGCCTCGGCGCCGCGGTGCTGTTCGCGATCTTGTTCCTCTGGCAACTCCCGCACACGCTCGCGATCGCGCGCCTCTACGCCGACGACTATGCCCGCGGGGGCGTGCGCGTGCTCGCCGTCGTCGATCCGCATGGGACGATGTCGGAGCGCCAGATCGTATCGTCCACGCTGGCGCTCATCGCCGTCAGCGTGCTTCCGGCGGCGATCGGGCTCGGCGGCATCGCGTACGTCGTGACCGCGTGCGCGCTGGGTCTGGGACTGCTCGGCGCCGGGCTCGCGCACGCGAACACGGTGTCGACCGCCTCGGCGCGGCGCGTCCTGATGGCCTCGCTGCTCTATCTTCCGTTGCTCCTCGCCGCGCTGGCGCTCGACAAGCCATGACCGAAACGAAGGGACCGGATCGCATCGTGCTTCCGGCGCCGACCGCGTGGCCGATGGCCGTCGCGCTCGGCATCACCCTCGGATTCGGGGGGCTGGTGACCCATCTCGCCGTGACCGTGGTCGGTGTGGGGCTCGCCCTGGTCGGCGGTGTGGGGTGGTGGCGGTGCGTGCTGCCGGAGGAGCGGGAGGAGCACGTGCCGGTGCCGGCGATGCCGATCGTCGCGCCGGCGAGAGTGACGGTCCGGAGCGTGGAGCGTTTCGCGCTCGGGGAGGACCGACATCGTCTACGAGTTCCGGTGGAGGTTCAGCCGCTGTCCGCCGGCCTGAAAGGCGGGCTCGTCGGCGGATGCGCCATGGCCCTGTGCGCGGCGATCTACGGCCTCGTCGTTCAGCACAGCGTGTGGTATCCGCTCAATCTCCTCGCCGCCATCGCGATGCCGCGGATGGCGGAGGCCGACGCAGCGACCCTGAAGATGTTCGACGGCGCCGCGTTCGTCGTCGGCCTCATCGCCCACGGCGTGACGTCGGCGCTCGTCGGCGCGCTCTACGCGGCCATCCTCCCGCTGCTTCCGCGACGTCACATGCTCTGGGGCGGTCTGATCGCGCCGCTCCTGTGGAGCGGGTTCCTCTGGGCCACCCTCGGCGTCATCGATCCCGCGCTGAACGCGCAGATCTCCTGGACCTGGTTCATCGCCTCCCAGATCGCGTTCGGGCTCACGGCCGGCTACGTCGTCGCCAGAGCGACACCGGTCGCCACCGCGCAGACGCGGTCATTCCCCGCACGCGCGGGCGTCGAGGCGACGGGGCTCAGCCGTCACGAGGACACGCGGCCGTGACGCGCCTCATCACGACGGCCGTCGCGCTGATGGTTGCCCTCGCGGGCTGTGACGCGGTGCCCGGCCGGCCGAAACCGGAGGCTCGTGAGCTCGTGCCGAGCGAGGTCATGGTGTTCGAGACGCTCTACGCGCGTAATTGCGCCGGCTGTCACGGCCAGACCGGGCGTCTGGGGGCGGCGCGTGCGCTGAACGATCCGGTCTACCTCGCCGTGGTGCCCCCCGAACGCCTGCGCCAGGTGATCGCCGTCGGCGTGCCGGGAACGGCGCAACCAGCGTTTGCGCTCAGCGCGGGCGGCCCGCTCACAGATCAACAGATCGAGGTCCTCGTTCGCGGAATGGAGGAACGCTGGCGGAGACCGGACGCCCTCGCAGGGCACGAGATTCCAGCCTACGACGGAGGACGGGCGGGCCGCGAGTCCGGCAATGCGGATCGTGGTCGTGGCGTCTTTGCCCGGGCGTGCGCGAGCTGTCACGGCGACGACGGACGGGGCGGTTCGCGAGGCGTCGGCATCGTCGATCCGTCGTATCTCGCGCTCGTGAGCGATCAGCATCTGCGGACCACCGTCATTGCGGGACGAGCGGATCTGGGGATGCCGGATTGGCGGGGCGCCGGCGGCGTCGAGCCGTTGACGCCGCAACAAGTCTCGGATGTCGTCGCCTGGCTCGTCGCGCAGCGGCGGCCGGTGCCAGGGAGGCTCCCATGACGCCATGCGGGCAGCAGTCACGCAGGGGATTCTTGTTCCGGCTCGGCGTCGCCCTGAACGGGCTCGGCGCTCTGCTGGTCGGCATCCCGGTGGTGGGATACATCGTCGGACCGGTGCGCCGGCCGACGGACGGGCATTCGTGGATCGCGCTCGGTCCGATCGGCGGCTTCCCGGCGGGCCAGACGCGCCTGGCGACCTACGAGAATCCGGTTCGCGTTCCGTGGGACGGCGCGACCGCGAAGGTCGCCTGCTGGGTTCGCCACATCGAGGGTGAGCGGTTTCAGGTGTTCGCCGTGAATTGCGCGCATCTGGGATGTCCGGTGCGGTGGTTCGCGCAATCACGCCTGTTCATGTGCCCATGCCACGGCGGTGCCTATTACGAGGACGGCTCGCGCGCCTCCGGGCCGCCGCCGCGCGGCTTGTTCGAATACGAATACCAGGTCCGCGATGGCGCCCTCTGGGTACGCGGCGGACAGCTGCCGACCCTCTCGAGACCGGTGTGAGCACGCACGGTCGCGGGCCCATCCGTTCGACGCTCGCCTGGCTGGAGGAACGAGCGGGCCTGGGCGGCGCGATCGCGCCGACCCTGGATCACCCGGTTCCGCGCAGCACGGCGAGCTGGTGGTACGTCTTCGGCAGCGCGACGCTCGCGCTCTTCGTGCTGCAGATCGCGACGGGCATCTGCCTGGCGCTCGTCTACGTGCCCTCGGCCGACGGCGCATATCAGAGCCTGCTCTATCTGAACTATCAGGCACCGTTCGGTTGGTTCCTGCGCGCGGTCCACTTCTGGGGCTCCAACGCGATGGTCGCGATCATGACGTTGCACATGATCCAGGTGTTCCTCTGGGGCGCCCACAAATATCCGCGCGAGCTCACGTGGATCGTCGGCGTGTTCCTGTTCCTCTGCACGCTCGGCATGGCCTTCACGGGCCAGATCCTCCGTTGGGATCAGGACGCCTACTGGGGGCTGGGGATCGGCGCGTCGATCGCGTCGCGGGCGCCGGGTATAGGAGACACGATGGTCCAGCTCCTGCTCGGCGGGCCGATCATCGCGGGGCGCACGTTGTCGAGATTCTTCGCGGTGCACGTGTTCCTCGTTCCCGGGATCCTCATCGGCATGATCGGGTTGCATCTCTGGCTCGTGCTTCGCATCGGCATCAACGAATGGCCGATGCCGGGTCGCGCGGTGAGCCGCGAGACGTACCGGCACCGATACGAGGAGGAGGTTCACAAGGACGGCGTGCCGTTTTTCCCGTACGCGGCGCGAAAGGACATGGTGGCGTGCGGCGTGGTCGTGCTCGCCGTCGTGCTCTGCGCGCTGCTGTTCGGACCGTTCGGTCCGCACGGCGTTCCCGATCCGACGCTCATCGATGCGGCGCCGAAGCCGGACTTCTACTTCCTCGCGCTCTACGCGCTGTTCGCGCTGCTTCCACCGTGGACGGAGACCGTCGTGATCCTCATCGGGCCGGTGATCGCGATCGCCGTGCTCTTTCTCGTCCCGTTCTTCGCCGGCACGGGCGAGAAGAGCTGGCAGCGGCGTCCCGTCGCCGTGCTCGCGGTGCTGGTGATCGTCCTCATCATGGCGACGCTCGCGGGGCTCGGCGTCACCGTGCCGTGGTCACCGAAGATGGAGGCGTGGACCGCCGCCGCGACACCGGTCCGCTACGTCCAGGGCCGCACGCCGCTCGAGCTCCAGGGCGCGCTCGTGCTCCAGAACAAGCAGTGCCGCACCTGCCACAGTCTGGGCGGCGAGGGCGGCCGCCGCGGCCCGGCGCTGGACGGTGTGGCGACGCGCCAGACCCGTGATCAGCTCGTTCGTCAGGTGCTGCAGGGCGGCGGCAATATGCCCGCCTACGGCAAGAATCTGAGCCCCGCGGAAGTCAATGCGCTCGTCGCGTTCATGGGGACCCTGCGCCCATGAGCGCATGGCTGGCCGAGCCATCCGTGAGCCTCCCCGTCGTCGTGACGGCGGCCGTGTATCTCCGGGGATGGAGCCTCGTGCGCCGGCGACCGGCGCCGCGGTTCGACGCGCGTCACGCCGTCGTCTTCCTGTCCGCGCTGGCCATCATGATGCTGGCGCTCTCGCCACCGCTCGAGGCACTCGCGCATCGGTGGCTGGCGGCGCATATGGTGCAGCACATGCTTCTCATGGTGGTCGTCGCGCCCATGTTATGGATGGGCGCGCCCGTGGTTCCGCTCCTCGTCGGCCTGCCCCGATCAGTCCGCGGTGTCGTACTCCGCGCCCTCAACGGCCCGGGGCTGCGACGTCGGACACGGTGGCTGCTTCACCCGGCGGTCGGCTGGATCGCATTCGTCCTTGCCTTCTGGGCCTGGCACGCGCCGGCGCTCTACGACCTCGCGCTCGAGTCGGATCTCTGGCACCACGTCGAGCACACGTGTTTCCTCGTGAGCGCGCTGCTGTTCTGGCGGCCCGTGATACTCGCGTGGCCGGCCCGGATGGCGTGGCCGCGCTGGACGATGGTCCCGTACCTGGGCCTCGCGATGTTCCAGAGCCTGCCGCTGGCCACGATCCTGACGTTCTCCGACCGCGTGATCTACGCCGGACATTCGTCCGTCGACGACCAGGCGCTGGCCGGCCTCATCATGTGGGTCCCCGGGTCGCTTCCGCTTCTGCTCGGGATCCTTCGGCTGATCGTCGAGCTGTCATCCCGTCCCGTGGCGATGGCCAGTAGCCATGTCTGATGCCACGCCGCGCGTGGTGATCGTGGGCGGGGGCTTCGGCGGCCTGGCCGCCGCGAAAGCGCTCGGCAAGACCAATGCCCAGGTGATCCTCATCGACCGGCAGAATCACCACCTGTTCCAGCCGCTCCTCTACCAGGTCGCAACGTCCGTCCTCAGTCCGGGGCAGATCGGCTCGCCGATTCGCGGGATTCTGAGGAAGCAACGAAACACCACGGTGCTCCTTGGGGAAGTCACCCGTGTCGACAGCGATCGGCGATGCGTGTTCGTCAACTCGCTGGACCGCGAGGGCGTCGTCGTCGAGTACGACTATCTGATCCTCGCGACCGGCGCGAGCCACAGCTATTTCGGCCACGACGAGTTCGAACGCTTCGCGCCCGGGCTCAAGAATCTTGCGGATGCGGTCGCCATCCGAAACCGGGTTCTGAAGGCGTTCGAGCAGGCGGAGGCGGAGGAAGATCCGCGGCGTCACGGCGACCTGTTGACCTTCGTGCTCGTGGGCGCCGGTCCCACCGGTGTCGAGATGGCCAGCGCCATGGCCGACCTCGTGAGCAGGGCGCTGCGGGCGGAGTTCCGGCGGATCGATCCCACCTCGGCGCGGATCGTCCTCGTCGACATGGGGAACCGGGTTCTCGCGACGTTTTCCGAGAAGCTGTCCGCGGCGGCGAAGCATCGGCTCGAGGAGCTCGGCGTCGAGGTTCGGCTCGGTCACGGCGTGGACCATATCGACGCCGACGGCGTCATGGTCGCCGGCGAGCGCATCGCCAGCAAGACCGTGATCTGGACCGCGGGCGTGGCGCCGTCGCCGGCCGCCAAATGGCTCAAGGCGGCGACGGATCGCGCCGGCCGCGTCCGTGTCGAGCCGGATCTCACGGTGCCCGCTCATCCGGAGATCTTCGTGATCGGTGACACCGCATCGCTCGAGCAAGATGGGCGCCCGCTGCCGGGGGTGGCGCAGGTGGCCATGCAGCAGGGTCGCTATGCGGGGACGCTGATTCACCGGCGTATCGGCGGACAGCCCAAGCCGCGCCCGTTCCGCTACTTCGACAAAGGGAACATGGCGGTGGTTGGCAAGGGCTTCGCGGTGCTGGAAAGCGGGCGCCTCGGCCTCAGCGGCTTCCTCGCCTGGATGGCCTGGGCCGCCGTGCATCTCGAGTTCCTGGCGCAGTCGAGTCTCCGCGTCAGCGTCTTCGTCCAGTGGGTGTGGACGTACCTGACCGGGCAGCGGGGCTCGCGCCTGATCGTGAATCATCACGCATCGGTGAGCGATGACGCGCGCACCCCCTCGTCTTCAGAACGCCAGCCGATGGAGACGCGATGACTCGGCCGATTCGTAGGACCTTGTCACCGATCCCAACGCCTTGTCGATCCCGCCACACTTCACCCCGACCCAACCTTCGCAATATCCCGAGCCCGCGGGGTAGCGCGCTGCTAGCCGACTGGCAGTCGCCGGCCCGTTAGCATCGCGACGTTCGGCAGGGCCGCGTCGATTACGAGCCTCGCTGCGCCGAGATGCGTTGTGGCAAGCGGACTTGCGAGGGCCCCGGCATCCCCCGAACGTTCGGCACCGGCATTGCCTTATTAGTCGCGCGGACGTTGACCCGATGCTCCGTCGTGGTCACGGATGACTCGTCGAGGAGGTCGCCTTGAGAGGAAGGAAGTCACACGCGGTCGAGGCCATCGACACTGATGGTAGCGTGATCGATGAGGCGCTCGGCTCGAGCGTCGTGTCGTTCGATGTGGACGTAGACCACAGGAGCCGGTCATGAGTGATGCGCTTCCTCTCACGTACCTCGCGAGGCACGGTGAGACGGCCTGGACCATCTCTCGTCAGCACACGGGCGTGACCGACCTGCCGCTGACCGCGCAGGGCGAAGCCGAGGCCCGCAGGCTCGCAGAGCGGCTCGAGGGATTGACGTTCGCCGCCGTGCTCACGAGCCCCTTGCAGCGGGCGGTCCGCACGTGTGAGCTGGCCGGCTTCGGCTCGATGGCGAAGGTCGAGCCGGATCTCATCGAATGGAACTACGGCGCCTACGAAGGTCGCACCAGCGCGGACATCCACCGCGAGCGCCCCGACTGGCAGTTGTTCCGCGACGGCTGCCCGGGAGGAGAGTCGCCGGACCAGATCGGGGCGCGGGCCGACCGGGTGGTGCGCCGGGTGCGCGCCATCGAAGGCGACACCCTGCTCTTCTCGAGCGGGCACTTTCTCCGAGTGTTCGCTGCGCGCTGGCTTGGACTCGACCCGGGAGCGGGCAGGTACTTCCTGCTCGGAACGGCCAGTCTGAGCGTCGTGGGGTACGAGCACGATCGGTCCGAGCCGGCAATCCGCCTCTGGGACGAGATGCCTCGCGAACAGCGCATCAGCCCGGCTCAGGCGCGGGCGTATCAGGAGAAAGCACGGCGATGAGCACAAGAAAGGCTGAGGCTCCTCGAGTAACAACAGCGGACACCAGGGCTGCACTGCGCCGACAATACGGCTGCGGTCCGGTGGATCTCACGGGCAGCGCGGACGCGCTGTACGAGCGGCACCTGCTCTTCGACAACGTCGCCGATCCGGCGGCGGCGGGCGCGCGCGAGCGCTACGAGGCCTTCGCCCGCTCCGTGCGCGACGTCCTCTCGCAGCGATGGGTTCGCACGGAGCAGACATACGAGCGCGCGAACCCCAAGCGTGTCTACTACCTCTCGATGGAATTTCTGATCGGCCGCTCCCTGGCCAACAACATCACGAATATGCTGCTCAGTCCTTTCGTGGGCGACTTCGTCAAGGGAGCGGCCCTCGATTGGCTTGGCCTGCTCGAAGAGGAGCCCGACGCCGGGCTGGGCAATGGCGGGCTCGGGCGCCTGGCCGCATGCTTCCTCGACTCGATGGCCACGATGCAGCTCCCGGCGATGGGGTATGGGCTCCGGTACGAGTACGGGATGTTCCGGCAAACCATCGAGGACGGTTGGCAACACGAGCAGCCCGACAACTGGCTTCGCCGCCCGGATCCGTGGGAGGTCGTCCGTCCGGAAGAGAAGGTCGAGATCAAGATGAACCACTCGATCGAGGTGCGAGAAGGGACGCTGCGCGCCGTCCCCGGCCGGACGTTCACCTTGCTCGGCATTCCGTACGATCGGCCCGTGATCGGCTATGGCGGCAAGACGATCAACACGCTGCGGCTCTGGGCGGCGGCCGCATCCGATGAGTTCGATTTCCAGACGTTCAGTCATGGCGAGTTCGTCGGAGCGCTGGCGGAGTCGCTTGCTGCCAAGTCGCTCACGCGGGTTCTCTATCCCGACGACTCCACGACCCAGGGGCAGGAGCTACGGTTCGTGCAGGAATACTTTCTCGTCGCCTGCTCACTGGCCGATCTGATCCGGCGATTCCGTCGGAGCAACTCCGACTGGAGCGCGCTTCCCGAGAAGGTCGCCATCCAGCTCAACGACACGCACCCGGCCCTCGCCGTCCCCGAGCTGATGCGGATCTTGCTCGACGAGGCGCACCTGGGATGGGACCAAGCCTGGGACCTGACGCACCGGACGCTGGCGTACACGAACCACACGCTGCTGCCCGAGGCGCTCGAGAAGTGGCCGCTCGAGTGGTTCGAGATCTTGCTGCCACGCCACCTCGAGATCGTCCTCGAGATCAACCGCCGGCTGCTCGATGCGGTGCGAGACCGCTTCCCCGGCGAAGAGGGCCGCGTCGCGCGCACCAGCCTGATCGAGGAAGGATCGAGCAAGCACGTCCGGATGGCCAACGTCGCGATCGTGGGCTCGCACAGCACGAACGGTGTGGCGGCGATCCACTCCGCGCTCCTGCGCTCCACCACGGTGAAGGACCTGGCCGAGATGTTCCCTGCGCGCTTCAGCAACAAGACCAACGGGGTCACGCCGCGGCGCTGGATGGTACTGGCGAACCCGACGCTGGCGGGCCTCATCACCGAGGCCATCGGCGACGGATGGATGACCGATCTCGTCCAGCTGGCGAGACTCAGATCGCTCGCCGACGACAAGGACCTCCGCAATGGGGTGCGTGCGGCCAAGCGCGCAGCCAAGGCGGCCTTCGCGGAGTGGCTGCGGTCGACCTCGGGGCAGACGGTGGATCCGGACACCATCTTCGACAGCCAGGTCAAGCGCATCCACGAGTACAAGCGGCAGCTCCTCAACGCCTTGCGCATCATCGTGCTCTACAACCGCTTGCGGGAGAACCCGAAGCTCGAGATGACGCCGCGAACCTTCCTGTTCGCGGGCAAGGCGGCGCCGGCCTACCACCTGGCGAAGCTGATCATCAAATTCTTGAACAACCTCGCGGAGACGATCGACGCCGATCCGGTGGTCCGTGGGCGGCTCAAGGTCCTGTTCCTGCCGGAGTACAACGTGTCGCTCGCCGAACGGCTGATTCCCGCGACCGATGTCTCCAACC
>Ga0209267_1003280_pt1 | contig 10080 bp, 9 predicted proteins | sample GraSoiAngelo_137_FD_185894 | JGI IMG/M metagenome (GOLD analysis project Ga0209267, IMG submission 185894) | Grasslands soil microbial communities from the Angelo Coastal Reserve, California, USA - 14_0929_09_30cm (SPAdes) (version 2) | ecosystem: Environmental > Terrestrial > Soil > Grasslands ... | reverse complement strand
CGATCACACGGAGCGGTTGTTGCTGCACCTGGGGCTCGACCTGCGATACGAAAACGGCGCTGTCGGCCTTCAGCCGTCAGCCGTCAGCCTTCCCGCGTTCCGGCTCGCGGTGCCCGGCGACGCCTCCTCCGCGGCCTTCATGATCGCGGCCGCCGGGCTGGCCGAGGGCGGTGAGCTGCTGGTGGAAAACGTCGGCGTGAACCCGACCCGGACGGGGTTCCTCGTCGTGCTGGAACGAATGGGAGCGCATGTGGAGCGCGTCAACCTGCGGGACGAGGGGGGCGAGCCGGTCGCCGATCTGATCGCGCGCCCCGCTCCGGCGCTGCGGGGGACGGAAGTGACCGCCGCCGAGGTGCCGACCCTGGTCGACGAGGTGCCGATCCTCGCGGCGCTGGCGAGTCGCGCCGCCGGGGAGACGACGTTCCGGGAGGTGGGCGAGCTGCGAGTGAAGGAAAGCAACCGGCTCGAATTGATCGCCGCCAACCTGCGCGCGGTGGGTGTCGACGCCCGAGCCCTTGGCAACGACTTGCAGGTGCAGGGGACGCCCCGGCCACCGCGCGGGCGGGTCGAGACGGCGCGCGACCACCGGCTCGCGATGGCGTTCGCCGTGCTCGGCACGATCCCGGGGGCGGATATCCGGCTCTCGGAACGCGCCTCCGTAGCAATCAGCTATCCGCGGTTCTTCGCGGACTTGCGGCGCATTCGGGAAACCGGAAAGGGGAAACGAGAAACGTGAGCATCCGCGTCATTGCGATCGACGGCCCGGCGGCGTCGGGAAAGTCTTCGACGGCGGCGGCGGTGGCCCGGGCTCTCGGGTGGGCTCACCTCGATTCGGGCGCGTTGTATCGGGCGATCACGCTTGCCGTACTGGACAACATCGGTGAGGGGGAAACCGACCGGGAAACCCTAAAGGACTCCCTGACGGTCGCGGGAAAAGGGAACCGGGAAACGTGGAGTCCGCAGCGTATCGTCGCGCTGGCCGAGGACCTTCCGGTCCGCCTCGTGCTCGTGGGCGATCAGTTTCGGCCCGAGGTGGCGGGGGTGGACGTGGAAGCCGCCATCCGCTTGCCGCGGGTGACCGCGCGTGTCTCGGAGATCGCCGCCATTCCGGAGGTGCGCCACTGGGTGAACGTGCAGCAGCGGGAGGCCGTCGGGACGCACCCCCAGGGCGTGGTCGTGGATGGGCGGGACATCGGGACGGTGGTGTTCCCGGACGCCCCCCTTAAGGTGTTTCTCACGGCGACCCCGGACGAGCGGGCCCGCCGCCGCCTGGCCCAGCGCGGCGACCGCATCGACCCGGCCGAGCTCAAGCGCGAGAGCGACGCGCTGGGGGCGCGGGACCGCGCCGATTCGACCCGTCGGGCCGCCCCGCTGCGCTCCGCGGCCGACGCGGTCTTGCTCGACACTACCCGGCTCTCCATGGACGAGCAGGTGGCACGGGTCGTGGCGCTGGCGCGCCAGCGCTTCCTCGGCTAGGTTTCGCCGGCCCCGAAACCCCAAACTCACAACCGAACCGGTGTACGGCATGCTGGTGGATACCCAGGACGAGCAGCCAGAAGCGCCTTCCGCCCCGACGCCTCACTCCCACCTCCGCGTCCGCTCCGATCTGCACGAAGAGTACTCGCCGGACGAAATCGCGAAGATGACGGAGATGTACGAGGGGACCCTCTCGAACATCGAAGAGGGCGAGATCGTCAAGTCGAAAGTGCTGCGCGTAACGGACGCCGCCGTCATCCTCGACGTCGGATTCAAGTCCGAGGGCGCCGTGCCGATCGACGAGTTCAAGGACGCGCACTCGCTCAAGGAAGGAGACGAGGTCGAGGTCTTCCTCGAGCACCTCGAGGACCAGGAAGGCGCGGTGGTCCTGTCGAAGAAGAAGGCCGACTTCATGCGGGTCTGGGAACGGATCCGCGAGGCCCATGAGAAGGACGAGGCGGTGAGCGGGACGCTCGTGAAGAAGATCAAGGGCGGCGTGGTGGTGGACCTGATGGGCGTGGACGCGTTCCTCCCCGGCAGTCAGATCGCGCTGCGCCGCGTCCCCAACATCGACGAGCTGCTGGGCCAGAGCTTCGAGTTCAAGATCATCAAGCTCAACAAGCGTCGCCGCAACATCGTCGTGTCGCGCCGCGTGCTGCTCGAGGCGGAGCGCAAGACCAAGCGCGACGTCCTGATGAAGGAGCTGCAGGTCGGTCAGATCCGCAAAGGCATCGTGAAGAACATCACCGACTTCGGCGCGTTCATCGACCTGGGCGGCGTGGACGGCCTGCTCCACATCACCGACATGAGCTACGGCCGCGTCTCCCATCCCTCCGAGCTGGTGCACATCGGCCAGGAGGTCGAGGTCAAGGTGCTCGACATCGACTGGGAGCGCGAGCGCATCAGCCTCGGCCTGAAGCAGCTGCAGACCTATCCGTGGAAGGACGTGGCGGCGAAATACCCCGTCGGCACGCGCGTGCAGGGCAAGGTCGTCTCGATCACCAACTACGGCGCGTTCGTCGAGCTCGAGCCCGGGATCGAGGGCCTGGTGCACATCTCCGAAATGAGCTGGACCCGCAACGTCCGGCACCCCTCCAAGATCGTCTCCATCGGGGAGACGATCGAGGCGGTCGTCCTCAAGGTGGACGAAGCGGAGGAAAAGATCTCCCTCGGCATGAAGCAAACCGAGGAGGATCCATGGATGGCGCTGCCGCAGAAGTATCCCGTCGGCACACGCATCCGCGGCAAGGTGCGCAACCTCACCTCGTTCGGCGCCTTCGTCGAGATCGAGCCGGGGATCGACGGCCTGATTCACATCTCGGACATGTCGTGGACGAAGCGGGTGCAGCACCCGTCCGAAGTTGTGAAGAAGGGCGACGAAGTGGACGTGCTGATCCTGAACGTGGACGCCGAAAACAAGCGCATCTCGCTCGGCTTGAAGCAGGCCCAGGAGGATCCGTGGCTCAAGATCGGCGAGACCTATCCGGTCGGCACCGAGCTGCGGGGCCGCGTGCTGCGGCTGATGGACAAGGGGGTCGTGGTGGACCTGGGGCACGACATCGAGGGCTTCGTCCCGATGTCACAGCTCGGGATCCCCGACCTGCAGAACCCGGCCGACGCGGTGAAAGAGGGGCAGGCGGCGGAGCTGAAGGTGCTGGAGGTGGACCCGATCCACCATCGAATCGTCTTGGCGGCCACCGGCTGGCCCAAGGACAATGGGGTTCAGGAAGCAGCGAAGCAGGACGGCCAAGGCTAGACGCACAGACGCACAGCGGTGAACAGGGGTCGAGGGGGTAGGACTTTCCTGCCCCCTCTCCTATTTACCGCTGTGCGTCTGCGCGTCTAGTTGTAGCCGTCCTGTTCCCAGGTACCTAGATTTTGCTCATGACTATCCGTGAGAAGCTGGACCTGCTCCAACAGAAGCGCGCCGAGGCGCTGCTCGGCGGCGGCGAAGAGCGCATACGGGTCCAGCACGAGAAGGGAAAGCTGACGGCGCGCGAGCGGCTCGACGCGCTGCTCGACCCGAGCACTTTCGTCGAGCTCGATCGCTTCGTCACGCACCGCTCGGTGGACTTCGGGCTCGCCGACGAGAAGTACCTGGGCGACGGCGTGGTGACCGGGTACGGGCGGATCGACGGCCGTCTGGTGTACGTGTTCGCGCAGGATTTCACCGTGTTCGGCGGCTCGCTGTCGGAAGCGCACGCCGAGAAGATCTGCAAGGTGATGGACTGCGCCCTGCAGAACGGCGCGCCCATCATCGGGCTCAACGACTCGGGCGGCGCCCGCATTCAGGAAGGCGTCGTCTCGCTCGGCGGCTACGCCGACATCTTCCTGCGCAACACACTGGCCTCGGGCGTGGTGCCGCAGATCAGCGCGATCCTAGGGCCCTGCGCGGGGGGGGCGGTGTACAGCCCCGCGATCACCGACTTCGTGTTCATGGTGCGGGGCGTCTCGTACATGTTCGTCACCGGCCCCAACGTCGTGAAGACGGTGACGCACGAGGAAGTCGACTTCGAGGGCCTGGGCGGGGCCGACGTGCACGGCGCGACCTCGGGGGTCGCCCACTTCGTGCACGACTCCGAGCGCGACAGCCTGGCGGCGATCCGCACGCTGCTCTCGTTCCTCCCCTCCAACAACCTCGACGGGCCCCCGCGCCGCGGCGCCGCCGATCCGTCCGATCGCCGTGACGAGGAGCTGCTGGAGGTCGTCCCCGACAACGCCACCAAGCCGTACGACATGCACGACGTGATCCGCCGGGTGGTGGACGACGGCGACTTCTTCGAGGTGCATCGCGACTACGGCGGCAACCTGCTCGTCGGGTTCGCCCGGCTGGGCGGCCGCCCGGTCGGCATCGTGGCAAACCAGCCCGCCGTGCTCGCCGGCGTGCTCGACATCGCGGCGTCGCTCAAGGGCGCGCGCTTCATCCGGTTTTGCGACGCGTTCAACATCCCGCTGGTCACGTTCGAAGACGTCCCCGGCTTCCTCCCCGGCGTGGCCCAGGAGCACGGCGGGATCATCAAGCACGGCGCCAAGCTGCTGTACGCCTACTGCGAGGCGACCGTACCCAAGCTGACGGTGATCACCCGCAAGGCGTACGGCGGCGCGTACGACGTGATGAACTCCAAACACATCCGGGGCGATTACAACGTCGCCTGGCCGAGCGCGGAGATCGCGGTGATGGGGCCGAAGGGCGCGGTCGAGATCCTGTACAAAGGGGAAGAGGCCACCGACGAGCGCGAGACCGAGTATCGGGAAAAGTTCGCGCACCCCTATCTGGCGGCCGCGCGGGGCTACCTGGACGACATCATCGACCCACGCGACACGCGGCCACGCCTGATCGATGCGCTCGCAACCCTCGTGACGAAGCGGGACAAGAATCCCCCCAAGAAACATGGCAACCTTCCTCTCTAGCGCGCTGGCGCTCGCGGCGCTGCTCCAGGCGCCCGCCGCGCAGACGCCGGCGACCGGCACCGCGGCGGATTCGCTCGTGGCCCTGCGCGAGCACCTGGCCCGCGACTCGACCGACGGCCACGCGTGGCTGCTGCTGGGCCGGCTGTACCTGCAGCGTGCCGCGGACGCGCACGAGCCGCCGCACCACCCGCTGGACGACAGCGCCCGAGTCCGCGCCCTGCTCGATACGGCCGACGACGCGCTCGACCGGGCCGGCCAGCGGCTCGCGCCGTCCGGCTCGACCCCGGACGGGGACAGCGCCCGCGTGCTACGTGTGGAGGCGTGGAGCGCGCGCTCCCGCCTCGCGTGGGAGGAGCGGGGGATCAACGTCGGCCCGCAGGAGTGGGGCCCCGTCCCGCCGGACTTGAAGATGCCGCCGGTGCTCGACGAGCTGGGCGAGAACCTGCTGCGCGCCTGTCCGATGTGGGGTGTGCTGCTCACCGCGAACGAGGTCGATTCCGACGCCGCATGGTACATGCGCTTCGCGCGCGGGCTGCGCCCCGACGTGCTGACCGTGCCGCTCGCGGCGTGGCGTGGGGACTCCGTGCTGCGCGGGCGCATCGCCGCCGACCTGAAGCTGCCGCGCCATCGCGACCCGGACGCGGCGCTCGCCGAGCTGGCGAAGCGGCGCCCCGTCTGCGTAACCGTGCTGATCGACCGGCCGCCCGGGGCGCGCATCGGCTGGTCCACGCGGCCGCTGGTCTGGGTGGCGGGCCCCCACTTGAAGGACGACCGCGTGCCACCGCGCGATTTCGTCTTCGCCGCGCTGCGCCTCGCGCTCGACGGCAACGACGCGTGGGCCCCGCCCGCCCTGGCGTTGTACGCCCGCGCCGCCCGCGCGACGCCGGCCCTGTGCGAGGCGCTCAAGACGTTCCGCCTGACGAACGAGATACCGAGCTGCCGCCGTTGATGTGTGAGGTCTGATGGCTCCCTTCACGCGCGTCCTCGTCGCGAACCGCGGTGAGATCGCCCTGCGGATCGTCCGGGCCTGCCACGAGGAAGGACTCGAGTCGGTGGCCGTGTACTCCGACGCCGACCGGCTCTCGCCCCACGTGCGCGCCGCCCACCGCGCCGTCCCGATCGGTGCCGCGCCGGCCGCCGAATCGTATCTCGACATCGCCAAACTCCTGGAGGCGGCGCGCGCCACGGACTGCCAGGCCGTTCACCCGGGGTACGGCTTCCTCTCCGAGCGCGCCCCGTTCGCCGAAGCCGTCACGCAGGCAGGGCTGACGTTCATCGGTCCGCCCGCCACCGCCATCCGCGCGATGGGCGACAAGACCGAAGCACGCCGCCGCATGCAGGCCGCCGGCGTGCCGATCGTGCCGGGCACGACACGGCCGGTGGCCGACCATGTGCAGGCGAAGAGCGAAGCGGAGCGCCTCGGTTACCCGGTGCTCCTCAAGGCCATCGCCGGTGGCGGCGGCAAAGGGATGCGGCTCATCCGCGAACCCGGAGAGATCGAGTCCGCCTTCGAGGGGGCGCAGAGCGAGGCCTTGAAGGCGTTCGGGGCGGGGGAGCTGTACGTCGAAAAATACCTCGAGCGCCCCCGCCACATCGAAGTCCAGGTGCTCGCCGACACCTACGGCCGGGTGGTCGCGCTGGGCGAGCGCGAGTGCAGCATTCAACGCCGCCACCAGAAGCTGATCGAGGAGGCTCCGTCCGTCGCGGTGACTCCCGCGCTGCGGCGGCGCCTGAACGAGGCGGCGACCGCCGCCGCCGGCTCCGTGGGCTACCTCGGCGCCGGCACGATCGAGTTTCTGCTCGCTCCGACCGGAGAGTTCTACTTCCTCGAGATGAACACGCGACTCCAGGTCGAGCACCCCGTCACCGAGCTGGTGTACGGGGTGGACATCGTGCGCGAGCAGCTGCGCGTCGCGCAGGGCCACCCTCTGCGGGTGCACGCCGGTGCGCTGCAACCGCGCGGCCACGCCATCGAGTGCCGCATCACCGCGGAAGATCCATTCAACGACTTCCTGCCGGTCACCGGCGTCATCCGCCACCTGCAGCCGCCCTCCGGCCCGGGCGTCCGCTGGGATGGCGGCGTGGAGGCGGGCAACGAGGTGACGCTGTTTTACGACTCGCTCCTCGCCAAGCTCATCGTGTGGGGGGACACCCGGGCCACCGCGCTGCAGCGCATGCGCCGGGCGCTGCGCGAGCTCGTGATCGTGGGCCTCCCGTCGTCGCAGTCCTTCCATCTGCGCGTGATGGCCGACCCCGAGTTCCAGCGTGGCGACGTCGACGTGACCTATTTCGAACGGGTGGGCCAGCGGCTCCTGGCCGCGGAATTGGCCCCCGAGCTGGCGCAGCCGCTCGCCATCGCCGCGGCGCTGCTCGCGGAACAACAGCGCACCGCGGCGGCGCCGCCGGCGTCAGCCGCCGCACCGCCCGATGGTCCGTCGCCCTGGCTCCTCGTCGCCCGCCGGGAAAGCATCGGCGGGTGAGCGAGGTGGTCACGATCACCGCCATCGCCACCGGGGGCGACGGCGTGGGCCGCTTGGCCGACGGCCGCGCCGTGTTCGTTCCCCGCGCCGCGCCGGGCGAGCGCGTCCGGCTGCGCGACGGCGTGCAGCTCCACAAGCATTTCGCCCGCGGGGAGCTCGCCGAGATCGTCGGGAGCGGCGCAGACCGGGTCGCAGCGTCCTGCCCCCATTACGTGAGCGACCGCTGCGGCGGCTGCCAGCTGCAGCACCTGACCTACGACGCCCAGCTCGCGGCCAAGCGGGCCATCGTGGGCGACGCCTTGCGACGCATCGGCAAGCTCGACGTCCCCGACCCGGAGATCGTCGAAGCGGTGGAGGAGTGGCGCTATCGGGCGAAAGTGAGTCTGGCGGTCGAAGGCGGTCGAGGGCAGTCAAGGGCGGTCGGGTTCCACCCGTACGATCAGCCGGGGCGTGTCTTCTCGCTCGTCGACTGCCACATCACGGACTTCCGGCTCATGGCGCTGTGGCGCGAGCTCAAGCCGCGGCTCGACCTGCTGCCGTCGCGGCTCACGCGGCTGACCTTGCGCCTCGACCGCGACGGGCGCCGCCACATCCTCGCGGAGTCAGGCGGGGAGCCGTGGCTCGACGCCGAGCGGTTGCGGGCGGCGCTGCCGCAAGGCGACACGGTGATCTGCTGGTGGCACCCGGCGGACGGCGCCGCCCGCGTGGTCGCCGGGCCGGCGACCGGTTTCCCCGCTACCGCGTTCGAGCAGGTCCACCCGGAGATGGCGCTGGTGGCACGCCGCTGGGCGGTCGATCAGCTGGGTGACCTGCGTGGCGCCGTCGCCTGGGACCTGTACGGTGGCATCGGCGATACCGCCGTCCATCTCGCCGGACGCGGGGCGCAAGTGGTGAGCGTCGATGCAGACGGGCCGTGGAATGGGCACGGGGGCGCGCCTCCGAGCGGCCCATCCGCTTCATCGCGGGGCGGGCGGAGGACGTCCTCCCCACGCTCCCGGACCCGAACGTCGTCGTGGTGAACCCGCCGGGCGCCGGCCTGCACTGGAACGTGACGCTGCGGCTCACGAGCCAGCCGGTGGCGCACGTCATCTACCTCTCGTGCGACCCCGCGACCCTGGCGCGCGACCTCCACCGGTTGCGCGTGAACTACCGGATCACGGCGGTACGGGCGTTCGACCTGTTCCCGCAGACGGCGCACGTGGAGACGGTGGTGGTGCTGGAGGGGGCATGAACAGCCAATTGCGGATTGCGGATTGCGGATTGCGGATTTGGCGACCCGAGCGTCGAACTGTCAATCCGCAATCCGCAATCCGAAATCCGCAATCGGTGTGGGGGGTGGCTCGGTGAAGTACTCCGTCCGCATCGGCGACCGCACGGTGGATGTGGAGGTCGACGGCACGCGGGTGACCGTGGGGGGGGAAGGGTTTGAGGCGCAGCTGGCCCCGCTCCCCGGCACGCCGCTTTACCACCTGCTGCTGGCAGGCGACTCCTGGACGGTGGCCGTCCAGCCCGGAGAGGGCCCGGGACGCTGGGCGTTGGGCGTGGTAGGTGAGCGGGTGGAAGTCGAAGCGCTGGACGAGCGCAGCCGCCAGCGCCCGACCGACGCCGCGCCGCGCGCCGGCCCGACGGGAAGCCGCACGGTGCTGGCTCCCATGCCCGGTCTCGTCGTCCGGATCGAGGTCGCCGCCGGGCAGCCCGTCGCAGCGGGCGCGGGTCTCGTGGTGGTGGAGGCGATGAAGATGGAGAATGAGCTGCGGGCACCCCACTCGGGTGTGGTCGCGACCGTGCACGTCGCGGTCGGTCAGGCGGTGGAACGGGGAGCGCCGCTCGTGACCCTCGCGAGCCCGGAACCTTCGGGTTGACAGGGCCTTACGCCCCGGGTATTCTTCGCGGCTATAACAACGACTGGTCTTTTTCCGGGCCCCGTGACGATGCAGACGTTTTCGCTGCGTAAAGAGGACATCACGCGTCGCTGGTACGTCGTGGACGCCGCCGGGCAGCCGCTCGGCCGGCTCGCGAGTCGCGTCGCGCAGGTGCTGCGGGGCAAGCACAAGCCGACGTTCACCCCGCACCTGAACGCCGGGGATTTCGTGGTGATCGTCAACGCCGCACAGGTGAAGCTCACCGGGCGCAAGCTCGAGCAGAAGCGCTACTTCCGGCACACCGGGTACATGGGGCACGAGCGGTTCACCCCGCTCAAGACCCTGCTCGCGAAGCATCCCGAGCGCGTGATCGAGCGGGCCGTGTGGGGGATGCTCCCGAAGACGACGTTGTCGCGGCAACACGTGAAGCAGATGCTGAAGGTGTATGCCGGCCCGACGCATCCGCACGCGGCGCAGCAGCCCGAGCCGCTCACGCTGGCGGCAGGGGCGGCGTCATGAGCTCGGCGATCACACCGGAGCTCCGCTGGCACGCGGTCGGTCGCCGCAAGCTGGGCGTGGCACGGGTGTATCTCACGCCCGGGTCGGGAAAGTGGAACATCAACGGCCGCACGCTGGGCGACTACTTCCCGCGCGCTTCGCTGGTATCCCACATCCAGCAGCCGTTCACGGCGACGGACACGCTGGGCGCGTTCGACGTCCGCGCCATCGCGTCGGGGGGCGGGCAAACGGGCCAGGCGGGCGCGTTGCGGCTCGCCATCGCGCGGGCGCTGTGCCTCGCGGACGAGCGGCACCGCAAGAAGCTCCGGGAGCAGGGTCTGTTGACACGGGAT
>Ga0209267_1003276_pt1 | contig 10089 bp, 9 predicted proteins | sample GraSoiAngelo_137_FD_185894 | JGI IMG/M metagenome (GOLD analysis project Ga0209267, IMG submission 185894) | Grasslands soil microbial communities from the Angelo Coastal Reserve, California, USA - 14_0929_09_30cm (SPAdes) (version 2) | ecosystem: Environmental > Terrestrial > Soil > Grasslands ... | reverse complement strand
GCTCAACGCGGTGCGCGACATGGGGGGCACGACCCGGGGCCGGAAGGACGGCGTGGACGCGCTCGCGGCGACGGTCTTGTTGCAACACTATCTCGACGCGAAGCGCGGTTCAGGCATATGAGAACGCGGAACGCGGAAGTCGGAACGCGGAACAGCGGATCGAAGGTCGCGTGCCTGTTCCGAGTTCCGCGTTCCGCGTTCCGCGTTCTGCTCGTCGGCGCACTGGCGGCGTGTGGCAGATCCGATGGTCCTCGGGTAACCGTCACTGTCCCCGCGGGCGCCACTCTCGAGGCCGCCGTCGACTCGCTCGCCGCCAACCGGGTGATCGACCATCCTGGCGTGTTCCGGTGGTACGCCCGGCTGCGGGGGCTCGCCGGTTCCCTCAAGAGCGGCGTCTACCTGCTGCGCCAGGACGAGGCGTGGTCGGACGTGGTGGGAGCGCTCGAGCGCGGGCGTGGCGTGGAGCAGCGCTTTACGGTGCGGGAGGGCCTGCGGCTCGGCGAGATCGCAGACCTCGCCCAACGTGGGCTGCGGATTCCGCGCGACTCGTTCCTTGACGCCGCGCAGGATTCCGCCCTGCTGGCGCAGCTCGGGCTTCCCGAGCAGGCCGCGAGCGTCGAGGGATATCTGTTCCCGACGACGTACCTGCTGCCGCTGCATATCGGCGCACGCGAACTGGTCAAGGTGATGACGCATCAGTTCATCGAGCAGTGGAGCCCCGAGTGGCAGGCCCGCCTCGATTCGCTGCACTTCACGCGGCATCAGCTCGTCACCCTGGCGTCGATCATCGAATCGGAGGTCCGCTATGATCCGGACCGGCCGTTCATCTCGGCGGTGTATCAGAACCGGCTCAAGCGAGGCATGCGGCTCGAGGCCGATCCGACCGTGAGCTACGCCTATGGCCGGCGGTTGAAGCGCGTGTGGGAGAAGAACCTGGCCGTGCGATCTTCCTACAACACCTATTTGCACGCCGGGCTGCCGCCCGGGCCGATCTCGCAGCCGGGGCGCGCCAGCCTCGCGGCGGCGCTCTACCCCGCCGACGTACCGTTCCTGTACTTCGTCGCGCAGGCGGACGGGAAACACATCTTCTCCGCCACGTACGCGGAGCATCTGGCCGCGATCCGGCGGGTCAAGGAAATGCGGCGCGCAGCGCGCGCGCCGCATCCGCCGGCTCGCTAGCGCTCCACACGGCGCCGATCACGGCGACGCCGGCGGCGCCCACGCGCGCGAGCGCCGCGGCGTTGGCCGCGGTGATGCCGCCGATCGCGATCACCGGGGTGCCGGCCGGGGCCAGTCGGGCAAGCCGGGCGAAGCCGTCGGCCCCGAGCGGCGGGCCGGCGTCCGGTTTGTTTCCCGTGGCGAAGCACGGTCCGACACTCCAGTAATCGGGCCCCCCCTCCCAGGCCCGCACGCGCTCCGCCTCGGCGGGCGTGCCGACGGAGATGCCCAGCAGGAACGTGGGAGGCGGGGGCACGTGAGGTCGCACGCGGTCGAGCGGCAGGTCGTCCTGGCCGAGGTGGGCGCCAGCCGCCCCGGCGGCGAGCGCCACGTCGACCCGATCGTTGACGATCACGGGGATGGCGAGGGCGCCCACGAGGGAGCGCGTCAGGGCCGCGACGTCGCGCGGCGGCGCGTCCTTGAGGCGCACCTGAATCATGGTCGCCCCGCCGCGCGCAGCCTGGCGGCACTCCGCGACCACGTCGCGCCCCTTGAGGAGCGCGGCATCCGTGAGCACCATCAAGCGCAACTGATCGGCGAGGGCCATGACCAAGACTCTGCGTGGACTGCGCGGCGCCACCACGGCGGCGGCCAACACGCGCGAAGCGATCCTCAACGCGACGGCCGAGCTGTTGCGCGCGCTCCAGGACGGCAACGGCTTTCGGCCCGAGGACGTCGAGAGCGCGATCTTCACGTCGTCTCCCGACTTGACCGCCGAGTACCCGGCGCGTGCCGCACGCTTGCTCGGATGGACCGACGTCCCCCTGCTGGGAACCGCGGAAGTCGCCGTGCCGGACGGCCTGCCGCGCTGCATCCGGGTGTTGCTCCACTTCTACACGGCCAAGCCGCAGCGTGAGCTGAAACATATGTACCTGCGCGACGCCGCCAAGCTGCGCCCGGACAGGGGCGGACCGGCGGACGGGCGGACGGGCGGACGGTGACGGCGACGGCAGCGGTGCGCACGGTGATCGTGAGCGCCAAGGGCGCCGCCCGCTGGCAGGCCGGCCATCCCTGGATCTATCGCACCGACGTGTACGACGAGCCGGGCGACACGCCCGGGATCGTGGCCGTCACCGACCGCCGCGGCCGCCACCTCGGCCAGGCGCTGTACTCCCCCAAGTCGGAGATTCGCCTGCGCCTACTCACCCGAGGGCGCGAAGCGATCGACGCGGCGTGGTGGGGCGAGCGCATCGCCACGGCGGCCGCGCGGCGCGCGGAGCTCGCCGCCACGGCGTTCCGCGTGGTCCACGCCGAGGGCGACGGACTCCCATCGCTCGTGGTGGACCGCTATGGCCCGTATGTCGTCGCCCAGCTGCTCTCGGCCGGACTCGAGCAGGTCCGCGACGACGTGCTGGCCGGGATGGGCGCGGCCCTCGCGCCCGAGGGGATCCTGCTGCGCAACGACTCCGCCATTCGGCGCCACGAAGGCCTGCCCCTCGAAGTCACGCTCGCCTACGGCGAGGTGCCGAAGGTTGTGGAGGTTGTGGAGGGGGATGTGCGTTATGCCGCTGCGCCCTGGACCGGCCAGAAAACCGGCGCGTTCCTCGACCAGCGTGAGAACCGGGTGCTCGTGAGCGAACACGCCGGCCCGGGTCGCGCGCTCGACCTGTTCACCTATCACGGCTCGTTCGCGCTCCATCTGGCGCGCCGGGCCGCGGCGGTGGTGGCCGTGGACTCGAGTGCCGAGGCGCTGGCGCGAGGGCAGGAGAACGCCACTCTCAACGGACTCTCGAACATCACCTGGCGTGAGGCGAACGCGTTCGATGTGCTGCGCGAGCTCGAGCGCCGTGACGAGCGCTTCGGCACGGTGGTGCTCGATCCGCCCGCGTTCGCCAAGTCGAAGCAGAGCCTGGTCCGCGCCCTGGCGGGCTACAAGCAGATCAACCTGCGGGCGATGCGCCTGCTCGAGCCGGGCGGCGTGCTGTTCACGTGCTCCTGCTCCTACCACGTGAACCGGTCGGTCTTTCTCGACATGGTCGCCGACGCGGCCCGGGACTCGGGGACCCGGCTCCAGCTCCTCGCCGTCACGGGCGCCGGGCGCGACCACCCGGAGCTCGTCAACGTCCCGGAGACGGGGTACTTGAAGGGTGCGCTGCTGCGCGCGGTCGACTAGCTCCCCGTTGACTAAACCGCTGCCCCTTACAACCTTGCATTCTTGTCCATGCCGGCGTCCGCCCTCGTCCGCCGAGTGTTCGTCGGCCTCCTGGTCGCCAACCTGGCGGTCGTGGGGGTGAAGCTCTGGGTGGGATTCGACTCCGGATCCCTCGCCATCCTGGGCGGCGCGGTGGATTCGTGCGTGGACGCGCTGAACAACGTGCTCGCCCTGATCGTGATTCGCGTGGCAGCCAAGGAGCCCGATGAGGACCACCCCTATGGCCACGGCAAGTTCGAGACACTCGGCGCACTCGCCATCGTGGGATTCCTGTCGATCACCTGCTTCGAGCTGGTGCGGGGAGCGGTCAACCATCTCGTGAGCGGCACCCACCGGGTCGAGGTCAGCGACTGGCAGCTGACGCTGCTCGTGCTCACGCTCGGGGTGAACGTGCTGATCACCTGGTACGAGCACCGCCGCGGCACCGAGCTCGGCAGCGAGCTGCTGGTGGCCGATGCGGCACACACACGCGCCGACGTCTTCGTCACGGTCGGCGTCGTCGTGAGTGTCCTGCTCATGCGTCAGGGGTGGTGGTGGGCGGATTCGGCGGTCGCGATCGGCGTGGCGCTGGTGATCGTCCTGGTGGCGTACCGCATTCTGGCACGCACGGTCCCGGTGCTGGTGGACGAGCGCGCCATTCCCACGCGCGACATCCAGGACGCGGCACAGGCGGTTCCCGGCGTGAAGAGCGCCTACAGCATCCGGTCGCGCGGGCCCTCCGATCTGCGATACGCCGAGGTGACGGTGTGCGTCGACCGCCACGCGGATGTCGAATCGGCCCATGCGATCGCCGACCAGGTGGAGGAGCGCCTCAAGCGCGACCTGCGACTGCACGAGGTCACCGTGCACGTGGAGCCATGCTGAGCCTGTCGGGCGAGCACCAATCCCGTACGGCGCGCCGGCCGCCGCGCTCGCTCAAGCAGGAGTACCACGAGTTCCTGCTGCAGCGCATCGAGGAGTACAAGAACACTCTGACCCGCGAGGAGCTGCTCGAGATCGGGGACGAGGCGGTGCGGGAGCTGGAAGAGAGCGCGGCGGCGGGGCAGTACTTGCTCACCGAGGTGCTGCTGCTGGAGCATGTGGACCGCATCATTGTACGGCGGCTGCGGCTCCCCACGTTCCCGCGTTGGCGCCAGAAGCACCGCGCGCTACGGGCCGCACAGCGGGCCCCCACGCACTGGGGCTTGGAAGCCGACGGACCGCTGGTGAGCTCCGTGCGTCGCCTCGAGCCCGGCGACGTCGGTGTCGTGATCGGCGCGGCGGCGCTTCCCGTCGCCCTGTTCATCGCCGCCCACGACGCGGAGGTGTTCCTGCTCGACCAGGACCTGGCCGCGATCGAGGGCGCCGAGAGCCGGGCCGTCACCGAGCAGCTGGCGGGGCGCTTCCAGGCGCTCGTCGTCACGTTCGGCGGCTGGTTCCCCGACGTGTCGCCCGGCGTCGTGGTGATCGATCCCGCCGCGCTCGCGCCCGCACGCCCGCGCGACCGCAACGGGCTCCTGGCGGAGGCGCGCACCCGCCCGGGCGGCGTGCACGTGGTCTTGCCGAGCCCCACGGCCAGCGAGGTCATTCCGCTCGCCCCCGAAGCACTGCAGGCGCAATACGGCGGCTGGCAGATCGTGCGGCGCCGTCGGACCAAGGCGGGCGCCGGCTTCACGGCGACCAAGCCCGAGCGTCAGCTGGACACGGCGCTGAACGTGTCGGAGTGACCCCGCGTCCCTACCCAACCCCGTTAACACGTTCCACGACGCCAAGTTGCAAAGGATGGCGATCGGCACCGTCTTTGCCTTGGGGTCGGGCGTCCCGCAACGTGGAATGGTCATGACTAGTCTGCCCCTAGTTCTGGACGACGAGCCCATCGGCATCATCCTGCAAGCGGGGCGCCGGATCCTCCGCCCGGCGAAGATATGGGCGTATTGCTGGTTCACCGACGAGGGCGAAGCGGGCGACCACACGCACCGCCACCTCCCAGAGCATCTCGACTGAGCACACCCGGGCCGGCTCTTCAGCCGGCCCGTGCTGTTCCAAGCCTCGACGGCTGGAAGCGGGCCGCCGCGGCGGCTAATCTTACGCTGATGGCCACGCTCACGGTCAACGGCCGCCGGGTCACCGCCGGCGCCGACCAGACGATCCTCGACGCCGCCCGCGCCGCTGGGATCGTGGACATCCCCACCCTCTGCTGGTATCCCAAGCTGCCCACCGTCGGCAACTGCCGCATCTGCCTCGTCTCGGTCGAGGGGCAGGCGAAGCTGGTGCCGGCCTGCGCGACCAAGGTGACGGACGACATGGTCGTGCAGACCGAATCCCCTGCCGCGGTCGAGAGCCGCAAGGGGGTGCTGCGGCTGCTGCTCGAGCGCTATCCCGGAGACCACCTGCGGAACGGCGGGCGGGCCGCGCCCCGCAACGAATTCGAGCGCTACGTGGTGCGCTACGGTGTCGCGCCCACCCCACGCGGCGCGCGGGACCTGACGCTGCGGCACGGCGACGAGCGCCCCGGCGACCCGATGATCCGGCACGACATGAGCACCTGCATCCTGTGTACACGCTGCGTGCGCGCGTGCGAGGACATCCAGGTGGTCGGCGTGCTGGACGTGGCGCAGCGGGGTGAGCACGCCGAAATCATCGTGGGCGCGGACGGCGATCCCGACAAGGCTGGGTGCACTTGGTGTGGCGAGTGTGTCCGGGTGTGCCCCACCGGCGCGATTTTCGAGGTCATGCCGCAGGAGCGGTTCGCGCCGGAGCGGGTTCGCCGACCGGAGCGCACCGTGCGCTCGGTGTGCCCCTACTGCGGCGTCGGGTGTCAGGTGGACCTGCACGTCGCCGGCGACGAGGTCATGCGAGTCACCTCGCCCGACATCGAGCTCGACACCCCCAATCAGGGCTCGACGTGCGTGAAGGGCCGGTTCGGCTACGATTTCCCGCAACATCACGACCGCCTCACGCGACCCCTGATCCGCCGCGGCTGGATCAAGCAGGGCGGTCATTGGGTATGGCGGGGCCCGACGGGCGCGGAGCGGCGCGGCGGTCCGTGGCAGACGATCGAAGCAGAAGGCCAGAACGCGAAGCCGGCGGGACCGCCGCGCGCGGTCGGCAAGGCCGTGCGCGACCTGCCGCTGCTCGAGCGGCTGGACCTGGACCTGCGCGACCGAGTGGCCACGCCGGCGGCCTGGTACGAGCCGTTCCGCGAGGCCACCTGGGACGAGGCGCTGGAGCTCACGGCGCAGGAGCTGATGCGCATCAAGCGCGAGCGCGGCGGCGACGCCCTCGCGTGCTTCTCCTCGGCCAAGTGTACGAACGAGGAGAACTACCTCATGATGCGGATGTTCCGCGCCGCCCTCGGCACCAACAACATCGACCACTGCACGCGCCTGTGCCACTCGACCTCGGTGGCGGCGATGCAGCGGGCGCTGAACACCTCGGCGGCGTCGGGCTCGATGCGCGAGGTCGAGCACGCCGCGGACGTCATCTTCATCGCGGGCGCGAACACCACGGAGTCCCACCCCGTCTTCGGGGCGGCGATCAAGCGGGCCCACGAGCGCGGCGCGACGCTCATCGTGGCCGACCCCCGCAAGACCGAGCTCGCCGGGCGGGCCGACGTCCACCTCCAGATGCAGCCCGGCACCGACGTGGCGCTGTTCAACGCGATGCTCAACCACGTGATCGCGAGCGGGCTCGAAGCCAAAGAGTTCGTCGCGCGGCGGACGCACGCGTTCGACAAGGTGCGCGAGTCGGTGCGGGCCATGACGCCCGAGGTGGCGGCGAAGATCACCGGCGTGCCCGCTGAGCGCATCCGCGAAGCGGCCGAGCTCTACGCCCGCGGGCCGAACACGAGCACCCTGTGGGCCATGGGCCTCACCCAGCACGCCAACGGCACCGACCTGGTCACCTCGCTGTTGAACTTCATGCTCGCCTGCGGGATGATCGGTCGCTGGGGGGCGGCGATGATGCCGGTGCGCGGCCAGAACAACGTACAGGGGGCCTCGGACGTGGGGGCGATCCCGTTCGTGTACACGGATTACCGCTCCGTGAAGGACCCCCAGAACCGCGCCGAGTACGCGAGGGCCTGGGGCGTACCCGAAGAGTCCCTCTCGCTCAAGGAGGGGCTCATGGTGACGGAGATCGTGAAGGCGCAAAGCGGGGTTCGCGGCATGTACATCATGGGCGAGAACCCCATCATCTCCGATCCCGACATCGCGCACGCCGAGCAATGGTTCCGGGAGCTCGAGTTCCTGGCCGTGCACGACCTGTTCCTCACCGAGACCGCGCGCTACGCCGACGTGGTGCTCGCCGGCTCGAGCTTCGCGGAAAAGACCGGCACGTTCGTGAACACGGAGCGGCGAGTCCAGGTGGCGCACCGCGCCGTGGACCCCCCGGGCGACGCGCGCCGCGATCTCGAGATCCTGAGCGACCTGTCCAACCGCCTGGGCCTCCCGACCACCTTCCCCACCGCGGAAGCCGTCATGGCCGAGATCGCCGCGGTGACGCCGTCCTGGAGAGGGCTGACGTACCCGCGGCTCGAGGGAGCGGGTCTGCAGTATCCGGTGCCGACGGCCGGGCACGCCGGGACCGCATTCCTGTTCGACGAGCGGTTTCCGACCACCGACGGCAAAGCGACGTTCGTGCCCGTCGAGTACGCGCCTCCGGTCGAGCTGCCTGACGAGCAGTACCCGTTCGTCATGAACACCGGCCGGCAGCTGTACCACTGGCACACCGGCACCATGACCCGGCGCGCATCGGGGCTCGATCAGCGGGAGCCCACCCCTATCGTCGAGATTCACCCGGCCGACGCCGTGCAGCTGGGTCTCGAGGACGGTGATCTCGTCCGGCTCACGTCGCGCCGCAACGCGATGGTGAGCTCGTGCCGCATCTCGGAGCGCGTCGCGCGGGGGCAGGTGTTCGTCCCTTTCCATTTCCGCGAGGCGGCGGCGAACCTGCTCACCAACCCCGTGCTCGATCCCTACGCGAAGATGGCCGAGCTCAAGTGCTGCGCCGTGCGGCTGGAGGCAGTCCACGTGGCGGTAGCGGACTGACCGACGCGTAGGGGCGCAGCATGCTGCGCCCCTACTTCTAACCGGGGTAGCCCCTTTCCCGTAAATTCGGTCCATGGATTTGGGCCTCAGCGGGCGCGTGGCCTTGGTGTGCGGCAGCACCCAGGGTCTGGGTCGTGCCGTCGCGCAGATCCTGGCGCACGAGGGGGCCCGCGTGGCGGTCAACGGACGCCACGCCGACGTGGTCGCGCGCGCGGCCGATCAGCTCACGGTGGAAACCGGCCAGCGCGTCGCGCCGTTCGCGGCCGACGTGGGCGTCCCCGCCCAGGCCGAATCCCTGGTGGAACGGGTGCACCACGAGCTGGGCCGGCTCGACGTGCTGTTCTGCAACGCGAGCGGTCCCCCCGCCGCCCCATTCAGCCAGCAGAGCGCCGAGGCGTTCCAGCGCGCCGTGGAGCTCAACCTGTTCTCCGCGGTCAATCTCTGCCGCGCGGCGGTGCCGCTGATGCGCAAGCTGCGGTGGGGGCGGATCGTGTGCCTGGCGTCGGTCGCCGCCAAACAGCCGCTGCCCGGGCTGATCCTGTCGACCACGGCTCGCGCCGGCGTGTTGGGCTTCGCGAAGGCGCTGGCGGACGAGGTGGCAACCGACGGCATCACGGTCAATGTCGTAAACCCCGGTTTCATCGCGACGGAGCGCATCACCGAGCTGACGGAGACGCGCGCCCGGCGCGAGCAGCGGGCGTCCCAGGACGTGATGCGGGAGCTGATCGCCGGTATTCCGATGGCGCGCATGGGCCGCACCGAGGAGCTGGCGGCCGCGGTCGCGTTCCTCGTGTCGGAGCGCGCCAGTTATATTACCGGCGCCGCGTTGCAGGTGGACGGAGGCTTCACGCGGTCCATCTTCTGACCCATCTCATGCAAGCCGTCATCAAAGAGAAGCGCGCCCCCGGCCTGAAAGTCACGACCGTGCCCAAGCCGACGGCGGGCCCGAGCGAAGTCTTGATCGCGGTGCGGCATGCCGGCGTGTGCGGCACCGACCTGCACATCGCCGACTGGAATGCGTGGGCGGAGGGCCGCCTCCGGCCACCCCTCGTGGTGGGACACGAGTTCGCCGGCGAGATCGTCGCGGTGGGCGGCGGGGTGGCGGAGCTCCGGACCGGGCAGCTCGTGACCGCCGAAGGACACATCGTGTGCGGACACTGTCTCCAGTGCCGCACCGGCAACAGCCACATCTGCAAGAACACCCGCATCATCGGTGTGGACCGCGACGGGGCGTTCGCGGAGTACATCGCCATGCCCGCCACCAATGTGCTGCCGCTCGACGGCATTCCCACCACCGTGGGCGCCGTGATGGACCCGATGGGCAACGCATTTCACACGGTGCTGACGGCGGACATTCCGGGCAGCACCGTGTTCGTCGCGGGGTGCGGTCCCATCGGTTGTTTCGCCGTGGGCATCGCCCGAGCGGCGGGCGCGGCCAAGGTGATCGCCTCCGACGTGAACGCCAAGCGGCTGGCCCTGGCACAGCGGATGGGCGCCCACCTGACGATCGACGCCACGCGCGACGACGTGGTGCGCTCCGTGCTGGCCGAGACCGGGGGCGAGGGCGCCGACGTGGTGTGCGAGATGTCGGGCGTACCCTCGGCGCTGCACCAGGCCTTCGCAGCGGTGCGCCTGGGCGGGCGGGTGCAGCTGCTGGGCATTCCCAACGGCCAGGTCCCGGTCGACTTCGCC
>Ga0209267_1003273_pt1 | contig 10095 bp, 8 predicted proteins | sample GraSoiAngelo_137_FD_185894 | JGI IMG/M metagenome (GOLD analysis project Ga0209267, IMG submission 185894) | Grasslands soil microbial communities from the Angelo Coastal Reserve, California, USA - 14_0929_09_30cm (SPAdes) (version 2) | ecosystem: Environmental > Terrestrial > Soil > Grasslands ... | reverse complement strand
GCAGGTCCGGGGGAAGCCGGCGCCGCCGAATGGGCGCTGCGCGATGCGGCCTTGCTCATCCCGGCTGAAGATCACCCCCATGCGCTCCAGCGCATGGATGTCGTCCGGCGCCTCGCGGCACATCGCTTCAATGGCGTCCTGATCACCAAGCCACAGGCCGCCCTTGGTGGTGTCGGAGGCGTGCTTCTCCCAGGAATCGTTCTCGCCCAAGGCCGCGTTGATGCCACCCTGCGCCGCGACGGAATGGCTTCGGACTGGATGGACCTTCGAGACGATAGCCACGTCGAGGCCTGGCGCAACGGCCACGGCCGCCCGCATGCCGGCCAAGCCGGCCCCGACGATCAGAACGTCATGGATCCGTTTTAGATGCCCCATCGCGCGCGCTCCATGAATACCCTACTGGGCATCCCCTTGGCAAACCACCATGACCATGCTAACCTTCTTCCGTGACCATCCTTGCCACGCTCCTTCCCCAACTTGTTGGTCTCTCGCATCCGGGGCTATACTACACGATGTGGTAACTATGGAGGTTTGTCGTTGAATCTCTCGGCCGACCGGTTCGTCTCCCGCCACCTCGGCCCGACGGATGCCGATATCCAGGAGATGCTGGCGACGCTGGGCTTGCAGTCGCTGGACGCGCTGGTGGACGCGACCGTACCGGAAGACATCCGGATGCGCCGGCCCCTGGCGCTCGACCCGAACATGGGCGAGTTCGAGACGCTGGCGATGTTGCGCGCCCTGCACGACCGGAACCAGGTCTTTCGCTCGTACATCGGGATGGGGTACTACGACTGCATCACCCCGCCGGTGATCCAGCGCAATATCTTAGAAAATCCCGGCTGGTACACGCCATACACGCCGTACCAGGCGGAGATCGCGCAGGGGCGCCTGGAGGCGCTCCTCACCTACCAGACCATGGTCGCCGACCTGACTGGCCTGCCGCTCGCCAACGCGTCGCTGCTGGACGAGCCGACGGCGGCGGCCGAAGCGATGATGATGTGTCTCCGGATCAAGGGCGACGGAAAGAAGGGATTCTTCGTCGCGCAGGACTCTCATCCCCAGACCATCGCCGTGCTGCAGACGCGGGCCCAGCCTTTCGGGATCACCCTGCACATCGGCCCGCCCGAGGCCATCAACTTCCAGAAGCAGGGCCTCTTCGGCATCCTGCTGCAGTACCCGGCCACGCACGGCGCCGTCCGCGACTACAGCGCCCTGGTGGCGCAAGCCCACGCGGCCGGCGTGATGGCGGTGGTCGCCACCGACCTGCTCGCGCTCACACTGTTGCGCCCGCCTGGCGAGGTCGGCGCCGACATCGCCGTCGGCTCAAGCCAGCGCTTCGGCGTGCCGCTCGGGTTCGGCGGCCCGCATGCCGCGTTCCTGTCATCGAAAGACGAGTACAAGCGTCAGCTACCCGGCCGCATCGTCGGCCTGTCGCGGGACGCCCACGGAAAGCCGGCCTACCGGCTGGCCCTGCAGACCCGCGAGCAGCACATCCGACGCGACAAGGCGACGAGCAACATCTGCACAGCCCAGGTGCTGCTGGCCGTGATGGCCAGCATGTATGCGGTGTACCACGGGCCCGAGGGGCTGCGGCGGATCGCGGAGCGTGTGCACGGCTTCGCGGTGGTGCTGGCCGAGGGCCTGCGTCGGATGAGTGTCAAGGTCGGTAACGAACCCTTCTTCGACACCATCCGCGTCCGGCCGGATGAGCATTCCGGGAAGCGCGTCCTCGCGCTGGCGCAGGAGCGCCGCATCAACCTAAGGTCGTTCGAGGATGGTTCCCTCGGCATCGCGCTCGACGAGGTCACCACGGCGGCGGAGGTGCAGACGCTCTTCGAGATCTTTGGAGGAGGCCGGCCGGTGCCCTTTACCGTCGAGGACCTCGCCGCCAAGGCCGACTTTTCCTTCCCACCCGCGCTGGCGAGGACGAGCAAGTACCTCACGCACGAGGTCTTCAACCGCTATCATTCCGAGCACGAGATGCTCCGGTACATGCACCGCCTGGAGGCGCGGGACCTCTCGTTGGTCCATTCCATGATCCCGCTCGGCTCCTGCACGATGAAGCTCAACGCCACCGTGGAGATGATCCCCGTCACCTGGAAGGGCTTCAGCCGCATCCATCCCTTCGCCCCGCCCGAACAGACGCGGGGGTACCAGGACCTGTTTCAGCAGCTGGAGAGTTGGTTGGCGGAGATCACCGGCTTCTCGTCCATCTCGCTCCAGCCGAACGCCGGCTCGCAAGGCGAGTACGCCGGGCTGCTGGTCATTCGGGCCTATCACCGCCACCGGGGCGAGGGGCAGCGCGACTCCTGTCTGATCCCGGTCTCGGCCCACGGCACCAATCCGGCCAGCGCGGTCATGGCCGGGCTCAACGTGGTGCCCGTGGCCTGCGACGAGCGCGGCAACATTGATCTCGGCGATCTGGAAGCCAAGGCCCAGCAGCACCGTGAGAATCTGGCCGCGCTGATGATCACGTACCCGTCCACTCATGGCGTGTTCGAAGAGAGCGTGCGCCGCGTCTGCCGGATCGTCCACGACTACGGCGGGCAGGTTTACATGGACGGCGCCAACATGAACGCCCAGGTCGGGCTGTGCCGGCCGGGGGATATCGGCGCCGACGTGTGCCACCTCAACCTGCACAAGACCTTCTGTATCCCGCACGGGGGCGGCGGGCCCGGCATGGGGCCGATCGGCGTGGCCGCGCATCTGACGCCGTTCCTGCCGGGGCACCCAATCACGAACCTGGGCGGGAAGGACTCGATCGGGCCCATCGCTGCCGCGCCGTACGGGAGTCCGAGCATCCTGACGGTCTCGTGGATCTACATCGCGATGATGGGCAGCGACGGGCTGACCAAGGCCACGCAGGTGGCGATCCTGAACGCGAACTACATGGCCAAGCGGCTGGAGAAGCACTTCCCGATCGTGTACACCGGCAAGAACGGGCTCGTGGCGCACGAGTTCATCCTGGACCTGCGGCACTTCAAGGAGAGTGCCGGCGTCGAGGCGATGGATGTCGCGAAGCGCTTGATGGACTACGGCTTCCACGCGCCCACGGTGTCCTGGCCGGTGCCGGGAACCCTGATGATCGAGCCGACGGAGAGCGAGTCGAAGGCGGAGTTGGACCGGTTCTGCGAGGCGATGATTGCTATCCGCGGGGAGATTCAGGAGATCGTCGAGGGCCGGGTGCCGCGCGACAACAATGTGCTCAAGAACGCCCCGCACGCGGCTGAGGTCGTGACGGCCACGCAGTGGAACCGGCCGTACAGCCGCGAGCAGGCGGCCTTCCCGCTGCCGTGGGTGCGCGAGCGCAAGTTCTGGCCGGCAGTCTCGCGCATTGACGACGCCTACGGCGACCGTAACCTTGTCTGCACCTGCCCGCCGCTAGAGAGCTACTCCGCCTAAAAGGGCGGAGTGGCCTTGCCCAGTCTCCCTGAGTTATAGTAAAGTCTGGGTCTATTCAATTGGCTTACATTTTCCTGGCGGGGTGACTATGCTTCGCCGATCCCAGCTTGTGCTGGCCGTTCCCCTAGCGGCCCTGGTCGCAAGTTGGGGTTGTGCCACCAACCCGCCCCTCGTCGATCCCCAGAGACAAGACGTCGGAAATGGGGCCACACAGGCCGTCCATTCCCAGCTTGAGCAGCAACTAGCCGCCCTCACCACCGAACTCGCCGCCGAGTTCGGCACCCGTCAGGTCAACCGGGTCGCCGTGCTTCCGTTTGAGAATACAACCGGTCAGAAGACTGACTCCATGGGGACCTATCTGGCCGAAAAGATCACGCATTTGCTGTTCGCCAAGCGTCAGGCCACGGTCGTCGAACGCACATTCCTGGATAAAGTGGCGGATGAAATGGCGCGGGGCTACAACGGGCGGTTTGATGAAGGTTCGCTCAAGAATGCCGGGCGCCTTCTGAACGCCGATACTCTCATCGTGGGAAGCTATACCAGGTTAACCAACGGCGTGACTGAAGTCATGGCGAGAGCCGTCTCGATGGAAACCGGTGAGATCGTGGTGGCCAGTTCTGCAACCATCCCCTCAAATCTCATCCCGATTCTTCCCAGCGCCGAGCGCACACCTCTCCAGGCAAAAAGGGAGCGTCCCCTGTTAGAGCAACAGCGAGACGGGCGTACCGCAGAAATCCAGGGGCCCGGTACGTTTAACATTGTTCCTTCTCCGCGACCGGCCACATCCTCCGAGCTGCCGCAGTACCCAACGTATCCCACTTATCCGGCTTATCCAACTCCTCAGGTGATCGTTCCCGACCAGAGCTCTATCTACGCGCCGATCTCGCCTCCTGTCATCTATAGTCCTTCTATCATTGTCATTCCCATTCCGCGCGTCTTCCATCCAGGGTCCCACCACCACCACGGCCGGAGACGCTGATAGCTACGTGGTGGGACCAGCCGGTCCGCGCCACCCGTTCAGAGGCATTTCGGAAACTGATTTACGCCTGGGGGAGGCAGCAGGGGACTGTCTGAGCAAACCCGAGCCGGCTCAGCCTGTCCCCACTTGACTTTTGAGCGGGCATAACGCTGATTACGCGAGTGTCATAACTGCGTTGTCTGCTGCTTCCACGAAGAGATCGATGATTGGTTGGATCAGCGCACTGGCCTCCTCGTGGCTGATTCCGTTTTCTCGAAAGGCAATGGCGAGCCGGTAGGTCAGCGATTCATGCGACTCGTCTCCGTGCTTCGTATGCGCTAAAAACCACTCTGACCCTTTCGTCCCCACCGCCCGCCGAAACTCTTGAGAATCCAGGAAGTGACCGCTTGCCACCTCTGCAAAGATCTCTACGGCCGCAAACCGCAAAAACATGGCGGCAGGATCATTCCACGTATCCATTTCAGTGATGAGCTTCTGTACAAGAGGGACCGGGTACGGCTCGAGATCCTCATAGGTGAGGCCTACCGCTTCCGCTGCTTTGATCCAGAGTTCACGATGCTCCTCTTCATCTCTTTCAATGAGCGTGAGAGTCTTGTCAGCCAGAACAAGGAGTGAAAGAAGATCGTCCGCATTCCCAGGATCGGTGATTAATTTATGTTTGATGAATTTGACGCACCCACGCCTGATAGTCTTGGGGAACTCATCCACAAAAGGCCAGAAGCTGATGAAAAGTTGGCGCAGGGCAGGTATATTGCCTTCGCGGCATGCCTGAGAGGCGATTGAACTTTTAACCTTAGAAGTCACCTCCTCTTTGATGTCACAGACCCAGTCTGGTAAGGGCCTGGAATACCGATCAGTAAACGTGCCCATAGGATCCCCTTTTCGCTTTCGCAAAAAGGCGTACTGAGCGAAAGGCTCTCAGAATCAGGTTAGTGGAAAATCGTACAAGTGACTTTTACTACGCGCTAAAATAAAAGTGAATCCGGTGTTTACCGGAGGAGCAAGTAGGGTGTTTACGTGAGGGATGAGACACAAAAATGGGAGAGGCTACTCCCCTTTTCGGCCGAATCATCCCTACAGTCGTGAGCAGGCGCGCTTCCCGCGCCTTGGGTGCCCGACCGCAAGCTCTGGCCGGCGTCGGGCGCATCGACGACGCCTACGGCGACCGCATCCTCGTCTTTCGCAGACAAAAAAGATCTCAGTCCCCTCTCCTAGAACAACTCACCCTGGCTGCCCTGTTCTACTCCATGCCCGCCTTTCGACTTCGCGCGTTCGGCCAGGATGTCGGCTTGGCGGGTGGGCTCTGCGATGCGGTAGCCCTTCCCGCACGCGAGGGAGAGCTCGATCGCCTGGGCCAGGTCAATCTTGTGGCCGATCGACACGAAGACCGGCTGCACGCCGTCTTTGGTGCGCACCACCGCGCCGATCACACCACCACCGTCGTCACAGAGATCGGAGACAGACCCTCTGGCTTGCTTCGGCTCCTTGTAGGTCCCGAACAAGAGCGACTTCGCACAGCCGATCGTCGGCCGATCCAGGATCACACCGATGTGACAGGCAATCCCCGCTGCCCGCGGATGCGCCAGGCCCTGGCCGTCTATGAAAATCAGATCCGGATCATGTTTGAGCTTGCCGAAGGCCTGGACCAGCGCGGGCGTTTCGCGGAACGACAAGAGGCCGGGAATGTACGGGAAGGTCACCTTCTCTTTGTGAACGACGGTCTCTAGAACGTCCAGTTTCGGGAACGAGAGCACGACGACGCAGGCGTGCGCGATATCCTCGACGAAGGCCACATCCGCGCCGGCGATCAGATTGGGCGTTCCCACCTTACCGTGCGGGATCACCTTGGCGCGAAGCTGCTGCTGGATCTGGATCGCTTCCTTGGGCGTGACATCCCAGGAGTGGAAATGCTGGACCTGCACCGGTCAGGGTCCTTTGATTACTTGAAGAGTCTTTTGAGGCCTTCTACGGCCTTTCCCGCCTCGCTGCCGAGGCCCTTGGCCGCTTCCTCGGCGGCCTCCCCCAGGAGTTTGCCGGAGCCTGCGACCGACTGCACAACCGACTTGTTAATCGCCATCAACACTTCCGCAGCGGCCTGCTGCACCATCACCCCGCCTGATTCCTTCCCAATGTCCCGAAGATAGAGGTCCGGAAGACGGACCGTGAGAGCTTTCCCCTTGAGCACGGAGGCGCTCAAATTGACCTGACCGTTCTTCACGATGAAATGATTGATTTGGACTTTTTTCTGAGTTGGATCCTTTTTCTGCGATTTCGACTCACCGGCTTCTTTTGTTCCCACAGACTTGCCGAACGCCGCCACGTGCTCCTGGATCTTGCTGATGTTGCTACCGGACGGGCCACTCTCATACGTGATCTCGGGGCCGTCAATCAAGATTTCCTCGATGATGAGCTTGTCCGACAGGGCGGTCTTCAGATCCATTTTGACCTTGGCATCGGCGAGCTTGAACGCGCGCTCGGCCTGGAAACCCGGAGGGTTGCCGACCACCAGCCCTTTGAGCCGACCTTGTCCGGAAAAGGGGGAAAGGTCCACGGCATCGACTTTAACGGTGGTCCCGGTGATTCTCGGCCCCACGGCCTCGACTCCCGCTTTGATCATCGAATTAAAGTAAACACCGATCATTGTCAGGGCCACGATGATGAGGAGAACGACGATAACGCCGACCTTCAGAAGAGTCTTCATGGTCGCTCCTCCTCTCCGATATTCTCGCCGAGGACCATTAGATAAGCGCACTGCAAGCCCACGATCGTCTTGGCGTCCTTGATGACACCCTCCCGGATCATGGCGATGGTCCGCTCCAGCGGGAACTCCGCGAGCGCCAGGATCTCATCGTCCCCCAGATTCTGCTTGCCCTTCTGAAGCTGCGTCGCCTTGTAGATGTGGATCACCTCGTCGGTGAAGCCCGGGGTCGTGTAAGCGCTCACAACATGATCGAGTTGCCCCGCTTTATAGCCGATCTCCTCCTCCAGTTCTCGTTGGGCGCACACGCGCGGGTCCTCGCCGGGATGCAGCTTGCCGGCCGGAATCTCGTAGATGTACCCGCCGACCGCGTGCCGGTACTGCCGGATCAGGAGCACGGTCCGCTCGTCCTTCAGCGGCACGACCGCCGCCGCGCCGGGATGGTGGATGACTTCCAGTTCGACCGTGGTGCCGTTGGGAAGCGTCACCGTCTCGAGGTTGAAATTAATGATGCGGCCCTTGTAGATATTCTTGGTCATCATTGCCTCTTGTAGAACGGCAACTTCACCACGACGGCCGGATGCAGGCGCCCGCGGATGTCGACCTCGAACTGCGTACCGGGCGTGCTGAATTTCGTCGGCACGTAGCCCAGGCCGATGCCCTTTTGCAGGAGCGGCGAGAGATTACCGCTCGTCACGACACCGATCTCCTGGCCATCGGCGACGATCTTCATGCCGTGGCGCGGGACACCCTTCTGCAGCAGTTCGAACGCGATCAGTTGCTTCGCCGGTCCTTTTTCTTTCTGCTCGAGCAGGGGCGCGCGGCCGATAAAGTCGCCCTTCGTGAAGTCAACGGCGAAGGCCGCGCCCGCCTCGAGCGGGGTGGTCTGTTCGTCAATGTCGTTGCCATACAGCAAATAGCCGACCTCCAAGCGCAGGAGGTCGCGCGCCCCCAGCCCGCAGGGCTTGATGCCGGCAGACCCGCCGGCCTTCATGAGTGCTTCCCAGACCGCCACTGCCTTGTGAGACGGGACGTAGAGCTCGTAGCCGACCTCTCCGGTGTAGCCGGTTCGTGACACGACCCCGTGCACGCTGCACACGTCCGTTTCCACGCATTGCCGGGGCTTAAGCGTATCGGCTGCACGGGGCACGACCGCGCGCAAGACTCCCGGCGAGCGCGGCCCCTGCAACGCGATCTGGGCCAGCTCGTCGCTCTCGTCGTCGAGGCGCACGTCCCCCTGCGGCGCCTTCTGGAACAGCCAAGAGACGATCTTGTCGCGGTTCGAGGCGTTGACGCACAGGAGGAACCGCGCGTCTCCCAGCCGGTACACGAAGATGTCGTCCTTGATCCCGCCGGCGGGGTTGGACACCATCGAGTAGTGGGCGTCGCCCACGGCCAGCTTGGCGACGTTGTTGGTCGTGACCTGCTGGAGAAAGGCCAGCGAGTCCCGGCCCGCAACCGTCACCCGGCCCATGTGACTCACGTCGAACAGCCCGACGGCCGTCCGGACGGCTTGGTACTCCTCGAGCACGCCGCCATACTGGATCGGCATCTCCCAGCCGGCGAAGTCCACCAGCTTGCCGCCCGATTGCTGATGCTGCGTGAAGAGGGGGGTTCTCTGCATGATGTGGATCTCCCCTCACCCTCCCCTCTCCCCTCAGGGGAGAGGGCTAGGGAGAGGGGCTCACTCTAGCAGAGCCGCCACGGCGATGGAAAGCCCGAAGCTTGAACTCCCGAGTGAGGCTCGGCTATGGTGGGCACGCCATGCCTATGACCTATCGCGAGCTGCTGCGGCTGGCCAACGCCTTCAGCGAGTCGCAGACCCTACTGGCAGCGAACGACCTGGACATCTTCACGGCCATCGGCTCGGCCGGGCGCACCGCTGATACTGTGGCCCGGCGCTGCAAGGCCGACCCGGAGGGCATGTTCCTGCTCCTGAACGCCCTGGTCGGGCTGGAGCTGTTGACGCTCCGAAAGGGACGCTACTACAACACGCCGCTGGGTCGCCGCCACCTGGATCGTCGCAGTCCAGAGGCGATCTCCAACCTCCTCTGGCTCCTCGGGCATCACTGGCAGGACTGGACGGACATCCCCAAGGCGATCCGGCACGGCCGCCCAGGCTGGGCTCCCCTCACCAAGACCCCGGAGTTTCGCAGGCGGTTCTCGCTCGCGATGCACGAGCGAAGCTTCATACTCGCCGAACCCACCGTGGCCACGCTCCGCCTCTCACCGAAGGCCAGACGATTCCTCGACCTGGGCGGCGGGCCTGGCTCCTACGCGATCGCCCTGGCGAAACGTTACCCTCGGCTGGAAGGCGTCGTCTTGGACCAGACCGTCACGGTGACGCGCGAGTTGATCCGGACGCACCACCTGCAGCACCGGCTTATCGCCCGGCAAGGCTCCCTCTTCACGGCTGACCTCGGATCCGACTACGACGCCGTCCTTGTGTCGAACGTGATCCACGCCTTCAACGAGAAGGAGAACCGCACCTTGCTGAATCAGGTACGGGACGCGCTCCGCCCGGGCGGGAAGGCCTTCATCGTGGAGTTTTTCCTGGACGACAGCCTGACCAAGCCGGCCAAGGCCTCCGTCTTCTCCGTGATGATGTACAAGTTCACCGCAACAGGGCGGTGCTATAGCTGGCGTGAGGTGGAAGGCTGGCTCAAGGAACTGGGGTTCAGGGGCTTCAAGCGCCACAGGGTCACGCCCGAGATCGGCGCGCTCGAAGCGACCAAGCTGTAAGTCCTAGGGCCGGTGAATTTTTGCGGGTGGCGCCGCATGGGACCCGGGCGGAGCGGAAGAACCTACAGCCGAGTCCGCGGGGCTGCGACGGCGAAAGGTTCTGAGCACGTCTGGGTAATGCGGCGACAGGACCCGCAAGAATTCACACCGGCATCTGCATCTCCGCGAGGGACCGGAACTTCCCGACCGACCGGTGCCGCAGCAGCATCCAGCCCAGATCATTGAACTGCTGGTAGATCGGCCGGAACTCGTTTAGCAACTGATCGTTGGGCAG
>Ga0209267_1003264_pt1 | contig 10103 bp, 7 predicted proteins | sample GraSoiAngelo_137_FD_185894 | JGI IMG/M metagenome (GOLD analysis project Ga0209267, IMG submission 185894) | Grasslands soil microbial communities from the Angelo Coastal Reserve, California, USA - 14_0929_09_30cm (SPAdes) (version 2) | ecosystem: Environmental > Terrestrial > Soil > Grasslands ... | reverse complement strand
ATGGGCGGATTGCTGGTCCTGATACTGCCGATTTGCGCAGTCTATCTTTGGAGCAACCACTATGATCGCAGCTTGCTCGGCGAGGCTTTACCCTGGTTGATGTTGGCAATGGTAGCAGTGAGCGCCGCGCTCTTGACCATGATCGGACGATTAGATTTTGGACCTAGCCAGGCAAGAGCTTCTCGCTACGTAACATTTGCAGTAATGTTGCCAATTGCTCTGCTCGCTCTCGTGCCAGTGGTTCGGTCACACTGGACGCGTTCATTCTCCGCGCCAGGCCAACGAATGACCAAGGCCGTGTCTGTCCTTTCTCCCGCTTATCCGTTTATCCTCATGGCTTGTCCAAGCTTTCTCGCGGATCTGCCGGTCTGGCCGGTGATTCGGCAAGCGCGCCTTTATGGCAAGGCACTTGTTTCCTTTATCAATTTCGTGCCTGAAAGAGAAGAACTTGGCCAGGCGCGTATTTCCCTATGATAGCAGAGTAAAAACGGCCGCCAACGCCATCGGCCGGGCGCGACACTGCCCCGGTGGTTGAGAGTCACATCCTGGTAGGTCGGCACCCCAATTAATGCCCGCAGGTTGAGCTTTGTCTCGTCGCTTGACCGGCAGTTGGATTTGCAATCCTAGGGTGAGTTAGTTCGATCACACCTTCCACGGGTGCCTTCGCCGGCGCGCCAACGATCGTGAAAACGATGCCGAAGGTCGTGTCGACGGTGGCGTTGATGACGTTGGCTCGTCTAATCAGCTCGATCTCGCCCGCGGTGGGTTGCGGCTTTTCCTCCGAGCCTGCTATCCTCTTTTCAAAGCGATCATTCGGTCTCAGATACACCCCGTACTCGATTAGTTCGCACCCGTGACAGTCGGTTTCCCTCCGGCGCAGACTAGTTGACACGAAAGAGCGTACAGTGTGACCAAACCAATCGCACAGCTCACGGTGACAAGGCGTTTCGATTTCACAACCTGACGGGGAAAGCTGACGGGGTCGTGTCTCAAATATTTCCCATCTGCTGTTAACACCGCGTAAAATCGCGTGCCGATGGGTCAAATCGGAAATCATCAGCCGTTTTAACGATGTAACCTGTTTAACTGTTTAACTGTTTAACTGTTTAACGAATCACGATAACGATCGCGCGGCATCGATGACATGCTGCGCGTCGATGCCAAATTCCTTCATCACTTCCGCGCCCGGCGCGCTGAGACCAAAACGGTGCAAGCCGATTACTTTTCCATCGAGACCGACATATTGATACCAAATCTCCGGTACGCCGGCCTCGATTGCGACACGTTTGCGACACTTCTTGGGCAAAACTTTTTCGCGATATTCTTCCGATTCGCGATTGAACCGTTCCATGCATGGCATCGAAACGACGCGCGTGCCCGTGCCCAGTTCTTTGGCGGCGGCGAGCGCGTGCTGCAACTCGCTTCCACACGACAAAATGATCAGGTCCACCGGCGCGCTCTCCTCTTTCGCGACGTAACCACCGCGTCGCACCCCTTCACGTCGTAATTTCACATCGATCTCGTTGAGCATCGGCACGTTTTGCCGGGTCAGCGACAGCAAGGTCGGGCCATCGATTCGCTCGCAGGCGGCGACAAACGCGCCCGCTGTTTCCTCGGGATCGGCCGGCCGGATGACGTCGAGATGTCGGATTAAACGCAGCGCACTCACGGTTTCGACCGGTTGGTGAGTCGGACCGTCTTCTCCTACGCCGATCGAATCGTGCGTGAAAATGTAAATGTTCGGCAATCGCGCCAGCGCCGCGAGCCGAATCGAAGGCCGGGCGTAATCGGAAAAAACAAGGAAGGTCGCGCCCGAGGCCCGGAAAATTCCATGATAGGAAACGCCGTTCAGGATTGCGCACATCCCATGCTCACGAATACCAAAACGGATGTTGCGGCCGCTCGGATTGTCACGGGTGAAATCGCCGCTCTCCTTGATGTAATTCATGGTTGAGCCGTAGAGATCGGCACTGCCACTGATTAAATTCGGCATCGCTTTCGCGATCGGCTGAAGCACTTCGCCGCCCGCCTTGCGTGTCGCCAGTTTTGCATCCGCGGGAAATGCTGGAATTTTCTCGAGCAGATCCTGCGGAACTTTCTTATCGATGGCGTTGTCCAGGGCGCGCGCTTTCTCCGGATTTTTTTCGCGCCAGCCTTTCCAGGTCTTTTCCCACTGGGCGAAATCGACGAGCAGTTTCTTTCTGTGTTCGGCGAAATATTCGCGCGTCTCCTTTGAAACAAAGTAATGCTCCTCCGGAAGGCCGAGATTTTTCCGCGCGGCATCGACAAATTTTGCGCCCGCTTCGCCATGGGCTTTCGCCGTTCCCTCAATCTCCGGAATCCCTTTCCCTGCGACGGTGTGAATGATGAGGAACTGCGGTTTCCCGTTCTTGCGCTCTTTCGCGATGTTACAGGCATCGAGGAATTCCTGCATGTCGTCGACCTGGATTTCCTGCGTATCGAATCCGTAGGCCTCATAACGTTTTCGCGTGTCTTCACTCTGCGTTTGCTTGGCCATGGCATCGAGCGTGATGGCGTTCGAATCGTAAATCAGAATCAGATTATCGAGACCGAAATGGGCCGCGAACGCGCTTGCTTCAGAGGACACGCCTTCCTGGAGACAACCATCACCCGCCAAACAAAAAACATGCTGATCGAAAATGCGATGGTCGCTGGTGTTGAAATGCGCGGCCGCCATTTTTGCCGCCATTGCCACACCAACCGCGTTGCCAACGCCTTGCCCCAGCGGGCCAGTCGTACACTCGACTCCCGGCGTTTCAAAAAATTCTGGATGTCCCGGCGTTTTCGAATGCAGTTGACGAAAATTTTTGATGTCCTCGATCGAAACGTCGTACCCGCTCAGGTGCAGCCAGGCATACAGAAACATGCTGCCGTGTCCGGCGGAAAGAATGAAATAGTCGCGATTGATCCAGCGGGGTTGATCTGGATTGTGTCTGAGCAAATACCCGTAGAGTACCGCTCCGATCTCGGCGCATCCGAGGGGGAGGCCGAGATGGCCTGATTGCGACGCCTGCACCGCATCCATTGCCAGGCCGCGCGCTTCCGTAGCCGCGCGCGAGAGAGCCTCGAAATTCATTTGCATAGCGTCCTATAATCGCAGCGCGCCCGCCGACAAAACGTTTTTGCCATCTTGCATTCGTGACCAAATCGCCGGTCATTGCCGGAGGTGAATCGGTCCGCATTGCTTCACATCGTCGAGCGTCTCGAGGGGTTGCTCGGAAAACTGCCGGCGGCGATCCAAAAACCGGTGTTGCACGAGTTAACGCCGTTGAAGGAACTTTTTTTGCAGCAACGCCCGCCGCGTCTCCTCCTCGCCGGAGCGGGGCGCTGGCCCATGCCGCAAGTTGTGAATCTTCTTTTTAACGGCGTCGCGGTCGAAGATTCCAGCCAGGTCGTGTTCGAGATTTTTCATTGGCAAGACATTGAGATCAAAGATCGAGGCGCCATTTCCGTCCTCGATGCCCGTGGCTCCGATGATGAAGCAGAAAAAACCATTCGCCGAGAACTCGAGCGCGCATCAGCAGACGCGATCATCATTTTGAGCGATGCCTCCGAAGGCCGCAGCAAGGTAAAACGAAGCGCGGAAAATGGCAGCGAGTGCGTGCATTGGAACGATGCAGTGCACAAAGACGCCGGCATTGTGGCGATCCATCTCGAGCCGACTCCAACCGCGGGCCACAATGGGGAACCAGTCAGGATGGATTGGTCGGAAAAAATCCAGCCGCAATTGCACGGTCGCGTCTGGGGCGGTTTCGAGTTTTCCGGCGGATCAGGACACGCCTTGGCCGACCGGGCAGCATCGCATCAATTCGTCTCGGTTCTTGCAAAAAAGTTACCGAACGAGTGCCGAGTCGAAATTGTGCGCATTTCCGGCGACCGCGAAGCCCGACGCCAGATCGCAAACATTCTCATCAAATCGACCAGCGCGATCTGCACCGCAGTCGGCGCGCAGCCGATTCCGCTGGCGGACCTGCCCGTCCTCACCACCCTGCAGTTAGTGATGGTCTCCGGGATCATGTACCTGAGCGGACGCGAGCGGAGCCTGCGCGCGGCCACAGAATTTGTGGGCGCGCTCGGGGCCAACGTCGGGGCCGGTATGCTACTGCGCGAGGGCGCTCGCGCACTCCTGAAATTCTTTCCGGGCTGGGGAAATGTCGTCTGTGGAATGGTGGCAGGCGCAGGCACCTACGCTATCGGACACGCAGCATCCGCTTATTTCCTGGAGGGAGTGACGCTAGGCGAAGCGCGTCGCACCTATTTGAGAGGACGAAAACGCCGGAAGTCAGCGATGCTGCAGCTCAAATGACGATTCGGGGAGCGCGAGCAGCTTCTCATAAATATGCGGCGCTTGCTTCAGGCAATGGAGGGCGGAGCTCCTGCGACGCTCATGACCACGGGGGCTCGCAGGACTCGCCCCTCCATCCATTTATGAGACTGGGGAGTAGTTTCCGAGGCGGTGAATAACTTGTGTACAAACCCGCGATCCTCTCCACATTTTATTCACAGCTTTTTGTGAACAGCGGGCGTGTTTCCCTGCCTTTCCGGCTGATCAGCGGATGAATCTTTCGCAGATTCGCGCAGCGCTCGAAAGCGCCGGGGTGCGACCGGCAAAAAAACTGGGACAGAATTTCCTGCACGATCAAAACCTGGCGCGTTGGATTGTCGAGCAGGCCGAGATTGGTCCGGACAATTTTGTTCTGGAAATTGGGCCGGGGCTCGGCGCGCTCACCAGCGAGATCCTAAAGCGCGGCGCGCGTCTGCTGGCGTTGGAGAAAGATGCGCGGCTGGCCAATTTTTTGTGCGAAAAATTTCGCGACTCGCGATTCGAACTTCGCCATTGCGATGCGCTTCATTTCGACACGCGAATTCTTTTCGCGGAGCGCAACGTGAAAGTGATCGGAAACCTTCCCTATTACATTGCGAGCCAACTGCTCCTGCGCTTTGTGAATTTTCCAAGTTATATTTCGTTGGCATTGTTCATGTTACAAGATGAGATGGCGCGACGCTTCTCGGCGAAACCAGGAAGCGCCGACTACGGCGCGCTCACGTTGCGGCTGCAACTTCATCATCACGTTGAGTATTTGCGAAAGATTCCGCGCACAGTTTTTATTCCGCAACCCGAAGTCGCTTCCGCAATTGTTCGCTTCACCCCGCGCGACGAAAAACGGATCGGAATTTTCGATCACGAAGCGTTTCGCGAGATCGTGAAAAACGGATTCTCGCAGCGGCGAAAGCAATTGCGGAAACTACTCGCCGGTCAAATTGACAATTGGGAAAGCATTTCAAAAAAAATTGCGGCCCCCCCGACGGCGCGGGCCGAAGAGCTTTCGCTTGAGCAATGGATCGCACTGGCCAACCTCATCGCTCCACGCGATGAAAAAATTGCGTCGCGGGCATCAGTTGAGCGCTTTCCGGTAGTGGACGAAAACGATCGGCAAATTAGCACCGCCAGTCGCTTGGAAGTCCATGAGAATAACTTTCGTCATCGCGCCGTTCACATCCTCATTTTCAATCATGCCGGGGAGATACTTTTGCAAAAGCGTTCTCCCTGGAAAGACCAGCATCCCCTTCTCTGGGATTCAAGCGCAGCGGGTCACGTGGAAGCTAACGAAGACTATGAGGAGGCCGCCAGACGCGAACTCATGGAAGAACTTGGAGCAACCGCGAGGCTGGATCGCATTGCTAAGCTGCCGGCGTCGGAAAAAACCGGTCAGGAATTCATCATGGTTTATCGCGGAGGATGCGACGGGCCATTTGCCTTTCCATGGGAAGAAATCAGCGCAGTCGAGTTTTTTCTGACCGAAATCGTGGAGAGATGGGCGGCAAATAAGCCCGAGGATTTTGCACCCGGATTTCTCGAATGCTGGCGTTCATTCAACGCCATTTCGTCTTAGCAGCCGGTTCGTTGTAGCTGCCGCTGTCTCAGCGGCAGAAGTTAGAAACTTTGCAGCCGGCGACGGCAGGAGCTGCAGCCTGGCACACACCACTGCTCGAAAATCATTTCAGTCCGACCAATTCGGGCGGAGGTAAGTTCCAGCTTTTCCATCTCGCCGAATAATCCGCATTCGTGAGCAACGCGTAGCAAGGACGCTTGGGGGCCCGCAACCACGCGACTAGCCGAACCAGGTCCGGTTCCGCCATTGTCGTGCATCCAGTCGTCGGCCGATTTACCCCGCGGCGAATGTGAAAGAAGATAGCACTGCCATCACCGGGCATCGGCGGGTCGGAATTATGTCTAATTTCGACCAGCCAGCGATAGGCGAAATCGCCGCCCCGCATTTTTTCGTGGCTATAATTGTCGGGCGGATTACGCGGATCAATCACTACATGCTGGTTATAATTGGGCGAACGCGGATCGTCGCTCCAGACATCGGCTTCGCTCACCTGGTGAAATGGATAATTCGCTCCCGGCGGTAACGCGGCATCGTAGGTAAAGACCTCGCCAATGCGAAAAATGCCGGCGGGCGCCCGACCATCGCGCTCGTGTTTTCGCAAGCCCGGCTCGTCCTGGCCAGCGATCCCACTCCCCCAGGCGAGACCGTTTTTTCCAAACAACACCGGCACCAGCCCTGCCTGCGCTCGCCACTTGCCTCCGGCCTTTTCCAGCAGATACAAACGGCCATGCACGGAATTCCAGTCCGGCGCGAGAGCGACGATGAGTTGTGCGCAATCATCCGGGAGCGCGGCGGCATGGGCGTTGCTCGCAACAAACGATGCCATCAGCGAGATGAGGAATCCTCCGTAATTCACGCTTAACCTAGACGCTGATCAGGCCAAAACTGCAACGCGTTTCCTCAATGAAACAACGAATGATCATCTGCGGTATACTCGTAGGCCTGATTTTAGCCGCACACGCTCCAGCGTTGCGAGCGACCTTCGTTTGGGACGATACCGCGCTGGTCCTGCGCGATCCGCTCATCCGCAGCTGGCGATTGATTCCAGAAGGCTTTCAACATTTTCTGTTTGTTGATGCGACTCCCTCGAATTTTTATCGCCCGGTTCAGCGGCTGACCTACACGCTGGAGTATTGGGCGTTCGCCTTTCGTCCCGCGCCTTATCATTTGACCAATATCTTGCTCCATGCCGCCACCGCGATCGCGTTGTTTATTTTCGCCCTCGCGTTCTTCAGGCTCTATCACGTTGATGAACGAAAAAGCCTCGGTGTTGCGGCCATTGCCTCGCTGGCGTGGGCGCTGTATCCGCTCCACTCCGGAGTCGTCGATTATGTATCTGGACGCGCGGATTCGCTCGCAGCACTTTTTGGTTTCGCGGCATTATATTTTACCGTTCGGGCGCTTGGCCAAGAAACGGCTTGGAAGTTTTACGCTATCACCGGATTTGCGCTTCTTGCCAGCGCGCTCAGCAAAGAGACCGGCCTTGTTTTTTCCGCGTTGGCGATCGCTTTGATCCTTTTAACGAAGAACTGGAAGGGGATTGTGGCGTCGGGATTGACGATCGCCTTTGTGCTCACCATCTATGTGACCCTGCGCAGTCAGGTGCCGCCGGTGAATGTGCCGCAGCTTTCACCGCCGGCGCCCGCACTAGTCCGTCCAATTATCGCGGCTCGCGCGTTGGCGGAATACGCCGGTCTTTTATTAGCCCCGGTAAATTTGCACATGGATCGTGATGTGGAGAATCATCCCTGGGGATTTAATCCTGTTAGTCTGACGGCCGGCGCCTGGCGTGAATTAGAAACGCTGGCAGGTCTTATAGTCTTCGGCGTGCTCCTGTGGTGGGCGCGCCGCGCACACAAACATGAGCCGGCAATCTTCGCGCTTCTTCTCTGCGCCGGGGTTTCGTATTTGCCCGTATGTGGTCTTTTTTCCTTGAACGCAAACATTGCCGAACACTGGATCTACGTCCCGTTAGCCTTTATTCTTCTCGCCGTTTCGCTGCAAGTCGCGCTAATTGTCCACCGTCGGACCATCTTTTTCTCGGTCATCGCGCTTGCGAGCGTCTGGTTCGGTTTTCTTGCGGTGCGAACATTTTACCGCGCGCAAGATTGGCAGGACGCGCGAACATTCTTCGGGCGCACCATTGCCGTCGGGGGCGATTCCACTCGAATGTTGATTAACCTCGGCGGGCTCGAGTTATCGGAAGGCCATCTCGAACAGGCTGACATGCTCTTGCAGCGGGCGCTCGCGAAAAATCCTGAGCAACCGTTTGTTTTGCTCAATCTTGCCGCCGTCGCCTTGAAACGAAATGATCTGTCCACCGCGCGAAGTTTTCTCGAACGCGCGCAGAAAAATCCGGTGAGTCTGGCGCAAGCGGAAGAGATGCTGGCGTTGGTAGAACAAAAAGAAGAGGGCCGGATCAATCTGTTGCGCCTGCGCATGGCTTCACGAACAGATCCGCCATCGTGGTCGATCATGCGGCGTTACCTCGCTGCCCTGGCCGTCACCGGCCAGACGGAAGAAGCGGTAGCAAGATTGCGGGCCGTGCTCGCAACGGAGTGGTATCGCGCGGAAAGTTGGCAATTGCTCAGTGAATATCTAACGCGTCTCGGACAGACCGATGAAGCCAATAGAGCGTTGGCGCAAGCGCAAGCCTTTGACGTCCATTTAACTGGTCACTGATAAGGACAGTCTTCGGTTTGAAGTCTTCTCCTAATCTTATTCGTATTCTTATTCTTAATCCCTCTCCGCAACCCAGAAAGAATAAGATTAGGATTACGAATAGGAACAGGAGCAATTAGCCTCTAGCTCATTACGACCGCCAGACAAGGGACAGGCGATACAAATGGAGGGCACTGAATAATTGCAGTCGCCCCATCGTCTTTCCATTAAATATTATGAAAACATCTACATTACTGGTGGCAACGTTGCTGGGTTTGGCGATTGCCTCCACGCAAGCACAAACCCAGAGCTCGACTACTACGAGCTATGTCCAGACGAGCAAAATCGTCGGCGTGAAAGTTAAGGACTCAAGCGGCCAGGAAGTTGGCGTGGTGAAGGACGTCGTCCTCGATCGCAACACCGGCTGTATGGCTTACACGGTCTTGTCCACCGGCGGAACCGGCACACGTATTAGTGGCGGTGCGAAAACTGTAGCGGTGCCGTGGACGGTTTACACAACCACATCGGATCCGAGTGTAATGACCGTGCGAGTCGAGCGCGATCGAGTCTACAATGCTCCGGCGTTCGATTATGCGCGGATCGACGAGTATTCCAACAGCGGTTGGATCAACAACGTTTATTCCTACTATGGCGTAGCGCCGGGAGTAGGAGCGGCAGTTGGCGTAAGCGGTACTACGACCACCGGCACATACGGGACGCAGAGAACACAAGCCGGCGTATCCGGCCAGGCAAACGCAGCCGCTTCGCCAGGCGTCGCGGCGTCGCCCGCTGCAACAGCAATGGCTTCGCCGAGCGCTTCGGTAGCAACTTCTCCGGCTGCATCGCCGAGAGCGACCACTTCACCGGGCGCGAAAGCATCACCTGGAACGAGCGCGTCTCATCGAGCGAGCGCAACTCCGTCTTCGGAGGCAGAATCGACCGGAGAGCGCAGGACCCATCGGCACGGCGAAAGTAGCGCGACGGTCTCTCCAGGCACCAGCAGCTCGGGCGAAACCACGACCGAACGCACTACTGGCAAACACCGCAAAACTACCAGCGAGGAAGGAACCAGCGAGACTGGCAGCTCGAAAAAGAGCGAAACGAATAAGTCTAAATCGGAATCATCCGAAGAAGCGCCCGCCGCCGAACCAAGCGCTACCCCGTAAAGTCGCCTAACCGGACTTGGGAAAACGCGGGGGATAGATATGTTCCCGCGTTTTCTTTAATCTCGGATCGAGCTTTTAACCTTTGATGTTTAAGCTTTTCTCCTAATCCTATTCGTATTCTTACTCCTAATCTCTCCACAACCCATAGGAGTAAGAATAGGATTGCGATTAGGAATAAGCGGGGTTCCTAGCCGGCCCGTGATTATCAGTTTCTTCGATCGCATCGGTATCCGCTGGCAGATATTTTGCGCCCCAAAACCAAAGGGCTCCGGCTACGATCATCAATAACGCAACGCCCCACAGCGCGGCGTTCATGTTCCAACGATCACGCACCACTCCAATTAGCGGCGGGGAGGTCGCA
>Ga0209267_1003263_pt1 | contig 10110 bp, 13 predicted proteins | sample GraSoiAngelo_137_FD_185894 | JGI IMG/M metagenome (GOLD analysis project Ga0209267, IMG submission 185894) | Grasslands soil microbial communities from the Angelo Coastal Reserve, California, USA - 14_0929_09_30cm (SPAdes) (version 2) | ecosystem: Environmental > Terrestrial > Soil > Grasslands ... | reverse complement strand
ATCGACCTGCACCGTTCGCTGGAGATGATCCAGGTGAACATCGTCTCGCTCCTCACTCTCACGCGCGCCTTCCTCCAGGAGATGATCGCGCGCAAGAGCGGGCGGATCCTCAACGTCGGCTCCACCGCCGGGTTCCAGCCCGGGCCGTTCATGGCCGCCTACTACGCCAGCAAGGCCTTCGTGAATTCGTTCACCGAAGCGCTCTGGTACGAGCTACGCGGCACCGGCGTCACCGCCACCGTGAGCTGCCCGGGCGCGACCGCGACGGAGTTCGCGGCGGTCGCGGGCAACGAGCGCTCCCGCTTGTTCCGCATGGGCGCTGCTTCGCCGCAGGAGGTGGCGAAAGAAGGCTACCGGGCGATGATGGCGGGAAGGCCCATGGTCGTGCACGGATTGAAGAACAAGCTCGCCGTGCAGGCGCTTCGCGTCAGCCCGCGCGCTGCCGTCCGTGTGATCGCTGCCTCACTGAATCCTGCGCCGGCGCGCGCTCGGCACTGAGCCTCCTAGAACGCCGACCGTTCCAGCAAGAGCAGCCACACGTTGGAGAGGAAGTGGGCGATCGACGCGCCCACGATGGTCCCGGTCCGGTTGCGCAGCCAGGCAAAGAGCAGCGCGGGAAAGAAGACCGCCAGCCTCCACGGCGCCGGAGTGAGCAGGTGCCCGACCGCGAAGAGCGCCGCAGCGGTGAGGGCGCTGCGCACCGGACCCCAGCGTTCTTCGAAGCGCACTGTCATGTAGCCGCGGTAGAAGAACTCCTCCGCAAACGCCACCGCCGCGTTCCCTGCGATCTGGCCGGCGAGCTCCCAGGAGAAAGCGAGATCGAGATGGAATCCGCGAAAGCGTGCATACGGCGCGATCCAATGCTGCGTTTGCGGCGGGAGGTGCGAGAACCACCTGGCGAAGAGCACGAAGCCGGCGCCGAACAACGGCAACACCACGGCGCTAGCGCCGAGGGACCAGGCCAGATCCCGCGGGAGCTGATCGAATCGCCACCCGGCGTCATCGGCCTCCTGTCCGCGCCGCTCGAGCATCCGCAGCGGCACATAGAGAAAGGCCGCCACGGCCACGGCGCCGACGAGGCCATGGACGAGCGCCAGCGACTGGCCGATCAACTCGAGGACCCCGAGCGCGCCGATGATCGCGGCCCAGACGACAAACGCCTCACGCACCGGCTGGCGCGCCCCGTTCAGCGCGCCACCGGCAGCCCGAGCGCCTTCCACTGATCGATTCCACCCCGCAGGCTGACGGCGTTGCGCCCCATCTGGCGCAGCCATGCGGCCGCGTTGAAGGAGCGCATCCCTGCCTTGCACACGGCGACGATCTCGCGGCCCTCGGGAACGTCCGCGAGGCGCGCCGGCAGCTCGTTCAACGGGATGTTCACGCTTCCCTCGATGCGTCCCTCGGCGGCCAGCTCGGGCGGGTTGCGGACGTCGAGGATCAGGGGCGGCCCCGGTTCCTTCAGCTTCTCCTGCAGCGATCGGGCATCGATTTCGTTCATCGGGTCCTCGCTTGGCGGATGTAGCGATCGAGGTCCTCGCGATCGATGAGGGAGAGGATCTCGACCGTGTTCCCTTCTCCGCGCCGGTAGATGAGGCGTACGTCGGTGGCGATGCGGATCCGGTAGTAGCCCGGAAGACCTTCGAGCGCGATGGCCCGCAGCGACCCGTGCCGCCAGTCTCGCGCGAGCAGGGAGACCTTGTCGAACGCCGCGCGCTGCATGCGGCGGTCCCAGCGCTGGATGGATTCGTAGAACTCGCGGGTGAAGATCGGGATCAAGAACGTGGCTGCCTCTTCCGCGCTGGGCAGCGCCTCCTCTTCCGCGGGAGCGGGCGCGACGGCGGGCGCGGCGGCGCTGGTCCGCTGCGCCTGCGCGAGCTGCCCGCGCAGCGCATCCCGTTCTTCCGCCGCTGCTCGCAGCCGCTCGGACAAGGAGCGGTTCTCGTCCGCCAGCCGGCGGGCATCGGAGAGAGCGCGCCCCTCGCCGGCGGCGGTGAGGCGCCCCACCTCGGCCGACGCCCGCGTCAGCTCGGAGCGCACCTGCGACAGCTCCTCCCGCACGTCGGCGACGGTCTTCTCGCGCTCGGCGATGTCCGCCCGCGCAGCCGCCAGCTGCTCTCGCAGCGATTCCCGCTCCTTCTCCGCCCGCTCGCCGCTCTTGCGCGCCTCCTCCAGCTCCTTTCGCAACTCCTGCACGTCGGCGGGAAGCTGCGGCTTGCGCGGAGGCGCCTTGGCTTTGGCGGGCGCGTCCAGCGCCTCGATCCCGATCTCGATGGCGGAGAGCGCGTATGCCCTGTGCTTCTCGTCGTCGTCGATCAGGGCGCGCCAGGCGACGCGGGCCAGATGCTGCAGCGGGTCGCCGGTGAAGAGCTCGATCAAGTCCCGGTAATGTTCGTCCGTGAGCGGCTTGCCCTCGAGCACCGGATTGCGCAGCGCTTCCCGGATTGCCTTGTCGAGCATCCGCTCCGCATCCTCCGCCGCGCGAGCCTCGTCCGCGAGGAGCCTCGCCACCTGGTTCGGTGGCATGGCCTCCAGACGGTATCCCGGACTGTAGAGCCGCAGCTCGCCGCAGAGCTCGAGAAGGCGGCGGTCGGCGAAGCAGAGCTCAAGGAACTCGCCGAGCGCGCGCGCGTCGAGCCGCTCCAGGGGCAGCGGGGCCGGCGAGATGGGGATCTCCTGCTCCGGAGAGGGTTCGGACGCCGCCGGTTCCGCTTTCGCCTTGCCGGCCTTGCTCTTCTTCCCCATCGCGGCGGGCAATAGAGAGCGTATTCTTCCCCGATGCAAGCCTTGGTGACAGGGGCGGCGAAACGCCTCGGTCGGACGATCGCGCTGACCTTGCACGGCGCCGGATACCGCGTCGCCGTGCACTACCGCACATCGCGCGCCGAGGCGGAGGAGACGTCTGCGCTCCTGGGGGGCGCGCCACTGATCCAGGGAGACCAGGCGAAGGATCCGGAGCGGATCGTCGCCGAGGCGGCGCGCGCGCTCGGCGGGCTGGACCTGCTGGTCTGTAGCGCGGCCCGATTCGAGAGGGCGCCCGCGGACGAGGTCTCCCGCGAGCAATTCGAGGCGATGCTCGCCTCGAACCTGACTGGCCCCTTCTACCTGATGCAGGCCGCGCTGCCCCACCTGCGCGCCCGGCGGGGATCGATCGTCACGCTCCTCGACGTGTGCGGGACGGCGCAGGTGTGGAGGGGATACGCACATTATGCGGCGTCGAAGGCAGGGCTGGCCGCGCTGACCCGGCAGCTCGCGCTCGAGTGGGCGCCGGAGGTCCGGGTGAACGGCGTCGCCCCCGGGGCGGTGCTGCTGCCGGATGACACGGACGCCGCATCGCTCGCGAAACGCATCCCCCTCGGGCGCATCGGAACGCCGGAGGATGCGGCGCGCGCAGTGCTCTTCCTCGCCCGCGAACCGTTCATCACCGGTGAAATCCTCACCGTGGATGGTGGGCGTTCCCTGAATCCCTAGTTTTCTGCGCGCATCTGAATATACTGATCCCATGGAAACCCAGACCGAGACCGTCAATCCGCAGACCCAGATCCAGTCCGAGCCTCCGGCTGCCGTCAAGCTGACGGACAAAGCCGCGGCCATGGTCAAGGAGACCATCGAGCGCGAGGGCCTCCAAGGCTCCGGCCTGCGCGTCGCCGTCGTCGGCGGCGGATGCTCGGGATTCCAGTACAGCCTGGACATCGAGAAGGACGAGCGGCCCGGCGACATGGTGTTCGAGGCCAAAGGCGTCAAGTGCTTCGTCGACCCGATGAGCTCGATGTACCTGCTCGGCGTGGAGGTCGACTACGTCGAGGGGCAGTTCGGCCAGAGCGGGTTCAGCTTCAAGAATCCGAACGCGAAGCATACCTGCGGGTGTGGGTCGAGCTTCAGCGCCTGAGTCAGCCGAAGGCTGATCTGGCATGACCTGAAGAGGGAGCTGGCGAGCAGCCACCTCCCTCTTCGTGCTTCGCCCTTCCGCGCCCCCGTCCATTGGATTGCAGGCGGTGAATCTCCAAAGTCTCCGTACGCTAACCAAGGAGGCTCGATGAGGATCACTGCAATCGCCGCGCTAGCGCTCGCCTTGTCGGCGTTTGGCGCCCGCGCCCAGACCAGTACAGGAACAGGCACCAGCGATACCAGCACCAGCGCCACTCCGAAGAGTCAGACGACCGAGGACAAGGGCACCGCGACGCTCCCCGCGGATCAGAACAGCAGCGCCCTGCCCGGCAACTCGTCGAACACGTCGTCGTCCAACAGCACGCTGCCGAGCAACAACCCCGCCACCAACACCACGTCGCCCGCGGACACCAGCAAGAAGGCGCCGCAGGCCGAGGAGCAGGGCTCGTCGAACAGCGACAACTCGTCGACCGCCGTCCCGAGCTCCAGCTCGAAGGAGAAGAAGGGCAAGAAGCACCGCTCGCAGGGGCGGAGCTCGACGAGCGGCGCCAGCAGCCGGCACCGCGCAACGTCCGAGACGCCGCCGGCCGACGAGACGAAGACCAGCCCGGCGGCCCCGAACAGCCCTGCCGGCTCCGAGAGCAGCAGCGGCTCCGCGACGGATACGCGCGGAAGCGTGAGCCCCTCCCCGGATCAAGGCAGCGCGGGCAGCGTCGCGCGACCGGCCAACCCGAGCACGACCGACGACTCGAAGAGCCCGAACCGCGACCCGGGAATGTCGTCGCGCCCCGGCGACGTGACCGGCCAGCCGACCGATACGCAGAAGCCGGTGGACACGCAGAAGCCGGCCGACACGCGCGAGCCGGCGAGCAGCCAGCCGAAGGACCGGTAATCCGACTCGCGGGCGTTCCTCCGGGTCGTTGTGCAGCGGACATCCCGTGCGCAGTTTCCCGGAGGACCGCCGGCCATCCGGCCGGCCTTTGCCATGGGGGATTGAATGCGGAAAGGGATCATCGCGGCGCTGGCCATGGGGCTTGCGCTGCCGGTATTTGCGGAAAGCGACACGGTGAAGGACGTGAAGGACAACACCGCCAACGCGACGGACGCCGTGAAGGACAAGCTGGGTACGGACAGCGGCGCCGAGAAGACAAAGCGGCACGCGAAGAGGAAGATGCGCAACGCGAAGAAGGACGCGCGTCAGATGAAGAACGACGCCAAGAAGGACGTGAACAGCGCGACCAAGTAAGTAGCTTTTCTCGCCATGCCGTGTGGGCAGGTATGCTCCAGCGGCATGGCCGCTCCCAACCCGCAGGAAGACACCGGGATCGACGTCGTCAACGCCCCGCAGCACGTGTGGAGCGACCTCTACCACGAGCTGCTGCGGGCGCCCTGGTGGCTGACCCTCCTCGCCATCTCGGGAATGGTGCTCGCCGTCAACCTGGTGTTCGCGATCGTCTACCTGCTCACCGGGGGTGTGGCAAACGCCCGGCCGGGCTCGTTCGCCGACGCGTTCTTCTTCAGCGTGCAGACGCTCGGCACCGCCGGATACGGCTGGATGTACCCGCAGTCGAGGGCCGCGAATCTGGCCGTCACGGCGGAATCGATCGCCTCCATCGTCGTGGTCGCGCTCGCCACCGGCATCGTCTTCACGAAGTTCTCCATCCCGGTGGCGAGGCTCGAGTTCGCGCGCAACGCGGTGATCTACCTTCAGGATGGCGTGCGCACCCTGGCCATCCGGCTGGCGAATCGGCGCGGGAACTTCATCGTCGAGGCGCAGGTGCGGGTGACTTTCATCCGGGCCGAGACGACGATCGAAGGGATCTTCTTCTACCGTTTGTACGACTTGCCGCTGGTGCGGGACCGCTCTTCGGCGGTCGGCCGGAGCTGGCTCATCTTGCATCGCATCGAAAAGGGGAGCCCGTTCGAGAAGCTCACGCCCGAATCCATGCGCAGCGAGGACATCGAGCTGGGCATCGCGATCAATGGCATCGACGGCACCACGCATCAGACCCTGCACGCCCGGCACCGGTACCTGCCCGAAGACTTCCGCTTCGGCGAGCGGTTCGCGGACATGCTCTCGGCCAAGCCGGATGGCCGGCTGCAGCTCGACTATGCGAAGTTGCACGACACCGTGCCGGCGGCCTATTGAGCGGGCGGAACCAGCCCGCTGTCGTGCAGGGCGTTGAGGATGTCGTCCACGCTCCGGTAGCTGAGCGAGAGCAGCTCCTCCTTGCTGTAGCGGATGACTCCGTTCGGATCGATGATGAAGATCGAGCGCCGGGCGCTGCCGAGGAGACCGCGCACGCGGTAGAGGGAGGCCACCTTGCCCGCCGGATCGGAGAGCAGCGGGAAGCTGAGCGCATAGCTCTTCGCCATCCGCTCGTGCAGCTCCAGATCATCGGTGGAGATCGCCCAGAGCGTGGCGCCCGTCGAGACCAGGCGCTGCCGCTGATCCTCGTAGTGCCGCAGCTGGCGCGAGCAGACGGGCGTGAAATCCCCCGGGTAGAACGCTAGAACGACGACCTTGCCGCGCTGGTCGGCGAGGTGGTACGCGCCAGCCGGCATGCCGCTCAGACTGAAGTCGGGCGCAACGTCGCCCTCGCGCAGGTGCATGAAGGGATGGTAGTCGAAATGGACGCGGTAATCATCGACGCCGTTCGCACGCCGGTGGGAAAGTTGCGTGGCGTGCTATCCGCGGTGCGGCCGGACGATCTCGGCGCGTACATCATCGAACAGTTGCTGAAGCGCAATCCGCATGTATCGCCCGCAGCGATCGATGAGGTGTTCTTCGGTTGCGCCAACCAGGCAGGCGAGGACAATCGCAACGTCGCCCGCATGGCGCTGCTTCTCGCCGGCCTTCCCGAGCACGTACCTGGCGTGACCGTCAATCGCCTCTGCGCCAGTGGGTTGGAGGCAGCAGTGCAGGCGGCGCGCGCCATCCGCCTCGGCGACATGGAGCTGTGCATCGCCGGCGGCGTGGAGAGCATGACGCGGGCGCCGTGGGCGCTGATGAAGCCCGGGGAGGGGTTCTCGTCCGGATCGCTCCAGAGCTACGACACCGCCCTCGGCTGGCGCTTCCCCAATCCGCGGATGGCGCAGCGGTTCCCGCTGGAGAGCATGGGCGAGACCGCGGAGAACGTGGCGGCGAAGTATCGCATCGCGCGGGAGAAGCAGGACGAATTCGCGCTGCGATCGCACCAGCGCGCACTGTCGGCCCGCGAGGCCGGACGGTACCGTGCCGAGCTGCTGCCGGTGACCGTGCCGGGGAAGCAGCCGGCGACGATCGACCACGACGAAGGACCGCGCGCGGACACGTCCCTGGAGAAGCTGGCGAAGCTGAAGCCCGCCTTTCGCGAAGGCGGCTCGGTGACGGCGGGCAACAGCAGCGGCCTCAACGACGGGGCCGCGGCGATCCTCTTCGCCTCCGCGGGCAAGGCGGCGGAGCTCGGGCTCGCGCCGCTGGCGCGCATCGTGGCGGCAGCGAGCGCGGGCGTCGACCCGCGGGAGATGGGGATGGGTCCGGTGCCCGCCACGCACAAGGCGCTGAAGAAGGCCGGGCTCTCGGTGAAGCAGCTCGACCTGGTCGAGCTGAACGAGGCGTTCGCGGCCCAGTCGCTAGCCGTGATCCAGGAGCTGGGCCTCGATCCGGAAAAGGTCAACGTCGACGGCGGCGCTATCGCCTTGGGACATCCGCTCGGCATGAGCGGAGCGCGCATCCTCGGGCATCTCGCGCACGCGCTGAAGGCGCGCGGCGGCAAGTACGGCCTCGCCACGCTCTGCGTGGGCGTCGGCCAGGGCGTGTCGGTGATCGTCGAGTCGGTCTGACGCTTCGTTGACGGGGGGACCCGCCGGGGTCAGAGTGCCGCGACATGGCGGTGCGCAAGGATCAGATCTACCTGCAGGCGCTGATGGACGCAGAGCGTCCGGCACGGATGGTCGGACTCTTCACCGGGCACGCGATGAAGCCGCAGGATCTGGAGCGCCTGGTCCGCGCTTGCGTCGGCTCGATGCGGCAGGAGGACGCCGGCGCCTCGCTGACCCTCTCTCCGCTCGGGAGCGGGTCGCCGCAGGGGGCCGCGCAGCGCACCTGGCGGATCACCGTGGCGGGCACGGCGGAATCGGCGCCCCACGACTGCCTGGTGCAGGTGTTCGAGATGCGCGATCCGGAGAGCCCGCACCGCGCCCTGCTCGACCACATCGGGGGGCGGGATCAGGAGCTGTCGCAGGCCGCCAGCCATCTACAGCAGAACGCGCAGACGTACGTGAGCATCGCCAGCGGCAAGCTGGACGAGCAGGAGCGGATCCATCCTTTCCAGAACCTGGTCAGCCTGTTCGCCAGCGCGCTCGGCGCCGCCATCGTCGACCCGGCGGCAGCCATCGTGACCAACGATCCGGGGGAGTGGGCGGAGGCGATGGAGCAGTCGCTGCAGATCGAGAAGGAGATGGGCGCGCTCAGGCGTTGAACTGGGGGGCCTGCGCGCCTCGGGTCAGGAGTGCTCGCGCAAACCTCGACCTATTGGTGATGGTAAAAGGCGCCGCATGACGACGACCCTGGTGAACGCCTCGAAGCACGACGGCGTGATGGTTCTCGAACTCTCAAACCCGCCCGCCAACACGTACAGCTACGAGATGATGCGGCAGCTCGACGCTCAATGTCCTCGACGCGCGCTTCGACGAGGCAGTGCATGTGCTGCTCATCACCGGCACTGGAGACAAGTTCTTTTGCGCTGGTGCAGACATCGGCATGCTCGAAAGGGCCGTGCCCTACTTCAAGTACAACTTCTGCCTCCACGCGAACGAGACGCTCTGCCGGCTGGAGCAGACGCCGAAGCTCGTGATCGCGGCGATCAACGGACACTGCGTGGGCGGCGGATTGGAGATCGCGCTCGCCTGCGATCTGCGCGTCGCGCGCGTGAACGCTGGGAAGATCGGTTTGCCGGAGGTCTCGCTCGGAGTCCTGCCGGGCACCGGTGGCACCCAGCGGCTGGCGCGTGCGCTCGGGCGGGCGAAGGCGATCGAGCTGATGGCTGAAGCGGCGACGTTCCCGATCGAGGAAGCGAAGGCGCTCGGGCTGATCAACGCCGTCATCGACGCCTCGCCGGGGGAGTTCCGCGCCCGGGCGCTCGAGTACGCGCGAAAGTTCGTGCCGCCGGCGAAGGCCTCTCGCGCCGTCGGGTTCATCAAGCGCGCTGTCACCACCGGACTGGAAGTCGGCCTGGAACAGGGCCTCGCCCTGGAGCGCGAGCTCCAACAGCGCCTGTTCGAGGGACAGGACGCGAAGGAAGGCATCTCCGCGTACAACGCCCGGCGCACTCCGGAGTTCACCGGGAAGTAGTCGTGCGGCCCAGAGCGAGCCGTTTTGTGGAGTCATCAACTTGTCCCGGGACCGGACGAGCTGCGTCAAACGCGGACGCAGGTGGCGGGCGGGCGTTCGCATTCGGACAGCGGAAATGTAGGCGAGCGACTACCCGCTCGCACACGGTGTGATTACCGTCACGTCCGCTGGAGCCGAAGGGTCGGCGGCGAGGGGTCACATGAAAAAGGAAACGATCGCGGCGGCGGCCGCGGCGATCGCGCTCTCCGGGGCGGCGGGCGCACACGAATTCGTTTGCGAGAAAACCATCGAGGGCGAGATCCTCCACGTCGTCGACAAGTATCCGGCGACGCTGCATTTCCGGATCATCGTCACCAACACGCATCCAACCGATGCGTCCATCGCGCTCATGGTGCGCGACGACGCGCTGGCGAACTTCCTGCCGGCAGTCCCCTTCACCATCGAGGCTGGACGGTCGCTGGAGCTCGACGCAGCGATCACCGTCCGCAGCCAAGCCGCGTGCCTGAGGCTGTCGCACGCACCGGCCTGCAACGGCGGAATCGACGATGTCTTCCAGGTGATGTTCGACGGCGGCCTCGCCCAGTGCGCGGCGCGGCTCATCTGCACGCCGGACGACCGCGGGGAAGGAGCAGCCCGATGACGCGGATATCGATCGGGCTGGCGATCCTCCTCGGTCTGCTGGCGTACGGGTGCGGCCATTCGAACCACGACGCAGTCGGCGCGAGCAACACCACACCGGAGGGCGGCGTGCCGTTCAGCTTGCGGCTCGCCGGCGTCGACGCGGGCGACTTCGTCTCGGCCCGGATGCGGATAGAATCCGTCCAGGTGAGCGGCGGCGGCGCAGTGCTCGCGAACGCCGTTCTCACGCCGGAGCTCGATCTCGCGCCGGC
>Ga0209267_1003255_pt1 | contig 10124 bp, 11 predicted proteins | sample GraSoiAngelo_137_FD_185894 | JGI IMG/M metagenome (GOLD analysis project Ga0209267, IMG submission 185894) | Grasslands soil microbial communities from the Angelo Coastal Reserve, California, USA - 14_0929_09_30cm (SPAdes) (version 2) | ecosystem: Environmental > Terrestrial > Soil > Grasslands ... | reverse complement strand
TGTCGCCATCAGTTCAATTGCGCAACAGGCCAGACCCATCGGCATGGGCCACAGCGAATTCTTGCGCATCCAGTTCATGGCAGCGTCGAGCTGTGTGAAGATCACGTTGCCCTCAATTTTTGAATCGTAGGCGGCGGTTTGCGGCACAACTCAACACTAACTTGAGCGGGCCAGCATGCAAGATAATGACCAAGCGCAATCACCTTGTCGCGCCTTAGCGGCACAAAGGACCGAGGAGCGCACAAAATCTGCTACATCGGTGGAGCTCCGAGTTCCTTTGCAATTAGAACTTTCGATTGTATAGAACGCCTCCTCAAAAACCTTGATGACGACGACTCGCACCCATCTCGACCGGCTCGAAAACCAGAGCGTCTTTATTTTTCGCGAAGCTTATCACGCCTTTAAAAATATTGCGATGCCGTGGTCGATGGGCAAAGACTCAAATGTATTAATCTGGTTAGCGTCCAAAGCCTTTTTCGGCCGGGTGCCATTTCCGGTTTTGCACATCGATACCACTTATGAGTTTCCGGAGATGCTCGAGTTCCGCGAATGGGCGACCGCACATTACAAATTGAACCTGATCGTAAAGATCAACGAAGAAGCGCGCGCCCGCGGCATCGGCTACGAAACACACGACCCAGTGACAGTGACGCATGAATTGAAAACGGTCGCGCTTCAGCAAGCGATGGCGCAATATAAATGGGACGCGCTCATCACCGGTATCCGGCGCGATGAAGATCCGACCCGGGCCAAGGAGCGTTATTTCTCGCGGCGCAACGCGCAATTCGAATGGGATTACAAGGATCAGCCGCCGGAATTCTGGGGGCAGTTCGCTACCACCGCTGCCAATGGCGAGCACGTGCGGGTGCAACCGCTGTTGGATTGGACCGAGGTTGACATTTGGCGCTACATCCAGCGCGAAAACATTCCGATTCCAAAAATGTATTTTGCGAAAAATGGCCAGCGCTATCGCTCACTCGGCTGCAGCGCAATTACGAAACCGATCACGAGCAACGCAGATACGATTGAGGCCATCATCACTGAATTAGAAACCACCCGTACGAGTGAGCGCGCCGGCCGCGCCCAGGACCACCATGAGCGCAACGCCATGCAGAAGCTGCGGGCAAAGGGGTTTTTGTGATTGCGGACTGCGGATTGTGAATTGCAGGATGACAACTCAAGAACTCAAAGATCGCACATTCAAATTTGGAATTCGGATCGTACGCGCCGTTGAAGCGTTACCTCGTGGCGACATCTCGAGGACACTCGGAGGGCAATTACTGCGTGCCGGAACGTCAGTTGGTGCTAATTACCGTGCTGCCGCTCACGCGAAGTCGCGTGCAGATTTTATAGCCAAACTTGGGATTGTTGAGGAAGAGTGCGATGAAGCTTCATACTGGATGGAAGTGATCGTAGCGCTCAAACTTCTCAAAAAAACGCGTCTCGAAAGCCTCCGAAGAGAAGCAGACGAACTCCTTGCGATCGTCGTGGCGTCGATTAAAACAGCGCGGCCCCCACGGCGAAGGTGATGAAGCAGTCAGGCAATCCGCACTCCGCAATCCGCACTCCGCAATCCGCAGATGCTGCGCATCTGAGAATCGTCTTTGTCGGCCATGTCGATCATGGCAAGTCCACCCTCATCGGTCGCATCCTGAGTGACACTAATTCGCTGCCGGAAGGGAAACTCGAGCAAGTGCAGCGCGCCTGCGCCGCGGAGAACATGGAGTTCGAATTTGCCTTTCTCCTCGATGCCTTGCTCGAAGAACAAGAGCAAAACATCACCATCGACACGACACAGATTCCGTTCAAAACGGCGAAACGGAACTACATGATTATCGATGCACCCGGTCACAAGGAGTTTTTAAAAAACATGATCACCGGTGCTTCGAGCGCGGATGCGGCGGTGCTCGTGATCGCTGCCAATGAAGGCGTGCAGGAGCAATCGAAACGGCATGCTTATTTGCTGAGCTTGCTCGGAGTCCGGCAATTTTGCGTCGTGGTCAATAAAATGGACCTGGCAGAATATTCCGAGGTCCGCTTCCTTGAGATCGAAAAGAAGTATCGCGAATTTTTGCAGACGCTGAATTTGGAGACTAACGTTTTTATTCCGGCCTCGGCACGATTCGGCGAGAACATCACTGCCCGCAGTACCAAAATGAAGTGGCATAAAGGGCCCACTCTCGCTGAGGCGCTCGACGGGATGACGCCACTTGCCCCGCCAACCGATCTGCCGCTGCGTTTTTGCGTGCAGGATGTCTACAAATTCGACGATCGCAGAATTATCGCCGGCCGCATCGAAACGGGAATGCTTCAAGTTGGCGACGAATTAGTTTTCTCGCCCGCCAACAAAACCTCGGCTGTCCAGTCGATCGAGCATTGGCCTATTACGCCGCCCGAACCGTCGGCTCGCGCACAGGACGGAACGGCGATTGCCGGCGATTCGATTGGAATCACTTTGCGCGAACAAATTTTCGTCGAGCGCGGTTACGTCGGCTCCCATTCAAAAGATGCGCCCATCGAAACGAACCGTTTTCATGCCGACCTTTTTTGGATCGCGCGTCAACCGGCGCATTTATCGCACCTTTACACTGCACGCCTGGCGACCCAGGAAGTGAAATGTCAGATCGTATCGCTCGATGAGGTGATGGATTCCTCGTCCCTTGAACGGAGGCCGACCAAGGCCGATCAGCTCGCGCGCAATGAGGTTGGCCGCCTAACAATTCAAACGCGTGCGCCGATTGTGCTGGATAACCACGATCGCCTTCCACCACTCGGTCGGTTTGTTCTGGTGGATGATGGAATGATTTGCGGCGGCGGGATTATTCACGGGGGTATTTATACCGATCGCGGCGCGATCAAGAGCAAGAATATTTTCTGGAGCGAAGGAAAAATCACCGCGCAAGCGCGTGCTGCCCAACATGGACATCGCGGTGCCGTGGTCTGGCTAACCGGGCTTTCCGGGTCTGGCAAATCCACGATCGCACAAGCACTCGAACGAGAACTTTTTATTCGGGCAATGCATCCCTATGTCCTGGATGGTGACAACGTCCGGCATGGTTTGAATTCAAATCTCGGGTTTGCGCCGGAAGACCGGGTTGAAAACATTCGGCGCGTGAGTGAGATGGCAAAGCTGATGGCGGACGCCGGCAATGTCGTCATCACCGCCTTTATTTCGCCTTATCGCGCGGATCGGCAGCGGGCCCGTGCGATTGCGATGGAAGGTAACGCGGAATTTATCGAGGTATTTGTGGATGCACCGCTGGAGGTTTGTGAAGAGCGCGATCCGAAGAATCTTTATAAGAAAGCGCGGGCGGGGCAGATTCGAGAGTTCACCGGCATCGACGCACCGTATGAATCGCCCATCGATCCCGAAATTGTGGTGCAAACCAATCAGCAAAGCGTGGAAGAATCAGTTGCGAGTATTCTGGAGCGACTCCTGCCGCGGTTGAAATAGAAAAAGGCCAGTCCGGCTCGGACTTTTGCTCGCGTTTCGCGAATTGGTTCGGCATTCTGTCCTCTCATGCGCACTTATTTGAGGATCTTCAATCCTTTAATTGCTCTGCTTATTTTCATCCTCTGCTCATTCGCAGCCGTGAAAGAGGACAAAGATAAACCGATCGTTCCCACAAACATCATCGCGGGTGGAATCCCGACCTATTTCTTCGCCAAGGGAATGTTTTGTGGCGTTGCTCTTCTCCTCCTCGGCAAAATTCTGGAGAACCAAGTCGGCCGCGACGATAGCCAGGAGTGAACTAGGAAGGCAGTGAACATTGCGTTGTTTACCTGCAACACTCAATTGTTAACTCGCCTCAAATTAACCTACTGCCCGCAAGTCCAAGTCAGGCACCATTTTTATCCGCCCTGATTCGATAACTTCACGGACGGTTGCGACCAAGCTCGGCCGCTTCGTACGGTTTGGTAATTATGCACGAAAGCCAAAATCCTGGTTGCGGCTCATGGTGGCGTTCATCGGGTACCCATATCAGCATGGGGCATTATGAATTACGAAACAGTTCGTCTGCCAGGCGAGATACCCTCAGGAAGGCGTTCGCGTCTGATCTACCGCGGGTTAGTAGCGAACGCGAACCAGGTAGAGACCCGCCGCCGGAGCGACAAAACGGGCCGATACCCGCGAAGGCCGTTCCAATCGCAATTCTATTGATTGGAGGCTCTCTTTCCCGAGCGCGGAACGGGCCATCGCGCCTACCATCAATCGCACCATCTTGTAGAGAAATCCGTCCGCCGAAAATTCGATCTCGAGCAGATCGCGCCGGCCAGTGACCCGGACGTATTCCACCGTCCGAATGGTACTTCGTTCTTCTTTTCCGCGATTTGCGGCAAAGGCGGCGAAATCATGCCGGCCAACGAAGAATTTGGCCGCTCGTCCAAGCACCCCCCGATCAAGCGGAGAGGCGATATGCCATGCCCTGCCAATCTCCAGGGGCGGTCGGACCGTGCCATTTATGATCCGGTAACGGTAAACTTTACCCTTCGCTGAAAATCGAGCATGAAAGCTTTCCGCGACAAATCGCGCCCGCAAAATCCGGATCGCTGGCGGCAGCACGCCGTTTAACGCTTTGAGCCAGCGTTCGGCGGCGAACTGCGCGGCTGGAACGTTCACATGGGCGCATTGCCCGAGCGCGTGCACCCCGGCGTCGGTACGTCCCGAACCGGTCACGGCCAGGCGTGTCCCGCAAACCCGTTGGAATGCCGCTTCGAGGCAATCCTGAATGGTGTTGCCGTGTTTTTGGCTTTGCCAGCCGGCGAAATCCCGCCCGTCGTAGCTGATAACCAACTTGAGCCGGCGCGATTCACGCATCTAGCCGGTCGAGATAACTTTGCAGGATGATTTGTGCCGCGACTTGGTCTCGAATGCCGCGCGTCTCGCGCGTTTTCTTTCCGGCATCTCGCAACGCCCTTTCTGCTGCAACGGTGGAGAGGCGTTCATCCCAGGTCACGACTTCGCACGAAACGAGCGGTCGCAATTTTTCGACGAAACGTTGGGCATTTTCCGCCGCCAGACCGAGCGTCCCGTTCATTTGCTTCGGCAAGCCGACTACCACGCAATCCACTTGGCGCTCCGCTACGATCTTCCGCACTCGCCGCGCTACCGCCTCAGCCGAAGTGCTCTCGATCGTCTCCAATGGATGCGCCAGCATGCGCAATTCATCGGAGAGGGCGACACCGGTGCGCGCCTCTCCCAGATCGACGCCCAGGATCTGCTTCACTGCAATTCCTCCGGCAATTTTGCGACCAGATTTTTTATTTTCTCGGCGTGGTGCCGGTGGCAGACCAGCACCGCATCGCGGGTCCTAACGACAATTAGATTATTTACGCCGAGAAGAGCGACGTTATTGCCAGCGTCGTCAAAGACAATGTTATCGCTGGCCTCGAGAGTGGTGAGGCCACAGTTAGCAGCATTGCCCCGGCTGTCTTTTGCGAAATACCGCGCCACCGCCTGCCAGCCGCCAACATCGTCCCAATCGAATTCCGCTTCCAGCACCAGCACACGATCGGCGTGCTCCATCACAGCGTAATCGAAGGACGTTCTCGGAAGCTTCGAAAATTTTTCGCCCCAGTTTTTCTCGAAAGCGCCGGGACCGCTCATCATGGCAATGAATCGCCCAAATTCCGGCGCGTGCCGGTTAAACTCGGTGAGAATTGTTGGCACCGTCCAGACGAACATGCCGGCATTCCATCGAAAATTTCCTTTGCGAATGAAGGATTCGGCCAGGTCGACATTTGGTTTCTCGCGAAAACGCACAACACGGAAGAGACCTGGTTTAGCCGAAATTGCCTCGCCCATTTCAATGTAGCCAAAACCCGGATGGGCCGAGGCCGGTCGGATCCCGATTGTGATCAGCGCGCTCTTTTCCGCCGCGGCTTCTACCGCATCGCGAATGATTTTCTGAAATGCCGACGTCTCCTTAATCACATGATCGGCCGGCAGAACAACCATCGCGGCGGTGTGATTACGGGCGGCGACCCAGGCTACACCGAGCGCGACGGCCGCGGCGGTATCGCGTTTCGATGGCTCGGCAATGATATTACCCGCCGGGATATCCTTGAGTAATTCACGCACGCCCTTTTCCTGGTCGACATTGGTTAGAACAAGAATGCGCGAAGGGGGGATTAATCCGTCCAAGCGCGTAATCGCAGCTTGCAACAGTGAACAACCGGAAATGAGGCGCAGCAATTGCTTTGGTAAGGCGCGCCGGCTCAGCGGCCAGAACCTTTCGCCGCTGCCACCGGCAAGAATTAATGCATAAATTTCCATGTCCGCTCTGAAGTTCGTCGGTCGTTTTTTACGCGCTTGCAACAATTTCCCATTTATTTTTCGCTCCCGCGACGTATAGGAATACGCGAATGCCGCTAACGATATCCATTCCGAAACCGCCCAACGATCTACCGGTCGATCCGCTTCTCGCGCTCACTCGCACCGCGATCGGACTCGGCCTCGGTTTGCTCGTGGCGGATCGGATCAAACGCCCCGCACGACAAGCTACCGCCATCGCACTGATGTCCGTGGGCACGCTCGCGGCCATTCCCTTTCTGCTAAAACTAGCCGCGGGCTGTCTCAATCGGGCCGATTCGGAGCGTGGCAGTCGTAAGCGCTTAAGCAGCATCCGCGGCGACTCTGGTTATCATTCCGATTCGGACGCGTACTAGAGGGGCCTGATACTTTCGTAGAGGGCCGAGTTCTCGCGCGCTAGCGTGCGCAGGCGTCGCAAGAGTTTCGGCCTCCATTGCCTGAAGCGCGCCCGATATTCATGAGCTGGCTTAATGGAGGGGCTAGCTCTGCGAGCTCTCGCGCTTGATGTAACGCACGCGCCGGATTAAGCGTCCATCGCATGTCCTCACGAACTGCTAAGGCTGAAACGCTGCGCGACCGCTGCGGCAAAATTCGCGCGGAAGAAGAACGGTTACGCGAAGGCGGTGGCAAAGCTGGCCAGGAGCGCCAACACAAGCTCGGCCGACTGGTCGCGCGCGAACGCATCGCACGCTTGCTCGATCGCAATTCAAACTTTTTCGAGATCGGACTTTGGGCCGCCTACAAAATGTACGAGCAGTGGGGACGCGTCCCGGCAGCAGGTGCTGTCGCTGGAATTGGCAAAGTAGCCAATGTGCCGTGCATGATCGTCGCCAATGACGCTACGGTGAAGGCTGGCGCATTCTTCCCGCAAACCGTGAAGAAATTAATTCGTGCGCAACGGATCGCATTCGAAAACAATTTGCCACTGATTTACTTGGTCGATTCCGCCGGCGTATTTCTGCCGATGCAGGATGAAATCTTTCCAGATGAGGACGATTTCGGGCGAATCTTTCGAAATAATTCGGTCATTTCCGCGGCTGGGATTCCGCAGTTCGCCGCCATCATGGGCAATTGCGTCGCCGGCGGCGCCTATTTGCCGGTGTTGTGCGACAAGATTTTGATGACCGAGGGTAGCGGGCGATTGGACAGATCGTCGATCAGGAAGAACTCGGCGGCGCGAAAATGCATTCCGAGATCAGCGGCACGGTCGATTTTTACGAAAAGAACGATGAAGCATGCCTGGAAAAACTGCGTTCCTTGGTGGCGCTGCTGCCAGAAGCTAACGAGAAAGGTGCAATGCCCGCTGACAAGGATGCCGCGAAACCAAGTGATGCCATCTACGATTTAATCAGCCTGGATGGTCACAAGAACTATGATGCGCGCGATTTGCTGGCCACCATCATCGACGCCGATTCGTTCGATGAATACAAGCCTGATTACGGCAAGACTCTCGTCACAGCTTACGCCCGGATCGGCGGTCGTGCGGTCGGTATCGTTGCCAGTCAGCGTCTGCAAGTGCGCACCAAGACGGAAGGGATCCAAATGGGTGGCGTGATTTATTCTGACAGCGCCGACAAAGCCGCGCGTTTCGTAATGGATTGTAATCAGGTCGGACTGCCGATCCTTTTTTTCCAGGATGTGACGGGATTCATGGTGGGAAAAGCTGCGGAACAAAGTGGAATCATCCGCAGCGGGGCGAAGTTGGTGAATGCGGTCAGTAATTCCATCGTGCCGAAAATTACGATCGTAGTCGGTGGCTCGTTTGGCGCCGGAAATTATGCGCTCTGCGGGAAGGCTTATGATCCGCGCTTTATTCTGGCCTGGCCAAACGCACGTTACGCCGTGATGGGGGCAGCCCAGGCCAGCGACACCGTTTTTTCTATTCTCGCTCGCGCAAAAGAACGCGGAGACAAAAAAGCCGCGCCTGAGGAGCTCGAAGAATTACGCGCCAAGGTGAAGGCAAATTATGAAGAGCAAACCGACATTCGTTATGGTGCCGCGCGTGGCTGGGTCGATGCCATTATCCAACCACATGAAACGCGCGATGTCCTCCTAGGCCTTCTTCGGATTGTTAGCCGACCGCCCGCGAAAGGACGCTTTCATACCGGGGTGATTCAGGTTTGATCAGCCGCGGCAGCGTCCGCCAAAAATTCATCGCTAATGGCGGTATTCATCGCGGCGATCACGGGGAGTTGGCGCTCGATCGACAACTCCAACCCACGTTGCTTTAATGCACGCAACACTTCTTCCGTCGGCACATTTCCGATGAGCTGATCTTGCGCAAAGGGACAACCGCCAAGTCCACCAATCGCTGCATCGAAACGTCGACATCCCGCATCGTACGCAGCAAGTACCTTCGCCGCCGCTTCGTCGCGCGTGCTGTGCATGTGAACGCCCACTTCGCATTCACCGCTCTCGTGTAAAACTGTGGTGACCACGCGATGAATCAATTCTGCATCGGCAGCCCCGATTGTATCGGCAATGGAGATGGTCCGAATGCCTTGTCCTGCGATGCTTTCGACCGCTTCCGCGACTTTATTTTCGCTCCACAGATCGCCGTACGGATTGCCGAACGCCATTGAAATGTAAGCGACCATTGCCAGTCCTGCGTCGTCTGCCCGGGTCTTGATCTTCTCGAGCACAGCCCGATTTTCCTCCTGCGACTGGTTCTGATTTCTGCGAAGGAAAGTTTCCGATACCGAACACGGATAACCCAGCGTGGTCACCGCTTCGGTTGCGATGGCGCGCTCGGCGCCTCTTTCGTTAACGGCGATTCCAATGATCTCAACGTCATTGAGCGGGCCGAGTTGCGCGAGTACCTCTTCGCTGTCGGCCATCTGCGGAACAGCTTTTGGTGAAACGAAGCTCACCGCGTCAATGTGCCGGAAACCTGCCGCGACCAGTCCGCGCAGGTATTCAACCTTACGCTCAGCCGGAATATGAAGCCTGACTCCCTGCCAGGCGTCACGCGGACATTCGATGAGCTTGACGGATTCCATCATGGAAAGCTAACTCAAAAGCGCGACCTTTAACGCGTCCAAGTAGCATATTCACGATTTATCTTTATGTCCGTCGTTCTCGTTGAAAAGAAAACACCACAGATCACCATCGTCACTCTGAACCGGCCCGAGCGCCGCAACGCGTTGTCGATCGAGTTATTGAGCGAACTGATGGCGACGATCAAACTTGCGTCGGACGAGACACACGAGCGCATCCTTATTTTGCGTGGCGCCGGAGCGGCGTTCTGCACCGGGTTGGATTTGAAGGAAGCGCAGGATCAAACCAAAGCGCACGCGACCGCAGATTTGGTTGCGCGCGTGCTTGGCGCGCTGAGCGAGGCGCGTCCAGTTACCATTGCCGCTGTCCATGGAGCCGCCGTTGCCGGTGGGGCCGGCATCATGTCGGCCTGTGACTACGTTGTGGCTGCAGAACGAACGAAGATTGGTTATCCGGAAACGCGGCGCGGTCTCGTCGCCGGATTGGTTATGACATTTTTGCGGCGGCAATTGCGCGAACGCGACATGCGCGAATTATTGTTGGGTGCGGAGCTAATCGATGCAAAACGCGCGCTCGAGATGGGTTTGGTAAACCGCGTCGTGCCTGCGGATGAGGTAATGAACGAAGTGCTGAAGTTCGCTGATTCTGTTTTGCAAGGCGCGCCGAATGCGGTCGTGCAAACGAAACGCCTGATTGAAGAGCTTTGGTCAACTTCAGTGAAAGACGATCTCGAGCGAGCTTTGAAGCATCATATGCAAGCGCGTGGCTCGGCCGAAGCGCGCGAGGGCATTGGCGCCTTTAACGAGAAGCGCAA
>Ga0209267_1003252_pt1 | contig 10135 bp, 6 predicted proteins | sample GraSoiAngelo_137_FD_185894 | JGI IMG/M metagenome (GOLD analysis project Ga0209267, IMG submission 185894) | Grasslands soil microbial communities from the Angelo Coastal Reserve, California, USA - 14_0929_09_30cm (SPAdes) (version 2) | ecosystem: Environmental > Terrestrial > Soil > Grasslands ... | reverse complement strand
TGTCTGTGGCGAATTGATACGAGGGCGATATTACCCGCAAATCGCGCCACGAAAGGGAGATGCCTCTCCCCTTTTGAACGGACCTGGTGACAGTGAAACGATCGGAGTCGCGAAACGCACTGCAACCAAGAGCGCAAAGACCGCGTGATTTCATTCTAGGTTTTTGTGGCGCCTGACCGGATACCTCAGTGAGCCCGAATATTTGAAAAGTTAGGCAGCCATTGGGGTCTGAAATAAGGATCGACAATGGGGCTGCCAGCCAAACGAGCGGAGATTTGCGATTGGTCGTGACCCCGGCGTCTCGGGTGTTCGCCCTTCCCGTGAGGTATGCGTGCGATGGTTGTTGAAGTAGGTCCTGAAATCGAGCAGCTTCTTTTCGAGATCTGACGTCGTCCAGAACAACAGGTGATCCAAATACTCTCGGCGAAGGGTGCCGATCAGCCGTTCTACGAATGGATGGGACAGGGGAACGTAGGGTATGGACTTGATTTCCGTCAACTCCAGTACACGCAGATTGGCTTGCCATTGGTGGAACCGATAAAGTGGATCGTTGTCGGAGCTCAGATACTTCGACATCCAGAGTTGCCCTCGAATGGCACGGTTGAACATCCGACAGAGGGTGACACCATCGACGGCGCCCGCATGGACGCCGAACCCAATGATCCGGCGCGTATATTGATCCATGACGACCAGGACCCAATGGGTCCGCAGCGTTGCCGACTCGCACCTGAACAGATCCATGCTCCAGAGGCTGTCTTTCATGTGGCCCAGGAACGTCAGCCAGGAAGGACCACCGGAGGAATGTCCCGGCTGGTAGTGATGGCCGAGAATCCTTCGAACCACGTCTTTGTTGATTTGGATGTGGAACGCTAAGGCGATCTGTTGTGCGATTCGCGGACAGCCCCAGTTGGGATTGCGCTGCTTCATTTCGACGACCGCACGGATGAGTTCTGCGCGCGGTCCTTTCGGGCCGGGCTTCAATCGGCGATTCGGGCAGAACAGCACGCGGTACTTTTGCTTGCTCAAAGCTTTGTGAAGGCCAAGCAGTGTCGAAGGCTTCAGAACGATTGCGGAACGGAGCAGACGAGTGGGACGTACCAAGAGTGCCATTAAGCCGGCGAGGATGCGGTCCGACGTGCATAAATTCGGCGATCGTTGCCGTGAGCGAGCCGCTATCAAGAGTTGGTGCTTAAGGATAAGGGACTCCGCAACTATGGAACGGACGCCCCTAGCTAGGTCCGAGCAAGCGGGCCAGGGTAGCAAGGAAATGGACAAAAAGAGGGACGAGATTGCTCATCGCAGAATCGTAGCAGGAAGGGAAATCCCAAGGAAATATGGGCAAAACAACAATTCGCCAGCCACACCCTGCGGGAAGCGCGTATCGCGCAGGCTCAGCAAGCGCGTGCAGAACGGCGCTTCAATGATGTACGCGCGTTGGCGAATTCGCTGCTTTTTGATATCCACGACAGCATCCGAGATCTTCCGGGCTCCACGGCAGCACGGAAAGTCCTGGTGGACCGCGCGGTGCAGTATTTGGACAGCCTTGCTCAAGAGGCAGTCGCCGATCCAGGTCTGCTCCGCGAGGTGGCCTCTGCCTACGAGCGCCTGGGTGATGTGCCGGGCAAGCCTCTCAATGCTTCATTGGGCGATAGCGCCGGGGCCCTACAAAGCTACAGCAAGTCGCTGGCGCTTCTTCAAAAGCTCTCACAGAATGGCAAGGGCTATGCTGACGATGCAATTCGGCTTGCTAAGATCCACCGAGCCATCGCGAACGCGGATTTGGAGTCAGGGGATATAGGCGGTGCACTTGAGCATGCGAAGAAGGCGGTGGCCGTTGCAACTTCCGTTTTAGATTCGGCAATGAGAAATAATCAATCCGCGGCGTCAGAGTTGGGATGGGATTACATGACGCTAGGGAATATCGAATCCGGCGTATATTCATCTAGCACGGGCCTTAGCGATCCTTCAGCAGCGCTGAACCACTTCGAAAAAGCTCTTGCAATAGCCTCCCAACTTCTCAAAAACGACCCGGGCAGTGTTGCTCTCGCCCACCAAAATGCGCTGCTTTATCAACATATTGGAGGTCTGCAGGGTCTAATGATGGGGCGACGATCGGAAGGAGTCGAGAACTTGAGCGTCGCGCTGAACACATTCCGATCGCTCGCCGCCCGGTCAAATAACGCTGGGTTTCAACGCGGCGTTGGGGCGATCTCTTCGGTAATTGGTGCCGTACTGATCATGGATGGTCGGTTTCAATCGGCCTTGACCAACTTCCGCCAGGAACTAGCGATTTTCAAGAGCTTGTCGGAACGAGACGTCCAAGACATACAGGCCCGTGCGGACCTAGCGAGCGCCTACTGTGATATGGGGGGCACTTTAATGAGACTGGGAAGACTGGATGAGGGTTTGGCATCGATCCGCCGCGCAATTGCATTGGACAAGCAGCTAATCGCTTTTGATCCGAAACACGGTGCCTTTCGCGGCGGCCTAGCACAGCACGGTGTCATGGAGGCTGAGACCCTAATCCGCACGGGCGATGCGGCAGGGGCCCTGGAACGGTACAAAGAGGCCCTCAGTTTTTATTCGGGTCTGGCCCGGTTGGATGAACACAATCTCGATGCGCGGCTAAACGTGGCCGCGACAGACGTCAAGATTGCAGCGACTCTGCTTCGACTCGGGCGAGTTGATGAGGCGCACGAGACATACCAACGTGCATTACAAGTGATGGAGCCAGCCGCCAGTAGCAATGCCCTCAATCAGAATCAGCAAGCACAGTACACATTGGCGGATGCTTATTCCGGCTTGGGCGATGTAGCACTCTACCTGGCCCGCAGAATAAAATATCCTATTAAACAGATTTACTATCGGAGAGAGGCCATTTCTTGGTACGAGAAAAGCCTCACCATTTGGCAAGCAATCCCGAACCGGGCCGTCATAAGCTCGGCAGGGTTCGACCTCGGCGATCCAGCGCAGGTCGCAAATCATCTTGCTGTTTGCAAAGCGGCTCTCGAAAAGCTGAAGCCTTCGCCATTCGTGACCACTGAATCCAAGGCGTTACGTTCCCCAAACCTCTGAACTAGCTACTTTCTGTTCGCAGCGGAGGCCATCGGATTTCTGATTTTAGGTTTCGTTGTCGGATTGATCCTGAACGCTATCGTCCCGATCCCTTCAGCGGTCATAATTCGTGACCTGATTCTCAAGATGATGCTTCGTCGCGCCGGCGCGGCCCAAGGCTTTCGGTCCAACGTCAGTCCAATTCGAGAGGGTGGTTGCACCGCGCGTTTCCGTGTAAGCGACACCAGACGCGGCACTTATGTGATTTAGTCCGCTTACTTGCAAAACAGGTACTCTCCCAGCTGAGCTACACGCCCACTGCAACTATATGATTCTAAAATGAGTCTAGTAGAATTTCGTCCGAATGACCACCTGCTCCATTAGTATGTGCTCTTCCAACTGAGCTACGTGCCCCCACAGTGTAACCATTACCCGAGTGAGTAGGCTTGGCAGCCATAGCCTGGGCTTCGAGATTGGATATTTCGCATCAACCGCCTCAGGCGACACACTCCCGTGAGCAACATCGGCCACCTGTTAATGCGATTTATCGTGCGGAACCACGACTGCGGTTGAAGCCGAGTTCTGGTTGGAACGGCAAGTTAATCAGATGGGATGAGAAGGCCGGTCTCCGCGGGATGCGATACGCTCCCAATGATCGACGTGCTCAAGGCACAAAGAAAAGGAGACCGGCAATGAAAAAGACTAGCACTGTTCGGGTAAATGGAAACATGATTTTTCAAAGGACACAAACTCACGATTGGTCTGGACCTCGGCGATCGCTGGTCGTTCTACTGCGTTTTGGATGAAGCGGGCGAAGTCCTTCTGGAACAGAAACTACCGACGACGCCGGAAGTGATGAAGCAGACATTTGCAAGGATACCGCGAAGTCTCATCGCCCTGGAGACCGGAACACATTCCCCGTGGGTAAGCCGGCTGTTAAGGGAGCTGGAACACGAGGTGCTCGTGGCGCACGCGCAAAAGGTGCAATTGATCAGCAAGAGCAATCGAAAAGATGATCGACACGATGCGCGGACACTGGCACGGCTGGCCAGAATCGATCCTGAGCTGTTGGGGCCGGTGCGGCATCGCAGCGCGAAAGCACAAATTCATCTGACGGTGATTCGGGCACGGGCAGAATTGGTGAGTGCACGAACCGCCTTGGTGAACGCTGCGCGGGGGTTGGCGAAATCATATGGCGAACGGCTGCGCAAGTGTGGCACGGGGCAGGTGAGCCGGGAGCTGGCCGCGGAATTGAGTGTGGAGTTGCGAGAGGCCCTGGAGCCGCTGTTGGCAGAAGTCGAATCGCTGAACGAGCGCATCAAGGAATACGACGCGCGGATGGAGAAAATCGCCACGGAGAGCTACCCGCAAGTCGCGCTGCTCAAACAAGTGAAGGGGGTAGGGACACAGATCGCGCTGACGTATGTCCTGACCCTGGAAGATCCGCATCGGTTCCCGAAGAGTCGCGAGGTCGGCTGTTTTCTCGGGTTGCGCCCTGGGCGCAGGGACTCCGGAGAGAGCCAGCCGCAGCCGAATCCACCAGGCTACGCGTTGCCTTTCCTTGGTGCTTTGAAATCCGCGTCCGAACTGTGCTCCTTGAACACGCTTGTATCGGCGAATTTCGTTCACCAGACTCACCCAGAGCCGCAAACTGCTCGAGTTTTGCGATCCGCTGGGGGAATGATATCCGCGATGGACTGCACAGAGTTTTCGGTAGGGACCGTTGAAGAAACCCTGCCCTCACCAGCTCTTTGGATGATATTTAGAAGGAAACGCGGATCCCAAACTGGAAGGCGCGTTGGACACCGGGCGCAAAGGATCCGGAACCCGAGCCGATCCGCGTCGGGTATTGCCCTTTACCCGTGCCGTTTGGATCGCCAACATTCCCGCTGAGCGAGCTGCTGAGCGGATCGTAATTGGCAATGTTGAAAAGGTTGAAGGCTTCGACCATCGGTTCAATCGTCAGGCGCTCCTTAATCCGAAACACCTTCGATACACGGATATCCGTGTTGATGAGCGAATCGTTGCTTACCTGGTCGACTGGTGCAAGAGCGACGCTTGTCAGCACCGCACCCAGGGAAGTCAACTGAGGGGACGTGAAAAGACCAGCCTGGATAAGAGCCTGCCCGGCTGGACCAATCCTTCCAGCCACGCTGGAATTATACTTGTTGAGTAGATTATTGATGTTGGATCCGTTGACACCGCGGCTGAAGGCGCCGCGGTTCGTCCCTGGCAGTGGGTCTTCGGTCACCCCATCGCCGTCCAGGTCCGAGAAGAAGATCTCGTCCGCCCCTCCGGTAGACAACGGAAGGAAAAGCGAGCTGGCCAGAGAACTCTTGACTCGCGTCGCCGCGTTTGCCTGGAAGCCCCACGGTAGATCCACGAGCAAACTCAAGCCAAGCTGGTGCAGCCGGTCTTCGTTGGCCGGACCGAAGAATTGCGTCGGCCGGTCATTGAAGGCTGATCCCGACAGAAAGTCCTGATCTGTGCCCGTGGATTCGAAGCGCCCGAGGGCGTAGGTGATGTTAGTGGTGACGTGTTTGAAAGGCCCCCAATGTCCAGCGTCGCCGCGCAGCCGGACCTGAAGTGCCTGGTAGAGAGAGAGTCCAATCGGCGAGATGATGCCGATTCCTCGGAAGTTTCGGTTCCGCCCGCTGAAGGCGAAACCGTCCACGCCACTGCCTGCGCCCAAGCCGTTGTCGGCGAAATCGCTAATGCTCCTTCCCTTTGCAATCATGCAGTCAACGTTTTGAGAGGTTGTACCTACATTACAGGCGAACTTGTTGAATGCGGCCGTCATCGCAGACTGCGCTGCAGGAACGTTAAGCGAGTCCGCAGCGCCGATGCGGTTACGGTCGATCGTCTGGTTAAAGTGCACACCCCGGTTCCGAACATAGTCCGCGGTGAGAACGAGCCCAGGCTTGAGCTCGTATTGCAAACCGATGTTCATCTGAATGCCGTACGGTGTCTTGTAGTTGTTGTCCAGGACGCTGCCTTCGGTGTCCAGGATCTGGTCAAACAGCGGAGGCACGCCGGGAGCAGGCCAGTTTGCCGCTAAGGCCGCGCTAGCCTTTTGGATCAACTGCTGCCCCTGGACCGCGAACGGAATAACTTGGCCGAGTGCCGCGTTAATGCAACTGTTTCCCGGCAAGCCGGTGCACTGCGAACTGAAATCGAAAAGCACATTTCCCGTGCTCGGATCCAGCAGCAATGGGGAGCCACCGGTGATTACCGGGGTGTCGTTGCCGAGGCCCGGCGGAATGTTAAGCACGCGGTCGAACAAGAGGTTATTGAAAATGTTAGTCTCGTAATAAAGACCAGTGCCGCCGCGGATGACGAGTCTGTTGTTCCCCATGACGTTCCAGGCAAACCCGGCCTGGGGACCAAAATTGTCCGCCGGGCGTCGCGGGAAGCCCGCGAGTTGCGGGTCAAATAGCCCTAAGGTTGCGGTTCGCTGGAGGTCGTGATTTGAGAGGGAGCTGTTCCAGTTGTAGCGTAAGCCGAAGTTAGCCGTGAACGACTTCGTCCACTTGACCGTGTCGTGCGCGTAGAATCCGAGCCGGTGGTTGACCGTTCCTCCGTGAGGGAATCCCAGTGCCGGTTTCTCGCTGAAAAAGCCCAATCCGTTGCCGAGGACGAGCTGATTCAGCGGATAGTTTAGTGGATCCTGATCGCCATTCGAGGAAAATGGGTTTGCATTTGCAAACGCCCGAGTCGAGGTCGTGCGGTTCGCGGTAAGCCGCGGTGCCAGACCGAAAAACGATGCAAATACGAATTGCTCGATATGGTTGTACTCCGCTCCAAATGAGAGAACGTGCCGGCCGAACAAGACGCTTGCGTCGTACTTGGTCTGCTTGTTATCTTGGAAGGTTCGCTGAGGTGCGAGAAGGTTGGGGCCGACGTTCACCTGGTTGCGGATGCGCACCAGGATCGGCTGCCCGCCCGGGTCAAGCGTTTTCGGCGTGCCCGCGCCACTGTTAGCGTCCACGATGAAGTTATTAAAATTGACATAAGCAAAGCGGAAGCCATGGATCCAGTGCCCGGTACGATAGTCGGCGCCGACAACGTGAAAATTGGTGTTGTTGAGGTTGGAGAAGGCGGAAAGTGAAATGCCCCCGAACCCCGTCACCGCCACATTGTCGTCGTGCTGGAAGCGGTAGAACCCGTTTAGCTTGTTGTTGAGAACCCAATCGAGACGGCCGCTTCCGATGTTCTCCGTCAGCGGCACCCCGAAGTTTCCCGTAAACTGCGCGAAGTTTGGCGTATTCACGAAGCGCTGTGCATTCTGGCGGTTTCCTTCATAGTCCAACTGCCAAAAGAGCTTGTCTTTGAAGAAGGGACCGCCAAGCCGGCCACCAAAATTCCGCCGTTGGAAGGGAGGCTTTTCCGTTGTGGGGACGGTCTTATCCAACCGCTGGTCCGCGGCATAACCGGCGTCGCGGAAGAAACCGAATCCGGATCCGTGGATGACATTCGTTCCGCTCTTGGTGATGATGTTGACTCCGCCCGAGGAGGTGAGGTCGGTGCTGACGTCAAGAGAAGATTGACTAATTCCAAATTCCTGAATCGACTCATTTGAAAGATTGGTGGTCGTCGTTCCCACCGTTTCGTCGGTGATGTCTACTCCGTCCACCTGGATGCGTGTGGACCGCCCCGATCGTCCTCCGATTGAAACGCCGACCATTTGGTTTTTGGTTGGGTCGAAGTTGCCACCATCCACGGTCTGGACGCCGGGCTCCTGCGTCGCGAGGTCGAGGAAGTTGCGTCCGTTGAGCGGTAGGCGCTCGATTTGTGAAGAGGTGATGAGCCCTTGTACGCTTGACTGCGAGGTGTCTACCGTTAGGGCGCTTTCCTTCACCTCCACGATGCTTGACACTTGGCCAAGCTCCAGCTTTGGCGAGATGGAAGTTGTCACGCCCACCACAATGGTGACGATGGTGGCGAAGGTCTTGAAACCATCTTTCTGAACGCTTAGGTCATATCTGCCAGGCACCAGATCGGGAACAAAGTAAGTGCCCTCGGAAGATGTGGTCACCGACAGCTTAATACCTCGCTCCTTGTCCGTGAGCGAGACCTTCGCCGCGTTTATGGCCAGGCCATTCGGATCCACAACGGTTCCGGTCAATGAGCCGGTTGTACGTTGTGCGGAAGCGGTGATGAGCCCACTCAAGCACACCACCACGACAAAAAAAGATACAATGTGCCTACACATTCGGAGATACCTCCTCTGTGAGGCAGCAGCGGCCCTGCCGATGGCCCTTTTCTTGCCTTCGATGCGACTCTAGTTTCTAGGGTCGCTACCACCACAGTATTGGGGCAGGAAATATCACGGACGTACGCACGAGTCAATGATGAAAATTGCGCAAGATCGGGAAAGGCGGATCTTGCCCACTCTCAACGAACAAGGCATGAAGAAGCGGATTGGCCTTGGTAGAATGAGCCGCCTCGCCCGCGAACCAGGCGGGCGCCACAGGCTGGCCCAGTCGCGGGTATCGCGGCCGAGATCGGGAACTACAACCCCGGTGGGACCGGCAATATCACTTTCTTAAGAACGGTGGGAGATCTCCTCTCGAAGCGTATGAATGCTGAAACGGCCCGGATACTCTTTGGAGCGTCCGGGCCGGCATGTTTTCAGGTGAAGTTACGCTACGAGACGCATCGCTAGTTCTCGGCGTCCATTTTTTAGGCTTTCGGTCCAACGTCAGTCCAATTCGAGAGGTTGGTTGCACCGCGTGTTTCCGCGTAAGCGACACCAGATGCGGCACTTATGTGATTTAGTCTGCTTACTTGCAAAGCAGGTGCTCTCCCAGCTGAGCTACACGCCCACTTCTATGGCACTACTAACATTCTACGGCACTTACGCTGCAACTTCTGCTCCATTTTTTTGCTGTGATTTCGGTACAACAGAGACATCTTTGGACGCCGGAAGAACGAATCCGTAACCGACCCGCTCAGCTTCATCGAGCCGTAACTGCAATTCTTCGTGAAGATGCGAGTACAGTTCTGACATGGTTTGCGGACGGTGAGCCATCCAGAAGTTATTGATGTCCTCCAGACAGCGTTGTCCACGCAACCATGTTTTGCGGAATCGCTTGAATGCATGCCAGCCCATGCCTTTCTGCTCCAGCCCCATTTTTATGAGTCTGGGAGTGAGCCAGCGGCCTTCCAGTTTGTTGTGAAGATAGGGCGTCCCATTTGCTGTGTGAAACAGCAACCCCGTCCTTCCGGTTATGTATTTTCGCAAGTACTCTGCGATGTCGGGATGTAGGTCGATTTCTCGCTTCGCGGCATTCGTCTTGAGGTGAAGAACAATGCGCGGGGTGTCCTTTTCGACCTGTTGCTCGACCATGATAGTGCGTCCGTTGTTTATGAAGTGTTTTGTCTCAAGCGCGAGAGCTTCCGATATTCTCATTCCGGTGGCTGCGAGCAGAACGTAAAGTGCTTGTTCTTGGCAGCTGCTCCCTCGAATGAGTTCCGAAATCGGGTCTGCCTTAAGCGATGGACGCTTCTGCTTCGAATGCTCTACAACCGGAAGGTCCATCGTTTCGGCATCCCAGACTCTCTTGTGAACAGGCTCGCCGTTGACGCACCTTCAACGACGCCACGGTCTGCTGGACGAACTCAACATATTTGCTGATGGTTCGAGCCGACAGACCTGCTGCTGACATCTTGTCGATGAGGGGCTTGACGGTGAGATTGTCCACGGTCCCGAGAGGGACGTCACCGATAACAGGGAGAATCCACTTGTCGAGTGCTCCCTGAATCGTTACCGCATAACTGTTCCCAATCGGGTTGCGCTTGCGATTCTGGCTGTTTTGCAGCCAGACTTCGGCTTGGTCGCGAAATAAGACGCCAGTCGGGTTGGGTTTTACCACGGTGGTGAATGCTCGGCTGTGTCCACTCCGCTCGATTGAATAATTTCCTTAGCTTTTCTCTTTCGTTCGCTTCTGGAGAGACTACCGGGCCCGGAAATCGGACAGATGCGCTCGCGCACATGCTGTCGCTTTTCCTGACCAGCGATGTCCTTCCAGTAGCGCACTACGTACCACCTTCCTGACTTCTCGATATGACCATCTTGACC
>Ga0209267_1003251_pt1 | contig 10135 bp, 8 predicted proteins | sample GraSoiAngelo_137_FD_185894 | JGI IMG/M metagenome (GOLD analysis project Ga0209267, IMG submission 185894) | Grasslands soil microbial communities from the Angelo Coastal Reserve, California, USA - 14_0929_09_30cm (SPAdes) (version 2) | ecosystem: Environmental > Terrestrial > Soil > Grasslands ... | reverse complement strand
ATTTGCGGTACGGGCAAACAATTCAGAGGCAAAGAAGGGGCGGCCTTGGGCTTTGCCCCTTTTTTTCGTCGGGGACGGTGCAGGACGAACAGATTTGTGGCACTTTGTCCTCGTCGAAGCAGTGAAATAGGGCAACAGAAAATCGCCATGTTCATTTGACATTTACGATCGTAATTACACCTTGGAGCGGAGGACTGGAGTGAAGTTATCGCCAGGCAAACGAAAAGGTCTCGAAGCCGTCTCGGATTCTCGAGGTGTGATTGGCGCGCTTGCGATAGACCAGCGCGACGCGCTGCGCAGCCTGTTCTCCTCCGAATTGAAAATCGAAAAGAATGTGGTTCCCCGTGAGCAGCTTGAGGAGTTCAAATCTATCGTCGTTCGCTTGCTTTCCCCGCATGCCAGCGCCGTTCTGCTTGAGCCCGAGTACGGTTTGAACGCTGCAAAGCAGCGTGCTCTATCTTCAGGCTTGTTGATGGCCTACGAAGTGAGCGGTTACGACCATAAAGTTCCTTTTCGCCTTCCTCGACTTCTTGAAGATTGGTCCGTACGTAGGTTAGTCGATGCCGGCGCTCAGTGCGTAAAGGTTCTGCTGTACTATGCCTTGTCCGACGCACCCGAAATACAAGAGCGTAAACGTGTTTGGGTCGAACGGGTTGGCGCGGAATGTGCTGGTTGTGACGTTCCGTTTTTCCTGGAAATTGTTCCGTACCAGGACGGGTTGGATGAAAAGGGTCCTCAATTTGCGCGCTGCAAACCCGGCATACTCGCCAGTGCAATGCAGGAATTCTCAAGACCTCACTATGGCGTGGATGTCTTGAAAGTTGGCGTGCCTGTGACCATGGCCTATGTCGAAGGCTCTTCGACTTCATCGGGTCCAGTCGTGCATACTCGTGCCGAGGCTCTGGAACTTTTTCGAAATGCAGCTGCGGTTACCGCCAAACCGTTCCTGTTTCTCTCTGCTGGGGTTAGCAATCGCGCGTTCACCGAGGCTCTCGAACTGGCCTCGGAAGCGGGCGTACATTTCTGCGGCGTGCTCTGTGGGCGCGCGACCTGGAAGGATGGCGTAAGCGTGTTCGTCCATGGAGGAGCCGATGCACTTCAGAAATGGCTTGAAACACAGGGAGTGCAAAATATCCGAAGTATCAACGAAAGTCTCAAGGCTGCCACACCATGGTCGGAAAACTATTCCGCAAATGAATAAACCAGCCGCCCAATCCAATCAGCGGGCAGATTCATTCTTCTGCGTGAGCTTGAATCCGGCGATCGACACACGGCTTATCGTAAACGGATTTGTTCCAGGCCGCATCAACCGTGTCTCAGAAGTTCTTCGAATGCCCGGAGGCAAAGCCGCTCATGTCGCCATGGCGCTCAAAGGCTTGGGCGCGACTCCAACCTGGATTGGTTTCGCCGGCGGGGCCACCGGCAGCGAACTGCTTAAGGGACTTCATCTTTTGGAGATCGCAACGATGTCCGTGTCAACTGGCCAGGCGTCGCGCGTTAACCTGGAAATCCTGGACATGGGAGGAGAAGTCACAGAGGTGCTTGAGCCCGGAGCAATCATTACGCAGTCCGAATGGTCCGACTTTCTGCACGTTTGCGCGGACGCTTTTCAAACTGCTGCCAACCGGAAAATCGCGGTGATCTCCGGAAGCCTGCCTCCCGGCGTTCCAATCGAGGCTTGTGCCGCGCTAGTTAGCTCCGCCCGATCGGCGAACTGTCTCGCATTTGTCGATTCGAGCGGCGCAGCGCTCTCCAAAGCGCTGGCTGCCGGACCGGACCTGGTCAAAGTTAATCGGGAGGAAGCCGAGTTTGTTACGCAAGTTGCGATTCGTGATCCCATCTCCGCGGCACAAGCCGCTCGCAAGTTGCTGGACTTGGGTGCGAACTCCTCCGCCATCAGCCTCGGCGAACGTGGCCTGGTCGGCGTTCGAAAGCATGATTCCACAGCAATTCACGCGTGGACCGATCCCCTGCGGCCAAAGTCTACTGTGGGTTGCGGTGATTCGGCGCTTGCCGGATTGGCCTTTGCTGCGGCAACTGAGCTCCCGTTCGAGCAAAGCCTGGCGCTTGCGGTTGCCTGCGGAACGTCGAATTGCCTGGCTGAGCTCCCCGGCCGCATGGTGCGGGAGGATGTTTCACGTATTGAGCGAGGTGTTCACATAGAACGGTTGTAAGGGGGAAGGGACTACTCATTGAAGCGTTTTGACATCAGCGTCGTGGGCGAACTGAATTGTGATTTGATCCTTTATGGCCTTCCTCCAGTGCTTGAATCCGAGAGAGAGCACCTGGCCAGCGATTTTGCGCTTACCCTCGGCAGTTCTTCTGCAATCTTTGCGCACAATATTTCTCTCCTTGGTAGTCGCGTTGCTTTCACTTCTTGCATCGGAGGCGATCCGCTCGGCAAGTTTTGCGTGGAGCGCCTGTCTGAAAGCCACGTTGACGTTTCAGGGGTAAAATGCCTCCGTAGCAAGACTACCGGCGTGACTGTGATTCTTCCTCTTGCCGAGAAACGTCAGATTTTGACCTATCCGGGCACGACTTTTGACTTGGACCATACACACCTTGATTTGGACTATCTGCGGGACGCGACGCACTTTCATGTCTCATCCTTTTTTCTTCTGCGCGCACTGCGTCCCAAATTGCCTGAACTGTTTTTTCAAATGAAACAGGCTGGCCTTACCACGTCACTCGACACCAACGATGACCCGGAGAATCTGTGGGCCGATGACGTTAGAGCCGTGCTCAGAAACGTCGACGTATTTCTGCCGAACGAGCACGAAGCTTGCAAGGTTGCAGGCACGGGCGACGTCGATACGGCTCTCGAAACGTTGTCACACTTCGTCCCCATCGTAGTCGTCAAGTGCGGTGCGCGGGGAGCCCTCGCCCAACGCGGAAAGGAACGCTTTCATGCCGCTTCGCTCTCCGTTCAGCCTGTCGACGCCGTTGGGGCAGGAGACAGTTTCAACGCTGGCTTCCTGCACAAATTCATTCGCGGAGCTGACTTTCAGGACTGCCTCGAATACGGCAACGTGAGTGCCGGCCTCTCCACGACACGCGCCGGCGGAACGGAGGCCTTCCGCGCCCGCCGGCACCGAGAGGAGTTTCTGGGGCGCCACGCGAAGGCGTAGAGACCTGAGCAGGCAGTTACAGGCAATTCATATGCGTCGCACCAAGCCCTGGTCGGTTGCACGCGTGTTGCGCACGAGCAGCAGCACCAAGATCATCCCAATGAATGGAATAAGCCCGGCGACGATCACAATCGGGTCAAAACTATGGGTGCCCGCTGCCTGGCGCGCATCGGAAAAGTGTCCGATCAACTCGAACGCGATGATGGTGCCGATTCCTGCCCCGGTTCCGCTCAGGCCGCTTACCGAAGCAACGGAATCGCTCATATAGAGGTCCGTAGGCAGAACGTTTGCGATCGTCGAAAACGACGCGTAGGAAAAAGTGGCAAGCCCGAAAAACATTGTGATCAGGTATAGATTCACAGTGAAAATTGTCGGGATGAGAAGCAGCACTCCGACGCCGCCAAAAACAACCAGCGCTTTGCGCGCGGCGCCGAGGGACCAGCCGCGCCGAATCAAGTACCCAGAGACGCCACCGCCGAAGAAATTGCCCAAGTCCGCGGCGAGGAAGGGAACCCAGACAGCCAGTAGGCCGCTTTTGAGAGAAATTCCTTTTGCGACCAGGTAGATGGGAAACCAGTCCGTGACAAAGAACCAAACGGGATCAGTGAGGCCTTTGGAGATGATCGTTCCCCAGGTTTGGGGCAATTTCAAAAGGTCGAGCCATCGAAGCCGCGGTTTTCCAGCGCTTTGAACTTCCCGAGTCTCTGCAAGAATCATGCTTCGCTCAGCATCACTGATGCGCGGGTGATCCTGAGGAAGGTGATACAGCCGGCGCCAGGCGATCAGCCACAAGAATCCGAGCAGGCCTGGAATAACAAAAGCAACGCGCCATCCCCAGCGAAGGTACACCGGCAAAATCAGGAAAGGCGCAACCGCACCCCCGACGGATGAACCACTGTCGTAGAACGCAGCCGCTAGTCCGCGCTCGCGCTTAGGAAACCATTCCGAAACAGCCTTGCTCGCCCCAGGCCAGTTCGCGGACTCACCAGCCCCAAGCAGGAAACGAAATAGAGCAAAGCTCGAAATGCCATTGGCCAGCGAGGTCAAAAGGGAGACGATCGAATACCAAGTCACGCTGATGGTCAGCCCGCGCCGCGTGCCGACGCGATCCATTAGCCGCCCGCAGACGGTTTGTCCTAGGGAATAAGCGATGCGAAAGGCGATAGCGATGTTGGCGTAGTCCACATTGGTCCAGTGATAGTCGTGTTTCAGATACGGTGCGAGAATGGAAAGTGTTTGGCGGTCAATGTAATTAATCACGGTCGAAGCGAACAGAATTCCGCCAATCCACCAACGCAAGGAGGGAATGATGCCAGCGTGGGCCGAATCCGTTTGTCCGGCTATCGCCACAGAAATCCTGCGCAAGCTGATGTGAGTAATGTGGTCTGGGAAGTCATGCGGTCATACATCAAGCGGAGCGGCAAGCGCACGGAGCGTCCGGGGACTGAGCAAACTGGCGGATTCCCGGTCCAGATAGATCGTAGCTGCTGGGTGTGTCCGCAGAATGGACGCTGGAGCCATCGGACTGATGTTTCCATCGAAACATGACTTGACCGCCGGAGCTTTCCGCGCGTCAGGAACAACGCAGATGATTTCCTTTGCCTTTAGAATCTGTCTCACCGACATGGAGATGGCTCGGCGAGGGACTTCCGAAATAGTTGCGAACCAGCCTTCTCCCACCTGTTGGCGCAGGCAGGCTTCATCGAGCTCGACGATGAGGTACGGTTCTTCTGTTTGAAAATCAGCTGGGGGATCGTTAAACGCCAGATGCCCGTTCTCCCCGATGCCGACGAAAGCGACATCTACGGGTGCCGATCGCAGAGCTTTGCCGACGCGGCGGACAACTTCGGCAGGATCACCGTCGCCATCGAGCAAGTGATAATTTCTAATTCCCACGTTATGAATCAAGCGTTCGAGAAGATATTTGCGAAAGCTGGCGGGATGACTGATGGGAAGCCCGACGTACTCGTCGAGATGAAACATCTCGACTCGCTGCCAGTCGATGTTTTTAGCGCTGGTCAGCGCGTCCAGAAAATCCAACTGGGACGTTCCTGTTGCGGCGATGATTCGTGCCCAGCCGTAATCGCGGATCGCATTGCGTATTGCCGCGGACGCTTGCTCCGCAGCGGCTTTGCTGAGAGAGAGCTTGTCTTCAAAAACCTTAACAATCACGCTGCAATTTCCTCCCATGCTGACAAATATCGCGCCGCTTTGCAGTAGAATCACTGAAACAGTTCTTATATCACAGCCTCGACTGTAACGATGGATTTGAAATCCGTGGCAATGGAGATGGTCCTGCGCGGTAGCTCGGTAGGTCTGTGCGGTTACATCCTTCGGTACGCCACCGGACACCAATTGATTACATTCGGATGGCACTACAAATAGCGGTAGAATCGCGTGTCGGAAAAAGATTGAGGTTGCGGCGAAAGCTGTCGCTTACGCACGCGTTTTCAGATGACGACCGGTCTGGGCTGTTGAAGGCTCGGCGCTTCGTTTCGAAATGACTCCCTAGCTTCGGCCCAGAGGAGGAGCCCATGAACAGGTCAGACAGTAAGATCAATCGAAGAGAATTCTTGCAGAAGGGTGCTGTTGTGGCGGCCGGAAGCGCAACATGGAGCAGCCCTGCGCTGTCATATTCGCGCATTGCGGGAGCAAATGACCGGATTTCTTTGGGGCACATCGGTATCGGCAATCGCGGCAGAGAGCTCGACGGCATTGTAGCGTCGCTCAAAGGCAAAAAAAATGTGGAAGTGACGGCGGTCTGCGACTTATGGAGTCACAATCTCGACTAGGCGGTCGACGCCAACCAAAAATACTTCGGCAGAGCGCCCAGAGGGCTAAAGCATCCCCAAGAACTGCTGGTGCTGAAAGATTTGGATGGCGTGATGATTTCCACTCCCGAGCACTCGCATTCACCACTCCTGAAAGTGACCGCCGAAGCGGGCAAAGACGCCTACGTGAGAAGCCCATGGGCAATGTTCTCGAAGAGGTCAAGGCCGCGCGTGACGCGGTCGTCGCGCGGAATCTCATTGTTCAGATTGGCACGCAGCACCGCAGCGAACCGTATCAGATTGCCGTGCGCGATCTGGTTCGCTCAGATGTTCTCGGCCAAGTCACCAAGTACGAGATTGAATGGAACTATCACGGACCTCGTTGGCGTGGGCGTCCCGAAGTGAAGATGATTCGCGAACAAGATACGGACTGGCGCGCCTGGCTGATGAACAAGCCGCACCGGCCGTTTGATCCCCAGCTTTACTTTGAATTTCGTCTCTACAAGGAGTTTTCCAGCAGCATCTCTGACCAATGGATGAGCCATGGCATTGACCTCTGTCAATACTTCATGGACGAGAACTTTCCGCAGTCGGTCGTGACAAATGGCGGCATTTTTGCCTGGCAGGACGGACGCGAAAACCCCGATACCTTCCATGCGCTATTCACGTATCCGAAGGGTTTCCTGGTCAGCTATGCCACGAGTTTCGGCAATGATGCGCCTAGTTTTACGCGTATCATGGGAAAAAAGGCCACAATGATCAATCATGGCGGAGAAGGTAGCCCACGCTGGCAAATGGTGGAAGAAAAGGGAAATCATGAAGATGACACCGATATTGACAAGCAGCGCGCCGTTAAGGACATCCTGCTGCCCGGAGATAAAACGCTTCCCCCGATGGGAATAGGCGACGAAGATCCGTCGCACATGATCAATTGGCTGGACTGCTTGCGCAGCCGGACACAACCGAACGCTACCGTGCACAATGGGTTTTCGCACTCTGTGGCCTGCATGATGGCTGCGCGCGCTTATTGGTCCGGGAAGAAGGTTTATTGGGATCCCTAAGCTGGAAGCAATCCTCGACCAGCCGTCGGGGGCATAGCCAGAACCGCAAACAGGAAACGTTACATCGATCCGTCTGTGAAAGCCTATCCAGTCGCGTTCACTGGGGAGGCTGATAACGTTCTTTTTTCGCAGGGGCGAACCTCGTCGACACTGAACCAGATACCGCCAGGCTGAAGTGTTCTTCTGTCGAAAGACCTCCCAGGCCGATCGCGGTTACCACGACCTGATACGTTCCCGATCTCGTGTAGGCATGCGAGACTTCCTGGCCCTCCAAAGTGACGCCATCTCCGAAACTCCATGCATAGGTAACTACAACGTCGTTGGAAGTCGTCGGCTGAGCACGAAAGGTCGCGGCCCTTCCAGTCATCACGTTCGGAACGTGCTCAAATTTGATGCTCGGTGGCTGCGCAGAGACACCCACGTTTACGACCTTGAGTAGGCGGGCCGAATGAGGAGGCAGGTCCACGACGGCAGAGTTCGGATTGGGAGTTGCCACGGTTTTGCCGTCGAACACATCTGAGATTGCGTACTGATTCGAAGCCGCCAAGCCCAGGCTAGAGAATTCGATGGAGCGCGAATGACGTTGGTCCGTCCAGTTGAAGATGGTCAGCAGGCCTTGGCGATGATCTTCCTCAACCCAAAATATACTTGGCTGATTATCTTCGGGCGAATAACTCATAAGGTCGACAGGCTTCGAGGCACGGCTCAGTTTAATCATCTCGATCAGGTCTTGATTTTGAACCAGCGCCAAGCGCTCCGCATCTGCGCCAAGAGCAGGCAGATCGTCACCGATTTCGTACATTCCGCCTGCAACTGCGGAAAGGGCGATGGAAGCCTTGGCCTCGTCAAGAGTGAGTGGAACTTTGCCACCGTGCCAGGGTTGATCCGTCACAGTCTGTTTGGAAACGCAAAAAGCGTCGGGATCACTAACAAAGAAATTGCGGTTCATGTAGTATCGTGCCGCAACTCCAGGAGCGGCATCTTTCGTCGCTTCAAAAGTGTGGCCGGTGTCCAGAGAAATTCGGCCGGTGTCAACGATTCCAACCGGATTGAGCATTGGGCTGCCGTCTTTGTCGAGGAGCACTTGATCTCCCACGATTTGCCGAACGATTTGTAGACCAATTCTTTGAGCTTCTACTGCAGTAGTATTAGGCCGGTAATAGAAGCCCTCCACCGCTGTGTCTTCCATGAAATCCAATTTGATATACCCAATATTCCATTCGTTTGCGAGCGTCGAGTAAGTCTTGCGCAAGTATTCCTGCGCGCCAGGGTTCGTCGTATCGAGAACAAATAGCCGGTCCTTGCCATCAACCTGCCCTATACGGATAGCTTCACCTTTGGCGTTGTGCACCAGCCAGTCGCGATGATTTTCGTATACCCAGGACCGGTCCGCAACCTGGAAGGGGGCGGTCCAAAGGCCGGGGATTAAACCTTCGTTGCGAACCTTTCGTTCCAACGCACGCAGGCCATTCGGGAAAAGTGTGGAATCTGCGGTAGCGTACTCGCCTCGGGCATATTGATACCCCTCATCGATATGGAAGAACCGGTATCCCAGTGATTTCAAATGTTGCGCTAGCCAGTGAGCGTTGGTCAGTGCAGTCCCTTCATTGAGTCCGAAATAGTAAGCCGTCCAGCTCCACCAGCCCATCGGAGAGGGATATGAAGTCCGCGCGTGATGGAGCTCCCGAATTAGTGAACCATACGTTTCCAATTGAGAGTGATAGTCACCGCTCACACTAAACAGGAGTTTCTCTGAATCCAAGCCTGCGCCCGGTGCAACAGCCAGGCTCAGTTCAATTTGGTCTTCAGGCGGCGATTGCTTCAGGGAATTCTCTTTGGTCAGTTCGGTCGTGCCGGTGGAGTCGACCTCGAACGCCTGGATTAGTGGAGCGTTCAATGGTCCGGCGAGATGAAGGCGTGACACGGTTAGAAAGCGATTGGAAGTGAGTGCGCCGACAAAAAAGCTGACGTGACTCTGTCGATTGTAGAGAAGCTGACTGCCGACTCCGCGATGCACGCCCTCTACATCTCCCAGGTCACGGATTTTCAGCGCAGGGCGGTCTTCGCTGAAACTGTCCGAGAGAACCCGGTCTAAAGCGGCAGGCCCCCCCAAATCGAGAATCTTGCCTTGCCTGGCTTCGATCGGACGAATGGCCTGGATGTGAATTGTCCGCCCAGCGGTGTCTAGTACTTGAACTTGGATGTCGCCGATTGGTTTGTCCGCATAAGAATGCAGTCTATAAATCAGTTCGGGAGCGCGTTCTAATCCTGAATGTCTTACCGTCCATTCGTGAGCAGTCCCCAAATCATCGTTTGCGATAGACTCGGTCATTAAATGCTTCGGATAATCTCGCGCGTGAAGCCACCGCCCGTCCACCTTAGCAGCAACAGCAGCGATCAACACGTCCGAAGCTGAGCCAGGTTGCCCGATGGCATAGTTGCCCGTTGCACCGTCAACCGTCACGCGCAAACTCTGTGAGGCTGACGTCGTACCCTCAGCCAGGAGGACATAATTGAGCGAACCCATCAGGAGTCCCAGGGCACCAACCGACGCAACCGATCGACAATGAGCGATTGACAGATTCATTGGATCACCTCACTTTGATCGCTCCGAGTTGTTCTTGCAGGCAGCATGGGGCCCTATATCAAACCATGCACGGTTGCTCTGGCGATAAAGTTGCTTTCAGCTGGTCTTCGATGAAAACAACCGGATTCACAGGTTTATTTCAGTTGAAATCTACTCGCCGTAAGGAACCCAGATGTTTTTCACCTGAACGGAGTGGTCGAGGAACCAGCGTCCTTCGCCTTGTTTTACGTCGAACCAGTCGATGGCGCGGCCTTCGTTGGTAAACACCTGCTTCAGATTGCCGACCGAAAGAGTTTTCGCCGCCGCGGCGCTGGCTTCGTTCGTGAAACACCAGACGGCGTCGACGTCATCGTGTTCGGCGAGCGTCTTCAGCAGTTCCGCTGCGCGGCCGGTGACGATGTTTACGACGCCACCCGGCAGATCACTGGTTTCGAAAACCTGATAAAGATCGCCGGCAATCAGCGGGTATTTTTCCGAGGGAATGGCGATGACCGTGTTGCCCGTTGAAATCGCCGGCATCACGAGGGAAAGGAATCCCAGCAGCGGCGCATCAAGGGGACAGATCACACCTACCGTGCCAATCGGTTC
>Ga0209267_1003247_pt1 | contig 10146 bp, 8 predicted proteins | sample GraSoiAngelo_137_FD_185894 | JGI IMG/M metagenome (GOLD analysis project Ga0209267, IMG submission 185894) | Grasslands soil microbial communities from the Angelo Coastal Reserve, California, USA - 14_0929_09_30cm (SPAdes) (version 2) | ecosystem: Environmental > Terrestrial > Soil > Grasslands ... | reverse complement strand
TTCGATCGAGGTTTCACAGCGCGGCTACAAAGGTGAAATTTTGTGGGACGATCCGCATTTTCTCGAAAGCAACGTCGAACTGAAAATTCGGCTTAGTGCACTCACATTCGATTTCGATGGTTACTCGAAGTTCGAAATCGGCGACCGGATTGAGTTTTCCCACAGTTTCACGAAACAATACAAGGTCGGTCTTTTCGCCTCACAGCGGCATGTCGAAATTATCAGCGCGGATATCCATGATGATCTCCTTGGTGACATGCGCTACTTCGTCAGTTCGGTTGGTTTCTTTCATACCCTCGATTTGCGCGATAGCCCCGTCGTGCCGAGCCGCGGTTTTGTCTTTGATCAAACCTTCGAACTCGCCGCCAGCGCGATCGGAAGCGAGATCGAGCTCTTTCGCACGACCGCGCGCGCCAGTTACTTCATCCCGCTCGGCAAAACCTTGCTCGAGTTCGGCGCCCGCGCCGGTTTGGTTCGGCCGCTTAAGGAAAGCACCAGCGATATTACCGCAATTCCAATTGACGAACGTTTCTTTAATGGTGGCAGCACCACCGTGCGCAGTTTCGGCGAACGCGATCTTGGCCCGCATGATCACAGGGGCCACCCGCTCGGCGGGGAATTTTATACTATTTTCAACGTTGAGTATACGTTTCCCCTTTATGGCGAATTGCAGGGCGCCGTTTTTGTGGATGCCGGCAACCTGCTGCCCGAAGCGGACAATCCCGGTCTGGGCGACATGCGCTACGGCATCGGCGCGGGCTTACGCTATAAACTCCCCATCGGTCCGATCCGGCTCGATTACGGCGTCAATCCCAACCCGCGCGAGCACGAAGATTTCGGCGCGTTCCATTTCAGTTTCGGTTTCGCGTTTTGAAAATGATTCGTCATCCCGACCGAATCGTTGTAGCTGCTGCCGTTACTGGCGGAAAAACGGTTCGAGTTACTGCCGCCGGTGACGGCGGCAGCTCCAACCTCGCTAAAGCGAGGTAATGTGATTTCTGAATGAAAGATCGAGACGACAATCTCGGTGAGACCCCGCCGGAAATTTTCCGGCAACAACTTCATCGACTGGCGGATTGGATCGCGGATTATCGTGGAAAAATAGAAACGTTGCGCGTTGCGCCTGACAGCAAACCGGGTGCAATTCGCGCAGCGCTCCCATCACAACCACCCGAGCAGGGTGAACCATTCGAGAAAATTCTGGCCGATGTCGATCGGGTCATCCTTCCCGGAATGGTGCATTGGAGCCATCCCATGTTTCTTGCTTACTTCGGCTGGACCGCGACCGCGCCGGGAATCCTCAGCGAAATGATTTCCGCGCCGTTGAACGTGAACGCGATGACATGGCGCACTTCCCCGGCGGCGACCGAGCTCGAAACTCTGGTGATCGATTGGCTCCGCCAGTGGATGCGTTTGCCAGGAAATTTCGAGGGCGTGATTTACGACACCGCCTCGGTCGGGATCATGCATGCGCTCGCGGTCGCCCGCGAAGAAGCCGCACCCTCGACTCGCAAACTTGGTCTGACCGGACGCGATCTTCCGCGATTTCGGATTTACACTTCCGATCAAGCCCACAGTTCCGCCGAGAAAGCAGCGATCGCGCTGGGCCTTGGCGAGGAGAGTGTGTGTCGGGTGCCGAGCGACAATGAATTTCGCATGGAGACGTCGCTCTTGCGCAAAACGGTCGCGCACGATCGAGAATGCGGGTTCAAACCGCTCGCCGTCATTGCCACAGTCGGAACCACCTCAACTGCGAGCCTGGATCCGGTGGCCGAGATCGCACAGCTTTGCCGCGAAGAAAAGATGTGGCTGCACATCGATGGCGCTTATGGAGGCGGGTTTGCGGTTATGCCGGAATATGAATGGATCGCGGAGGGTTGGAGCGAAGCGGATTCGATCATCATCAATCCACACAAGACCCTGTTTGTGCCGCTCGATTTCAGCGTCCTCTATGTGCGCGATATCGAACGTTTGCGCCGCGTCTTCTCTCTCGTGCCGGAATATCTCCGTGGCGATACGCTGGAGACGGAGAAGAATTACATGGACTACGGAATTCAACTCGGCCGAAGATTTCGTGCGCTTAAGGCCTGGATGATCTGGCGCGCGTTCGGCCGCGAAGGAATTCTCGCGTTAATGCGCGAGCACTTGCGGCTGGCGCGTTTGTTTGGCGAATGGGTAGCTGCATCCGACGATTTCGAATTATCAGCGCCGGTCTCGATGGGCGTCGTTTGTTTTCGCGCAAAACATGAGACCGACGCGTTCAATTCCAGGATTGTCGAATCGATCAATCAATCTGGTCGCGCGTATTTGAATCAAACAAAATTGCGCGGACAAACCGTGATTCGTTTAGGACTCGGAAATATTCTCACCACGGAAAAGCATCTGCGCGATGCATGGGAATTGATTCAGGAGACTGCCCGATCAGTTAGCTCGTCATCCCGAGCGTAACCACCAGTCCGGCTCGGACCGAGGGATCCCGCAGCGTTACCTTTAAGCTTTCGCCACGGGATCCCTCGGCTGGCGCTCGGGATGACCGGGTTCGCATCAAAAAGCGTTTGGCGGGTGAGAGAGCTGCGGTACATTCCGCGACGCAAAACTAATGATCACGATTCTTCGTAAGCATTCACGCTGGCTCATGATCGTCATCGCCATTCTGGCGATGCCGTTTTGTCTTTATTTCGTTCGGACGGATTGGATGAGCGCTCTGCGGTCGAACACTGCTGGCAAACTTTATGGCCGCGACATCTCGACCATCGAGATTGAGCGCGGGGGACGGTTGTTCCAACTGGCGCGCAATTTGGGGATGAGCGAGTTTCTAACCGAACTTTTGGGTCAGTGGCATCCGCAACGAGCGAAAACACAATCGGAAGCGGAACGTGAAGCGGGACAGGAATTCGCCATTGATTTAATGATTCTACGGCATGAGGCCGAAGCCTTGGGTATCCGGCCAACTACCACTGAAATCGCTGCCGTCGTTACCAAAATACGCGCGTTCCGTAGCGACGCCGGTAGTTTCGATCTGAAGAAGTACAACGATATCGTGCAGAATGCTCTGGGACCCCTTGGGTTCACCGAGGCACAGATTGAGGAATTGGCCGGCGATCAGATTCGTCTCGATCGTGTCAAGGAACTGGTCAGCACAGGCGTGACCGTATCCCAGGCGGAAAGCAGGACCACTTTTGAACAGATCTACTCCAAATTCGAAGTGAGCGTGGTGCGTTTCAAAACCAGCGACGTTGCGAACGAGGTAAAAATTTCTGATGACGAAATCGCGAAATATTATGAAGGCGCCAAAGAACAACTAAAGAGCGAGGAAAAACGGAAAGTGCAGTTCGTTGCCCTGACGTTATCGGAGGCGGAGAAAAAGCTAACGGGAAAAGAACGGATCGACGCCTTGCAGAAACTTTCGGATAAGGCAAATGACGTCGCCCAGGCGCTGGCGGAGAAGAATGCCGATTTTGCCGTGGTTGCGGGGAAATTCCAGTTGCCGGTCAAGACCACTGGCGATTTTAGCCAGGCGGCGCCGGATCCGGAACTAAAGCAGGACTCGCAATTGATCCAGAGCGCCTTCCAACTTTCCAATGACGAACCGACGAGTGAGCCGATCCAGGGCGCGGACGGGTTCTATATCTTGCATCTCGCCGGAATCACCCCGGCGCGACCTCTGACACTCGAGGAGGCGAAACCGAAAATTGTTGAGGCGCTCAAAGCGAGAAAGGAGCGCGAGCTGCTAACCATTCGGGCAGCTAATGTCGCGCACGATTTGGGCGAGGCATTGAAAGCGGGCGACACGATCGCCAAGGCCGCGCAAAAGTTGAATTTGAAACTGGAAAAGTTGCCTCCCTTTTCTCTGGCCGAAGAGCTGGAGCGAAAAGCGTCCTCCGCCCCGGAGACGATCCCAGATTTGCCTATGATCAAAAATGCGGTCGCCGATTTACACGCCAATGAAGTGGCGGACCCGATTCCGACTTCGGATGGTGCGGTGGTCGCAGTAGTGGAAAAGCGCGATCCGCCGGATCCCGCCCAGGCTGGAACCAATCGGGCCTCGCTCGACGAGCGCATTTTGCGGGGGAAACGCGCGATGATGTTTTCCGAATGGCTACAGGAGCGCCGGCGGGTTGCCGGATTGCAAGCCACAGTCCCAAGCTGATCTGACATGGAATCGCGCGACGAAATCTTCGACGACGCGAATGGCGATCTTGCGACCGGGGAATTGGAAAGCGCGGTCGAGAAATATCGGCGTTGCGTGGAGATCGATCCGGAATTTTTTGATGGGTGGCACGCGCTCGGAATGGCGCTGATGAAAATCGGGCGATTTCCGGAAGCAATTGAGGCGGGAAAACGCGCCACAGAATTGCGGCCGAACGATCAGATCGCCTGGACCAGCTTGTCGCTTTTTTACAATCGCAGCGGCGACATCAAGGAGGCCGAAGCAGCGGGGACGAAAGCAAAGATTCTCTCTTGGGGTGGGAAGGTGGCGAAAGGTGATCAGTGATCCGTGATCAGTGAATAGTTGAGGATGTTTTTGCGCGATCACTTCTCCCTTTGGTAGGGCGACGCTCCGCGGAGCCTGCTGGCTCGACAGAGTCTCGCCCTGCAACCGATCACTAATCACAGTTCACTGATCACGAGTGATCTATCCGCGATCCTTCAATCCGTGCGCGCCGGATTCTTCGGCGCAATGGACGCAGCAATAAATCTGGCCACCAGCTTCGACGCCGTGACCGATTACCTTGCAATCACAATGCGGACACGTGGGTGCCAGCATGTGAATCGCGCATTCGAAGCTGTCAAAGGTCCGGGTTTTTCCGGCCGAGATAATTTGGAATGACTTGTCGTAATCGTTCCCGCAAACATCGCACTTAGCCATAACGCCTCCTGGTTGAGTTAACCAAATTTCGTTTATGCGCGAGCGAGTGGTCGCGTTGATCGGAATGTGGGAGGGACCTTAGTGTCCCGACTGGAGGGTGGAGTTGTAGGGCAGGCGCGTCGCCTGCCGTTCCAAAAAATGGCGACTAGGAATGGTCGCCCTACAATTTGGATTCGCTCACCAAATATTCACCTTCTTGTCTGCCGGTCGCACCATCGGACAATTATCCGGCAGGTTGAACGCTTTCTGAAATTCCACCAAGTCCGAGAGCGGACCATTAACGCGGTAACGCGCAGGCGAATGCGGGTTCGTGTTCACCATTAATTTTAGATCCTCGTCCCGCTGGACCGAGCGCCAGATTTGAGCGAAGCCAAGGAAAAACCGTTGCTCCGGCGTGAAACCATCGATTTTCTCCTGCGGTTTTCCACCAAGCGCTTTCTGTAAGGCCGCATACGCGATCTTGACGCCGCCGATATCGGCGATGTTTTCGCCTTGCGTAAGCTCGCCGTTGACGTGCAAGCCCGGCAACGGTTCGTACTCCGAATATTGTTTGACGATTGCGCCCGAACGTTCCTTGAATTTCGCCGCCGACTCAGGCGTCCACCAATCGCGCAGATTACCAACTTCATCGAACTGCCGTCCCTGATCGTCGAACCCATGCGTCATTTCATGGCCGATCACCGCGCCGATGCCGCCGTAGTTGATCGCGTCATCCGCTTTGGGATTGAAAAAGGGCGGCTGCAAAATACCCGCCGGGAAAACAATCTCATTTAACTTCGGATTGTAATACGCGTTTACCGTTGGCGGAGTCATGCCCCACTCCGAGCGATCGACCGGTTTGCCGATCTTGGTCAGTTCACGACGGACATCGAACATCGACGCGCGAATGGCGTTGAGCACGAATGGCCCGCGATCGATTTGCAAGGCGGAGTAATCGCGCCACTTGTCCGGATAACCGATTTTAACGGTGAAGGCCGCGAGCTTTTTCAAGGCCGCTTCCTTGGTCGCGTTGTCCATCCACTCCAGTGTTTTGATCCGGTCGGCCAAAGCCGATCGCAAATTGTTAACGAGGTCTAGCATCCGCTCTTTTGATTCGGGCGGGAAATAATCGGCAACATAAAGTTTTCCCAGCGCCTCTCCAATGGAACTGTCTGTCGATGCCACTACTCGTTTCCAGCGCGGTTTGATTTGCTGGGTTCCGCGCAAAGTCGTTTCGTAGAAGTTGAAATTTTCGTTGACGAAATCGGCGGAAAGCTCCGCAGCGGTCGCGTGCACCAGATGCCACCGGAAATATTCTTTCCAGTCATCGATCGGTGTGCTCGCAAAAACTTTATTCGCGCCGTTGAAGAAATCGGGTTGACCGACGTTCAGTTCGCCGGGATCCGGCAGATTGCTTTCCTTGAAATAAGCATCCCACTTGAAGTCGGGCGTGAGGAGCTGAAGAGCCGACGTCTTCATCTTGTTATAATTCTTTTGCGGATCGCGCAGCTCGACCTTGGTGCGTGAGGCTTGTGCGAGACTGGTTTCGAGCGCGAGAATCTTTTTCGCGTGCTTGCCGGCGGCTTTCGGGTCCTCCCCCAGCAACGTTAGCATCTTGGTCACATGCTCGACGTATTGATCGCGGAGTTTTTTCGAGGCGTCGTCTGTTTTGGTGTAATAATCCCGGTCGGGCATACCCAACCCACCCTGGTAAGCCTGCGCGATAACCATTGTGCTGTTCTTGTCGTCCTGACCGGAGGTGAAACCGAAGAGAGAAGTGATCGCGAGGGTGTGCAGGTGCGCGATTTCCTTCAGCACATCAGTGCGATCCTTTACCCCATCGATTCGTTTGAGTTCGTCGGTTAACGGTCTTGCGCGTGCCACCTCGACCGTCGCTTCGTCCATCCCGCTGGCATAATAATCGCCGACCTTTTTCGCGTCCGGGTCAGTCGCAGTCGTTTCCCTGGCCGCGCGTTCGGCTACGTCATGAAGCGCGTCGTTATTCTTTTCGATTAACTGATTGAAGCTGCCCCAGCGGGAATATTCCGGCGGAATCGGCGTGCGTTTGATCCAACCGCCATTGGCATACATAAAGAAATCGTCGGAAGGCTTCACCGAAGTATCCATGTTGGCGATGTCAAAGGGCGGCGCGTTCTTGTCCTCCGGCGTTGGAGTAGTGGTTTCTCCCTGCGTTTGCGCAACAGGACTGGTCGGCGGCGGCGGACTTTTGTCTGCCGGAATTTTCCCGGCGGTTTGGACATTCGGTGGTGGGGTGGCTGTGGCGAGCGGCGGAGATTTTTGCGGCTCCGTCTGCGCAAGCGCCGTTGCGGCTGTGAGCACGCCTACAAGCGACAGGAACTTTCGCTTTCGCATTCGGCATGAAAGGCGAGAACGCCCGTGTTGTCCAACTCGAAGCAACCCGTGCTTGGCGCTTAGCGCCAAAAGACCGCGCGAAAACCAAGGAAAGTGCAATTATTATTAAGAGGGAGAACAGGAATACTGGTTCCCATAACTATTGCTTAGAAAATGCGCACGCCATGGTCAGATAAGCCGACGTCCGGCGAAAGTGATGGCATCCATCCTGCGTTCTTTCTCGGATGATGAGCTTACGTCGTTTCATGTTGTGTGCGATCGGCGGCTCTTTTTTCGTCAGCCAGCTGACCGCCGCGGTCGAGTGGCACGTCATCAAAATCAACGGCCGCGATTTTCTTAGCGTCGATAATATCGCGAAGTTCTACGGTTTCCCGAACCCGACAATCAACGGAAAAAATGTCGATCTGAACAACGGCAAGAATGAAATGCAATTTCACCTCGACAGTCGGGAAATGCTGCTCAACGGCGTGCGCAATTGGCTGAGCTTTCCCGTGTTCGTCCACGACGGGAAAATCGTCGTCTCGCGCATTGATCTTGCCAAAACGCTCGAGCCGCAGTTGCGCCCGAACATGATCCCCAAGCTCGGCCGCGTGCGAACGGTCGTGCTCGATCCCGGTCACGGCGGTTTCGATAAGGGAGCGATCAGCGGGTATGGCTACGAAAAGGATTACGCCCTTGATCTGGCACGGCTGCTCCGGCCGTTGCTGCAGGCGAAGGGTTTTCGCGTGGTCATGACCCGCGAAAGCGATGTTTTTGTGCCATTGGAATTGCGCGCGAGAATCGCAAACGCCACCAGCGATTCAATTTTCGTTAGCCTGCACTTCAACGCCACCGATCGCGACCCACTCGCAACCGGTTTCGAAATTTATTCGCTCACCCCGCGCGGTGCACCTTCCACTTATGAGGACGGACTTACTCTTGCCTCAGTCAATATTCAAAATGGTACCGAAGCCGACGCCGCCAGCGTGGAGCTTTCCAGTTGCATTTATCATTCGCTACTGGGGCACATTGGCGAATTCGATCGTGGAATTAAACGCGCCCGCTTCGCTGTCTTGCGCTTAACGAAAATTCCAGCCGTGCTGGTGGAAAGCGGTTTTCTAACTGAGCGGGGCGAAAGCCGGTTGATTGCCAATCCAGGATGGCGACAAAAGTTAGCCGACGCCATCTGCACTGGGATCGACAACTTTCGGGCGCTCGCCGACAGCAAGAAGCCTCCGCTTGTTGTCGCCGATTATCGACGGCAAAAGCCCGGCGGCGCTGCACCAGAGAAAGAATCGCTAGTGAATCCGGCAGCGCCCCCGACCTTGTCGCTCGACATGTTGCATTCCGAGCGCCCATCGGAAAATCCCGCCCCATTTCAAACGCCAACACCATCTCCGATCGGCTCCGCGCCAGTCGAGCCGTAGGTTGTAGCTGCGGTCGCCGGCCGCGGCGGATTGACTGAGTCCTAATGTGTTGACGCTCGCGATGGGGCTCTCTAGCCTCGGATTCAATCTCAATCGAAAGGACTTATGAAAAAATACATGACTTATGCAGTGACCGCATTCTTCGCCACAATCGCTATCTCGCTAGCTGCGCCGGACAAGAACACCTTGATGGCAAAAGAACAAGCCGCCTGGCAGGCGTTCAAAGATAAAAACGCCGATGGCTTCAAGAAAGTGGTGCACACGGAGTTCCGCGGCGTTTATGTCGAGGGAATTTCCGATATGCAGAAGGAATTGGATGATATGAAAAAGTGGGACATGAAATCTTTCACCATCAGCGATTACAATATCGTTTCTGTTGGAGCCGACACGATCATGAGCACGTACAAGGTCGTTGTCGAAGGCACCTATGATGGGAAAGATGCCTCAGGCACCTTCAATGCCGGATCGGTTTGGAAAATGGCGAAGGGCGGATGGCAGGCCATCTTCCACACCAACGTGAAAGAGGAGGCAGCTGCTCAGTAGTCCGAGCCGGACGGGCGATTTTCCCTCACACCCGCCTTCGCCCGGCTACTCCGAAAGTTTTCGCGAGCAGCCGGCGCAGCAGGCCAGTTCATCAAGGGCCACGACGTCATTTGAACGTCGTGACCTTCGTGCCCGTTGTGCGCGCAATTGACTTGCGCCGGGCCGGTTCTATTCTGAAACATATAAATGCGGGGGAGCCGCGTGGCTGAGAGTCCGGTATTTTGCCGGAGACCCCTTGAACCTGATGCGGGTAATGCCGCCGAAGGGAGCGAGGAGTCCGAGGTCCCAGGTGGACTGCCGGTAATCTCAGCTCTGCGTTTTCCCGGCGAACCGCGGATTACACGGATGAATACGGATCAAATGGGCGCTGTCATCCCGAGTCCCGAATGCTTTCGGGGCGAGGGACCTCGCATAAACACGAAACGTCTTCCGCACGAATGAGCATCCGCCCCAAAAACGACATTGTAGCCAAGGTCGATGATCCCGGAAATACTGGTGTGGCTCGCGCTGAAAGCAATTCTCCGCAGAACAATGGCGCGGCTGTGGCCGGGATAGGTGATCCCGGATCTGGAAACGGTAAGACCGGGATCGCCGATCCCGGCTACAACTCGTGCAAGATTTACGTCGCCGGCGAGGTTCATCCTAACGTGCGCGTTCCGTTTCGCGAGATCGATCTCGCGCCAACGAAAACAATGATCGGCGAGATTGAAGTAAACGAGCCGGTGCGCGTTTACGACACCAGCGGACCATGGGGCGATCCGGATTTTCGTGGCACGGTGGAGGAAGGACTTCCGCCGCTACGCGCGAAATGGATTCGCGATCGCGGCGATGTGGAAGACTACGCCGGACGAGCGGTCCAGCCGATTGATGATGGATACATCTCCGAAGCGCATGCTGCGCATGCGAAACGCCCAACGCAGGCCAGTCCGGCTCGGACCGCCGAACGCCCAACATCGAATTCAAACGGGAATGATA
>Ga0209267_1003244_pt1 | contig 10147 bp, 9 predicted proteins | sample GraSoiAngelo_137_FD_185894 | JGI IMG/M metagenome (GOLD analysis project Ga0209267, IMG submission 185894) | Grasslands soil microbial communities from the Angelo Coastal Reserve, California, USA - 14_0929_09_30cm (SPAdes) (version 2) | ecosystem: Environmental > Terrestrial > Soil > Grasslands ... | reverse complement strand
AGGTACACCAGCCGGCTCGAGTTGACGATGGTGTTGCCGATCACGCCTGTGACGAGGGCGCTCAGGTCGAATCGTCCGAGCGTCACGCGGTTGGTGATGCCCCAGGTGTACCGTGGATTCACGTCGCCGATCATCGTCTCGTCGTCGGCGGTGAGCTTGCCGTCGCCGTTCAGGTCCCTGTAGCGATAGTCGCCGAGCTTGGCGTCCGGCTGGACGCTCTTGTAGGCGTCGACCTCGCCTTGCGACCGGAAGATTCCGTCGGTGCGGTAGCCCCAGATCGCCCCGATCGGGAGCCCCGGCTTCTCGATGAAGGGATTGACCTCGAGCCCGCCACCGGCGCCCAGCCGGTTGGCGAACTGCTGCTCGGTGGCGCCGAGGCTCACGATCTTGTTCACGTTGCGCGCCACGTTCGCCGAGACCTGCCACGACGGCCCACCGGCGCTCCCGGTCAGCACCCGCAGGTCGCCCTGCAGCTCGAACCCCGTGTTGGTCACCTCCCCGGAGTTGAACGTGGCGCTGGGATAGCCGGTGTTCGGCGCGAGGTTCACGCTTTGCAGCAGGCCGTCGGTCCGCTTGCGGTAGACGTCGCCCGTCATCATCAGGCGATCGCCCCAGGCGGAGAGGTCGAGCCCCAGATCGTACTGCGTGGTCGTTTCCCACCGCAGGTTTGGGTTCGCCAGCCGCCCGAAATACACGGCCGACACCAGCTGCTCGCCGATCACCGTAGTCGTGCCTTCGACGGTCGCGAGCGACTGATACGTCCCGATCGCCTGGTTCCCCGACTGCCCGTAGCTGCCGCGCAGCTTCAGGTCGGAGAGGAAGCCCAGGTCGCGGAGGAACGGCTCCTGCTTCGCCCGCCAGGCGAGGCCCAGCGAGGAGAACGTGGCCCACTTGTTGTTGGCGGCGAACTTGGACGAGCCATCCGAGCGCACCGTGCCGGTGGCGAGGTAGCGATCGCGGAAGCTGTAGTTCACGCGCGCCAGCCACGACGCCGTCTTCCACACGTCGACGCCGCTCTGCGGGGCCGCCCAGGCGAGGCCGTTCTGCAGCCGGTTCGAGCCGAGCACGTCGTCGGGGAACTTGCTCACCTGATTGTTGATCCAGTTGCTGCGGTTCCAGTCGTAGGTGAACCCGGCGACCGCGTCGACGCGGTGATCAGCGCCGAACCCTCTCCCGAAGCGCAGCAGGTTCTCGTTGAGGAGGTTCACGTACTCGGAAGCGCTCACGATGGCCAGGCCGCCGGTGTTGTTCCCCTCGTATACGGTGCGCGGGAAGTACGAGTCGACGCCCTTGCGCTCGTAGTTGCCGCCGAGGCTGCTCTCGAGCGACCAGGACGACCCGATCTGCGCGATGATCCGGACGCCGCCGATCCCGCGGGTGACTGCCTCGCTCTCCTGTACCTCGTCGGTGTAGCGCAGCGGGTTGGCGCCGAACTGCTGGAGGTACGCCTGGTTCTCGGCGCGCGGGTCGCTCGCGAGCCGCGTCGTGTCGAACGCCTCGCTCGGCAGCGGGCTGTAGCGAATCGCGCTGCGCACGATCCCCGCGGCGGTGGTGCCTTCCGTGCCGGACGACCGCACGAGGTGATCCTTCGAGCGCGTCACGGCCAGGTTGGTGGCGAGACGGACGATCGGGTTGAGCTTCCGGTCCAGGTTCGCCCGGATGCCGCCCCGTCCGAACCCGGAGCCACGGATCACGCCGTTCTGGTCGAAATAGTTGCCGCTCACGGCGTAGCTCCCGTCACCGTCACCACCGGTGAACGCGAGCTGCAGGTCGCGCGTGGCGGCGCTGCGGAAGATCTCGTTCTGCCAGTTGATGCCCGCGCCGTACAACCGGCCCAGGGTGTTCGGGGTGAGGCTCCCCACCCGACCGCCGTAGGGGAGCACGGCAGAATCGCCGTACACGTTGCGGGTGGACTGGTTCACATACCGGGCGTAGTCGCGCACGCCGAGCACGTCGAGCTCACGCACCACCTGCGACACGCCCGTGGCGTAGTTGAAGCTGATCTGCCCCGGCTGGCCGCGGCGCCCGCGCTTGGTCGTGACGATCACCACGCCGTTCGCGCCGCGACTGCCGTAAATGGCGGTGGCGGAAGCGTCCTTCAGCACGTCGATCGACTCGATGTCGGAGGGCGCGAGCGTGGAGAGCGGATTGGTCGTGGTCATCGTGGTGAAGCTCGGCTCCGACGGCCCGAGCGTGAACTTGGAGATCCCGGCGGTCCCCACCGGCACACCGTCGATTACGTACAGCGGTTGGTTGTCGCCGGTTGTGGAGGTGACGCCGCGGATCTGCACCGCGATGGCGCCGCCCGGGGCCGCGTCACCCTGCGTCACGGTGGCGCCGGGCACGCTTCCCTGCAGCGCCTGCTGCAGGCTGACCACCGCCGTCTTCTGCAGCTGGTCCGGCGGCACCGACGCCACGGCGCCCGTCAGGTCGGCCCTCCGCTGGGTGCCGTACCCCACCACGACCACGTCCGACAGGGTCACGGCGATCGGCTGGATCGCGAAGTTCAGCGTGACGATCTGCCCGGCCGTCACGGCGACGGTCTCGTCCCGGGCGGAAAAGCCGATACGGCTGGCGCGCACCCGCTGCGCCCCCGCCGGCACGGCGGCCAGCACGAAGCCGCCGTCCTCGGCGGTGACGGCCGTGCGATCCGTGCCCACGACGCTCAGCCGCACGGCCACGACCGGGCGCCCGGTCGCCGAATCCGTGACATGCCCGGTGATGGTGCCGGTCCCGGTCTGCGCGCCCAACCCCGCGGCACTGCACGCGAGTGCGATCAGCCCGAGTGCGACTGCACGATGTGTCATGGCATGCGCCCTCCGTGATGGTGAGCACGTCCTCATCATCTACTAGACGCGCAAGGCCCGCCCGATCCCCACCGCGTCCGGTCGCGTGCCACGTGGCGGCGTCGCGCCGGGCGACATACCTTCCCGGCCATGCCGCATCCGCCGTTCCCCAACCTCACCGTGCTCGATCATCCCCTGATCCGGCACAAGCTTACGATCCTGCGGGACAAGCACACCACCACCCGCGATTTCAAGCAGCTCGTCAACGAGATCGCGATGCTGATGGCGTACGAGGTGACCAAAGACCTGCCGCTCGAGCCCCTCGAGGTCGAGACCCCGCTCGAGCCGACGCTGGGTGTCCGGGTGGCGGGGAAGAAGCTCGCGCTGGTGCCGATCCTCCGGGCCGGCCTGGGGATGGTCGAAGGAATCGCCCAGCTCATCCCGTCGGCGCGCGTCGGGCACATCGGGATCTACCGCGAGCACGACACGCTCCAGCCCGTCGATTACTACTTCAAGATCCCCGAGGGGCGCGACGCGCGCGATTTCTTCGTGCTCGATCCGATGCTCGCGACCGGCGGCTCCGCCGTGGACGCCGTGGGCGCCCTCAAGCACGCCGGCGCGCAGCGCATCCGGTTCCTCTGCCTCGTCGCCGCCCCCGAGGGCGTGCGCCGCATGCTCCAAGCCCACCCTGACGTCCCGGTCTTCGCCGCGGCGCTCGACCGCGAGCTGAACGCCCAGGGCTACATCCTGCCGGGGCTGGGGGATGCGGGAGACCGGCTGTTCGGCACCCGCTAGTCTCGCCGCTTGACACTTATCGTCACTTCAATAGATTATGACGTAATTCGTCATATATAAAAGAAGTGACATAAAGTGTCCCCCCGCTACATTGCGCTCATCGGCGACGCCGCCGCGTCCCGCGCCCTGCCGCCGCCCCGCCGCGCGCGCCTGCAACACGAGCTCCGCGGCGCGATCCCGCAGTTCAACCGGCGCTGGCGCGCCGCCCTCGCCGCGCGTTTCGCCGTCACTCGAGGCGACGAGTTCCAGGCGCTCCTCACCACCGCTCGGCCCGTGTGGGAGATCCTGCACGAGGTGCACTTCCGCTTCCCCGAGGTCGCGTGGGTCGTCGCCTGCGGCCTCGGGGCCGTGGCCACCCGCCTCGAGCCGCGCATCACCGCCCCCGAAGTCGACGGTGCCTGCTTCCACGCCGCACGGGCGGCGCTGGACCAGGCCAAGCGCCGTCGTCAGCTCGTCGCGTTCGGCGGATTCCCGCCCGGCCTCGACCCGCTCGCGAGCTACTACTCCGCCCTGTACTGGAGCTGGACGCCGCGGCAGCGCCGCGCCGCCACACTGCTGCGGCTCGGGCCCCCCGCCTTCGCCGCGACGCAGCTCAAGGTCGACCGCAGCGCGATTTCCCATCTCGTGCGCCGCATGGCCTGGCCCCTCGTCTCGGCCGGGGATAAGATGTTCCAGGCAGCCTTGCTGGAGGCGCTGTGAACCCGCTGTTCGTCGTCCCGCTGCTCGTGTACACGCTCGCCGCGGCACTGTGGCCGGCGCAGGTGGACGGCCGCCGCCGCGGCGGGGCCGTGCTGCTCGTCGAGGCGGCCGTGGTGATCGTCGCCCTCACCATCGGCACGTTCCTCGCGCCGCTCGTGGTGCCGGTGGCGAAGGGATTGCTGTGGGGGCGCGTCGGGCTCCTCGCCACCGGCTACCTGTACGTGTGCGGGCGGGGGATGGTCATCGTCCGGGCCGTGCTCGATCTCCCTACCCTCCATATGCGCCGCGTGGAGGACCGGACGACGAGCGCCATCGACATCGCTCGCGGTCGCACCATCGGTGCCCTGGAGCGCGCCTTGGCGCTCACCCTCGTGCTGCTGGGCGAGTACGCCGCCATCGGCTGGATCATCGCTGCCAAGTCGCTCGCCCGCTTTAAAGCCTTGGAGGACCGCGAGTTCGCCGAGTATTTCCTGATCGGCACGCTCGCGTCGTTCCTGCTCGCTCTCGTGGCCGGCATCGGCATGCGGATCTTGTTGCGATAAGGGGAGCGGCGCGCCCGACCCCCCCTGCCTCCCCCCGCGCAACCCTTTCAAGCCCCCCTGTGTCACAGGGTTAACCGTCACCCCCGCTGCGGAGCCCGGTGGACGAACGCGAACTGATTGCCAGAGTCCGCGCCGGGGACGGCGCCGCAGAGCGGGCACTGTACGACGCGCACGTCGATCGCGTGTACCGACTGGCGTATCGGCTGGCGGGTGACGATGAGCTGGCTCGGGAATTCACCCAGGACACGTTCGTGCGGGCGTTCGACCGGCTCGGCTCCTTCCGGGGGGAGGCGCGGCTCTCCACCTGGCTGCACGCGATCACCACCTCGGTGGTGCTCAACGGGCTCAGGAAGGTGAAGCGGTTCCGACAGCGCGAGACGGACCTCACGGAGGCGAACGAGGTGTCGCGCCCCGGACGGCAGGCCGAGCCGGACCTGAAGCGGCGGCTCGCAGGGGCCATCGACGGTTTGCCGGATGGGTACCGCACCGTGTTCGTGATGCACGACGTCGAGGGGTTTACGCACGAAGAGATCGGTGCGGCACTCGGCATCGAGACGGGAACTTCGAAGGCGCAGTTGTCGCGTGCCCGCGCCAGGTTGCGCGAGACGCTGGCGGACTTCGCAGGAGAATGGGTGTCATGACTGAAGACCGGTTCGAACGGCTGTTGCGGGAGGCGGCGCAGGACTATCACCGGCCTCCGGAGACGCCGCGCGAGGAGCTGTGGCGGCGGATCGCGGCGCTGCGCGAGGCACGGCGACGCCGCCTGGTGTTCATCACCAGTCCCCGGCTCCGCTGGGGCGTCGGCATCGCCGCCGTGCTCGCGCTGGGCGTCGGGATCGGGCGCTGGACGGCGCACCCACCGCGCGCGAGCCAGCCCGCTGTGGCGGCGGCCGGTGGCGACGAGGGCGCGCTCGCGTACCGCGTCGCCGCGGCGCAGTACTTGACGCGCACCGAGGTCCTGCTGACGGGGTTTCGCTCCGAAGCTCGCTCGGGCGTGCCGGACGCGCAGTTCGCGCGGCAAGCCCGCGACCTCCTGGGCACGACGCGCCTGATGCTCGACTCGCCCGCCGCACAGGACGCGCGATTGAAAGACCTGCTCGAGGATCTGGAGCTGGTGTTGGCGCAGATCGCTCAGCTCCCCGCGAGCAGTGACAGGGACGACGTGCAGTCGATCAACCAGGGATTGGAACAACGCAGCGTGTTGCTGCGGCTGCGGACGGCGAATCCCGCCGGCCCCGGCCCCGTGCGCACGCAAGGAGCACTGTGATGCACGCGATGCAGCTCGTGGTGGTGGCCGTCGTGGGAATGCAACAGCCGGTGGTGCCCCTGCCGCCGGTGCTCGTCCGGCCTCCGGTCGCCGCTCACCTCGACGGGCTCAAGGCCCTGCAGGGGCTGGACGCGCTCGCGGGGCTGGAAGGGCTCCAGGGCCTCGCGGCGCTCGATGGTATCGAGGCGCTGCAAGGTTTCGATGCCCTGCAGGGCTTCGCGGCGTTGGAAGGACTCGATGCGCTGGAGGGGCTCGCGGGGGGGATCACCGGGCTGGACGTGCTCGATGACCAGAGCGCGGCCCAAGACGACTCGCAGGACCCCGCCGACTCGCTGTGGCGGGCGGCGCAGCAAGCGTTCAACCGCGGCGACTACTCGAGCGCCGCGAATCTGTACGGCGATCTCACCCGGCGCTATCCCAACTCGACCCGCGGGGGCGACGCCCTCTACTGGGCGGCGTTCGCGCTGTACAAGAACGACGACCTGGCCCACGCCCGCAGCCTGCTCGTCACCCAGCAGCGCCGCTACCCCAAGGCGGCGACGCGGCGCGACGGTGACGCGCTGTTCGCGCGCATCCAAACGGCGCTCGCCAAGCAGGGCGACGAAGAAGCGCGCCGGTGGCTCAGCCAGAATGCGCAACCGCGGTCGGAGACCGATACCACGCATGCCAAGGGCTGCGCGAGCGAAGACGATGACGATGACATGCGCATCGAGGCGCTCAAGGGCCTGCTGCAGATGGACGCCGCCAATGCGGTGCCGATTCTGCGCAAGGTGCTGGCCCGCCGCGACGCCTGTTCCACCGCGCTGCGCCGCAAGGCGGTGTTCATCGTGTCGCAGAAGCGCACGCCTGAGACCGAGGACATCCTGCTCGACGCCGCCCAGCACGACCCGGACTCGGAGGTGCGCCAGCAGGCGGTGTTCTGGCTGTCGCAGGTACCCACTGACCGCGCGGTCGAGATGCTCGACTCGATTCTCAAGACGTCCAGCGATCAGGAGTTGCTGGAGAAGGCGATCTTCGCGCTGTCGCAGCAGCACAGCCCCAAGGCCGCCGAGATTCTGCGTGCCTACGCCGAGCGCTCGAACGCCCCCGCCGACGTACGGGAGAAGGCCATCTTCTGGCTGGGGCAACAGCACTCGTCCGAGAACGCCGCGTTCCTGCGGGGCCTCTACGCCAAACTCACGGACGAGGACTTGAAGGACAAGGTGATCTTCTCTCTCTCCCAGATGGGCGGCGCAGAGAACCAGCGCTGGCTGATGGACATCGCTCTGAACGAGCGCGAGCCGATCGAGCAGCGCAAGAAGGCCCTGTTCCGGGCGAGTGAGGCTGGCGCCGACCTGGGCGAGTTGGTGACGCTGTACGACCGGATGCAAAACCGGGACATGAAAGAGCGGCTGATCTTCGTGTATTCGCAGCGCCACGAGCCCGCCGCGCTCGACGCGCTGATCAAGATCGCCAAGACCGAGCAGGACAAGGAGCTGCGCAAGAAGGCGATCTTCTGGCTCGGCCAGTCGCACGACCCGCGCGCCGCGCAGGTCCTCATGGACATCATCAACCAATGATCGCCTCCGTAGCCCTCGCGCTCGCCCTGCAGGGCGGCCTGCCCGACCGGGTCGCGGCCGCGCCCGACGGCGAAGTCCGGCTCTCCTATGCCACCCGCCCCGGCGTCTGCGGCAACGGCCGCAACAACATCTCCTTCGATTGCGAGGACGGCTGGTGCGGCCGGCATCGGGTCTCGGTCGGCAAAAATGACGACGACGACGCGGGCTGTCCGTGCGAGCCGGGGCCGGCGCGGGTCGCGCTCCAGAAGCGCGGCGGCCAGGTCACACGTCTGCGGGTGTACGTGGGCGGCGCCTGGCGGGCCGCCGGCGCCGGCGTCACCGACCTGGGTACTGTGTCCGCCGCTGCCGCGACCCGCTACCTGCTCGACCTGGCGGCGCGCGCCGCCGGCGACGCCGGACACGACGCGGTCTTCCCCGCCGTCCTGGCGGACAGTGTGACCGTATGGCCCGATCTGCTGCGACTCGCCCGCTCGGCCGCCGTTGCGCGTGAGACACGCCGCTCGGCGGTCTTCTGGCTCGGCCAGGCCGCCGGCGAGGCGGCGACGCGTGGTCTCACGGAATTGCTGGACGACACCACGGTAGCGCTCGAAGTAAAGGAAAGCGCCGTGTTCGCGTTGTCCCAGCAGCCACGTGATGAGGGCGTGCCGGCGCTGATCCGCGTCGCCCGCACCCACCCCAGCCCGGGAGTGCGCAAGAAGGCCCTGTTCTGGCTGGGCCAGTCCGACGATCCGCGCGCCCTCGCGCTGTTTGAGGAGATCCTCACCAAGGGGCGGTGAAGGGCGGTGGAGGGCGGTGGAGGTCAGTGGAGGGAGGCACGGTCCTCCGCCAACCTCCACCACCTCACCAACTTCCAAAACCTCCCCCGTATATTCCCCGCATGCCCTTCTGGACCTTGCCCCGGAAGCTCGCGGGGGTGCTGGTGCTTGCGATCGCGCTCGTCCTGGGCTGGGCCGCGGTCGTCGTGGCGGCCGCCCTGGCGGCGTCCCGCGACCAGGCGACCACGTCGGACGCGATCGTCGTGCTCGGGGCCGCGCAGTACAACGGTCGGCCCTCGCCGGTATTCCGCGCGCGGCTGGACCACGCCGCCGCGCTATACCAACGCGGGCTCGCCCCCGTGGTGCTGGTGACGGGGGGCGTCGGGACGGGCGACACCCTCAGCGAGTCCGACGTGGGCCGCCGCTACCTGGTCAAAGCGGGCCTCCCGGAAGCAGCGGTGCTGGCCCTCCCCGCCGGCACGAGCACGTCCAGCTCGCTCGACGGCGTGGCGCGGTGGTTCAGCGGCCGGGACAGCCGTCGCGTCCTGCTCGTCTCAGACGGGTTTCACATGCTGCGGCTCCAGATCATCGCGACGCACCTCGGCCTCGCGCCCTTCACGTCCCCCGCGCCCAATTCACCGATCCACGCCAACCCGCGCCGCAACGCCGCGTACTTCTTCGCCGAAGGATTCAAGGTCCCCGTCACCTGGCTCTTCAACCGCTGAGGGCGCTCCATGCAACTGGCTACCCGCCGGGTTTACGCAGGCAGGGCCGTGCGACTCGACGTGGATACGGTACGCTTCCCCGATGGCTCCACGGGAGAACTCGAGCTGATTCGACATCCCGGTGCCGCAGCAGTGGTCCCGTGTCTCACCGACCCGCAGGGCTCCGATCCCACGATTCTGATGATCAAGCAGTACCGCTACGCGGCAGGCGGTCCGTTGTGGGAGATCCCGGCCGGAACGCTTGACTCGGGCGAAGCGCCCGAAGCGTGCGCGCGGCGCGAGCTGCTCGAGGAGACCGGCGCCACTGCCGAGCGGCTCGAGCCGCTCAGCGCGATCCTCACGACGCCGGGGTTCACAAACGAGGTCATCCACCTGTTCATGGCCAGCGGCTTGGGCAGGGGCACGGCGGCGCCGGAGCGCGACGAGTTCATCGAAGTGGTGCCCAGGCCCCTCTCCGAAGTCCTTGCAGGAATTCGCGATGGCGAGATCCGTGACGCCAAGACGATTGTGGCTATCCTTTATATGGCGCGGTTTCGGTTGGACCAGTGACACAAGGGTCACGTTGCGATGTCACCTCAGGTGGACGATATTCCACCACGTGGCGCCCGGCCGACGCCGGGCCTGAACGCCTTGCCGTCCTAAGACTTGATGGAGTCACGTCGGAACGGGTACGGTTCGTGCCGTAACCCGAGCACAATCGAGCCATCCTCGCGCAGGTCCGGAACGTTTCTAGCTGAAACAACGGAGCCCGTGTCATGCGAGCAGCCCTCAAACAGCAGGCCCCAGCCTCTACCACGCCACGCGCCCGGGAGCGCCAGGCGCTCCACGAGCTGGACGACGGCCGGCTGGTGCTCGAGCACCTGGCGGGCGATGGGCAGGCCTTCGGCGCGCTCGTCGACCGCTACCAGACCCGACTGCTCAATTTCATCAACCGCACGATCGGGGACCGGGAGCGCGCCGAGGATCTGGTGCAGGAGGTGTTCATCCGGGTATTCCGGCATCTGCACCGCTTCGACCAG
>Ga0209267_1003235_pt1 | contig 10161 bp, 10 predicted proteins | sample GraSoiAngelo_137_FD_185894 | JGI IMG/M metagenome (GOLD analysis project Ga0209267, IMG submission 185894) | Grasslands soil microbial communities from the Angelo Coastal Reserve, California, USA - 14_0929_09_30cm (SPAdes) (version 2) | ecosystem: Environmental > Terrestrial > Soil > Grasslands ... | reverse complement strand
AGGCCACACGTCATCTTCTGGAAATGTATCGCCGTCAGTTGGGCGATGAGAAAACCCGCCGTAACCTGCAGCGCCTCGACAAGCGCCTCCTCGGTGTCGCTTCACAACTGCAGAGGATCCAAACAGACCAAAATTGAGGAACGATTGGCCAGTTAATAATCAGAATTCGCCGGAGCTAAGCTAAACCGAGGAAAGCTAACGAATTGCAGCAAAATCCAGCGAGTCACTTCCTCACTTTTCATTCGCGCAATACTCACTTTTTGCCGCTATTCTCCACAACTGATACTACGTCTGTACTACGTTTTCGCCACGGCTATCAGCCGTGGGCGATACCTCCAGGACGGATCCGACTTCGCCAAGCGGTTGTCAGTCTCCCAGATCGCCGTTCTGGATAGTTTCCTAGCTGTCGACCGTTCGTCCTGAATCGTCGGAACCGCTATGTGCCGACTTCAAAGAGCCTGCTTTCGCGTCACCTGGTTAGAGCAGGCGCTATTGGAGGTTAGCTGTGTCCCGCAGGTATCAACGTGCTTATTCTTTCGAGGCCGCCGTATTCCGTCGCGCCGGAACTCGCCAGATGCGCACGCCATTCTGCGCGGCCTGCATTAGCAGCGAGCCGTCAGGAGTAATGAGCAGATTGCCCGTGCTGAATTGCCGCGAGTGCGATAGAGGGTCAGCCGCGGTAAATGTGGCGAGTGGCATGCCGCTCGCGATGTCGAGCAGTTCGACCAAATCCCAGTCTTTCTCGACGATAAGAATTCGTGAATCCAGCGAGAACGAAGCGGCGCCGGAACCGATTCGGTTGAACGCCTGTGAATAGTGTTCCGTCCACGTAGTCGTGTCCCAAATTCTAATTCGCGTCTCGATGGGCGGCATCTGACCGCCGATGCTCGGCATTCTCGCGGGCGTCTCTTGTCCGCCCGTGAGGAGCCATCGACCATCCCCGCTGAACGACAAGGCAATGATACTCAGTTTGTGGGCCGCGAGCAGCCGCAGCTTCTGGCCTGAGGCCAAGTCCCACAGCTCCACATCACCGCCCATGCCGGAGCGCGCGGCGAGAATCTTCTGATCCGGGCTGACAGAGACAGGAGACGGCGAACTCCAGACCGTATGTTTTTCTCCGTCTGCTGTGAATTCAAACGAGCGGCTTAACGGCCCAAGCGTAGTGAGCGGTGAATCGTTGGGAATAAACGCAATCGAAAATACCGGTGTTCCGCGCTGCGCGAAGTGGAAATCGGCAGCGAGCGTCCAAGACTTCGTGTCCCATACTTTCAGCGTCTCGCCCGGAAATTGTGCCCCCGGGTTTGTGGCCAGCCAGCGGCCGTCTTTGCTGAAAACCGCGAAATTTGCCGCACCGTCAAGCCTCGTTGAGAGCTTGCGAGTTTCCAGGTCCCAGATATTTGTGCCGCGCTGTGAGCCCGCAACAAGCCAGCGTCCGTTCGGACTGACTGCAATCCCTTGCACTGCGAGCTGTCCGGGGAATGTGTGCAGCTGGCCGCCACTGCCTGAATCCCAAGTCTTGATTACGTTGCCTTCATAGGGACCGGCGGCCAGCGATTTCCCGTCGGCTGAGAACCCGACGGCTTGTAACCCGCCCGTTCCGATCGCTGTTTCTCCTGGGAGGGCGGCGATCTCTTTGCCCGTCTCCATGGACCAGATTTGCAGCTCCTTGTTGCCAGCATTCGAGAAGACCACCTCGCGACCGTCCGCGCTAAATTTAATTAGCCCGGCGGTTTGAGCGGAAATCGCCAGTTTTGTTTCGCCCGTCGGAGCATTCTTGATGAGAATTTTTGCTGGGTTCAGTTCCTCGAAGAGAGCAACCAAAGAACCGTCTGGACTGAATGCGACGCCTCCGCCTGGAATTGTTTTTTCGAGCTTCCATGTGTTCACGTTCCACACGGCCGTCGAAAGATCGGGCGCATCATCGCTGTCGAGTGCGCCGCCCGACGCGATCAGAGTGCCTTGCGGCGTAAACGTCATTGCTGTAACACCTTGCCACTCTGTGTTCAGCGTTCGCATCAGCTTCCCCGATTCGGCATCGTGAAGTTCGATATGCGCGTTAGCTGCTTCGTCCTCCGGGTCTACGACCACGGCCCATGATCGGCCGTCTAGATTGCAAGCAAGTACACCAACGAATTTGTGAAGATTAAGCGAGTATTCCGGCTCGGCAGATTCAAACTTCCATCCGCGCACGACTCCGCCGTCATCGGCGGACACGAGTCTCTTGCTGTCTGGGCTGAACACAAGCTGGGTCACATTAGAATTCTGCCTGGTCCATTTCCGCGTTTGCTCGCCGGTGGACGCGTTCCAGAGAATGATTGATCTGTCGAGCCCGCCGGAGGCAAGCCATTTCCCGTTGGGGCTAAATGCCAGAGATGAAATGGACGAGGAATGTCCGGATTGAAGGATGTCGTCGAGCCGGTTAGCGTCCGCAGGAATTGCGACTTCCCCGGGCGTGGGAGCAAGCACGGCGAATGGAACCGCTGCTGGGGTCTGAGCCTGAGGAATCGGTTGCGACGGTGCGGATTGCCCACCCATCACTGCGACTTTCGACGGTTTCGGCTGCTCTTGAGGACTCGCCGGCCGAGAGCAGGAATCAAGGAACGGCAGAGCGAACAAAACGAACACGGCAATCAGCGAGCGAAATCCGAATACGCAGCGGTTTCGAGTGCAATTGGCTGTATCCATGGCGTGGTCGCAACGATTGTCGTTTCATTTTCCCACGTGAGCACGGAGTGGAGCGCTTCTGTGACGCCGGTGTGTTCTGTCATGAAATGGCCAATGAACAGGTGAAATTCGAGCAACCAACGCCAGCGACGGCTTCATTCCCGATATTACTGGCTGTTGCTGGCAGAGAGTCACGCGGCGGTTGTTTGGGAGCATGCTGCACAGGATCGCGGCGCTGCCATCACCAGCAGGATAGATGAACCGCAGACCGAAACAGATTTCGGTGCCAATCGAGACTGGAGAAGAAAACGTGTCTGAGAAACGGGTTCGAGAAGCCCAGTTTTGGGCCTTGAGATTTTCAGGTAACCGCCGAAAAGGCTATGCAGTCGAGAACTTGGCTGGAGGATTGAAAACTGAGCGAATTGTTTCGACGATCAAAATTTAAGGCATCGGGTCAACTGGTGGTAAGTTGGATTACCGCGTTAATGAGTCAAGTTCTTGGATTCGACAGAGCGAGTTGGCGCCGTTCACGCGCTTACGATGTCGATCTCTTTAAGGCTTTGGCTTCCCTGTCGCTGGAGGTGTTGCGCCGCTCAAGTTGCCATGCATCTCACCGTGCGGGCCCTGCAGGTATTGATCCAGTTTTTTCTTCTGGTCATCGCTCAGGATTTCGCGGATCTTCTTGTCGGCATTCATGCGCAAAGGTTTGACCTTACTTAGGAGCTCTTCGCGCGACGTGCTTTTGTCCTGCATGAGCTTCAGCGAGGCATCATGCAGTTCCTGCAGGATTATTTTGACTTTGGGCTGCTGATCGACGGAGAGATCAAGCTTCTGGGTCAGCACCTTCAACTGATCTCCGACGTATGGCAGGACGACGCCCTGGGCGGCGACTTTTGCGGACTCGCCGGTCGGGGTTTGTTGCGCCAGCATGCCTGGCGCAATCAACAACATACTGCCGATTGCAAGTAAGCGAATTCGATTCATGGTCTCTCTCCTTTTTTGCTTGTGCTCGCGAGAGCTGACGTACTATGTGCACTGTAGCGATGCAACGAAGCCGAGTCGAGAGCGGTGAGTGAAATTGGTCGAGTTGCTGAACAAAAAGGTGGCCGATGTCCAACAATGAGCGCTCTCCGTTGCCCATAGGGCTTGCCAAGCAAAGGAAAAATGACAAGCAACGACGCAAGCCTGACCTGCGCATCCGGCGTACACGCAGCCTGCTGAGTAATGCGCTGATCGCGTTGATGCAGGACAAGTCGATAGACAAAATCACAGTGCAGGAAGTGCTGGATAGCGCGACAGTGGGCCGGTCCACTTTCTATCTCCATTATCGAGACAAGGAGGACCTATTTCTCTGCGTGCTAGAGGACGGCCTGGAAATGTGGAGCACTGCTCTCCTCAGGAAGCAGGAGAAATCCTACCGCGTCGCACCCGTGGCAGAATTTTTTATGCATGTCGGTGATGCGAAGAAGCTCTACCGCGCTCTGGTCGATTCCGGACGTATCCACGCGTTTTTCGAACTTGCGCAAGGCTACTTCGCTCGCGGGATCGCCCGACGTCTGAAGGACATGGGCCTGAAGAATCTGGTTCAAAGCGAACTGGATGCTCGCTCGCATGCGTTCGCCGGAAACCTGCTGTCACTCTTGAAATGGTGGCTCGATCGCGGCACCAGAGAGTCACCAAAGGCAATGGACGAACTGTTCCACCGGATGGCGTGGAACGGACTGCAATCCAAATCCAAATTACGGTGGACAATCCCGGTGCTCGGCTAACCAGCTTCCACGGCGGGATTAGTCGGATAGTGTTTACGGGAGATTCGGTAGGGTCCAATCCGCGATTGTCCTCGGGGCATCCGGAAGCAATCCAAATCGCGGTGCATCAATCGGTTGAAAAAATACCCGAGCATTCGGTTACGAACCGAAGGGTTGGGCCTTCCCACAGAACGCTTTCGCAGAAACATTGGGGTTGCGCCGTTTTTACTACGGTCGCCAAAGATCTAAAAGGAAATCAGCAAGTTGCGACTAAACCCGATGAATCCTTTTCTCCTTCTTTGTTCACCTTTCGTTTGCATTTAGCCGTCGTTCACCACCATTAGTATTACGTGCGTAGCTTCAAGGAGCGTACGAATTTTCGATCCCTTGGCGATCTCATTTCTTTGGCCTTTTCCACGGAGCTACGGGCAACAGTGCAATCATACGCAATACCGTTTCCACAGCCCCGTCCTTGTCCCAGGTGTACCCCGACGCCAGCAGGGGTGTGATGTCCGCGGAAAACTGTGTGGACTTCCTCTTCTCGGAAAGATTGCGCTCAAACAGCGCGCGAGTAACGTGCTTCCCCTCGTTCTTCATGTAGGCCGTAAAGGCTTCGACGATGCGAGCCGGATCGACGGTGGTCGCGTCGAGTGCCGCCGCCAGGTCGAACAGGTCACGCCCTTTTTTCCGCTGGTAGAGTGCTCGTAGTTTTGTTCCGAGAAGTTCTTCCAGTTCATACGTCACAATCTTTGCGGAACCCTGGAACCAACGGGAATCCACCCCGAACGAGATGGCCTTTAGTCCGAACACCGTGAAATGCTCGCGGGAATTGATCTCGACTTTCAGACGAAGCCGCAGCGGCGGCGCATCTTCCGAATCGAAGCGGTAATTGAGTGTCACGCGGCCTTCATTCTGTTTCCACTGCGGCTCTCCGAGCCAGGAATCGAGAACACCACGTAACGCCGTGAGCGTTGGTCCGATCGCTCCCGCCCGGACTTGGACCAAATCGATGTCCTCGGAATACCGCGCTGGGGGATTCATGTGCAGCTTGTGCAGCGCCGTTCCGCCGCGGAACGCTAGCGCCGCCGACAAGTCACTCTTCGGAAAGATCTCGACCAAAGCGCGGCTGATGACCAGATCCTGTTCGACCTGGAAATCCTGCACCCACGGTACTTTCGCCCGCCACGAGGTTATGTAGTCGCGTGGGATCACGCTTCGGACTCCACTTCCGCGTTCACGTAGAGGAGCCAGTCTCTTGCACGGCGCGCGCGCGTGTGTCTGGCGCCTGGAACAAGTTGTGTCCAGTCCCTCGCGTTTTCTTGGACATACGCTTTCAACAACGAGGCTGGCTGCTTGGCGTCCAGGAGTTCGAGGAGATATCCTAGGCGCTGAGCCCATGGTAAGGGAGCGGTTTTCGCGGCGACGGCCAGGCGCTTCGGGTCGATCTTTTCGGCGAGCTCCGCAAGAATCGTCGCTACCTGGTCGAATCCCCCAGCATGATGTGGGTACCCAACGAGATCCACCGCGGTTGCCTCGACGGTCGAAACCGAGATGGTCCCGCGCGGTGTATTGAAGCTCTGCATGGGAACGGCTCGCATCTTCTTCCGCGCGATGAACGAGACCCGGACGGACCCGCACTCGATGGGCCGCTGGTTCTTCTCGACCATCACCTGAAATTCCTGGGGCCGGTGGTGAGCCGAGCCGTGGTACTGGGCGGCAGTCAAGAGTCCCGCGTAGTATCTGGTTTTTCTCCACTCCATGAGAGCGGGAAGGAATTGATCCGCTGGAAGGCTTCCAAGCCGTTTGTATTCCGGCGGCACGATGATGTAGAACCCGCGTGCAGGACTGGCCACCAAGCCGCGTTTCGCCAAACGATACAGGGACAATTTCGCGGCATCCGCTGACACACCCAGCGCTTTGCGCATCTCGTCGGCTGCGAAGTGGTAGCGGCCGTTGGCCGCCAAATCGCTTATGTAGTCGCGGGCTTTCAACACTGTTCTCCGGTTCTACTCACATAACGTATCACTTTGCGATACGTTATGATAGTGTTGTCGGCTAACTGGATCCCCGCCTTCTAGAGTGGAAGCATTACCGCTCTAACGGTCGGGTTCCCACTTCCCACCAGTGGTGATCAAACTACCAGATGAATGAAGATGAGGGGTGTGCGCCTACGGCGCAGATGCTGATATGTTTATATTTTCCGGCGAGCCTTCAAAAAAATACAGATTCAGATGATCGCTGAGACGAATCATTTTCTCCTTCTTTAGTCACCGTTTGCTGGCATTTTGCCGCCATTCACCACCATTAGTATTACGTTCTTATGACAGCGCGTACCGTTACTCGCTCTCGTCGATCTTCTACGGTGACGGCCGCTCGAACTCTGATCTGCGCCTGTGGTTCGCAAAATGAAATCGCAGTTGAGGTTTAGGAGCTTATGAATCAGCAACTTCCTCAAGATTCTCATTCACTGATAGGGGCCTACGAGGACAAAGCCCAGACTGAGTTTTTTTGACTGGGACAACAGGAAGGCCCGCAAGGGAATGGCAGAGCAGTGGCAGAGCAGCACTCGGACAGTAACTCTCGGCAGGATCGGGAGTAGAATCGGCTTGCCATGGCTGCTGAAGTGGAGCTCGACGTGATCATTGAAGCGCTCGAAATGGCCGACGATTCGATATCGTCCTATCTGGACGTAGAAACAGGCGAAGTGCACTCGATCACGGAAGAGGAATTCGACCTTGCGGAGGATCCGCAGACAGCCATCGAGGATTTGCCAAACTGGCAACGTGAGGCGGTTACGCTCGCGCGGAGTATCCAGAAACAGGACGGCAAGCGATATATGGCTCTACCTGAGAAGTTCGATGTCCACGAGTGGGCCATGATGGATCGCTTCTCCATGACACTGAGAGACGCGCAGATGCGGAATGATTTCCATGGCGGAATTCGCGGTGCGGGCGCCTTCCGCCTATTCAAACACCTACTCACCGAATACGACTTGTGGGACGCTTGGAATCGGTTCAAGCAAGTCGAACTTCGGCAGATGGCCATCGAATGGTGTAAAGAGAACGGCATTACCTACCGTCAGGCTTAACTGAGATGGAAGAGTAGCCATACACGTCGGGTGAGACCTACCCGAATCTGGTCCTGGCCCGTGAAGGGCACTTGTACGAGTACGCCACATATCGGCACCCAAATTGAAATTGTTGACGTGGCGATGAGTGGTCGGGTAACCTTCGGCCGATTTTCGACAGAGAGGTTTCTATGGTGAAGGTGAGTGTGTTCTATCCAAACCGACCGGGCAGCCACTTTGACATGTCCTACTACTGCTCAAAGCATATTCCCATGGTTCAGCGACTTCTTGGCTCAACTCTTAAGAGTGTCGCTGTTGAAGAAGGAATTGCTGGGGCCATTCCGGGCTCTCCGCCGACGTATCTCGCCTTGGGTCATCTTTACTTCGAGTCCGTCGACGCATTTGTTCACGCGTGGGGGCCGCAGGCGCAAGAAATTGTCGGCGACGTCCCTAACTACACCAATTGCGAGCCAATCATCCAAATCAGCACGGTAAAAATCTAACAAGGCACTACTAGCTAGGAGCGACTTTTACCGGTAACCGGGCAGTATGAGTCTCCGATTTGGCGCCAACCGCCTTGTGCGGATCGATCCTATCAAGACCGGGTCCCAGCCTTATCTACAGTTTTGCATGATTCTCTGATAATCTACGAGACGCCTCGACAAGGATGGCTTGCGGAAGGTTTCCGTTTCACATCAAATGCTTCACGGATTTTCGTGTTCAGATCGCTCTTTGTCCTCTATCTGCTTTTTGTTTGTGGCCTTATGAGGACATCTCTGGCTCTTGCGATTGCCTCTATTTCTTCTGGGTTTGCGAAGCGAGTGTTGTATCCACTGAAAGCACCCGCCGCATTAGGAACGATGTGGCGAACGCAGCGGTCCGGCACGGCGGGGAGAACGAATCGAGGATTCTTGGCACAGTGTCCACCGAATCCGCAAGTGTATCCGTCGCATAAAACGACTCGTCTCTCCCGGAGGAGTTGTGTTCTTCCACAGCCAGCACAGGCGACTGCGATTAGTGGTTCACCCTTTTTGTTTTTGCTCACGGTCGAGATCCTGATCTGTGATTCGTCGCACGAGTTCAGCAACAGAAATACCCCTTTTCCTTCGCAATCTTTTCCAACGCCGTTTTTTGGTTTCGAAGGATAGATGTTCGTTCGTATCCTCTTTTGCATAACCTACACTTTTGCCCGAAATTGCTGCACTATCTTTGACTGTTTAAGGCCCGCTTATCCCGCCCTCAGTGGTCGTGAGTTAGATCCGCGACGAATCGCTCCAAATCAATCGCTTCCACCCCGCTGGCGATGGCCGCGGTGGCCGGGGCCGAGTGGGACTTTCGGTGCACAATAATCAGGCGCTTCGAGCGTTTCCCCAACGCCCGGCGTAAAGATAGAAGCGGAGCGGCCATAGCGGATCGGACGGTTTTCCCAGCCTTACATTCTATGAGCCATAGCCCAGCATTCGGTCTCGGTATGAGAAAATCTACCTCTAAGCCCTGTTGGTCGCGAAAGTAGTAGAGCTCTTTCCTCGCTCCCTGGTTCGCCTGACTCTTGAGTATTTCCGCCGCGACAAAGCCTTCAAACAGTTGCCCCCAAAAAGGTGAACGTCGAAGCTCTTGCTCCGACGTTATTCCCAAAAGGTAGCAGGCAAGGCCAGAGTCACCCCAAAAGACCTTCGGCGACTTTATGAGCCGTTTCCCGAGATTCTCGAAATATGGGGGAACAATTATGACCTGGCCGGTCATCTCGAGAATATGTAGCCACTCACTGATAGTCGGGACGGAAACTCCGAGGGGGGCGGCAAGATCTGTCTTGTTGAGAATTTGGCCGTGCCGACTGGCTAGTAGCGCCAGAAACCGACGAAACGTCACCAGGTCACGTATGTTCGTAATTGCTCGGACGTCGCGCTCCAAGTAAGTTTGGAGATAAGAAGCGAACCACAGTGCTCGGGACTTCGAACGTGCCAATACTTCTGGAAAGCCGCCGTGAAGCACATTCACCTTCGGAGTTTCCGCAACACTGAAAGGAAGAAGCTGCAGGATGGCGGCCCGGCCGGCCATCGATTCGGTGATGCCCTGCATCAGCGGGGCTTCCTGCGATCCAGTGAATAGCCACTGCCCCATCCGGCGGGGCACCGCGTCGACGAGCGTACGCACATAACTGAGAAGCTCGGGAGCATTTTGAATTTCGTCGAATACGACAGGAGGACGCAGCTCTTCGAGGAATGTACGCGGATCACTGCGAATCCTTCCCTGAATGTCAGGATCTTCAAGGAGCACGTATTGGGCCTTAGGGAACAATTGGCGGAGGAGGGTCGTCTTTCCGGCGCGGCGTGGTCCTGTTACGACCAACGCCGGGAAATGCCGAGCTGCTTGTCGGACCACATTGCCCAAATTTCGAGGTATATACCGCATATGAGCATTTTAAGATATAACTTTAGAATACTCAATACGCATGCTTTTGTTTTTGCCTCGAGGCTTTGTAATGGGCTGGGGTAGTAGGTTGTGGACCGATGACGGGCAACCCCGAAGTTATCAGCTCGCCTGTGGGGTTAGTACCGACAAGCGCCTGTATTGATTGGTCTGGCTAACTTCCAGGTGGGAGGCAGGCGCGTCCCCCTACCTGCATGCGAGTCGGCAAGCATTCGGTAGTCTGCCGAATGCTCTCTCGTTTTCCAACTCATT
>Ga0209267_1003213_pt1 | contig 10206 bp, 8 predicted proteins | sample GraSoiAngelo_137_FD_185894 | JGI IMG/M metagenome (GOLD analysis project Ga0209267, IMG submission 185894) | Grasslands soil microbial communities from the Angelo Coastal Reserve, California, USA - 14_0929_09_30cm (SPAdes) (version 2) | ecosystem: Environmental > Terrestrial > Soil > Grasslands ... | reverse complement strand
TTGCACAAAGACGTAGGCCTGCCCGCCTACTTCAATCACGGCTTCCTTGGGCAGAGCCAGCACCGGTCTACTCGATCCCACCCTGAGCCGCACCCGCGCGAACATCTCCGGCTTGAGCTTGAGGTCGCGATTCGTCACGTTGCACCGGACCTTGATGGTCCGCGTCGTTGGGTCCACCACATCGCCGACGTAGACGATCGTGCCCGAAAATGTCTCGTCCGGATAGGCTTCGACCGTGACCGTGACAGCCACGCCTTTGGACACACGGCTCAGGTCCCGTTCGTACACCTCGGCCACGACCTGCAGCTCATTCAGATCGGCGATGGTGTACAGGACCTGCGTCGGATCGGCGCCCACCATCTGGCCCACCGTCACGTTCCGCTCGACCACCGTCCCGGCCAGCGGAGACTTCAGATCAAAGCGCGAGGTGATCAGCCGCTCCGTCCGCGGCTTGTCCAGCTCTTCCGCGGGCACTCTCAGCGCGAGCAGGCGCTCTCGTGTGCGTCTGAACTCGGCCTGCGCTTTCAAAAAGTCATTTTCAGCTTGGACCAGATCTTTCTTGGACATGGCCTTGGTCTCATACAGATCGTTGGCGAGTTCGTAGTTCCGCTTGGAGAGCTGGAAGTCCGACTCCGCCTTGACGAAATCGGAATAGGCGGCGCCGAGGTCCGCGCTCTCAAGGCTCAAGAGGACCTGGCCGGCGGCCACCTTGTCTCCAAGTTTCGCGCGCACTTCGACGACGCGCCCGACAAGCGGCGACGAGACCTTGGCATACCGGTCCTCGCTGTACTGGACCTTGCCGGGTAGCGACAGGTCCCCAGCGAGGGGCTTGAGCTGCACCTCCTCGACGACGATCTGGGGCCGGACCTCCGGAGCATGGTTCGCCTCGCCGGCCGGCTTGTTCTTGTCGGCTGGTTGAACGGCCTCAGTCTTTCCCCCTTCGCCGCAGCCGCCTACCAACACCGCCAGCAGCACGCAGCCGCTCACGAGCCGCATGTTCACCGCGTCACCTCTCGCCCCACCGCGGCGTCGATCTCCAGCAGGCTTCGCTGATAGGTATACAGCGCGTCGATGTAGCCCTGCATGGTGGTGTTGAACGTCCGAAACGCGTCGAGCAGATCGAGGATGGTTGTGCCCCCCCGCTGGTACGCCTTCGTCGCAATGTCCTTGACCTCTGTGGCGTCGTTCACGGCGCCGCCGCGATACGCCTGGACCAGCATTTGGGTCTGGGTAAAGTCACGGTACGCATTCTCGACGTCGATTTCAACCAGCAACCGGGTCTTGCCCAGATCGGTCTGCGCGGCCTTGAGGTCGGCCTCGGCCTGGAGGATGCCGCCCTGGTTGCGGTTGAAGAGGGGCAAGGGTACGCTGAGCCCCAAACCGTACTGGTGTGGCGAGTTTGGGCCCTGGGGTCCCTGCATCGCCGTATCCGCTCCGATCGTCACATCGGGCACCCGGAACGCCCGCGCCAGTTTCAGGTTGGCGTCTTTCTGAGATACGTTCCGGTTTTTGGCCAGGACATCCGGACGCGACAATAACGCGTCCGCCTTCAACGTCTCCACGGACAGCGTACGGGACTTGTACTCAAGATCGCCCGCCACATTCAACACGACCGTGGGTTTGAGGCCGAGCAAGCCTCTGAGGGTGTTCTGCTCGGTGAGATAGTCCTGGGTGGCCGTGATCACCTGGTTCTGGAAATCCACCAGTTGCACCCGCAGCTTGATCACATCGACCTCGGGGATAGCCCCCTTCTTGAAGCGGATGTCGTTGATCTTGACCACCTCGGCGAAGTTCGCGCTGTTCTGCTTGGCCAGTTCCAGTTTCTGCTTGGCCTGGATCACATGGTAGAACGCGTCCTTGACGGCGAAGCCCAAGGTCCGCACGGCATCCGCAAAAGACGCCTCCGCCGACTGGACGCCATAGCGCGCACTCTCTTGCCGGTGGCCGCGTTTGCCGGCGAGCTCAAAGAGCTGGTCGATCCGCAAGGCCAGGACGCCGACCTGGCCGAACGACTGCGTCATCGAGCCGGTGACATCGGCACTCAAGGTGGGATTGGGAAAGAGCCTCGCCGTGACTTCCAGCCCCTTGGCGGAATCGATGCCGTACTGGGCGATGAGCAGGTCCAGGTTCTGCTTGAGAAACAGCCCCATCGCCTCGTCCACGGTCAGACTGACGGCGCCAGCGCTTGCCGGCGGCCGGGGCGCCGGCTCCGCGCCAAACGACGCGCTGCACAGCAGCCCCGTCACAATCGCCGCGCAGCCGAGCCAGGCACATAGTCTCGTGCCATGGGTGTTCGAGAAACCGATCATTGGGACTCCTGGAAAACGATAGCCGACAGCAGAACCGTTGGTCACAAGCGGCCGAGCGTGACCGCTCACACCAGACCCTCACGCATCGTGAAGATCAGATGCGATACGTCGAAAATCGTTGATAGAGGGGTGGGGCGGACTGTGGCGATACGGAGAGAGCACCGGAAACAGGAAGCATCTGTGGTTGTGGAACAAACGAAGCGGCCAACCAAACGGCCTGATGACCATGCACCAAACCCAGGAGATCTTCTCGGCTCTCTTCATTAGGCGCGATGGCCTGCTGCACAACCGTTAGAGGCTGAGATAGCGGCATGTCATCGCTGAGATCCAGGGTGTCGGCCCAGGACATCCCTCCCAAAATAATCAAGGCCAGGAGAAGTATCCGCACTCTTTGGCTGAGAGGCATATTCCGTAACATGATCTCTGTAATATAGCCCAGTTTCGGGTAGTGTCAAGGGGACTCTCCGTTTTGACCTGCTCCCCCTTAAACCGGTCCAGGGTCTATCTTAGGCGTGGGAAGCGTAAATTGAAATCGAGTATTTTGAACTAGGTGTTACTTCGAGAGGTCCTGCGGCGGGACGGGCGGCGCGTCGTCCACCTTGAGAACCCGCCCCAACTGGTCGTATTCGACCCGGACACCGTGGCGGCTCAAGGTGCCGAAGCGATAGTAATAGGTTTCGTAGAGATAGCGGCCGTACTGCTTCTCCTCGACGCTGGCGTAGTAGGCCATGACCTTGTGTACCTCGTCCTTGGTCATGCCGTAGTGGACCACCTTCTTGTAGTATTCGTAGGGGAAGGTCCCGCGCCGCTCGATCTTGGACCATCCCAGACCAAGCTTGTCGGCCAGGCTCTTCATTTCCTGCACGTACCAGATGCGGTCGGCAATGACCAGGAGGACGAATGTCCCCACGATGGCGGCGATCCATTTGGCGGTCCAGGGCATCGAAGAGCGGTCAGGGGGCCGCCAGCGTCGGGGTGTTGACGACTTCCACGTCCTGGGGCACGGTGAACTCGAACAGCGCGTCCTGGAGGCCGGTGTTCGCCCGGATCGCGCTGAACGTGAAGGTGGACACGTTCCCGTTCATGTCGTGCAACTCGATCCGGCGCAGGAAGTGGGTGCCCGGGTCCACCTCGACGACCATGCGCGGGTGGTCTGGCCCTCCGTCGCGGAGGGTCAGGCTCAGCAGCGGGAGACCGCCTTCACCCTTGGCGCCGTCTGAAGTCTGCGAGACCCGGTAAAGCGTGTCCAGCCGCCCGATGCCTTGGAGCAGTTGGAGCGGGGCCTGGGAGTTGGTCAACTTGGAGAGCTGCCCAAGCATCACCTGCTTGTGTTCGGGGATGTAGAACTGGACCTTGTCGTTGTCCACGAAGATCTGCTCGAGCGTGGGCGCCAGGTAATCCCACCGGAGCTTGCCCGGCCGCTTGATGTAGACCCGGCCGGACGACTGGAGCGGCTTGGCGAATCCCTTGATGTCCGTGGTCTGGGAGAATTCAGCGGTGAGGTCGGTCGTCTTCTGGTAGCGGGCCTCGACCTTCTTCACCAAATCCTTGACGGGATCCCCGGCGAGGGCAGGCGCCGCCAGCCAGGCGGTCCCCAGCGCGAGGGCGGCCAGGGCGACGCTCCCCGCGAGCATGCGGCTGGTCATAGCCCTTCATCCACCCCGACGCGCTTTACGAGTACTTCCCGGCGGCCGTCTCGCGACATCGAGCCGACGACGCCGTCCTGCTCCATCATCTCGATCATGCGGGCCGCGCGGGGATATCCGATGCGGAGCCGTCGCTGCAGGAACGAGGCCGAGGCTTGCCCGGTGCCGATCACGATCTCCTTGGCCTTCTCGTACATCTCGTCCCGCCCACCCTCATCCACGGGCGCCTCCTCCTCCACCGGCACGGCCTCCTCGGTGAAGGCCGGACTGCCCTGGGACTTGGCGAATTCCACGACCCTGCGCAGATCTCCCTCCGGCACGTAGGCGCCGTGCACTCGGATCAGTTTGCCGCTGCCGGTGGCGAGGTAGAGCATGTCACCGCGGCCCAGCAACTGATCGGCGCCGTTCTGGTCGAGGATCGTGCGCGAGTCGGTCTTCGAGGCGACTTGGAACGCGATGCGCGCCGGGAAGTTCGCTTTGATGAGGCCTGTCAGCACGTCCACGGAGGGCCGCTGCGTGGCGAGGATCAGATGGATCCCGGCCGCCCGCGCCATCTGCGCAAGCTTGGCGATGGAGTCCTCGACTTCCTTCGAGGCGACCGTCATCAGGTCGGCCAGTTCGTCAATGACGATGACCAGGTAGGGGAGCGGTGCCGGCGGCGTCTGCGCCCACGGGCCACCGGGATCCGCCATCTCGCCCGCCGCCAGCCGCTCCTCTTCCGAGAGATACGCCGTCTGCGGCTGCGTGCCGGCCACGACCTCCCCTTCCGGCGTCTCCAGAGGTTGCGGTGGAGGGACGCCCTGGGCAGCCGCGACGGCCCGATTGTACGCCTCAATGTTGCGGGCGCCGTACTCGGCCATCAGCTTGTAGCGGCGGTCCATCTCCTTGACGGCCAGCATGAGCCCGCGCGAGGCGGCCTTGGGCTGCGTAATGACCGGACGCCACAGATGCGGGATGCCCTCGTACACCGTCAGCTCGAGCATCTTGGGGTCGATCAGCAGGAACTTGACCTCATCCGGCCGCGCCGCGAAGAGGAGGCTCAGGATCATCGTGTTGAGGCCGACGCTCTTGCCCGATCCCGTGGCGCCCGCGACGAGCAGGTGTGGCATGCTCCGGAGGTCCGCCACGACGGGCGTGCCGAAGATGTCCTTGCCCAGCGCCAGCTTCAATTGCGAGCGCGATCCGCCGTAGGCCTCGCTCAGCACGAGCTCCTTGAGCATCACGTCTTCGCGCCGCGGGTTGGGCACTTCGATTCCGACCACCGATTTCCCGGGGATGGGCGCGACGATGCGGATGCCCGTCGCTCGCATGGCCAGCGCGAGATCGTCGGCGAGGTTCACGATGCGGGCCACCTTGACGCCGGGGGCCGGCTCGAATTCGTACATCGTCACGACCGGGCCCACGTGCGTCTGGATCACCTGGCCGTCGATCCCGAAATTCGCCAGGGCCTGCGTGAGCACCTGCGCCTGCGCACGGATCTCCTCGTCGGTGAGCCGATCCACCCGCGCCGCCGGATCGCGCAGCAACACTGCCGGGTCCGGCAGCACGTACCCGGCCCCCTCCACGACCTGCGGCAGGACGAGCTGCGCCGAGCAATGATCCGTGATGGCGAGTTTCCTCTTGCGGCGACGGTACGCCGGCTGGCTCAGCGGCACCGGCTCCACGGTTTCGGAGCCACCTGCAAGCGGGGCGATCTCCGCCTCAACCGGCGTGACCGGCTCCAGCCTGATGATCTTGACCGGTTTGGCCTTGACGCGCTTGGGCTTCTCGCTCGCACGCGCCTGGAAGTGGCTCCACAGTTCCTGGGCCCACTCGCGCAGAGTCGCCGTCATCTCCGCCAACCGCTGGCCGAACGCGACCAGCGAGACCGGAATCGCGATAAGCACGGAGACGAGCAAGCCGGCAATGAGCACGATGTGGGCGCCCGCCGGCGCGAAGTACGTCACGAGTAGCCCGCTGAGCGCGCCGCCGATACGACCGCCCGCCAGTCCTTCCTGAACCCACCCGCTACTGATCGTCGGCACGCCAGGCAGGTGTAACGCCACCAACATGGACAAAAACAGGAGCAACGTCGTGAAGCCGCCGGCGCTGCGGAGCGTGACGCCCAGTCCGCCCCGGAGGAAGCACCGGCTGCCCAGGATCCCCAGCGCGATCGGCGCAAGGTAGCCCCCGCCCCCGACCGCCGCAAAGACGCCGGTGGCCAGCGTCATCCCGACCTGGCCGATCAGGTTTTGAACGGACTCCGGATGAAAGGATTCTTCGAGCAGGATCGGATCGCGTGGAGAGTAGGACAGCAGCGAGAGGCCGAGGAGCAGGGCCACGGCGACGAGTACCACCCCAACCGCCTCATGGCGGGTCCCTGCCGCTCCGTTTTTCCTCGTACCAGCAGCGGCCATTGTGGGGGAGGCTACCATATCAAGGGGGCGAGATCAATGATTCCACTGTCAGTAGTAAGCGAGAAATACAAAGGGCTACCTTCCCGGGAGGGTAGCCCTTCGCGGCGCTTGGGGCGCCTCAACAGTCTCTTGTTGGTCGCCTATGTTGTAAGACCCGCCCACGACAGTCGGTAGGGACTTCCGCTGTTTTCCGTAGCCCAGAGGGCCTGTTGGTCGCTACGCAGCGACCACGCACCAAGAGGCGCCGCCTCGAAGCTTACGGGGAGAGATGTGGCCCCGAGCGGAAGGCCCACCGCGGCGAGAGAGTACCCGTCGCCAGCGGGCCTGAATGGCCCGGAGGAGTGAGTTCGTTCATACGAGAACCTCCTCTCTCTGTGACAGACACTCTAAGTGAGTGCGAGGTCATCGTATTCCAATCCCGCTGTCCTGTCAATTCGACCTTTCCCTCACGAGATATTACGGACCCGCCGACCTCCTAGAGCGTCTTTCCGGGGATGCTATACTGCGGGGGTGACGCGGTCTCTCGGCACCTATCCGATCAAGAGCTTCGATGATTTCCGCAATGTCGCCCAACTCTATCAGTATTCCCGAGCGATCCTGACCGCGCTAGAACTCGATCTCTTCACCGCCATCGGAGCCCGCACCAGGCCGATCGCAGCCCTGGCACGACGCCTCCGAGCCGACCAGCGGGGTCTCGACATCCTTTGCCGGAATCTGGCCGCGCTGGGTCTGCTGGTCAAACGCGGCTCGTCGTATGGGAACACACCGCTCGTGCGCACGGAGTTGAACCGGCGGAGCCCCGCCTATCGCGGCGCCTACCTCGACCTCATCACGAACCACTGGCACGACTTCACGCAGCTCACCGACAGCGTCCGCTCGGGCAAGCCGCTGGACGCGGACGAGCCCGAGTCGCCTGTCTGGCGCCGCAGCTTCACCTGGGCCATGCACCACCGGAGCCGGGAGCAGGCGCAGACAGTCGCCCGATTCCTCGACCTGCGCCGGGCACGGACCTTGCTGGACCTGGGCGGCGGGCCCGGCACCTACGCCATGGCCTTCCTCTCGGCGAATCCCGCGCTGCGCACCACGGTGGCGGATCGGCCCGCAGCCCTCAAGGTCGCGCGCGAGATCGCTGCGACGCATCCCGCCAAGGCCCGGCTGAGCTTCGCGCCGCTGGATTTCATGAGTGATCCTCTGCCCGGCAACTACGACGTGGTCTGGCTCTCGAACATCATCCACATCTACGCACCGGCGCAGAATGTGGGCCTCTTCCGCAAAATCTACAAGGCCCTCACGCCGGGCGGGCGCCTGCTCATCCACGACGCGTTCCTCACCGACCGGCAGGGGCTTTATCCTATCGACACGACAGCGTTCGCCCTGACCATGCTGCTCTTCACCGACACCGGCAACACCTATGCGTCTCGGGACGTGATGCGCTGGCTGCGAAAGGCCGGCTACCGACATGTGCGGCTGTTGACGGGGATGGGAAAACGGAAAGACGGAGAGAACGCGCTGATCGAAGGAAGGCGCTAACCGATCTCGCTGGCCGTCACCTTTTCTTCTGGTTCAAACTGAGAAGCCCATCCGCTAGCGTGGCAAACTCCTCAAGACGCAGGGTCTCGGCGCGGCGGCGGGGATCGATGCCGGCCCGCTCTAACGCCGCAGCCGTCGGCGCGCCCTCGAAACCTTCATCACGCAGCGAATTCAGCAGGGCCTTGCGCCGGTGTGCAAACCCGGCGCGCACGACACGGAAGAAGAACGCCTCGTCCGTCACCGAGACGCGCGGCTTCGCCAGCGGCGTGAGCACGACGACCGCCGACCCGACCCGGGGTTTCGGGCGAAAACACGTGCGCGACACCCTGAACGCCCGCCGCACCTCGCAGTAGAACTGCGCCGCGATGGAGAGCGCCCCATAGTCCTTGCCGCCGGGCGCCGCGGCCAGGCGCGCGACTACTTCCTCCTGGAGCATCAGCACCAGACGGTCGATGCGCTGCCGCTCCTCTAGCAGTCGAAACAGCAGCGGTGTCGAGACATAGTACGGCAGGTTGGCCACTACCAGAAACGGGCTCGGCACCTGCGCATACTCGAACGCCAGTGCGTCGCCCTCGATCAGGCGGAAATTCGACCGGCCCCCCAGCGTCGTGCGCAGGCGCGCGCAGAGCGCGGCGTCCAGCTCCACGGCGACGACGAGTCCGGAGCTGTCCAGCAGCGCCTCCGTCAGGATCCCCCGTCCCGGACCGATCTCCAGCACCGTCTCACCCGGCTGCAACTCGGCCAGGCGGACGATCTTGTGGACGATGTTCTTGTCGATGAGGAAGTGCTGCCCGAGGGACTTGCGGGCGATCTGCGTGGAGGCGACGCGGGCGCGAGGACCGGGCCGCGTCATGGCCGAAGCCGGTTCTTCACGAACTGCACGGCGAGCTTGATCGCCTCGATGAGGCTGCCGTCGTCGGCAACGGCTTTGCCCACAATGTCGTAGGCGGTGCCGTGATCCACGGACGTCCGGATGATCGGCAGCCCCACCGTGATGTTGACCGACTTCCCGAAGGCGGCGAGCTTCAGCGGGATCAACCCCTGGTCGTGGTACATGGCCACCACCGCGTCGTACTTGCCCTGCGCCGCCTGCCCGATGAGCGTGTCCGCCGGAAACGGGCCGACGGCTGGAAACCCCCGCGCCAGCGCCCGCTCGACGCCGGGCCCGATCGCCGTGCGCTCTTCGGTCCCGAACAGCCCGCCTTCGCCGGCATGCGGGTTCAGAGCCGCCACCGCGATCCGTGGGCGCGCGATGCCGAAGAGCTCCGTCAGGCCGCGATGGCACAGCCGGATCGCGCGCTCGATCCGCTCCGGCGTGAGGAGCGCCGGCACGTCCTTGATCGCCGCATGGATGGTGGCGAAGAAGAAGCGCAGCGGCCCGCCGACGATCATCATGCCGACCTCCGTGGCACCCGTCAGGTCGGCCAGCATCTCAGTATGGCCGGGATAGCTGTAGCCGGCAAGATTGATCGCTTCCTTGTTGATCGGCGCCGTCACGATGGCGGCGACGCTGCCGTCCAGGGCCCGCTCGACCGCCTCTTCCACATAGACGGCCTGGGCCGCGCCGGTCTCCCGGGACACCTTCCCTGGCAGAAACCGACCGAGCGGCTGGGGGAGCGGATCCAGCACCGGAACGACCCCGTCCGGCGCCTCGAAGCCTGACAGGTCCACGCTGCGGACCTTCAGCGACGCCTTCAGCGCGCTGGCCGCCTTGGCCAACACCTCGGGCGAGCCGATGACCAGCGGCCGGCACAGGCGCCGTACGCCCGGGTGCGCCAGGGCCTTGACGATCACTTCCGGCCCGATCCCCGCCGGATCGCCCATCGTGATGGCGAGCAGGGGCTTGATGGTTTTAACGGGTTTCCTCACGAATTCGCCCTGGCGTCCTGAGGCACGGCAACACCGAGAAACTTCCGGAAGCGGTCTGGGTCGCGGATGCGGAGAAATTTGATCCCCATCCGCTGGCCGTCCGACCACCGGACTGACGCAGCAACCTCGACGGGCATCTCATGCTCGGCCACGAAAAGCTTTAGCTCAAGGAGCGTGTCCATGGGCAGGGGCGTGTCCGTCTCAATCATGCACCCCCCGAGTGAGAGATCGCGCGCGATCCCCTTGCCTTTTTTGTATGGTCCCGCAAACGCGATGGCAAACCGCACCAGGATCCGTTTGGACTCGCGCTGCTCCCGGCCCTCCTTCCGAAAGAGCCTGCCTCGAAGGAAGCCCCATAAGCGGCGCAGCAGGGACATGGCTTTTCCTCTCTTGGTGGGTGACGCCATTGTACATCTTTCTTCCCGACTTTCGATCGAGATCGTCTGCTATGATGAC
>Ga0209267_1003209_pt1 | contig 10218 bp, 7 predicted proteins | sample GraSoiAngelo_137_FD_185894 | JGI IMG/M metagenome (GOLD analysis project Ga0209267, IMG submission 185894) | Grasslands soil microbial communities from the Angelo Coastal Reserve, California, USA - 14_0929_09_30cm (SPAdes) (version 2) | ecosystem: Environmental > Terrestrial > Soil > Grasslands ... | reverse complement strand
CGAACGCTGGAAGGAGCCCAACTATCCTCAGGTTCAGGCGCAGGCCATCGAACAGGCCCACCGGCAGGGCGCGAGGGGCCTGAAGATTCTCAAGACTTTGGGACTCTACCTTCGCGAGAATATTACCTCGGGCGAACTTGTGAAGATTGACGATCCGAGATTTGATCCCATGTGGGACGCTTGCGGGCGACTCAACATGCCAGTTGCGATTCATGTGTCCGATCCACTGGCCGTTTTTCACGCTGACAGATCGCTTCAACGAACGCTATGAGGAGCTGAACAACCATCCGAATTGGTCTTTCCACGGTCGCGACTTTCCCAGCAACGCAGAATTGCTTGAGGCCCGCAACCGGGTTTTTGCCAGACACCCCAGAACTCAATTTGTAGTGTTGCACGTGGGTAACTTCTCCGAAAACCTGGCAAATGTAGCGGAGAACCTCGATCGGTTTCCCAACATGACCATGGACATCGCCGCGCGCATAGGAGAGCTGGGAAGGCAGCCCCGCAGCGCACGGAAGTTTTTTGAAACATACCAGGATCGAATCTTGTTCGGTACCGATGCCACTCCCCACGGTGACGAGTATCCCCAACAAGTGTTCAACGACCAGTTGTACGAGATCTATTATCGATTCCTGGAGACTGACGACGAGTTTCGACTACGCTCCGGCGAAGATCCCGCCCCAGGGGCGATGGCGTATCTACGGTATCAATCTGCCAGAAACGGTTCTTCGTAAAGTCTATTTCGAGAATGCGGCTCGTCAACTGAAAGTGGTCGCGTAATGTGTCCCTTTGCAGGAAATCTCGTGCGGCATTTCGCGATAATTTGCGTGCTGCTTTTCGTCGTAGCCCAGTTGGCCTTGGTTGCCGATGAGGGTGTGATCGAAAGTACCAAAGCCTCGCAAGACATGGTGCCGAGCACGGACCCGGCCGTCCCATTTTGGCACGTGGCTCGCCCGGTATACGCAGACAAGGGTCGGTACGGCCAAACTCTACAGCGCTATCGCACGGAAATCCGCTCTCGCTGGACAGAAAAGAATCTGTACTTCTTGTTTATCTGTCCTTACGAAGAACTGAATCTCAAACCCTCGCCCAGTACTTCTACGGAAACGTACCAGCTCTGGGATTGGGACGTCGCCGAAGTGTTTATTGGTTCCGACTTCCAGAACATCCGGAGATACCGGGAGTTCGAAATGTCTCCGCAAGGGGAGTGGGTCGATCTGGATATCGACTTGTCGAAGCCGCATCACGAACTTGGCTGGACCTGGAACTCTGGTTTTGTCGTAGCGGCTCGCATCGACTCGGCAGCGAAGATTTGGTACGGAGCCATGCGCGTGCCATTCTCCGCCCTGCAAAGGCGCCCTCCGGCAGTTGGGGAAAAGCTCCGAATCAATCTGTTTCGCAGCCAAGGACCGCCCCCGAATCGGGTCGCGGTGGTTTGGCAACCTACGATGAGTGACACGTTTCACATTCCGGAGAAATTTGGCATGCTTCGGCTGATCGAGGCAACAGCCAAATAGCTTTTCCGCGCGGATTCTTTAAATCGCCGGGCACCTCCAAGGCGCCTTACAAGCAGAATCAGTTCGGAGGAACGTTCGGCGGGCCTATCAAGAAAGAGGGGTGTTCTTCTTTGTTAGTCCGTAGTCGCGACCCAGTGGACAAACGAAATGAAACGCTATAAAAAGAAATAAGAGCCACAAGAGCATTCGCGCCGCCGTGCTGAACGAAGAAAGACGCCGTGCCACCCTCAATTTGCTAAGCCGTCAGGGCCGGGTTCTGGTCCCCGAACTCTCCCGCCACTTCGAGACCTCGCAGGTTACGATTCGGAAAGATCTCGCGGTCTTGCACGCTAACGGGATGGTCCACCGCACTCACGGCGGCGTCCTTCCCTCTCGCGACGGCGCGCTCGAAGATCCCACGCTCCGCGAGAAAGAAAAGCTCCACCGCCAGAAGAAACTCCGCATCGCCGACAGCGCGGCTTCGATGGTGAAGGAGGGCCAGGTCATCATTCTCGACTCCGGCACCACCACCGCGGCGATCGCGCGCGCCCTTCGCAGCTTTCAGAATCTGACCATCACCACCAACGCCGTCAATATCACCGCCGAACTGGCAGGAACTGCCGTCGAAATAATTCTCACGGGAGGCACTCTCCGGAAGAACTCGTTTTCGCTGGTCGGTCCTATCGCTGAGGAAACCCTGCGGCGTCTGAGGTGCCGATATTTTGTTCTTCGGCGTCGACGGCTTCGACGTGCACTACGGGCTCAGCACGCCCAATCTCCTCGAAGCCAGAGTCAATCGCGTGATGGTCGAGGTCGCCAAACGCACAGTCGCAGTCTGCGATTCCAGCAAGTTTGGACACCGCAGTCTCTCTCTAATCGTCACGACGTCCGCCCTGCAGGAGGTCATCGACCGCGGCGCCCCCAAATCCGACCTGAGCGTTCTGAAACAGGCCAGGATTGAAGTCACTCTGGTATGAAGCCCCCGGCGAAGGCACACCCTCCAGATGAAGGAATAGTTTTGGAAGAAAGGATTTGGGAAGGAAAGATTTCGGGTGCGGCGCTTTCGGCGCCGCGATCAGCCTTTCCTGTTGGTTTGGAGCTTCCGCCCGTGAGGCACTTAGAGCACTCCGTAGTCTGACGACCACTTCCCCATCCCCGTTTCGACGTCACCATCGCAGGCGAACTCAACCTCGACCTCATCCTCTAAGGTCTCCCAGAAACCCTCCCCCCCGAGCGCGAGGGCGCCTGTCCGACTGCACCTTGCACTACCCAAACCGCAGCCAGCGCCAACGGGAAAAACTGTCTGTTCATGAGCGTGTTCAGCGCCGAATATTGGAAATCATACCCGTGAAAATTGCCAGAACCGGTTTCACGAAAGGCTTTGGGCACCTAGATTCGAGGGGGCGCCCGAAAGCGCGGGGGCGTGAACCAACCGAGGCCGATCTTTAACGCTACCTCTCCAGATGGAGAGGTTGACAAGCGAGCGATTTAGGATATATTACGAACACTTGCGTTTACTTACGTTTTGGTGCGTGTCAGGCTTATGTCCATAATTCTGGGAGGTCCAAAATGGCCATTCGTCGAGCTGCTTCCCGTTTTCGTCGCTGGAGTTTCTTCCTCACCGTGGTTTTCCTCGTTCATCAGGCTGCGCTGGGACAGGGCAGTTACACGGCGCAAGTGCGCGGCACGGTCACGGACCCCGCCCACGCCGTGATCAACAACGCCAGGGTCACGGTGTCGAATGAGTCGACCACTATCACGACCACTGCGACCACCAACGCCAGTGGAGAATATGTGGTGAACGGGCTACGACCCGCGAGCTACACCATCAAGGTGGAGGCACCCGGCTTCCGCGGTGTAGTGCGGACGGGATTGGTGCTGGCGGTGAGCCAGCAGGCCACGGTGGATTTCGCGCTGAACCTGGCGTCGACCACGGAAACGGTCACGGTCACCGAGACTGCGCCACTGTTGGATACGGGAAGCTCCTCGCTAGGCACCGAGGTTACGAACGAGTTCGTGAGCCGAATGCCCCTGCAGGGCCGGGACGCCAACCAACTGGTGTATCTGTCGGCTGGGGTTACGCAGCTGAACAACGCGGACAACTATCCAACGGGAACCGCCTTTTCCTCCAACGGGCAACGCTATGGCTCGGCGGAGATCCGGCTGGATGGCAATCTGGCGACCGGTCCGGAACAGGGCGAGGGGGCAACCAACAATGAGAGCTACATGCCGTCGACCGAGGTGATTCAGGAATTCAAGGTGCAGAACAACAGCTTCGCGGCGGAGTATGGCAGCAATGGTGGGACGGTGGTGAACCTTGTGCTGAAGTCGGGGACCAACAACTTTCACGGGAGCGGCTGGTGGTTTGGGCAGCGGTCCTGGCTCAACGCCAACGATTTCTTTTCGGTGCGAAATGGCATACCCCGGGGAGAGGGCACCGTAGATCAATACGGCTTTTCACTGGGCGGCCCCATCTTCAAGGGTAAGACCTTCTTCCTGGTTGATATGGAGAGAATCAGGAGCATCGGGAAGCAACTGGTCAGCGCGAGAGTTCCGACTGCACTGGAGCGGCAAGGCAACTTCACCCAGACGCTGACGCAGGATGTCAACGGGAACGTCGTGCCCGTGCAACTCTTCAACCCCTTCAATGTCGACTCGAATCCAGCAAGTCCTACTTTCGGCAACCGGCAGCCTTTTCCGGTTGATCCAAACACGAATAGCACGAATGTAATTCCCCAAGCCATGATGAGCCCGGTCTGGCAAGCGCTGAACGCTCAGAATGCGTTTCCCATGCCTACTGGTCCGATCGACAACTCGGGCAACAATTTCAATGCGCCAATCACCGAAACCACGCCCTCGACCCAATTTGATATCAAGCTGGACCACCAACTCACGAACAAGGTCCATTTGATGGGCCGGTATAGCCAGAACAGCCTTCATGACAAGACTCCCGGTCTTTTTTTTGACGGGTCGCAGACGCAGGTGACGACGCGGAATGTGGCTCTGGAGCACACCTGGTCTCTGAGTCCGCATTTACTGCTGACCAGCCGGTTTGGGTTGGAGCGCTACTATCAGAATGAAACTCCGCAGACGGTCGATCCTACGCAGTTCGGGTTTCAATCGATTCTGACAGAGGCCAACCACATCACAAAAATGACTGAGATCTTCCCGGACAATTATGCAGCGCTGAACCCGCAGTGTTGCATTAACACGATCAATGGGCACACGCAGTATATCTACTCCTCGTCGTTGAATTGGGTGAAAGGGAACCACGTGCTGAAGTTCGGCGGAGAGCAGCGGCTTTTCTTCAACAACTTTTTTCAGCCCGACGATGCGACGGGGCTGTTTCATTTTGCCGGAAACACAACGGCGCAGAATGCCTTCTTCGATCCTAATACCGAGGATGGAGACGCGATGGCGGCGTTGGAACTGGGATGGCCGAGCGACGGCCACATCAACATTAAGCCGGCGGTCCTGCAGAAATCCAAGCAGACCGACTTCTACGCGCAGGATGACTGGAAAGCGACGTCCAGGCTGACGCTGAGCCTGGGCTTGCGTTACGAGTGGAGCGTGCCCTACACGGAACGCTACAACCGCCTCCAATTCAGCAATTTCACAGGCAACAGCGGGATTACAGTGGACCTGACCCCGCCCCCGCCGTCGAGCGGGCTGATCGTCGACAATAACGGGAATCCCGTCGACTTGAGCAGTCTGGGGCTGGGACCGACGCAGTTGCTGGGAACCACGGTGTTTCCGAGTTCGAGCATGCGGCATGTTCCCATCGACCGCAACAATTTTGGGCCGCGGCTGGGCTTCGCATATCAAGTGGCAAAGAACACAGTCCTGCGCGGTGGGGCAGGACTTTTCTACGGGCTATCTTCCGCGACCAACTTCCAGTATCCGGGAACGGCGTTCCAGAAGGCGGCGAACTTCCACATCTCGCTGGACGGTGGCGTAACCCTTGCCCCGGGTTGGGCACTCAACAATGTGTTTCCCGAGCTGCCTCCCAACACGCTTCCCCAGGCACAAGGAACCAAGTATGGTGCGTTAGCAGAGTGGGGATTGGGGAACGGCAACGATCTGGGGACACCGTCGGATCGCAACCCGGAGATTTATCAATGGAACCTTGGGCTGCAACACCTGTTCCCGGCGGGCATTGTTATCTCCGCCGACTACTCGGCGAATCGCAGCACGCACTTGCCCTGGGGAGGAGCGACGCGAAACCGCGATACGCTGCCGACGGCGGCGCGGAATCGGTGTGATTCGACGTGCCAGTCCAGTCTGGTGCCGAATCCATTTCAGGGAATGTTTACCGGGCCGAACGCGGTTTTCAACGAGCCTGATTCCATCTACAACAACCCGACGATTCCTGAAGGCAATCTGTTGCGGCGTTTTCCGCAATTCGACGGGGACTTTGAGGGGCTGCCCCTGATAGTGGCGAGTTCCTGGTACAACGGGCTGTTGGTGCGGTTCCAGAAACGGCCAAGCCACGGTCTGAGCTTTGAAGGGAACTACACGTGGTCGAAGGCGACTGACTACTCGTCGTATGGGGCGAACAGCTTCATCTTCCACTTCACAGATGATGGGCTGGGGAATCCGCAGGACATGAATAACCTGAGGGCGGAACATTCGATTGGGGCCAACGACACGCCGCAGCGCTTTGTGCTGGCGGCTGTGTATGATCTGCCGTTTGGGCGCGGCCGGTGGATGGGTGGAGGCATGAACCGGGTCCTGGACGCGATTGTGGGCGGCTGGTCGCTCAACGCCCTTTTGACGCTGCAATCGGGACAGCCCGTGCCATTCGGCTTGGCCAATGCGAGCATTGCCGATGGACAACAGCGGCCGGATATCATCTGTTCAAAACTGATGACGGGCATGAGCTTGCATGACTTGGCGTTCTCGACAGACCCGAACGCCAGCTACTACAACAGCAATTGCTTTTCATCAACGTCTCCTGGCGACCAGGTGCCGGGGAACGCTCCGCGTTTTTCCGCCAATGCGCGAGGGCAAGGGATAAAGAATACTGACATGGGGTTCTTCAAGGACTTCACGGTCCGGGAAGGAATGAAACTGGAACTGCGAGCCGAATTCTTCAATCTCACCAACTCGGTTCGCTTCCGGACACCCGATTCGCTTTTGGGAGATACCAATTTCGGCAGAGTCACCCGTACGACGGGCCACCCTCGGAACGGGCAGATCGCAGTCAGGTTCGAGTTCTGAGGGCGGGTGGACTGAGAAGATTTTGAGCATTGACGGTGAGTTCCAGGGCGGCGCGGTCTTTCTTTGAGGACGATTCGCTCGAGGAAAAATGGCCCTCAGGGTCAAACAGTTTGCTGAAAAACTCGCTTTAGAGGCCCAGCGGCTAAAGCCCGTGCAGAAAAAAAGGCTTTAAGGCTTTATCGAAGCGCTCAAAGCGCTGCGCCACCCCAAAATCAGAGTTTTTCAGCAAACTGTAAAGCCCGGATCTAGGACCGGATGCTTACGGCAGCGCTGAAAGCGCTGAGTCACCCCAGTTTGATTTTTTCCGTTGTTGCCGAAAGCCGTGCCGTTTTTTGAATCCTCGTTTTCCAAATCAATGATGAAACCGATTCCAGTTGTATTCCTTTCTCTCGTGCTGATTTCAGTTTCGCTGGTCGGCCTGGCCGCTTCGTATCCTCCGGGGCAGGACTGGACGAACTACGTGCGCATTGGGGCGTACGGTCTGCAACTCAACAACACCGACAAGATTGTTGCGAGCGCACAAGACAGCAACGTCTTTGGGATTGAGGTCGACAACGACATTCCGGGGCGTTACGAAAGCTTTGTCAATCCGGAGGAGAAGCTCAAGGCAATCCACGACGTAGCGGAAAAGGCGCACCGGGCGGGCAACCGCGCCTTCGTATACATCGCGGGCACGGAATGCATAACGGCGAATGCGGACGCGACGCCGCACACGCTGGCGAAAGAGCATCCGGACTGGTTGCAGAGGAAGATCACGGGCGAGCCGGCAATCTTCGGCGGGGGCTCGGCGTTTTGGATCAGGAAAGGCGATGAAGACGTATGGGTGAGTCCGTATGCCGGCGAGTGGCGCAAGACTTACATGCAGCGCGTGCGGCAGATCGCGGGCACGGGAATCGATGGGATCTACGTCGACATCCCGTACTGGATGACGCACTTTGATGGATGGGAGGACACTTGGGCCAGCTTCGATGACTACACGGTAGCGGCGTTCAAGAAGGAGACGGGACTGGATGCGAAGAAGGATTTGAAGCTGGGCGACTTCTCTGACCCCAATTTCCGCAAGTGGGTGGAGTTCAGGATTCGGACCTTTACGGATTTTATGCATGAGATCGACGCGAACGCGAAAGCGGTGAACCCGGAGATCAAGACAATCCCGGAGATTTACCCGGGGATCGAGGAGCAAGCGGTTCGGGTGGGAGCCGACGTGTACAGCCTGTACGGGGTGGTGGACGCGATTGCACATGAGTACTCGTTTGGCTCGGGCGGGATGGCCTCGGCGCGAAAGCCCCTGGTCTGGTTTGAGTATCAGGTGGGGATGCATTCCTTCCGCGCGTTCGCGCAAGGCAAGGCGACGTGGATTCTCAACTACTCTTGGGACGGCGATAAGAAAGTCGACAAGACTGAGGCCATGATGAATCTCGCCATGTCAGAGATTATGGCGGGGGCGAATTTCTGGGACGCGCCCGGGCATTCGATGGCTGGGTCGAATGACCTGCCGACCAGGAAGAAGATATTTTCCTGGATTCAAGCCCACGAGAAAACCTTCTACCTGCCGCGAGACCCGGTGCATCCGGTGGGTGTTTATTTCTCTCCGGACACGCGAAACATCTATGCTGACGAGTTTATCCGTTCCTACCGGGGAATCCTGGTTCTCCTGATGCAAAAGCATTGGGAGTTTCAGGTGGTCACGCCCCGGAATCTCGCGGATTTCAAGGGCGAGACGCTGGTTCTTCCCGATGTCCGCATGCTGCATGACCAGGAAAAAGACTGGCTGCGAAAGTTCGTCGAGAAGGGCCGCACCCTGGCGATTACCGGCGCCGATGCGACACAACTGGGGGAGGCGCCCAACGTCTTGCAATTTCCGAAGGACCCGGGAACGGACTACATGAGCGCGTTGGAAAGCGACTTCGAGCGAGCGGACCCTGACTCGCAAGCGGAGTTCTTGAAACGCCTGAAGAATACGAGCGAGATTGAAGTCACGGCCTCACCCATGGTTGCGACCTCGATTGCAGCCGTCGAAGGGAAGCCCCACATCTTTTTCGCAAATTTTGCCGGATTGCGCGGCCGCGTGAATCCCGTGCAGACGCCGCAAACTGGAGTGCGCGTCCGCATGGCGAAGGCCGGCAAAGGGAAGGCGTTCTTTCTCCCATTTCTTGGCGATGTGCAGGAGGTCAGCGGCGTTCACGAGTCCGATGGCCGCACATCCTATGCCCTTCCCACAATTACCAAGGGCGCAGTTTTCTGGTACGAAGACGGAGACGCGAAGTAAACAAAGGAGTAGAAGATCAGCAATTTCTTCGCGCTCTGCAGCAGGTTGCCCGACCCGCGCGTATGAAATGCCGTGCCCCGGCAGATGCAGACGGTGTTGTCACCTTGCGGCTGAAGATTGAACAACGCCTGGAACGTCGCCACGCCGTAGATCTGCGACAGCGGCGTCTCTGTCTTGTAGGCAATGTAGCGCAGCGTGTCCGCCGGCAGATACTTGTGCGGATTTCTTTCCTGCACCGCTACCAGAACCCCGAGCAACGACCCGGGGCGCCCCGTTCGGCTGCCGATCTCTTTGTCGATAAAAGCCTGCTCTTCAGTCGGAAGGCGGCTGGGCGTGAGTGTAGGCATGCGGAGTAAAGCGCGGAGAGCTAATTGAATTTATGCTGCCACTGCTGGAACGGGGCAGGGTGGTGTCCTTCGGGGGAGAGAAATAAAGGGAAGTGAACGGCTTTTGCGCCAGGACAGGGCCCAGGTTCGCGAGAGTTGCTGCCTATGTCGGCAACCACGGGGACAAAGCTGTTCTCAACTCGGTAGTTTCAACTCGCCAACGGCGTCTCCAGCGCCGCTGAGATCGGCGAGCCGCATCTCGGAATACTTGCGAGACAGAATCACACCTGGCGCGCCCGCGCGGAAAGCCGCCAGGACTGCTTCCTTGACGCTTTGCGGCGTACACTTGTTGTTGTTGGGCTCGGTCGGGATGTCTATATCAATGCCGGGCCAGATCAAAGTCCTCGTGCCGGCAACACCCTCGAGAGAGCGTTTCGTCTCGCGGTAGACGTAATCAGATGAGATGAGAAGGTCGATCCCCGATCACGGATGGCGTTAAGCTACCGTTGATCAACGCACTCAAAGGTGCAATCAGAGAATAAGGAGATCGACCTTGAAGAAGCATAGCAAGTCTTGCCAGCGGAGTGAAGCAACCTTGAAGCGGACGAAGTCGCGGGGCCCGGTGCAGCGAGAGGCGAAGGAAGTGATGGCGGAGGTACTGGGGAAGTTGACCGGGAGAGGAGCCCTGGATGTAGGGGCCGTGTCTGTGAGCGGCAAGAAAGATCGCAGGGAGAACACGGTTGGCCCCAATCGGGATCGTCTGACGGTGGGAGTGGATCTGGGAGACCGCTGGAGTCAGTACTGCATTTTGGGCTTGGAGGGAGAAACGCTGGCCGAAGGACAGTTGCGGACGACGCAGGAAGATATTGGGGAGTTTTTCCAGGCATTAACGGCGGCGCGGGTAGTG
>Ga0209267_1003208_pt1 | contig 10219 bp, 10 predicted proteins | sample GraSoiAngelo_137_FD_185894 | JGI IMG/M metagenome (GOLD analysis project Ga0209267, IMG submission 185894) | Grasslands soil microbial communities from the Angelo Coastal Reserve, California, USA - 14_0929_09_30cm (SPAdes) (version 2) | ecosystem: Environmental > Terrestrial > Soil > Grasslands ... | reverse complement strand
GCGCGGGCGATCGCGAGATCCTCGACGACGTCCACGACCTCGCAGCCGCCGTAGTAGCGTCGCCCCGGATATCCCTCGGCGTATTTGTTGGTCAGCACCGATCCCACCGCCTCGAGGACCGCCTCGGACACGAAGTTCTCGGAGGCGATCAGCTCGAGGTTGCGCTGCTGCCGTTGCGCCTCCCCGCGCAGCGCCTTGGCGACCTCGGGATCGATATCAGCGAGCCTGTGCATCGGGGGACTCCTGTTCCCTCACGTGGTCGAGCGCGTCGATCTTTTCCACGCGCCGCGCGTGGCGGCCGCCGGCGAACTCGGCGCCGAGCCAGATTTCGAGAATCTCGATCGCGGCGTCGCGCGCGGTGATCCGCGCGCCGAGCGCCAGGATGTTCGCGTCGTTGTGCTCGCGGCTCATCCGTGCGGTGAACGCGTCGCTGCACGCGGCGGCGCGGACACCCGGCACCTTGTTCGCCGCCATGGCCATCCCGATGCCGGTGCCGCACACCAGGACGCCGCGGTCGGCCTTGCCGGCGGTGACGGCGCTGCCGACCCCGACCGCGAAGTCCGGGTAATCCACCGACTCGGCCGAGTGCGTCCCGAGGTCGACGACGTCGTGGCCACGGGAGATCAGCCAGGCTTTGAGGTCTTCCTTCAGCGGAAAGCCTGCGTGGTCAGCGCCCAGCGCGACGACAATCATACCTGGCACCATATCGGTAGTGGCTCCGGCGTGTCAAGCCAACAACATAGTGGGTGATCGAGTCGGCGGAACGCAGCTCGGGAGGCGCCGGCGAGCCCGGTACCGCCTTTAGGGGGCGCTGGGGAACTCGAACGCGTCGACCGAGGCGCCGTCGCAGCCTGTGCTGACGAGCCGCGGGATCTCGAGGCGCATCTCGACCGCGGCGACCTCGTGCTCGGACATGCGCGTCGCGGGGTGCTTGGGCACGAACAAAGTGCAGCAGTCGGCGTCCGGCTCGATCGAGATGTCGAAGGTGCCGAGACGGCGCGCTTCCTCGGTGATCTCGAGCTTGTCCATGCCGATCAGCGGCCTCAGGATGGGCATCGTCGCGGCCTCGTCGATCCGGGCGATGTTCGAGAGCGTCTGCGAGGCCACCTGGCCGAGGCTCTCGCCCGTGGTCAGGGCCAGCGCGCCGTGCTTTCGCGCCAGTGCCTCGGCGATGCGCACCATCAGCCGCCGGTAGATCACGACTCGCGCCGGTGGCGGCACGGTCAGTACGATCTCGCGCTGGATCTCGCCGAAGGGCACCAGCACGAGCGTCGAGTCGTATTGCCACTCGGTCAGCCGGGCGACGAGCGCGCGCGCCTTGGCCTGCGAGGTGGGCGGCAGGTAGGGCACGCTGTGGAAGTGCACGAACACGACCCGACAACCGCGCTTCATCATTCGCCAGGCCGCGACGGGTGAGTCGATGCCCCCCGACAGCAGCGCCGCGACCGTGCCGCTCGCGCCCACCGGGAGTCCGCCCGGACCCGGTTCGGGGTCGACGTAGACGAAGGTCTCGGCCGGCATGACCTCGACGTGGATCTCGAGCTCCGGCTGACGCAGGTCGACTTTCGAGGCGACGCGCTCGAGCACGAACGCACCGAGCTCGCGGTTGAGCTCCACGCTCGTCATCGGGTACGTCTTGAACGCGCGGCGCGCCGAGATCCGGAAGGACGCGAAGGTGCGCCCGTCGACGAGCCCCGCGATCACCGCCTTCATCGCCTCGACGGTGGAGACGACCCGATACGCGAGCGCGGCGCTCGCCACGCCGCAGACGCGACGCACCCGTTCCCGGACCGCCGCCGGATCGGGATGCTCGTCGAGCTCGAGCAAGATGCGGCCGGAAACCTGGCGGAGGTTCACCGGCCCGATATCGGCGGTTGCCCTTCTGAGATTTCGCGCCAGATGGCGGAGGAACAGCGGTCGGTTCCCGCGCTTGAGGCCGAGCTCGTGATAGTGCACGAGCACCACGGGACGCAGCCTGGCCATGCTCAGCCGAGCTCCGCCGCCAGCGCCCGGGCCCGCTCGAGCTCGTCCGGGGTGTTCAGGTTCATGAACGCAACGTGCGGGTCGCGAAAACGAGCGACGTCCGCCTCGGTGATCTCGACGACCCGTACGCGCTCGAAGAACCCGACGATCTTCAGGTGCCCGGCGATCAGCCGTTCCTCGATGTGCGGCAAGCACGCCTTGCCGTAGGCGGCGTGCATGGTCTCGAGCTGGCTGCCGACGCGTGGAATCACGACGTCGCCCTCGCCGGCACGGTCGGCGACCAGCTTGACGACCTCGGGATGGAGGAATGGCATGTCGCAGGCGACCGTCAGCGCGGCCCCGCCCCCGGCGGCCTTGAGACCGGTGTAGATGCCACCGAGCGAGCCGTGATCCGGATAAACATCTGCGACCATCGGGAGCCCGAGAAACGCGTAGAAATCGGGAGTATTGGTCACGATCAGCACGTCGTCGACCGCCGGAGTGAGCGCGGCGACGACGCGCTCGATGATCGACTTTCCGCCCAGCTCGATCAACGCCTTGGGGCGCCCACCCATCCGTACGCTTCGGCCGCCGGCCTGGATCACTCCGGTCACTTTCATCGAGAGCTCGCCCTGGACGTCTTGATCGAGCCGCCGCGCGGGTCGAGATCGCGCACGGCCACCGCGCCCTGACGCAACACTCGCGGAGGGTCGACGGTGAGATCGAGGACCGTCGACGGTTCCCCGCCGGGTGTGGCGCCGCCGTCGAGCACGAGGTCGACGCCGTCGGGGAAGTAGGCGAGCACGCCGGCCGCCGTCGTGGGCGGCGCAAGACCGCTGGGGTTGGCGCTCGGGGCCGTCACCGGCTCACCAAGCAGCTCGACCAGGCCCCGCGCGATCGGATGCGGCGAGAGGCGAAGGCCGAGGGTCCCCGTCCCGGCCGTCACGACGGCGGGCACCCGCGCGCGCGCCGGCAACACGAGGGTCAGCGCTCCGGGCCAGTAGCGCATCATGAGGTCACGGGCCGCGGCAGTCACGCACGCCACGGTTTCCGCCATCGCCACCGAGTCGACGAGGATCAGTAGCGGCTTCGAATCGGGCCGTCCCTTCAGCTCGAAGAGCCGCCTGACCGACCCGGCATCGAGCGCGGGCACGGCCAGGCCGTAGAAGGTCTCCGTCGGAAGCGCGACCACGCCGCCGGCCCGCAGTGTGTCCACCGCGGCGCGCAGGGTGACTCGAGTCGGCGCAACAGCATCGATCGCGATGACGCGCGCGCGCGGGGCGTCCGTCACGTCCCCGACTTCGGCGGCGACTTCATCTGCGCGGCGACCTTGCGCGCGCGCTCGTCGACCTCGTCGGCCAGCCGCTTGCGATAGGCCGCGATCCGTGCGGCCAGCGCCGGATCGCCGACCGCCAGGATCTGGGCGGCAAGCAGGCCCGCGTTGGCGGCGCCCCATTTGCCGATCGCGACCGTCGCCACCGGCACGCCCTTTGGCATCTGCACGATCGAGAGCAGCGCGTCGAGCCCGCCGAGCGGTGTCGAGGCGACCGGCACGCCGATGACCGGCAAGGGCGAGGAGGCGGCGAGCACGCCGGGCAGCGCGGCGGCGCCGCCCGCGCCGGCGATCAGCACACCGATCCCGCGCGCGTGCGCCGTCGTGGCGTACTCGTGGGTCCGCTCCGGCGTTCGGTGGGCGGACGTGACGACGACCTCGCTCCCGACCTCGAGCGCGTCGAGGACTTTCACCGCTTCGAGCATCACCTCGAGATCGCTGTCGCTACCGAGCACGATGCCTACGCGTACCGGTCCTGTCACGCTCTTCGCCTCCCGATGTCGGTCCGATAGTGCATGCCGTCGAACGAGATCTCGCCTACGGCCCCATACGCCGCCGCGATGGCGGCCTCCATGCTCTCGGCGACCGCCGTCACGCCGAGCACTCGCCCGCCCGCCGTCACGAGCTGACTGTTCCGCGTCGCGGTCCCCGCGTGAAACACCCGTACGCCCGGTCTCGCCTCCGCCGCCTCGACGCCGCGGATGGGCAGCCCGGCCTGGTACTTCCCGGGATAGCCGCCGGAGGCGACGTTCACGCAGACCGAAGCCGCGCTCGACCACGAGCGCGCCGGCGGCCACGCATCTCCGCGGGCCGCCGCGAGGAGCAGCGGGACCAGATCACCCGGCGCCCGCACCATGAGCGCCTGGCATTCGGGGTCGCCGAAGCGGCAGTTGAACTCGACGACTCTGGGACCCTGCGCCGTCAGCATCAGGCCCGTGTAGAGCACGCCCCGGTAGGGCGCGCCCTCGCGGGCGAGCGCGGCGAGCGTCGGGCGCACGATCGTCTCCATGACGCGCTTTTCGAGCGCCTCGTCGAACCCGGCGACGGGCGAATAGCATCCCATGCCGCCGGTATTCGGTCCGCGGTCGCCGTCGAAAATGGCCTTGTGATCCTCCGCGGCCGCCAGCGCTATCACGTCGCCGCCGTTCGACAGCACGAAGAAGGAGACCTCCTGCCCGACCATGAACTCCTCGACGACCACGCGCGCGCCGGCGGCGCCGAACGCCTTGCGCTCCATGCATTCGGCGATCGCGGCGTCCGCGTCCTCGAGCGTCGCGCACACGATCGCGCCCTTGCCCGCGGCGAGCCCGTCGGCCTTCACCACGAGCGGCGCGCCCAGCTCGCGGCAGCACCGGCGGGTTCGTCGAAGGTCGCGAATCGCGCGGTCGGGATCCCGTAGCGGCGCATCAGATCCTTCGAGAACGCCTTGGAGCCCTCGATGGCCGCCGCGCCCGCGCTCGGTCCGAAGGCGGTCAGGCCGGCCTCCGTGAGCCGATCCGCGAGCCCGGCGACGAGCGGCGCCTCCGGCCCGATCACGGTCAGGTCGACGCGCTCGCGCCGGGCGAAGTCGACGAGCTCGCCATGGGCGTCGACGCCGATGTCGACGCAGCGCGCGTGGCGCGCGATGCCGGGATTGCCGGGTGCCGCGAACAGCGTGTCCACCAGCGGGCTCTGCGCGATCTTCCAAGCCAGCGCGTGCTCTCGACCTCCCCCGCCGACGACGAGTAGACGCATGGCTTTATTGTTGAGAGTCCGGAGGCTCGACGACTTCGAGGTGGGCGCGGGCGATGCGCGCCCACGGGCTGCCCGAGTCGAGCTCGAGATAGCGCTGCCAGTGCTTGATGGCCTCGCCGTCACGCCCATTGCGAGCGAGCGCGCCGGCGAGATTGAAGTGGGCGTCGGCGTAGTCGGGCGAGAGGTCGAGCGCCTTGCGATAGTCGCCGATCGCGTCCTCGATCTCGCCGCGGTCCTCGTGCAGCGAGCCGAGGTTGTAAGCGGCCTCGCAGCACTGCGGGTCATGGTCGAGCGCCGAGAGATACGCGTTGCCGGCCTCGTCGTAGCGGCCCATGCGGTGCAGGAGGAGCCCCAGGTTGTTCCAGGCCGCCGCGTAGGTGGGATCGATCGAGACGACCCGGCGATACGCGTCGATCGCGTCCTCCCATTGCGCCGGGTCCCCGTCCCACTCGCTGGCGCGCTCGAACCAGGTCTCGGCCTGGTCGACCGGCGGCGCGAGCGGACGCACCAGACCCGTGGCCAGGGTGGCCGTGGCCGCCGCCTCGAGACCGCCCCAGTCGAGGGCCAGCACCATCTGACCCGTGCGCGGGTCGAACCGGACGCGGTCGGACTGCGCGACGAGCCGATCGCCTTCGAGGACCAGGCGGACCTCGGCCAGCGGCTGCTTGAGCTCCGGGTCCTGGCGGCGCAGCGCGGTGAGCGCCGTCCGGATCTGGCGCACCGATGCGCCGGCGTCGAGGAGCGCGCTGGCCGCGCGCAGCGCCAGCAGATCACGGAACGTGTAGCCGGAATCGCCTCGCAGGAGATCGAGCCGACGGAGCTGGCCGGCGCGCTTGGGCGTGAGCGTCAGGATTCGGGTGAGCTCGCGCACGCCGTAGATGCGTTCGGGCTGGGGCGGACTCATCGGCGACCCTCGACTAGTGACGGAAATGGCGAACGCCCGTGAACACCATCGCCAGCCCGTGCTCGTCGGCCGCGGCGATGACCTCCTCGTCGCGCAGCGAGCCTCCGGGTTGGATCACCGCGGTCGCGCCCGCCCGGGCCACGACGTCGAGCCCGTCCCGGAACGGGAAGAACGCGTCGGACGCGCACACGGTGCCGGTCGTCTCGAGCCCGATCTCACGGGCGCGCATCACCGCGAGCCGCGCCGAGTCGACCCGGTTCATCTGACCCGCGCCCACGCCGATCACCTGCTCACGCGTGGCGAGCACGATCGCGTTGGACTTGGCGTGCTTCCCGACACGCCAGGCGAAGCGGAGCGCGTCGAGCTCCGCGGCGGTCGGCGCCCGCTTCGACACGGTCTTGAGGTCGGCGGGCTCGAGGTCGACGAGATCCGTGGTCTGAACCAGGAGCCCGCCGAGGACGCCGCGATACTCGGGCAGCCGCGCGGGCAACGGCCGGTCGCCGGAGATCTCGAAGACCCGGCATTTCTTCTTGGTCCGCTTGATCTCCTCGAGCGCGTCGGGAGCGAATGACGGGGCGAAGAGGATCTCGACGAAGACTCCCGCGAGCGCCTGGACGACGGCTGCGTCCAGGGTGCGGTTGACGCCGACGATACCGCCGTAGATCGAGACCGGATCCGAGGCTTTGGCGAGCGCCATGGCGGCGCCGACCGTGGCGGCACGCGCGGCCCCGCACGGGTTCGTGTGCTTCACGACGACTGCCGCGGGCTCGTCGAACTCGAGCAGCAGCGCGAGCGCGGCCGAGAAGTCGAGCAGGTTGTTGTAGCCGAGCTCGGGCCCGTGGAGCTGTTTCATCGTGGCGAGGCCCACCGGGGGCGCGCCGATCTGACGGTAGAACGCGGCCTCCTGATGGGGGTTTTCTCCGTAGCGCAACGAGAGGGCCCGCTCGGCCTCGAACCTCAGCGCGGCCGGAAACAGCTCGTTGCGAGCGGTCGCGTCAGACCCGCTCGCCCCCGACCCCGACAGATAGCTCGCGATGGCGGCGTCGTACTGGGCGGTCCGGCGGAAGGCCTCTTGAGCCAGCCGGAAGCGAGTCGCGTCGCTCAGCGAGCCGCCGCTCGACCTGAGCTCGTCGAGGACCGCGCCGTACTGGGATTTCGCGGTGACGACGGCCACGCTCGCGTGGTTCTTCGCGGCGGCACGGATCATCGTCGGTCCCCCGACGTCGATCTGCTCGATCGCCTCGGCCTGCGTCACGCCCGGCCGCGCCACGGTCTGCTCGAACGGATAGAGGGCGACGACGACCAGATCGATCGGCGCGATCCCGTGCTTCGCGAGCGCGGCGAGATGCTCGGGGATGTCTCGGCGGGCGAGAATCCCGCCGTGGATCTTCGGGTGCAAGGTCTTGACCCGCCCGTCGAGCATCTCGGGGAATCCGGTGGCGTCCGACACATCGACCACCCGTACCCCCGCCTCGCGGAGGAGCTTCGCGGTGCCTCCGGTCGAAAGGATCTCGACGCCGAGCGCGGAAAGGGCCTGAGCGAGCTCGACGATGCCGGTCTTGTCGTGAACGCTGACGAGGGCTCGGCGAACTCTCATCGGATGGTGACCCTCCGACCCACGACGGCGAGCCGGCCTTCGGCGAACAGGCGGACCGCCTCGGGGTAGAGCCGGTGCTCCTGGGCCAGGATGCGGGCGGACAGCGTTTCCTCCGTGTCGTCGGGCTCTACCGGCACGCTGGCCTGCAAGATGATCGGCCCGGTATCGACCGGGCCATCGTCGACGAAGTGCACGGTGGCGCCGGTGATCTTGGCGCCGTGATCCAGCGCCTGTCGCTGGGCGTGAAGCCCCGGGAACGCAGGCAGGAGCGAGGGATGGATGTTCATGGCGCGTCCGGCAAACGCGCGTGTGTATGCCGGGGAGAGGATCCGCATGAACCCCGCGTTGCAGACGAGCCCGACCCGGCGTGTGGTGAGCTCGCTGACGAGCGCCAGGTCGAACGCCTCCCGGTCGCCGAAGTCCTTCGGGTTGACGAAGAGCGCCTCGACGCCTGCAGCCCGGGCGCGGTCCAGCGCTGCCGCCCTCTCCCGATCGGAGATCACGACGACGACCTCAGCCGGATAGTCGGGTCGCGACGACGCATCCAGGAGCGCCTGGAGATTGGAGCCCCGGCCCGAGACCAGGACCCCCACGCGAAGGCGATCACCGGCGGGCATCAGGCGACCAGCTCCACACCTCGCTCGCCCGCGACGATCTCACCGATCCGGACGACTTGCTCGCCCGCTCCGCGGAGGATCCGGGCCGCCGTCTCCGCCGTGGCCGAAGGAACGATGACGACGTAGCCGATCCCCATGTTGAAGGTCCTGAACATCTCGGCGTCCTCCACCTGTCCGGCCGTGCGAAGGGTCTCGAACACCACGGGAGGCGACCAGGAGCTCCTGAAAAGCCTCGCGCGGCAACCCTGAGGGAGCACGCGAGGGATGTTTCCGGTGAGGCCTCCGCCGGTGACGTGCGCCATGCCCCTGACCTCGACCGTCTCCAGTAACGTCTGAATCGATCGCACGTAAATCCGCGTCGGCTCGAGCAGCTCGTCGGCGACGAGGCGTCCGGTTCCGGGGAACGGATCCGACACTCGGAGCTTCATGACGTCGAAGACGATTCGCCGGATCAGGCTGAAGCCGTTGGAATGGAGGCCGGACGAAGCCAGGCCAAGCACGACGTCTCCGGGACGGATCTTCGAGCCGTCGACCAACCGCTCGCGCTCGGCGACGCCGACGGCGAACCCAGCCAGGTCATACGCTCCGGCGGGATGCGAGTCCGGATGCTCGGCCATCTCACCGCCGACCAGGGCGCAGCCGGCCTGCCGGCAACCCTCGGCGACGCCCCCCACGATCGCCTCGACCTGACCCGGATCGATCCGTCCCACGGCGATGTAGTCGAGGAAATAGAGGGGCTCGGCGCCCGGTACGAGGATGTCGTTCACCCCCATCGCGACCAGGTCGATGCCCACGGTGGCGTGGCGGCCCGCCAGGCACGCGACCTTGAGCTTGGTCCCGACGCCGTCGGTCGACGAGACCAGGACGGGCTCGCGGAACTTCGAGGGCACACGGACGAGGCTGGCGAAGCCCCCGACCCCGCCGATGACCTCGGCGCGATTGGTCGCGCGCGCCAGCGGCGCGATGCGGCGGACCGCGTCGTCGCCCGCGTCGATGTCGACGCCGGCCTGGCGATAGGTGAGCGGCTTCACGTCAGCTCTCGAAGAGGCTGAGCTGCGGCGTCGGCTCGGGCTCGATACCCACGCGATAGTTCCCGGTGAAGCACGCGTGGCAGAACTGTCCGGGGTCGGAGCCGGTCGCTTTGAGCATGCCGTCGAGCGAGAGGTAGCCGAGCGAGTCGGCGCCGAGGTAGCGACGGATCTCCTCGGGGCTGTGGCTCGAGCCGATCAGCTCCTTCCGCGTCGGCGTGTCGATGCCGTAGTAGCAGGGCCACTGGATCGGCGGCGACGAGATCCGCACGTGGACCTCCTTGGCGCCGGCGGCGCGGATCATTCTCACGATCTTCCGGCTCGTCGTTCCCCTCACGATGGAATCGTCGACGACCACCACGCGCCGGTCGCACAGCATCTCGCGCATCGGGTTGAGCTTCACCTTGACGCCGAAGTGGCGGATGCCCTGCTTGGGCTCGATGAACGTGCGCCCGACGTAGTGATTGCGGATCAGCCCCATCTCGTACGGTGTTCCCGACTCCTCGGAGTAGCCGAGCGCCGCGCTCGTGCCAGAGTCCGGCACGGGGATGACGATGTCGGAATGGACGGGATACTCACGCGCGAGCTGTCGTCCCAGCGCCTTGCGTACGGTGTGGACGTTGCGGCCCCAGAGGATCGAGTCCGGCCGGGCGAAGTAGACGTACTCGAAAACGCAGTGCAGCCGCTCGCCCGCCGGGAAGGGTCGCACCGACCTGGTGCCCGAGTCCGAGATGATCAGGATCTCCCCCGGCTCGATGTCGCGCTCGCACTTGGCTTCCATCAGGTCGAGCGCGCACGTCTCCGAGGCGACCACGTGGGCATCGCCGAGTCGTCCGAGCGTCAGTGGACGGAAGCCATAGGGGTCGCGGATCGCGTACAGCGCGTCGAGGGTCATGATGAGGAGCGAGTAGGCGCCCCGGACCTGCCCGAGCGCGTGGGCGATCTGCTCCTCCAGCGGCCCCGCCGGCGCGCGCGCCAGCAGATGCAGGATCACCTCGGTGTCGGAATTCGACTGGAAGATGGCGCCGTCGCGCTCCATCTCGC
>Ga0209267_1003205_pt1 | contig 10221 bp, 10 predicted proteins | sample GraSoiAngelo_137_FD_185894 | JGI IMG/M metagenome (GOLD analysis project Ga0209267, IMG submission 185894) | Grasslands soil microbial communities from the Angelo Coastal Reserve, California, USA - 14_0929_09_30cm (SPAdes) (version 2) | ecosystem: Environmental > Terrestrial > Soil > Grasslands ... | reverse complement strand
GATAGCCGTCAGGATCAGTCACCGGCACAACCCACAAGCGGTTTCCCACCGATGGGCGTGTCCGAGTCTGAATTCCGCGCGATTTGAACTCGCGATACAGCGCCAGCGCGTCTTCGCACTGAAAGCAGACGTTGACTCCTGTTCCCAGCTGTAACGCGTCACGTTTTTTCCTCTGGCCGAAAGCTATTTTTCTCAAATTAAGTTCTGCTTGGCCGGAAGCGATTGTGATTGGTGGCTCAGTTGCAATAGCGCAGCTCGATGCCAAGGTCGGCTGCTGTTCTCTCAATTCGTAAACTAAAATAGCTTTTGCCAGGTGAAACAGAAGCGGGCACTGCGGGGACGCAACCATTGCTGAGGGATAACCTGGCGGGGCTCATCGAGCCGATCATGGGCAGCGTGGGAACAATCACCTCTCGCGCTGCCGCAATCCTATATTCATCGTGCACGGTACAAAGCATCGGACGATAGACCCCGGATGCACTTGAAAATCCCCGCCCCGAAGGGGCGGAACCTGGAGAACGTTGCTTCTCCATTTTCTTCTCAAGCCCAAACAATCTTTTCTTGCGGAAAGCGGTGGGATACTCGGCCTTCACCTGCACAAGCAAGTATCCTATCCCACCGTCACAACGGCAAAACATGTGGAAAACCCGAAGGAAGAACCGGAAGGAATGCGAGAAAGTACCCGCAATTTTCGTGAGAAAATCCACGGAAAACTTCGTGACCCGTTACACCCAGCGTTTCCTTCGGTTGGCGTTCGGGCAAAAACTCCTGCAGCATGATTGCAGCCTCGCCAAGCTCCAGCCAACACCAGCGAATCTTCCCATCAGCCTTGTAATGATCTTGACCATCAGACTGATCTGGAATCCACCAGCGCTTCATTTTGAACCCAAGCCCGTCCACATAGAATCGCAGCGACGATTCCATGTTGCTCACGGCGAAAAACGGCACCGCCTGCTTTACATTCGCGCTCGTCACGGTTTCGACAGGCATCGGTCACCTCCATCGGCCTCACGCCTCATTATGAAATGGAAGCTGTGGCGTTGCAAAATCTCTATGTCACTCATTGACTTCACTGAGGTTTCTATCGGTGCTAGGCGTACAGAAACAGAGATTGTAGCCATCTGGATCGGTTACCGCAAACTCACGCAGTCCCCAGATCTGACGAGGCAGTAAACCCAATCAGTATCATTGCGGTCAGTTTGTTGGCCGGCATGCGCAGCACCAGCTGGGAAAGCTGCTCAAAACCCAAGCCCGGGCGCACTTTCGTTCAGGAAGCCCGATCCGCGCTTCTGCACGCCGATCGCGCCATCATCTGGCGCGTGCGGCTCATCATGGATATGACAATGTCTTGTTAGTTGGTCATGCGCACCATGCTGATCAGGCGTGGGTCTCGATACTGCTGACAATTCGGCTGCCGCTGTTTCCCAAGCTGAAGGTGCGCTTGACGACCCTCTTCGCGATGGAATTAGTGCGAAGTGTGCTCGCGAACGAACTTCATATGGCGCTTGTTACGGCTCCAGTCTCTGACGCCAAGCTGACGGTCGTTTCTTTCGCGGAGACTCAACTCTGTGTCGTTTTGCCCGAGGCGCACGTGGCGGCTCACAATGAGCGACTTCAACTTCAGCATCTCGCAAGTGACGAATGGATTCTGTTTCCAAGAAGTGTCAATCCGGTGATCCACGACTCGATATTGGAGACGGCCGGGCGAGAAGGAATTCCTACAAGGCAGGCCCATGAGATCATCACGGCGCAGCAGGCGTTTCACTTGGTATACGAACGTGCGGGAGTGGCAATCTTGCCTAAGCCAAGTACCTTGGGCCTTCGCGCCGAAGGGGTTGTCATTCGCCCGCTTTCCGATCCGTCTTTATCGTTCGAAACTTGCTTGATTATGCGATGCGATGACGATTCTCGACTTGTGAACGAATTCGCGCGAACGTTCCTTCGCAAGCAGATGCCGAAGCTCTGGCGAGGACGGCAAATGGACTTGCCATTATCCGCGTAAAGATTGCGACTAGGCTTGATCGCGAGCTGCCGATTGTCCACGTCTTTTTCGAACGGATCAGCACCCTGGAAGTTGCGATGACACAAAACGATCCAGTCGCGATGCACTACGCAACCTTTGTTACCTATTCACGATGGAAAGCAGCGCCCGAATGCAAGCAGCAACTTGGGCGACCCTTGAATGCGAATCTTCCGCCGGAGCAGCGCCCATATGAGATTGGTTTCCTTGCGCAGAAAGCGCAGCCAGGTCTGGCTGTCGGCAGTAAGTCGGAGATCGGCTTGCCCATTGTGGCCCTCGGAAACCTGCAACTTTTCGTCTCGAATCGCGACTGTTGCTTTCACTTCGTCGTGACCCGTGAACGTGAAGTGATAGACAGCGTTAAGACCTTTTGACTGACCTTTCTGAAAAACGAAGTTCAAGCCTCGCAGGAAGGCGCGAATGGTTCCTTGGCCGGCGAGGCCGTTCGACACACGCTTGGTCTTTTTGTGGGGAAAGCGCCGCGCTACGAACTCTTCCGCGTCAGAATTGGGAACAACATAGACGGTCTCTGGCTTGTTCTGCAGGGGGCGAACGACATCGTCCAGAAACTGCTTGCGGTTCGTGAGGAAGGGGGCTATTACGTCCTCACCCGCAGGGCATACCGCCATGCAATAAGCGGCCTTGTAGTTGGCGCCGAACGACAAGCTCTGCCACATGGACACAGTCTCAGCCCCTGAAACATTTTTGCGGTAATCGTGTGCATTTCTGCTATCCGCGATCTTCTCCACCCAGTCGTTGAATCCGCCCATGAACTCGCGATAATTGTGGGTGTAGCAGGCGGAGAAATTGAACTGACCGTCTGGGCTGATCGCACCTGTCGGGCAGGCTGCAACGCATAGCTTGCATTCCAGGCAGGGGTTATAGACGACCGGATGTGAATATTCGGAGACTTCTGCATCCACCAGTACCGTTGCCAACAGAATGAAATTCCCGAACTTGGGATGAATCACGTTGCGATGAATCCCCATCTGTCCGAGGCCGGCCGCCACCGCTACGGGCTTGTGGGAAATCACCCACATTTTCGATCCCCAACGATCAGCCTCCATAGGGAACCCAACGGCTCCGCCATTGATCGCGCCAATCCCAACCTCTTCCAGTGCCGAGACGATTCGGCGCGCCACTTCGTTGGTCTCGTCTGTCGTGTGATGGAATTCGAGATTCGAGACGGAACGAGCCGGCGTCCGGATGTTCTCCCGGTTCATGCGGCAGACGACACTAATGAGCGTTCTCGTTCTGGGAAACACGTTCTCAATGTCAGCCTTCTGATCGGCAATTTCTGGCCGGTCCCGCTCAACAAAGCCCACATCGTCTGCGCCCGCATCCAGGCACAACTGCCGAAGCCAAGCTGCATCAAGGACGTGATCCCTGGGGACGTCACCCCGGTTCGCCCTCTCCTGGTAAAAATGCTTCACACTTGGGTGTTCAGACAATTGCGCCACGAACATTCCTTCTTTGTTCCAACTGGCAGCGGCGTGCAAATTCGTCAGCTGCAACCGGCCTCTATACGCTGACCGGAACTAGCTTCTTAGACGCCTTCCAGAGCTGCCTGTTGATGAAATTGGGGGCGAGGCGACGCATGAATGCGAGCTGTTTGGACTGCCCTGGCCGGATCTCGAGGGCCCCGGCCTTCAACAATGTAAAGGATTGCTTCACCAGTTCATCGGTGCTGATCACGCTGCCGCCGCCCTCAGCAAGCTCCGTCGTCATGTCGGTCTTCACCGCAGGAGGCATGAGCTCGATGACCTCCACTCCGGTTTCTTCCAATTGGAACCGCAGCGACTGGGTGTAGGAGTGGATCGCGGCCTTCGTGGCGGAGTAGATTGGCGCTGCTGGCAGCGGCACAAAGGCGAGCCCGGAGGACACGTTGATCACTGTGCCCTTATTGCCCGTGAGGACGTCAATGAGCGCGGAGGTCGTTCCAATGACACCGCCCACGTTGACGTTCATCTCCGCCATTAACCCGGTCAGGTCAGCGGCCGGGGACTTGAGGTTCTTGTAAAGGAGGATGCCCGCATTGTTCATCAGCACGTCGAGCTTGGGGAAATCCGATTTCACGCGTGCCGCAAGGGCGGCGATTTGCGCCGGGTCCGCGACATCGCTCTGGATCGTGTGGAGCTTCGGATATTTCGACTTCACCTGACCGAGCGCAGCCTGACGCCGACCAGTAACGATGACTTCATTACCGAGTTCCAGGAACTTTAGGGCGAAAGCCAGCCCGATGCCGGCTGAGCCTCCGGTGATAAGGATCGTGCGACCAGTGAGTTTCATGAGAGTCCTTTCGTAACTGCGTATAAGATTATTGGTATAATCCAACCGATTCAAAAAAAATCAAAAGGTGCGTAAAAGATGAGCTTGCATATCGGCCAGCACCTTCTGCCTGTCGGCAGGGTCGGTAAGAATGCGCGCAACGGACACGGCACCCGCCATCGCACTAAAAATGACAGAAAAGTTTTGCTGACGCTCAGTGGCAGTCCGTCCCGGCATGAACTCCACCCACCGCTCCGCGCGGTCTTTGATCAAGCCGGAAATTCGCTTCCTAACACCGAGCTTGGCGCGCGCCATCTCAGGCGCTAAAGCCGCCACCGGACAGCCGGAATCGGGATGGTCACAGTGCTCGGGTGAGAGGTACAACCGAACGAGCTCTTTCCACCTGTGCTCGCGCGGTACGTTTTGCAGAGAGGAGTAGATCTTCTCGCCAGATTCCGAGAAACCTTCCGCAATTGCATCGGCGAGAAGCTCATCCTTGCTCCGAAAGTGTTTGTAAAAGCCGCCGACGGTGAGGCCCGATGCCTTCATTACACTGGCCACGCCAGGACCTCTCAGCCCTTCAGCGCGAAGCTTGCGAGCGGCGTTTCGCACGATACGATCGCGGGTTCGCGTCTTGTGTTCCGGTTCGTAACGCATATCAGCTTATTGGATTATATACATAATCCACGGGCTCAAAATGTTTCGCTCAGAAGCAAGCCACTCCCGGCTGTATCTAGGGCCATCTTTTGATGGGAAGGCGCCGTTTCCGAGGCGAATTCGCCTTCGAAACAGAAGTATTGCCCGCACTACAAGGGAAGTGCTAGTCTAGGCGAATAAAAGGCGAATACTGCCGGAGTCCCTCATGTCCGCTTTCCCGTCCTTAGCCCCGCCAGCAAGTCTTGAAACCGTTCACAACATCCTTGGAACGCTCGTCGCCCGTCATCGCCAAGAGGAAGTGCTCACTACCGTGCGGCAGATTCCGGCCCGAGATGCCAACTTTCGTCCCGTCCCTGCTTGGGTGACAAGTGCCTTGGCTGAGGCATATCGGGCTAAGGGAATCCGCGATTTGTACTCGCACCAGGCATCGACCGCGGAACGCGTGCGCGAAGGCAGGAACGTCGTTGTTGTGACGCCAACCGCATCGGGCAAAACGCTTTGTTACAACCTTCCGGTCTTGAATGCAGTCCTGGAGAATCCTGATACTCGCGCTCTTTATTTGTTCCCAACCAAAGCGCTGGCCCAGGATCAGTTGGCTGAATTGCAGGACTTGGCGAAACGTCTCGACAACAGTTTCGGAGTGTTCACCTACGACGGCGATACTCCCAGCGATGCCCGAAAAGCAATTCGGGAGCGCGGGCACATTGTTCTGACCAATCCGGACATGCTGCACACTGGCATCCTTCCGCACCATACAAAATGGATGTGCCTGTTCGAGAACTTGCGCTATATCGTGCTCGATGAGTTGCACACCTACCGAGGCGTATTCGGAAGCCATCTCGCCAACGTATTGAGGCGGCTCAAGCGCATTGCCAGGTTCTATGCCTCCGATCCGCAGTTCATCTGTTGTTCCGCCACGATTGCGAATCCAGGCGAGCTTGCCTCACAGCTGATCGAGAATGAAGTGAAAGTTGTCGAAGAAAACGGAGCGCCCGCGGGCGAGAAGCTATTCGTGTTTTACAACCCGCCGATCGTGAACCGAAATCTCGGGATTCGGCGCAGCTACATCAATGAAGCGACGCGGGTTGCGAAAGAGATTCTCGCCCGGAAGCTGCAGACGATTGTCTTCGCAAACAGCCGATTGCATACCGAAATCATTCTGACCTACCTGCAGCAGGCGAACCCTCCAAAGCCAGGTCAGCCGGAAGCGATTCGTGGCTACCGCGGAGGTTATCTGCCGGGAGAACGGCGCGAGATTGAACGCGGTCTGCGCGACGGGCGCATTCTCGGTGTCGTTGCTACGAATGCACTCGAACTTGGGATCGATGTAGGTTCGCTCGACGCGTGCGTTATGGCTGGGTATCCGGGATCGATTGCGTCCACTTGGCAGAGGGCGGGTCGCGCCGGACGACGGACGGGAAGTTCGTGCGCGGTGTTCGTTGCGTCATCAGCTCCGCTCGATCAATTCATCGTGCAGCATCCCGATTACTTTTTCGGCAGCTCGCCTGAACACGCCCACATTCAGCCAGACAATCTTGAGATTCTCGTCAATCATTTGAAGTGCGCGGCATTCGAGTTGCCCATCTCGCCTGATGAGACATTGGGCAATGTCGATCTTCCAGGACTCTGTGAACAACTCGGTGAAGCGGGATTTCTGCATCAGAGCGGTGGTGATTGGCACTGGATCGACGAAGCCTATCCAGCGGACACGGTCAGCTTGCGTTCAGTCACGTCAGACAACTTCGTCATCATCGACACAACCGGCGAGGACAAGGGCAAACCGGAAGTAATCGGCGAGGTCGATTTCTCTTCTGCGCTCACCACTGTCCATCCGAAGGCGATCTACATCCACCAGGGCCAGCAATACCATGTCGAGCATTTGGATTTCGAAAAGCGCAAAGCCTACGTGAAGCCGGTCAACGTGGACTACTTCACGGACGCGATCCGCTATACGCAGGTCCGCGTCCTTGAAGTGGCCGAAGAAGAGAGCATTAGTGGTCCGGGAGCTCGCGCATATGGCGACGTGCTCGTACGGTCGCAAGTCGTAGGATTCAAGAAAATCAGGTTCTTTACCAACGAGAACGTCGGCTCGGGAAAACTTGAACTGCCGGAGAACGAGATGCACACGACCTCATTCTGGCTAACTCTTGGACACAGCCTGCTTGCCGGTTTGCCGTTCAGTCTCTCCGAACGTCAGAACGGGATCTTTGGATTGCTTTACGCGCTCGGGTCAATGGCAACCCTCCTGATGATGTGCGATCGCCGTGACCTTGGCACAGCCGTTGGTGAACGGCCTCCCAGTGCAATAAGCGAGATCAACTGGGAAGACTTCGCAGGGCCGGCGGATACCTCAGAGGCCAAGGAATTCTTCGAGCCCAACCTTTACATCTACGACGCTTACCCAGGCGGAATCGGAATCAGCGAGCCCCTGTACCGCGCTTGCGACGCGTTGTTGAACCGCACCCTCGAACTGATCAGGGCGTGTCCGTGCGACAACGGGTGTCCGTCCTGCGTCGGGCCTACCGTTGATCGTAGCGAAAGAACTAAAGAGGTCGCTCTTGAAATGCTTGGGCGGCTGTGCGGAGACATTCAGTTCGTGGCCGAGAGGACGGCAGAAAGCGCATGAGCGTCCGCTACGTCAGCTTGAAGGCGCTGCAGAGGTCTCATTCGCAACGCTCAGAAACTCCGGAGAGCTCATGGCCTCACCGCTTGCTAGCGGATGACGCCGGATCTCCATCCCGCGCGAGGCCAATCCGGACGGACCCTGAGCACATGGCCCAGATCCTGGGAGCCACAACGAAAACGAATCAATACGGAGATTATCTTTCCGTGCGCTGTTGGTGCGCTCGGCCGCCGCGATATTCCCCTGATGCTCGTGCTCTGAAACTGCTCTTGCCGGAAGCACCGAATGAGATCGCCGATCCCGACCAATGGCTTTTTCTCGACACCGAAACCACAGGCCTTGCCGGTGGCAGCGGCACGTACGCGTTTCTCGTCGGTGTTGGCTGGTGGGAGGGTGGCGGGCTTGAGATTGAGCAGTTCTTCATGCGCGAGTACAGCGAAGAACGGGCATTGCTGTTCGCCTTGCGAGAGCGGATAGCGGAACATCCAGTACTTGTTACGTTCAACGGCAAATCATTCGACTGGCCACTGCTCGAAACTCGTTATCGCATGAGCCGGAAGATTTCTGTACCAATTCCGCACGCGCATCTTGATTTTCTCCACCCAGCACGAAATCTGTGGCAACTCCGCCTGGGGTCAGTACGCCTATCGGAACTCGAACGCCACGTCTTGGGTTGGGACCGGGGAGATGATCTGCTCTCAGGTATGATCCCGCAAATCTACTTCGACTACGTGCGCGGAGGTCCACCCGAACGGCTAGTGCCGGTACTCAACCACAACCAAATGGACCTACGTGGACTCGCGGCACTGTCCACTCGGATTCTTTCCCTACTCAGCGACGCTGAAAACCTCGGGCAGGACGGACTGGAACTGTTTGGCGTGTCTCGTATTTGCGAGAAGCGAGGAGAGCACACGCGAGCCCGCAACCTGTACCAGAGGTCCATTGCTTCCTTCTTGCCCACCGAAACCGACAGGATCGCACGGCGCTCTCTTGCAAGGCTTGCAAAGCGTCAAGGTGATTTCGATCTGGCATGTGAGCTTTGGAAACATGCACTCGGTAATTCACGGCACGGCTATGACGCCTACGAGCAGCTCGCGATGTATTACGAACATAAGACTCGCGAACCCGAGCAAGCTCGACAAATAGTGCAACAGGCGCTTGATGAACTTTCCCGTGCAATTCAAGTGGGCGACATCGCTCCAGGCCCATATCGTGAGATCAAGGCGAGATTTGATCGTCGAATGGAGCGGCTAAACCGCAAGAACGGCAGGCCGCTGCTGGCTGTCCTAATGACACAAGCTCAGGCCTAATGGTGAACAAGATGGAGGAAGGACGAAAACGAGTATTGGGAATCATGGCCAGCATTCTGGTCTCACGTCATCTAAAGACGACGGAAGATCTGCATGACAGTCGTCCCAGTCCGCGAACCGAGTCGCTGGTCGGATCAGCCGTGCAATGGGCGGAGCGGATCATGAGAAGGATCGACGGGACGTTCGGAAGTTCAGGGGATGACAAACGATGGCCGCGAGCTTAGAAGAGACGCTAATTTCGGTTTGGCAACAGGTAATGATTGAAAATGCCAGGAGCGTGAAGCTGGAGAACCGCAGTTTTCCGGTCCGACTAACCAGTCGATCAAAATTGCGCGAACTGGATTTTCAATTTGAAGGTCACGAATTGCGTGGTCTCGAACAAAATCCCAAGACAGCATCGCGCTGGGCACAATTGGCACGACAAGGAAAAAAGGTGATGCAGTTTCTACAGCAGCGGCACTACGTTGCGGTCGTGGTCGATCGCAAAGTGCAGTTCTATGGAGACGTGGTATTCGATCAAAAGAGCGGCTCTTAGGGCCTGTGTGTCAGGCTGACCACAGTCCGCCGGCATGCCAGGTTCGATTGAACGGATCGTCCGATGTTGCGGCTGACAGCAAAGGGTGAGCGAAATTCCTTACAGCGAGAACAATTTCTGCAAAGCGCGTGGGTGCAGTAGCTAGAGGATGTTGCGAAACCCCGAATTTTTAAAATTGGTGGTTTGAGCCAGTATTTTCGCGGGGAAGCGCGCTCGAGGGGCATTGGTTGGAGTTGCCGGCTCGACCGCTTGACCGGCAACTCGCCAAGGCCCAATCGGTGCCGATGGCCCATGCATCTCCCAGCCGGGTGGACCACTATTTCCCGCAGTCAAGGTGCAGTCGAGGACCAGAGATTGCCTAGGTCCAGCGCGAGCCCGAAATTCCATGCTTCTGACAGCCGCAACGGTGAGCGCGTCGGGTGCGGGTTCTCTCCCTCGATCGAACCCTGATCCCCAGCCGACAATCTGTAACTGGTGATTAAGGTCGGCGGGCTGAGTAAGGTAAAGTAACAGACACAGTAACGCCAAGCAGAAGAGAGTTAGACGAAACCAAGACGTCATTGCGAATCGGCCTCCCGCGCACGCTGCAGATTGCGATCCTTATTGAGTTCTGCCAGTTCGCGCAAGCATTGCTGCATTTGTTGCCAAGCGGCGACTCCTTCTCGCGTAGCCTCCTCGGCTGCTTTGGGAACATAGTAGCCCGTGGTCTTGCCCTTCTCCCCGCGGTAACTCACATTCAGATGCGGACCATGCTTGGGTCCATCGCCCTGACAATGGCAGCCCGCTCGTCCGCAGGTGCGGTAGGTTT
>Ga0209267_1003200_pt1 | contig 10240 bp, 8 predicted proteins | sample GraSoiAngelo_137_FD_185894 | JGI IMG/M metagenome (GOLD analysis project Ga0209267, IMG submission 185894) | Grasslands soil microbial communities from the Angelo Coastal Reserve, California, USA - 14_0929_09_30cm (SPAdes) (version 2) | ecosystem: Environmental > Terrestrial > Soil > Grasslands ... | reverse complement strand
TGAAACGGCTCGCCCCGCTGCCCCGCCGTGGACGAGACGAGCACCACCTTGCCGCCGTCGGGCAGCAGCGGCACGCCCGCGCGGCACACGTACAGCACGCCGTCCAGATTGACGCGCATCGTGACATCCCACTGCGCGTCGGTCATGCGGTCGAGCGCTACCTCGTCGGGCGGCCAGATGCCGTGGTTCACGATCAGCAGGTCCAGCCCGCCGAGCGCCTCCGCTGCCGCGGCCACCGCGCGCGGCGCCGCGGCGGAGTCTCCCAGGTCACCTCCGATGGCGACCGCCCTTCCCCGCCCTCCACCGTTCTCCACCGCCCTGACCGTTGCTTCCGCGTCGGATCGCCGGCTCCGGTAGCCAACCGCCACCCCGCAGCCCGCCCGGGCGAGCAGCACCGCCGTCGCCCGGCCGATGCCGCGGCCGCCACCCGTCACAAACGCGCGCTTACCGGAGAGATCGATCACGGCCCATCCCCATTGCGGATTCGACACCCGCCCGTCCAATCCGCAATCCGAAATCCGCAACCCGCAATCATTCGCTCAACTGTTGCTCGACGATCCCGCAGATCACGTGCTCGACCGCAAGCTGCAGCTCCTGGATATGCGAGGGCTCATCGGCCGGGATGACGAGCGAGTCGTCGACCAAGCGCCGCACGGCGCCGCCGCCCTTGCCGAGCAGCGCGACCACGCGGACGCCCTTGGCGCGCGCCGCCTGGGCCGCGCGCAGCAGGTTGGGGCTCTCGCCGCTGGTCGAATGCAGGACGAGCAGGTCGCCGGGCCGCAGCAGCGCCTCTACCTGCCGGGCAAAGACCGTCTCGAACCCCAGATCGTTGCCGCACGCGGTGAGCAGTGACGTGTCGGTGGTCAAGGCGACCGCGGGGAGGGCCCGGCGCGTTCGGCCGTAGCGGACCACGTACTCTGCCGCCACGTGCTGGGCATCGGCGGCGCTGCCGCCGTTCCCCGCGAACCACAGCGTGCCGCCGCCGCGCAGCGTGTCGACGTACAGCGCCGCCAATCGCGCGATGTCTGCCGCATGCTGCTCGGCCACGCGGGAGGCGAGCGCCGCCAGGCCGGCCAGGCCGACCCGCGCCTGCTCCGCCGGCGTCACCCGCCGACCGCCCGCACCAGCGCTGCCAGATCGACCTGGGGTCCCCCGTCACCCACGCCCCGCTCCTCCAGCGCCGTCCCCACCACCACGAAGTCCGCGCCGGCGCGGCGCGCCGCCCGCACCTGCTCCGGGCTGCGGATCCCCCCGCCCACGAACAGGGTCAGGCCCGGAATGCCCTCGCGACAGGCGCGAATCACCTCGGCCGACACCGGCCGGGGGGCGCCGCTCCCCGCGTCCAGATAGATCGCCTGCATGCCGATGAGCCGCGCCGCCGTCGCGTGCGCCCGCGCCAGCTCCGGCTTGTCGCCGGGGAGCGGCCGCGTCTGGCTCACCGCCTCCACGCTGGTCACACGTCCGCCGTCCACCAGGATGTAGCCGGTCGAGAGCGTGGGCACGGCGTGGCGCGTCAGGAACGGGACGGCCCGCACATGCTCTTCGATCAGATACTGCGGGTTACGCCCGGACACGAGCGAAAGGAAGAGGATCAGATCGACTTCCTGCGTGAGCTGCAGCGCGGAGCCGGGGAACAGCGCCACGGGCAGCCCCGCGCCCGCCTGTCGGATCGCCCGCGCCACCAGCTCCGTGTCCTGCGTGCCGTCGAAGGAAGAGCCCAGGAGGATGCCCGCGGCGCCGGCGGCGCGTGCCGCCCGCGCCACCGTCGCGGCCTCGGCGGGCCCGGTGCGACTCGGGTCCACCAGCACCAGCAGGCCCGGTCCCGCCCCGAGCGGCGTGCTCACGACCCGGACGCGGCTCCCACGCGTCCCGCGAGCGCCACGAGCCCGGCCACGTCGACTTCGGCCTGGGCCTCGAACGCGTAGGTGACGAACGCGTCGGCCGCGAGCAGGTCGAGCGCCAGCTCGCGTCCGCCCTCGGGTCGGCCGGCGACCCGCGCCAGCAGGCGTTGCCCCAGCAGGGCGAGGTGATCCGGGAGCGGGAGATCGGCGTCGGTCACGGCGGCGACGAGGCGGGGGCGCAGCATGTCGGGCGGCGCGGGGCGGCGCGCCTCGAGCCAGGCGAGCAGCTCGCGCCGGGTCATCGTGCGAGCAACCGCTGCACGATGGCCGCCGTCTGGGCGCGGGTCTGGCCCAGCTTGGCGGGATCGCCCGCCCCCGCGGACGCGAAGTGCGGGCGGCCGCCCCCCTTGCCGCCCGAAACGGCCGCCAGGGCGGCCGCGATGTCGCCGGCCTTCACGCCCTGCGCCACCAGGTCGTCGGTCACGCCCACGTGGATCCCCGGTCGCTCGCCATTGGTGAACAGCACGGAGACCGCGCGCCGATGGCTCGATCGGAACGCATCCATCACGAGCCCGATTTGATCGCGATCCTCGAGATCCGAGTCCGCGATGTGCAGCTCCACGTCGCCGATGCGCTCGACGTTTGCCGTTTCCCGTTTCCCGCTTCCCGTCCTCAAGAGGTCTTCGACTCGCTTCTCGAGCTTCTTGTTTTCCTCCAGCAGCTGCTCGATGCGCCGCACCAGATGCTCGGGCTGCGTCTTGAGCGCGCCCGCCGCGTCCTCGAGCTCCCCCTCGAGCTTACGGATCAGGGCGTACGCCCCCGGGCCGGTCACGGCTTCGATGCGCCGCACTCCCGCCGCGGCCCCCGTTTCGTGCGTGAACCGGAACAGCGCGATCTGCCCGGTGCTCGGCACATGGGTGCCGCCGCACAGCTCGAGCGACACGCCCGGCACGTCCACCACGCGCACGATGTCGCCGTACTTCTCCGTGAAGAACGCCATCGCGCCCGCGGCAATCGCTTCCTTGTACTTCATCTCGCGCGTGGTGACCGGCAGGTTCTCCCACACATGGCGGTTCACCTCTTCCTCGATCCGGGCGAGCGTCGGGTCGTCCACCGGCCCGTGATGCGCGAAGTCGAACCGCAACCGCTCGGGAGCCACGACCGAGCCCTGCTGGCGTACGTGGGGGCCGAGCACCCGGCGCAGCGCCGCGTGCACCAGATGCGTGGCGGTGTGGTTGCGCTCGATGTTCTTGCGGCGCGGCTCGTCGACCTGGGCCAGCACCGGCGTGGGCTCGAACTCCTCCGCGAAGTGCCCCACCACCGCGCTCATGCCGTCCACCTTCTCGACGCCCTCGACGTCGAGCGTCCACCCCTTTCCCTTCACCTGCCCCGTGTCACTGATCTGCCCGCCCGACTCGGCGTAGAACGGATTCTCCTGGAGGACGAGCTCCACCACGTCGCTCGTCTGCCGAAACCGGAGCACGTCGGTCTCGGCCGCCGTCGTGTCGTAGCCCACCCATTTCTGTTTGGCCCGGGGCTTCACGGTGCGCCATTCGCCGCTCCGCTTCACCGGCACCGCGCCCTTCCCCGAGCGTCCCGCTTTGCTCCGCTCCAGCGCCTCGTGCGAGCGGGTGCGCTGCTGCCCCAGCTCGCGCTCGAAGCCCGCCGCGTCGACCGTCTGACCACGCTCCGCGGCAATGAGCTGCGTGAGATCGATCGGGAACCCGTACGTGTCGTACAGCTTGAACGCCTCGGCGCCCGAGATCCGCTTGGCGTCGCTGAGCTGCTCCAGCCGCTCCAGACCGCCCTCGATCGTGTCGAAGAAGCGCTCCTCCTCGGCGCGCGTCACGCTCTCGAGGTGGGTGCGTTTCTGCACCAGCTCCGGGTACACGCTCCCCATCACCCCGCCCACCGCGTGCACCAGATGCACCAGCGTCGGCTCGCGGCGACCCAGGAGCCAAGCGTGCCGCACCGCCCGGCGCAGGATGCGACGCAGCACGTAGCCGCGTCCCTCGTTGGACGGGTACACGCCGTCGGCCAGCAGGAATGCCACTGCCCGCGCGTGGTCGGCGAGCACCCGATACGAGGCTCCCGCGGGCCCGGGGTCGTAGCGCTTGCCGATCACCGCCGCCGCCCGCTCGATGATCGGGGCGAACAAATCGGTGTCGAAGTTCGACGGCACGCCTTGCATGACGGCCGTGATGCGCTCCAATCCGGCCCCCGTGTCGACCGAGGGAGCGGGGAGCGCGACGCGCGACCCGTCGGGCTGCTGGTCGAACTGCATGAACACGAGATTCCAGATCTCGAGCAGCTCGCCGGCCTCGCTCAACCGCACGAACTCGTCGAGCGGGAGCTCCCGTTTCCCCTTTCCCGTTTCCCCTTTCCCGCGAATGTCGACGAGGATCTCCGAGCACGGACCGCACGGCCCGGTGTCGCCCATCTGCCAGAAGTTGTCCTTGTCGCCGAGCCCGTAGATGCGCGCGTCGGCGATCCCCGTCACCTCGCGCCACAGCCGGCGGGCGTCGTCGTCGCTGTCGTGGACGGTGACGTACAGCCGCTCGGGGTCGATCCCCAGCCAGTCCTTCCCGGTCACCCACTCCCAGGCGTACGCGATTGCGTCCTTCTTGAAGTAGTCGCCGAAGGAGAAGTTGCCGAGCATCTCGAAGAAGGTGTGGTGGCGGGCGGTGTGGCCGACCTGCTCCAGGTCGTTGTGCTTGCCGCCGGCGCGCACGCACTTCTGGCAGGTGACGGCGCGGGTATAGTCGCGCCGCTCGAGCCCCTGGAACACCCGCTTGAACTGCACCATGCCGGCGTTGGTGAACAGCAAGGTCGGGTCGTCCGCCGGGACCAGGGACGAACTCGGCACCTCGCGATGCCCCCGGGCCGCAAAGAACGCCAGAAACTTGCGGCGGATTTCGGCGGAAGTCATGGGGGGAATATAGCGCGCGCCACGGGGCAACTGAAAGGCGAGCGCGGAGTTACCGCTTGCGCCGGGGGCCACCGCCCGCGGACGCTGACGCCCGTGAAGCCCGGGGCGTGGCCCCGGGGTTAACCTACCCACGCTAGCGTGGGATGCGGTCCGGGTGCCGTTGAAACTGCCGTGCCAGGTAGGACCGCGTCGGAAGGACGTCGCGCCGCGACAGAGAGCCGGCGTAGTAACCGCGACACCACCGCACGCGCTGAGCATCCAAACGCATTGAATTGATGCGCCGCGCAGATTCCGACTTCGCGTCCCGCACAAACGCCGCCAGCGTCGCGTGTGGCGGGTAGCTGACCACAACGTGCACGTGGTCGCTCAACACGGCCTGACCGTGGACACGGACGTGAGTACGTCGCCCTGCATTGAGTACCGCATCCGCAATTACCGAGACGTCGTGTTTACCCACGGCGGGGACGCGGCGCCAGGTATGCCAGGTGACGTGAGCGTACAATCCACACGCATTGTGCCGCGTGGCCTTCACCGACTGAACCCCTCCTGGGTGGGTTAACCCCGGGGCCATGCCCCGGGGTTCACAAACGTCTGCGTATCACCGGTGCCGGCCCCTACCCGCACAACTCCTTTACCAGCTCCTTCACCTGCAAACCGGAGTAGCCCCGGCGCACCAGGAACGCCAGCAACCGGCGACGCCGTACCGGTGGCGGCAATCCCCCCAGCTGCCGTGCCCGCTTGGCGGCCGCGGCCCGGGCTTCGACCTGCGGATCGATCCCTTCCTCTTCCAGTGCCCGCCCTACCGCGGCCTCTGCCACCCCGCGCTCCACACCCTGGGCGAGCAGGTCGGTGAGGATCCGGGCCGGCCCCTTGCCGCGCGTCGCGCGCACCGCGGCGTACTGTTCCGCGAAGCGGCGGTCGTCCAGCAGGCCCCGAGCCGCCAGGCGCTCCAGGGCCGCCCTCACCGCCGCGGGGGGATGCTGCTTCTTGGCGAGCCGCCGCTCCAGATCGCGCCAGGCGTGGGCGCGGCGCGCCAGGGCCCGCAGCGCCGCGCGTTGCGCCGCTTCCACGTCGGCCAGCGCGCTCAGTCGATCGAGCACCGCGGGCGCGAGCGCCGCGCCGACCCGCAGGCCCAGCAGCTCGAGCGCGTCGGCCGGCAATGACGCAAACCGCCCCCGATCCACCTCCACCAGCCGATAACCCGGCTGGCGCGGATCGGGGGCGATACCGGTGAGAGTCGGCACTCACTCCTCGGGGGCGGAAGCCTCCTCGTCCGCCGCCACGGCGGCGGGCTTTACCCCGAGATGCTCCTTCACTTTCGCTTCGACCTCCGCGGCAAGATCGGCGTGATCCTTGAGATACAGCTTCGCGTTCTCGCGCCCCTGGCCGATCCGCTCCTTGCCGTAGGCGTACCACGCCCCCGACTTCTCGATGATCCCCGCTTCCGCCGCGATGTCCACCAGCAGCGACTCGTGGCTGATCCCCTCGTCGAACATGATGTCGGACTCGGCCTGACGGAACGGCGGCGCTACCTTGTTCTTCACCACCTTCACACGCACGTGGTTGCCGATGACCACCTCGCGGTCCTTGACGGGTCCGATGCGCCGCACGTCGAGCCGCACCGAGGCGTAAAACTTGAGCGCCCGGCCTCCGGTGGTCGTCTCGGGATTGCCGAACATGACCCCGATCTTCTCGCGCAGCTGATTGATGAACACTACGGCCGTGCGCGACCGGTTGATCGCGCCCGCCAGCTTGCGCAGCGCCTGGCTCATCAGCCGCGCCTGCAGCCCTGGGAGCGAGTCTCCCATGTCGCCCTCGATCTCCGCTTTCGGAACGAGCGCCGCGACCGAGTCCACCACCACCACGTCCACCGCCCCCGAGCGCACCAGGATCTCGGTGATCTCGAGCCCCTGCTCGCCCGTGTCCGGCTGCGACACGAGCAGGTTGTCGATGTCGACGCCCAGCTTCTTGGCGTACTCGACGTCGAGCGCGTGCTCGGCGTCGATGTAGGCGGCGGCCCCGCCCTGCCGCTGGGAGTGCGCCACCACGTGCAAGGCCAGCGTGGTCTTGCCGCTCGATTCCGGCCCGAAGATCTCCGTCACCCGGCCTCGCGGAATCCCCCCGATGCCGATCGCCGCGTCGAGGTTGATCGCGCCCGTGGGAATCGCCTCCACCCGCACCTGGGGCGAGTCCGCTCCCATCCGCATGATGGCGCCCTTGCCGCACGTCTTCTCGATCTGCGTGATCGCCAGGTTGAGCGCCTTGCGGCGCTCCTCCGTGAGCCTCGGAGCTTCGTTTTCCGCCGCCATGAGTGTCCTCGACATGGGTTGGGAGCCTCCGCGTGAGAGGCCCGAATATATACCGAAGCCCCGGCTAGCGCCACCCGGGGCGGAACGCGTCTGCCACGTGCTCCAGCCGGCCCTCCACGATCCCAATGCAATCGAAGCGGTAAATGTCGGCGGGCTTCCCGAAACGGTCCACCCACACACGCGCCACCTTCACCAGCTCCCGGCGCTTGGCCCCCGTGATGGCCTCGAACGGGCTGCCGAACGCGGTCCCGCGACGCGTTTTCACTTCCACGAAGGTCACGAGGTTTCCCTGGCGCGCGATCAGGTCGATTTCCGTGTGACCCACGCGGAATCGATGCGCCACGATGTGGCACCCACGCGACAGGAGGTAACGGATCGCCTGCTCCTCCCCGGCGAGGCCGCGCCGCTGGCGCTCGTCCTTCCACTCCGCCGGATCGCTCCGCAGTCCGCTCTTCACGCGTGCAACCTAATAGCTTCGCCCGGCGGGGGCGAACCATTTCGTTGCGAGTGGTGTGCGGTTATTGCAGAACGACGACGGTGGAGGTTGGGTGGGGAACCTCCACCAGCCTCCACCATCCTCCACCAACCTCCCCAACCTGTCGTTGCTTAGTGCCCGAACACCTTCGTGAGTCCGACGATCCCTCCGGTGATGCTGATGACGACCCAGAGAAAGCGCAGGTTGTCGCCCATGCCGGCGCCTTCCTTCGGGATCACCAGCTGATCGCCGTCCTGCACGTTCAGATCGTCGAGGGTGCGCCCCTGCGCGATGGCCTGGGCGAGCTCCTTGCCCTCGAGGAAGCGTTCGCCGCCCCGTTCCAGCCGCATCTGGCCCGGCTTCGAGGTCGGGAGCGTACCCCCGGCTGCCATGAGGGCGTCAGCCACGAGGGCGTCCGCCGGCACGGCATAATAGCCCGGCCGCACCACACCGCCCTGCACCGACACGCGCACCAGGGCGCGGGCCCGCACCGCGGGGCTCCGGAGGTACTGCGACAGCTGTTGCACGAGGTAGCTCTGCAGCTCGGACCGGAGCACGCCCCGGAGCGGGATCTCGTGATTGACCGGGGAGGGGAGCGACACGGTGCCCGCCGTGGTGACCGTGAACGTGTCGCTCAGCGCGGGCTCGCTGTCGACGCGCATCCAGATACGCTCACCGGGCTGGAAGTCCCCGGCCGCCAGTCGCGTCCGAATCGCCGCGGCCCGGACGGTATCGCCGGCCGCGGCGCTGCGCTGCGCTGAATCGAGCAGGGCGGCTCGGGTCGCGAGCGCGTGTCCCGCCGCCAGCCCGGGCGGCGCCGGTGGAGGCGCGGGCGGCGGCGCCTGGTCCTCCTGGCCCGCCGCGGACCGCGCCACGGCCAGCCACCACATGCCCGCGAGCACCGCCCCACGCCACCACCGGCTCGTTCGCTTGCTCATGAGCGCCCCCAAAGCACACCCGCCGACCCTGAGCGGCGCCGGCTGGCGGCGCCGTTGGCTTCCGCATAGGCCGCCGCGTCGTAGGTGTAGTAGCGATACGCCCCGTAGGGCCGAACGTCGTTCAACACCGCGCCCAACACCCGCACCGGCAGGGTGTCGAGCACATCCAGCTTCGCAGCGGCCATGTCGAGATCGGACACACCCGCCCGCAGCACGATCAGCACGTTGCCCGTCCGCGTCGCCAGCACGTACGGATCCACGCCCACCGCGAGCGGCGGACTATCGACCAGCACCACGCCGCACTCCGCGCGCACGCGGTCGATCAGATCGGTCATCACGTCCGAGCTGAGCAGCTCGGGTGCGCTCGCCCGGCGCGCCCCGCACCCGATGAACGACAAACCCGGGTGGCGTGTGGCCTGGACCACCGTCTCGAACGGCAGGTCGCCGGCGAGGAAATCGATCAACCCCGGCTCCCGGTGCAGGCCCAGCATGCGGTGCTGGCCGCCGCGCCGCACGTCGCCGTCGATCAGCAGCGTGCGATAGCCCGCGTCGGCGAAGGCGAGGGCGAGGTTGCACGACAGGAACGACTTTCCCTCCCCCACACCGGGACTGGTCACCGTCACGAGCAGCGGACCGGAGCCCCCGGCGTTGCTCAGCCGCAGCCGCAGGCCGCGCAGCGCCTCGACCACCGGCGCCGCCGCTTCAGTCGTCTTGCCGTTGCCCAGGTGACGCCAGTCGAACCGGGGAACAGCGCCCAGGATGGACAGCCGCATCTGGTGCGTGACGTGCTCCGGGTAGCGCACCTTGTGATCCACCCCGTCCAGCAGGACCACACCGAACACGGCCAGACCGAGGCTCACCACGAACGACGCGCACGCGAGCAGCGGCGTCCAGGTCCGGTCCGGCCGGTCGGGGGGCGTGGCGCGGTCGAGGATCCGGACGTCCGGCAGCGTGCTCACGGCCGCCAACTGCGTCTGGTTGTAGCTCTGTTGCACGGTCGTGAACAGCTGCTCCGCGATTGTCACGTCGCGCTGCAGCCGCGCCTCCTCCAACGCCAGCGGCGGCAGGTCGTGCAAGTAGCCGAACGCGGCGTCGGCCCGGCGCCCGAGCTGCTCCGCCCGCGCCGCGAGGTCGGCGTCCAGCCCGCGTGCCAGCGTGGGAATGGTGCTCTGCATGAGGGTTTGCACCTCGCCGCGCACCCGCTGGACGGGCTCGCTCGCGTCGGTATAGCGATAGCGTAGCGCCCGCAACGTGGCCTGCTTCTGGGTCAGCTCCTGCAGCGCCAGCGACAGCTCGGCCGACTTCTGCACCGCGCCGATCGCCTGCAGCGCCTCCACCGGCGGCCCCGAGTCGCCGATCTGCGCCAGCGCGCGCTCGAGCGCCTGGCGATCGCGCTGCACCGAATCGAGCGCCAGCTTGGTGTCGAACGAGCGGTCGAACACGGGGTCGCCACCCCCCCGCAAGGTGGCCGAGACGGGCGGCGCGCCCTGCCGCAACACGCGCGCGCTCCGCATGCGGAAGTCGCGCAGCGCCGCTTCCGCCTGCCGCAGGCTCCCTTGAGCGTGCTGGCGCTGGTCGTCCAGAATGCGCCCCAGCTCCACCAGCTTGATGCGCTTCAAGTCGGCGGCGACCACGACCACGCGGTCCGCGATCGCATTCACCGTGGCCGCGAGCTCCGCGGGCCGGGCGCCCGTGAGCTGAATTCGCAGGAAGTTGGCGTCGGTCCCCGCCCGCATCAGCGCGGGGTC
>Ga0209267_1003198_pt1 | contig 10246 bp, 8 predicted proteins | sample GraSoiAngelo_137_FD_185894 | JGI IMG/M metagenome (GOLD analysis project Ga0209267, IMG submission 185894) | Grasslands soil microbial communities from the Angelo Coastal Reserve, California, USA - 14_0929_09_30cm (SPAdes) (version 2) | ecosystem: Environmental > Terrestrial > Soil > Grasslands ... | reverse complement strand
GCCAGAGCTGCGATGCCGGAGGGTTGCCGCCGACGCCGTCCGGAACGATCACTTCGTCCACGGTGCCGCCGCCGGTGACCGCCTGCGCGATCGCTGGCCCTACGGCGAACAGGTTCACGGTGGTCAGAAGCTTGTTCCATCCCGCATCGGCGTCGCCATTCGCTTCGATGGCGTACAGGTCGCCGTTCATGCTTGCGAGGTAGATGCGCGCGTTCCCCGCGTCGCCCGCGCCGATCGCGGGAGTTCCGATCACTCCGTCCGCCGCCAATGATGCCGACAGGGTCACTCCCCACCGGGTCAGCGGCTGGTCAGAGGCTAGATCGTACACGGTATCGCCGGTGCCCCCGTCCATCGTGACGATCAAATCGCCGCTCGGATGTACGGCGAGTCCGGATACGGCCGCGCCGCCGAGGGTCATCAGCCACAACAGCCGGGTAGTCCGCGCCGACGTCACGTTGGAAGGCGCCGGATGCGCAGACGGGGTCCCGCCGTACGCCACCGCGTTGTCCTGGGCGTCGATGGCGATCTGGAGCATCCCGGCGGGAACGGCGCCGACGGAGGCGCCGGCGTCGAACGTGGACGCCCCGGTGTGGAATCCGCCATTTTGTGGATCGTTCAACGCCAGGACGACGTCGAAAGCGCAGCTTGGGCTCGTCGTACTGCACCCGAGCGGGCGCGCCGCTCCGGTGGCCACGCCGCCGTCCAGGTCGATCCCGTTGACGCGCAGGAACGCGGAGCCGATCCCGCTCGTGTCCCTGATGTTGCCCTTCACGTGCACGACGTCGTTGTAGATGAACGTGCTCCCGGTCCAGCCGGTGTTCGCCGCGAGCGCCGGATAGGTCACTCCGGCGTCCGCTGGTTCCGCGTCACCCTTGTAGATCTTGATGAGGGCGAGCGTGGGCGGAGCGCCGTCGATCGTGCGCGTCGCCGCGACGACGGACTGGTGCCCGAGCCCGTCGGTCGCGCGGACGTTGAACGGATACGGACCTTCCGCTCCCGCGGGGGCGCTCGCCGGGTCGAGCTCGAAGGTGTAGACGCTCCCGTTCACCCCCGCCGGCGCGAGCGTGTTCGATCCCGAGAGAAGCTGCGGGGAGACCACCCCGGTGGCGTCGGCAATGGTGACGGAGATGGCGATCGGCGCTGCTCCGCCGTCGGGGAGGGACCGCGCATATGGAGTCGGATCGGCGGCCACCGCGATCGCCGGCGGCTGGTTGTCGAAATAGACGTGCTGGGCGGCGGTGGTGGCGGCGCGGCCCGTGGGGCTCGTCGCGGAGATGGTGAAATCCAGGGGCGTGGTTCCGTCGAAAGGACCCGAGGGCCGAGGCAGCTCGAAGGTGAATTGGTTTCCGGAGCCGGCAGTTCCCGGGTGCAGGCAAGCGCCGCTCTCGCCGGCGACCCGCAGGCAGACAGTCGTGGGATCGACGCCTGCGCGGCCGCTGATGCTTGCCGAGACCGACAAGGGCGATCCTCCGGTGTCGAAGAATGCCCTGCCGTTCGGGTCGGTGTAGCCGGCTGCGGTCGAGACGGCGATGTTCGAGAAGGCCGGCGCATCGGTGGGAACGCAGACGCGCTGCGCGAGTTCGCAAGCCGCGCCCGGGGAACAGTCCGCGTCGCTCGAGCAATTGCCGAGGCCGGAGATGCGGCAGGCCGTCAGCGCCAGGATGAGGAGGAGGAGAGCGGTGAGCGTCGCGCGCATGGGTCAGAAGGCGAAGGTGAGCGCGGCGCCCGCGGCGGCGAGGACCGCGGAGGCGATGAAGAGCGCATTGGCGGTGTGCCCAGCCGAGTTCCCCGACCGGAGCTTGTCCAGGCCCGCCGGCGTGTAGGCGTTGCCGTTCGCGCGGTACGCGGATTCCGCATCGTTCAGGTCGGACCTGCTCTTCGCGCCGAAGTAGGCACCCACTCCGGCCGCGACCACGGCGACTCCGACGGTGGCATAGCCCGCCGGGCGGGTCCACCCGCGCGAGGGCGATGGCGCCGCTGGCACCGCTTCGACGGCTGCCGCCGGCGCGGCTGATGGCGGCGTGACCGGTGGCACCAGGGGAGCGATGGGGACGACCGAAGCGGGCGGCGGTTTCGCGGAGGCAACCTCGGGCGCCGCGATCGTCACCACCGGCGTGCCCTCGACCAGCACGGGCAACGGGCGCACCGATTCGCGGCTACCCTCCTTCACGCGCAGGACGTGCACCCCGACCGGCACCCGCCGCTTCTCGCCCGCGGCCAACGGCGTGCCGTCCAACTGCAGCGCGATCCCTTCCCCGCCTTGCACCACAGCCTCGCCGGTGCAGCCGGCCGGTACCAGCAGCTTGCACACCAGCGCTTCGGCCCATGCGGTCGCCTCGGCCCCATCGCTCGAGACATCGGGCCGGTTTGCCTCCCGCACGACCTTCCGCGCTTTCACGTCCACCAACCGGACCTTGAGGGTGCGCGCCGTGTACGTGGCCACCACCACCTGATCGACGCTCCGCGCCACTCCCGCCGTCACCCAGCAAGCCTTGTCCGCGCATGGATGTGGCGCATCGAGAACCAGGGCCTCTTTCACGCCCGGCGCGAGTTTCGCCGCGGCGCGGATCCCATCTCCGACCCGCACGGCGGTCTCGTCCGCCAGCGCTCCCAGGACCAGCACGCCGAGCGTCTTGAGCGGGCGCGAGGGAGTGAGCGGCGCGATCGGCGGCAGTGACGGGGGGACCAGCGGCTCGAGTTGCGGCTCCGTCTGTCCGAGCGCCGGAAGCGCGAGCGTGAGCGCGATCGCACACAAGGACCGAGGATTCATCCGAACGGCTCCTGCGAGGGTCCGTATATGCTACACAATGCGCGATCCGGCGTCGCGGAGCCGATGTGGCTTTTTTCCGCAGATGAGGCTACATCGCGCCCGCCATGCGCGCCCTCCTTCCGGATTTCCTCTCTTCTGGCGGCCATGTCCAGGCTGGGACGGCCCTGATCGTGCGCGACGGCAAAGTGCTCGGCGTGGGGAAGCCGCCGGAGGGGGCCGAAGTCATCCCCATGCGCGGGCGCGCGCTCTTGCCGGGCCTGGTAGCCGCCCACAGCCACGCGTTCCAGCGCGCCATCCGCGGGCGCACGGAGCATCGAAGCCACGCCCGCGACGACTTCTGGAGCTGGCGGGAGGCGATGTATGCGGCCGCGGAAGGGCTCAGGCCGGACGATCTCCATTCCATCTCGAAGTTCTGCTTCCTGGAGATGGCGCGGGTCGGGATCACCGCGGTAGGCGAGTTCCATTATCTGCACCGCGACGCATCGGGAAAGCCATACGTCAACCCGAACGAGCTGGACCTGGCCGTGGCACGCGCCGCGCAGGACGCCGGCTTGCGTGTGGTCCTCTTGCGCGTCGCGTACGCGCGGAGTGGATTCCGCCTGCCGGAGAACCCGCGCCAGAAGCGCTTCATCGAGGGGTCGGCCGATGAATACCTGCAGAACCTCGACGCCCTCTCGCGCCAGGTTCCGGTGGGCGCGGCGCCGCACAGCGTGCGGGCCTGTCCCTTGGAGTGGATCCGGGACATCGCCGCGGAGGCGTTCCGGCGGGGTTGGCCCCTGCACCTGCACGTCTCCGAGCAGCGCGCGGAAGTGGAGCAAAGCCAGGCGGAGCACGGCACCACGCCTGCCCTCGTGCTCGAGCGCCTGGGCGCGCTCCGCGAGAGCACGACGGCCGTGCACGGCGTGCACCTGACGGCGCAGGACATCGCGGCGCTCGGGCGGGCGCGCGCCACCGTGTGCGCCTGCCCGACCACGGAGCGCAACCTCGGCGACGGGGTGGTGCGGGCGGACCTGCTGCTCGCGGCAGGCGCTCGACTCTGCGTCGGCAGCGATTCGGAGGTGCAGATCTCGCCGCTCGAGGACGCGCGCCAGCTCGAGTACCACCTGCGGCTGTTGCAGGAGCAGCGCGCCGTCCTCGATGCGGAGCAGGGCGGCGTCGGCGGGCTGGGAGCAAAGCTCTACGCGATGGCGAGCGAGGGCGGGATGCGCTCTCTCGGTCTCGGCGGCGGCGCCCTGCGGCCCGGCGAGCCGGCGGACTTCATCGTCGTCGACCTGGACGATCCCTCGATCGCCGGCTGCAACGGCGACGACCTGATGGCCAATGCGGTTTTCTCCATGGAGCGGACCGCCATCCGAGAGACCTGGGTGAACGGCGAGCCGCTCCGGCTCGACTTCGACGGCGCGCTGCCGGGTTTTCGCGCGGCGATGCGGAGGCTATGGGGATGATCGATCCGGTCTCGCTGCTCCGGGAGCTGATCGCGGTCGACTCCACCTCGGCGCGAAGCAACTTCCCCTTGCTCGACGTCCTCGAGCGGCAGGTGCGGGCGCTCGGGCTCGCCACGCGCCGGCAGATCTGGACGGACGCTTCGGGCGTGCAGAAGGCGAACCTGATCGCCCAGCGCGGGGGCGAGAAGGGCGGGCTCGCGCTCGTGGGGCACACCGACTGCGTGCCGTTCGACGTCGCCTGGGCGGGAGCGCTCGAACCCGCGGTCGAGGACGGAAAGGTCTCCGGCCGAGGGGCCGCGGACACCAAGGCGTTCCTTGCCGCCGCGATCACCGCCGCCTCGCGCACGCAGGGCACTCCTCTCCAGCTGGTCTTCACCGCCGACGAGGAGGTCGGCTGCCTGGGAGCGCGCCGCCTGGTCGACGAAGGCGCGTTGCGACCCCGCCATGCGGTCGTGGGCGAGCCGACGAGGATGATCCCGATCCTCGGCCACAAGGGGTACTGCCTCGCCGAGGTGACGGCGCACGGGGCCGAGGGCCACAGCGCCTATCCGGAGACTGGGGCTTCGGCGATTCTCGCCGCGGGACGCGTCCTGCGCGAGGTCGAGCGCATCGGCGAAGAGCTGCGTGCGGACGCCGATCCGCTGTTCGCGCCACCGCACGCGACGCTGAACGTCGGACTGATCTCCGGGGGCAAGGCGAAGAACGTGATCCCGGGCCTGTGCACGCTGACCGTCGAGTGGCGCCCGCTTCCCTCGCAGGACCCGCGACAGGTCCTGCGGCTTCTCGAGGAGGCTTGCGCGCGCGTGCAGACCGACCGCATCCGCATCGAAGTGGCCGTGCAGCGTCTCGACGCGGGGATCGCGGTGGCGCGCGATTCGCAGATCGTGACGTTCCTGCAGGCGCAGTCCGGCAACGCGCCCGGCACCATCCCGTTCGGGACGGAGCTGCCGTACCTGGCACAGCTCGGCGCGAGCGCCTGCGTGTTCGGGCCCGGCGACATCCGCGTCGCCCACCGGACGGGCGAATTCGTGCCCGTCGCCGAGCTGCTACGCGCGGCGGAGATCCTTGCCGCCGCCGTCGATCGTTTTGCGAAGACGTAGTCAGACCGGGTTGCGCGAGCGGTCCGGATCGCCGCCCGTCAGCCGGGCGATCTCCGCCGCGAGACGCTGGGCGGGAACGATGGAGACGAGCGGGCGGACCGCCTCGCTGCACCGCGCGACGCGGATATCGACGACTTCGACGCCGACCGTTACGCACAGCTCGCGCAAGCGCGCGGTGCGCCCGCCGTCATCGTCGTCGGGATTGAAGAGGACCGCGCCCATCCTCGGGTGCAGCGCCGCCTGAGGCCCGTGCAGCGCTTGCTCGACGCTGAGCCCTTCCGCCCACTGGAACGTGGCTTCCTTCAGCTTCAGCGCGGCCTCCGCCGCGGCGATCGCGTCGAACCCGAAGCCGGTGACGAGCAGCGGGTCCTTGGCAGCGAGACGGCGCGCGGCATCGACCGGCGCAGGCTCCGCGAGCGCATCGCGGAGCAGGCCCGGCGCGCTGGAAAGATCGAGGCCGAGCATCTGACCGAGAGCAGCCAGCGCGGTGACGTACGAGACGGTGTGCGTCTGCGCTCGCTCTGGAGGGCAGGTGCGGACGACGTGATCGGCGTCGGCGGGCGCCGCATCGCTGCAGATCGCGAACGTGGCTGCTCCGGCCGCCCGCGCCTTGCGCAGCACGGCCGGGGTGAAGCCGCCGCCCGAATGCGACACGACCACGACTTGCGCGCCGGGCGGCACTGCCGTCCGCAGGGCGGCATCGTGTGACTCGACGGCCAGCGCGGGATATCCCGCCCAGGCCGCCGCGACGCGCGCCGCGTGCAGCGACGTTCCCTGGCCGCAGAACAGCAGCGGGCGCGACGAATCCAGGCGCGGGACCGGACGGCGCAGCACGGCCTCGACGGCGTCCGGCTGCGACTCGATCTGCATGTCGTAGTGGAATTTCATCTCGAAGAGCGCGGTGCGCGGGGCGCGAGGCTCATAGATCGAACCGCCCGATCAGCGGCATGTGGTCGCTCTTTCCCCAGAACGGGCTCGAGCGATCGCCGAAGCGGCAGGTCCCCTCCAGGTCCAACCAGTTCACGCTCGCGCTGGAGAAGAGGTGGTCGAGGTGCATGCGCAGCTTCATGAAACCGGCGGTGGGAAAATCGCGCGGGTCGCGGTCGATCTGGCGAAGGTGCTCCTGGACGCCGACGAGCCCGCAGTCTTCCGTCAGGTACCGGTAGACGGGCGAACCGGGCGGAGAGTTGAAGTCGCCGGTGACGACGAACGGCTCGTTCCCGGCGTGGCGCTGGATGAAGGCCGCGAGCGTCTTCGCTTCGTGCAGCTGGTTCACGCCGAAGCCCATCCGCGGCGACCTGGTCCAGAACTGGCGCGAGAACGGCGTGGGCAGGGAGAGATGCGTGTTGAAGACGTGGAACGGCCTTCCCCGCGGGCCGATCAGCTTCATGTGCGCGCAGATCCGCGTCTGCTTGCGGTCCTTCCAGCGCAGCACATGGTGGTACGTGATGTTGTGCGGGCTCTCGCAGTTGTGCGCGTCGATCTTGATCCGGTAGCGATGCACCAGGATGGCGAGGCCCATGCTCTGCAAGGGCGTATTCCCGATCCGGTTGACGTGAGCGCGAAAATAGAAAGCGTCGTACGGGAAGGGAGGCGGGCGTCTCTCGAACGCTTGCTCGAGCTCGGCCATGAACGATTCGAGTTGCGTCTCCATCTGGTGCGATCGACGGAAGACCAGGCTGCTGCGCAGCGACAGGGTCTCGACCTCCTGCAGGCAGATGATGTCCGCGGCCGGCTCGAGCGAGGCCAGCGCGTCCGCGATGGCGCGCTTGCTTCCTCGGGTGCTGGCGAGGCCGCGAAGCGCGTGTCCGAAGTAACGGACGTTGTAGCTCAGGATGCGCAGGGCCACGGCCGCGAGTGTATGTTCCTCTTCCATGCTCGTCATCCGGAAGGCGGAGCCTCGCGACGTGCCGCAGATGCTGGCATTCATCCGCGAGCTGGCAGAGTACGAGAAGGAACCACAGGCGGTGGTGGCGACCGAGGATGACCTGCTCCGCGACGGGTTCGGGCAGTCGCCGCGGTACTTCTGCCTGGTGGCGGACTGGGAGGGCACACCGGCGGGATTCGCCTTCTATTTCCACACCTACTCGACCTGGCTGGGACGCTGGGGGATGTATCTCGAGGATCTGTACGTGACGCCGCGCCTGCGGGGCAGAGGAATCGGCAGGGCCCTGCTCGTCGAACTGGCCCGGATCGCGGTGCGCGAGAAATGCGGCCGGATGAACTGGCAGGTACTGGACTGGAACGCCCCCGCCCTCGAGTTCTACCGCGGCCTCGGAGCGAGGATGCTTCCGGAGTGGGAGACGTTCCGCCTCGCCGGCGAGGCGCTGGAAAGGCTGGCGCGCGATGGATGAGAAGGATTTCGGGCGACGCGCCGGCGAGGCGCTGCGCAAGCTCGATGACGCCCTCCGGGACCTGGAGGGCGTGGAGTCCGATCTGGCCGGCGACATCCTCACCCTGGAGTTCGAGGACGGCGCGAAGTTCGTGGTGAACTCCCATTCAGCCGCCCAGCAGATCTGGCTGTCTGCGAACTTGCAGGCCTGGCATTTTGCCTGGCAGGACGCGAGCCGGACCTGGCGCGACACCCGGTCGGGGGCAGAGCTGTTCACGGAGCTCGGGAGGCTGGTGAGCGAGAAGCTGGCCCAGGCAGTGGTGCTGCGGTCGTGAGCGCACCCTGGTGGCCGGCTTGAGTTGGCATTCCCATGACTTGCCACGCTCGGCCGGGGGCGTGGTCGTTCCAGCGAAAGGTCAGTACCCGAGCGCGAGGCCGGTGTTTAGCCGCGGATCGTTGGCACCATAGATGCGGCTGTTTCCGACAGGCGCGCCGCCGAGCGAAGGCGCGCCCACGAGGATCGCCGAGACGTGGTTGGCAGGCTGCGGTCCGGTAAACTTGTGACCCATGCCCTCGAGGATCTTCCGGGTGTCGGGGCTCAGGGCGAAATTCTCGACGTTGGTCGTCTCGGGTTGCCATTGCTGGTGGAAACGTGGCGCATCGACCGCTTCCTGCAGGTTCATCCCATAGTCGACGAGGTTGACGATCGTATGCACCACCACGGTGATGATGCGACTGCCGCCCGGCGTGCCGACAATCAGGACCGGCTTGCCGTCCTTCGTCATGATCGTCGGGCTCATCGAGCTCAACGGCCGCTTCCCCGGCGCAATGGCGTTCGCCTCGCCCTGCACCAGGCCATACAGATTCGGCACGCCGACCTTCACGGTGAAGTCGTCCATCTCGTTGTTGAGCAGTACCCCGGTGCCAGTGGCGATGACGCGCGCGCCGAACCAGTCATTGATCGTGTAAGTGACAGCGACCGCGTTGCCGTCCTTGTCGATGATCGAGTAGTGCGTGGTGTTGGTGCCTTCGTGGGGCGGGACACCCGACTTCAGGTCCTTCGACACGCCGGCCTTCGCCGGATCGATCACCGCGCGAATCTTCTCCGCGTAACCCTTGTCGAGCAACCGTTCCGTGGGGTTCTTCACGAAGTCCGGATCGCCGAGGTAGAGATTGCGATCGAGGTACGCGTGGCGCATGGCTTCAATCTGGTAGTGCACGGCCTGCGCCGAGCGAAAGCCTAACTCCTTCAGCGGAAAGCCCTCGAGCACGTTCAGAATCTCGCAGATGATCACGCCGCCCGAACTCGGGGGCGGCGAGGAGACGATGCGGTAGCCGCGATAGTCGCATTCGGCCGGAGCCATCTCGCGCGTCCTGTACTGATCGAGGTCAGCCTGCGTGATGCCTCTGCCGGCGACGCTCGCAGCCACGATCGCCGTGCCTACCGAACCCTTGTAGAAGCCGTCGGCGCCGCGCCGCGAGATCAGGCGCAGCGTCTTCGCAAGGTCCTTCTGTACGAGCCGATGCCCGGCTGCAGGAGCCTGACCGTTCACGAGGAAGATCTTGGCCGAGGGCAGGTCGTCACGCAGATCATCGACGGCGGTCCGGAAAATATCGGCGTCGCCCTGCTCCAGCACGAAGCCCTTCTCCGCCAGGGCGATGGCGGCCGCGATCAATGCGGGGCGCTTCATCGTGCCGTACTTCTCGCGCGCGTATTCCATCCCGGCGACCGTCCCCGGCACGCCGACCGCGAGATGTCCCTTGGTGCTCAGCCCCCTGACGACATCGCCGTTCGCATCGAGGTACATGTTCGCTGTGGCCGCGAGCGGCGCCGTTTCGCGGAAATCGAGGAAAGTCTCACGTCCGTCAGCGAAGTGGATTGTCATGAAGCCTCCGCCGCCGAGATTGCCCGCTGCGGGGTACACGACCGCGAGCGCGTAGCTCACGGCGATCGCGGCGTCGACCGCGTTGCCCCCCTTCTTCAGCACTTCCACACCCACTTTCGTTGCGAGGTGCTGGGCGGTGGCGACCATGCCGTTCTCCGCCGCAACCGGCGCGACCGAGGCGGCCCGAGCGACGGGGCAGCGGACGAGGAGTGCCGCCACGAGCAGCCGCTCGCAGGTATGGCGAGAGTTGATCATGGGGAACCTCCGGCTTGTCTGGTGTGTAGCACAGCCGCATGCGCTCTCCCTCGCTACCGAGAAGCTCGGCAGGCTCGGGGTTCGCTATCCGTCGCATTGCGCAACAACCAAGTACGTGGTGCGACCACGGGTGCGTCAGTGGGAAGAGGCACCGACAGCCATTGCGCCGATGAGCACGGATCCTGCCCGACTGGGGCTACGTCTGGACGAAGATGGTGGCGGAAGTTTTCGAGGACGTACCGGAGTGCGCTGGCGACCTCGCCGCGCGTCGAGAGGATGTGAGCCTGACGCGGCCCCTCGGGGCGACGCTCGGCGATACGCTTACGAAGCCGCCTGCCGCTACGCAAGCGGGCCATCGCGATCATGCGCGCCTGAGGCGGACCACGACCGCGTCCGGGCTTCCGGTAGTGGAGGTGGGGACCCATTCCAGAATGCCGGCCTGTACCCAGAACAGAGCT